>JAAUXU010108493.1_pt1 | contig 66829 bp, 58 predicted proteins | sample 7278151 | NCBI WGS metagenome assembly JAAUXU01 (sample SAMN14350113, study PRJNA611818) | marine sediment metagenome | isolation source: surface marine sediment (1.8m) | place: French Polynesia: Moorea | collected 2018-08
AAGATGCTGACGTGCAGTAGTGGCACAGAGGTAGTGGAAGGGATGAAAGCTCTCCCACCCGCAGATGACGTTGATGCCAATACAAAGGATGCCGTCTGTGATTTGTTCAATGGCCCATGTGTCAGTCGTACCCTGCAGAATGGGAACCACGGATCCGCAACCTGGCTTCCTATCCAGACTTTGGAATATCTCCAGTTGGCTGGAGGAGAATGTCCCCAGGATCAATAATTCCTTCCAATGTCTCTACTTCTCATTGTGAAAGTTGATTGAGAGTAGAAATAGTCGAGCATTGCAACCTAAGTAGGAGGAAATACTTGGTACTTGAGCAAATATCCGAGTACAAGAGGTCCATTTTTCCCCTCGTAAATTTTTTTTCTAGTCCTTCCAGTGCCAATTTATTGCCCCAAATGCATACATTTCCCTTACCCTTGATTCTGAGAATGAAAATTGCTTTAGACATGCAAAAATGGACTTGCTGGTTTGGAGGGAATATTTGCTATGGTGATCTTGACTTCTCCACGAGGGTGCAAGATAGGTCCCTCACCTCTTCTCAGGTGATCACAACCACCTGAGGTTTGCAAGGGCTTTTATGGACCAGCATGGTCGCAAGGTACGCCTAGGTACGGATGGCCTATGGCCAGCCTTCATGCCTTTGAGGCCCGATGCAAAAGGTTGCACTGGAAGACCCCGGGAGTGAATCCCCATGGAAATGGTGAGCCAGGGAGGGGGGGGGCAGGGTTCTTCCATGAAAATTTCAGGCATTTGCATCCACTTTTACCCCCTGGAAAGCCAAAATTCAAGCCTCTTTAGCATGCGCCCCCTCTAAGTGGCCTCATTTTGAGACCTCTAGCACCAAAATGGGCAGACATTGAACCTCTGTACTCGAGATTGTGCCCAAGTATCGCATCTACATGTTCCACATCAAAATTCCACCTCAACACGTTTCAGCAACGCGTGTGAGGTGATGTCATGGTCGTGGCGGAAACTTACGGGACGCACGTCCCCATTTCACCGTCGTCCTGCACTTTGTCCTGAGATGCGATGTATGTGGTACGTAGGAGGCTGCCTTGGGAAGAACCCGACTTAGGCAGAGACAATTCATAGAGAATTTTGCTAGCCTCGCCAAGACAGGGTGATCTTTTGCGTGTTTTTCATACACGTAGCTGTAGAGCAAGTACTTCTCTGCTCAGAACTCTGTCTGCTTTTGCTCCGATAAATTTTCCATTCTTTGAGGTTTTAGCAACACTCCGTTTCATGCACTTGCAGTGGAGCCTTGACTTATTTTGAAGCCAAATAATGCTACCCTGTATATGGACTACAGGACAGACTACGTACAGCCAGTGGAGTGCGGAAAGAAACATCTTTTTCTTGCTCCCTGCACGTCAAAGTTGGTTTTCATGTGGAGATTTTTGTCTCTGGTTCTAGTTTCTTTGTGCAGTGCAAACATCCCATGAATAATGGACGGACTGAGGCAACCATCCCTCTTCTCTAAAGCTTTCTTGGCTATCTCTAGTTATGGTCTCCAGCAGTCTACAACCATTCCGCGCTTTCCATGCGGACAAAGCCACTAGTGAAACCAGCTAGCTCCCTGCCGCTCATCTTATGCAGTGTGAATGGAATGAGAGGATAAGGAAAGAGCGTGCCCGTCACTTCAAGTCTCCAAGTCAGAAGTCCTCCAGTAGCGTAAAGTACCGTCCTACACAGACTTGCCTTATAACATCACTCTTTCATCATCATAAGGCAGCAACTTGCGAATTTCTTGCCATAGTCCCCCCCCCCCCCGCGAAGGCGCTCTAATTGACTCAGAGCAGTGCCTTCAACGACGTTCAAGTCGCGTTTTTTTTCCCTTGCAGTCACGTTCTTTTTCTGCCACTGGTGATGTACAGTCACTCGCCGTCATTTACACACACTTTTTCACCTTTCTCGTGTGTACCCGCTGTACATACGGTGTATGAGCGCCAAAACGAAGATTTATGGCGCTAGAAGTCACGGGCAGGAGCGCCCACTTTTCCTCCCCCCCCCCGTTTTTTCGGCCCCCCAAAGGGATCCGCAGCAATTGTGTTGCTATGAAAGAGATGCCACCTCCATCGCACCTGCCACCTACCTGACACTGCCGGTAGATGAATGAATTGCTGTTGGTTGAGGCAGACATCACAAATGGATTTTTGTGTCCGCTGCGTCGCACCACCTACCCCAGTGAAGAGATATTAGACCGCTCTCTATACAACATTAGTATTTGGGTAGTATTCGCTCCTTCTCTACCCAGGGCCCATTGTGCGGTTAACCTCTTTTGACTGAGGGGGCGTTTGGGAAAAGGAGTTTTGTATTGGACTCGAGAGAGTCAAACCTTGTCTGCCCATGTTACGAATCAAAGTAATGCGCTTTTTTTTTGTTTTTAGCACTCCCGCTTATGACTACGCCCCAAATCCCGACAAGCAGTGGATCTTACAGGTGACTGATCGCATGGAACCTATCCACAAGAAGTTCACTGACCTCCTCATGACGAAGAGGCTGCAGACTTTGCAGTCGATCGACGATGCCATTGAGAGGGTGAGTTTATTCCGCAGTAACGTGGACTACGCTTAGCCTACGGGCACAGCGTCTTATGACAACCCATAAGTATATGCGATGAACTTTTAGCTTCATGACGAACTTAAACTTCGTGAGGAGTTGGATAATACGTACATCGTGTACACGTCAGATCATGGCTATCATCTTGGGCAATTCGGGCTGGTCAAGGGGAAGTCCTTTCCTTTTGAAGTAGATATCAAGGTAATGTGTCCATACGTTCCCTGTATCTAGAAGACAACATTATGGAGGGATGATTACTCTCATGTACGGAACGTGTATTTCAAGGTCCCGTTCTTCATCCGCGGTCCCGGCATTTCGGGTGGCCAGGTTCGTCGAGAGCCGGCCCTCAACATAGATTTGGCACCCACTTTCTTGGACATGGCTGGGGTGGACGTTCCTAAACACATGGATGGAAGATCGCTGCTGGATCTTATTCAAGGGTGAGGAACAACCAGCGTGTCTAAACGACTAATTCTGACAGCATCATGTCTTTTATATATCCAGTGACAAGAGTAAGCCCTGGAGAGATTCGTTCTTGGTGGAGCGCGGCAAGATGACCGAGGTCCGCTACGACAAGATCAAGGCGGGCAAAGAAAGTCGGAATGATGGCAATTCTCAGTTGGACCCCCTGCCGCCTTTGCTTCTGCCCGATGGAGCGGTTGCGCCCAAGATCTTTGAGCGGCGGCGAGTGACTCGCCGAGAACGGTTGGCTGTGGAGTGCCTCAAACCTCGATTTCGCGCTCCTTGCTCTCAGTTCCAGAAGCTTAAGTGTGTGTGGAAGCGTGGGACGTGGCGATTGAAGAGGTGCCACAGCGAAGACGATATCGACGAAGATAGTGATGAAGAAGCAGAACCTGAGTGCCACTGCCAAAAGGGCGCCGAGTTCGGCTGGCGCAAGCAGTTGGGCACGGCGGCGTCGCTACTGGACGAGAGTCTCCGACACGAACGGCGCAAGCAGAGAAACTTTCTCCTGAAGCACGCGACTCTGGGCGAGAGGGAGGAAGACAAGCTGAAAATGTTGAAAAAGCAGCATAGGTTCCTCAAGAGTCTAAGTTCACATCACAGGAGGAGAGGCAGAGGAGGCAAAAACCATCACTACTTTAGGAGGTTCAAGCGTGATCACAACGCTGACGATGAATTGGCCCCGGCCGAAGAACCAGTTGACGAAGAAAGTAAGGAGGTGGTGGTGGTGGAGTCAGCTGCACCTGTAGAAGAAATCTTGGACGACATTGCTGAAGAGGAGATCGATGAGGTAGACGTCATCATGGAAGACATCACTGAGGAGATCAAGGATTTGCAAGTGAGAAAACTACAACGTGCATTATAGTGATCAATTCAAACGTGCTCATCTTTTGCAGCAATCAATGAATGGGTCATCTCCGTCCTCATTTCACCCCCCAGATCTCCATTGCCGTCTGACCAATGAGCAAAAGGTGAATTGCAGCAGCCACTTATTCAAATCTGGCCTGGACCTGAAGTACTCCAGGGCCGTCATTGGGGAGCAAATACGAAGGCTAAGAGCACAGTTGTATGAGCTTAAGGTACGCAATCATTCAGACGCGCGTCCTTTTTTTGCGTGTGTCAGCTTTTGCGGTTTTGTAGGAGATAAGGCGGTATCTGAAGAAGGAAAGGCCGTTTTCTCGTAGAGGTCGCGACAATGAGGCCGAGATTGACAGAGACGAGGATGATGAAGTTCCCCCCAACGCCGTGGAGTGCAGATGCGATGGAAAGAAGTAAGCAAGCGGTGCTGTATCTGTAGAAGGCACTTCAACAAAAACGAACATTTAGGTATCTACTTGTAGTAGTATGCATTTAATGGCACTCTCAGGTTGCTGACCTCAGTTCTACGTGCTGTGCATTAATGCGGCGAAGAAAGGAGACGCTCAATGCGTCTACACTATATAAACATCAGCGGTCGTTAAGAGTCAGATCCTTGCCTGTGATAAATGTTGGCAATTTCCTTGCGAGCGCCACTCTGCACGTGTGCTAACAATGGGTGCAGGAGATAGCCGAGTCGGGAGAATATAAACACAATCCACCCTGGCGCGTATAAATGCACAATTTCCCCCTCCCTTACACACCTACGTGTGTAGTCTGTCCCGACCAACTTATTTTACAAACAGAAATGCCTGTAACTTGCTTCTGTATACCAAAAGTAGATGTAGCATTAAACTGAACTCTTTTCCTGGCATGCAATTCTATTAAACAATGAAATCTTGATACTCGTATACTTTGGGCTCCTCTCTCTGGACCTGCTGCTTGTCGTGAGGTGCAACCAAAATGTACTGGGTGATTTTATACAGAATGTTGCCACCCTGCGATGTTAGTGCTCACATCCCTCACTGCCACTAACGTGGTCAAGCACAGCAGCGGTGTGACTAAGGGCTTTTTCTGCTTCTGAGATGTTGCTTCTGAGACATCAGCCCAAGTACTGGATACACTGATGGGCTAAGTGTTGAAGAGCTGTGGATTTAAATTGATGACTCGCGGGCTGTCACCTCTTGAAATCTCTCTCAATTCCTAGCACGGTTTTACTGTCTGGGACTCTGACAGAAACTGTGGCACAGCCACTTTATTATGTACGCATCACCTTAACAATGTCACTCTTAAAGATTGTTATTCAGATTTTGTAACAACAAGAAGAGATAAGTCTGGAACCACCATGACCTTAATGTCTAGAAGTCTGTAGTTACAAAGTCATTTAATTTATGAAATTGTCGTACCAATAGTGACCGTCGGGAAACATGACCTCTTTCACTTCACTCCTAAGTTAGCTTCAGCTTCCTGGGTGTTTCCAGCCTCATGTCTCTTGCTGTACCCAAGTGGGACAGGCTGTACATGGAAAGGAAATGGACTTGAGATGGACACCGAGGCTGTGTGTATTTTCTGTCGGAGTCATCTTAACATGCAGCACAAGCACTGTAATAGCTACATGTAATGTGTGTAACTACGTTCCAATCATATCACTGCAGGACTCGACAGCGCTTGTCTATGCGCAGTGACCGCCGAGACCGCTTACGCCAGCAGCGCCAGCGTCAGCGACGCCAGAGGAGCCGTGAGCGGCGTCGGCAGATCTTGTTGCGCCGACGAAAGCAGCGTCGAAATTTGAAGCGCCATCGAACTCGTTATTGCAAGAGTGCCTCCTCTGTCAGCGAGGATGACAACTTGAACTGCTTCTCCCATGACAACACGCACTGGAAGACGAAGCCATTCTGGAACTGTGAGTTGTTTTGTCGCCGTATGTTTAAGAACATGAATATAAGTGTGAAGAATATCAATGAGTACGAAGAATATGAATATGGAGATATGAGCAAGAAGGATATGAAACCGCCAGCAAAATAAAACTTCCTTTTGTCATACCAATATATGCTCTGTTTCCAGATGGCAGCTTCTGCGCTTGCACGAACAGCAACACGAACACTTACTGGTGCGTTCGCGCCATCAACGCCAGTCACAACTACCTATACTGCGAATTCGTCTCTGGCCTCATCACGTACTATGACCTCAACGTCGACCCCTACCAGCTCAGAAACATCTACCAGACTCTCAGCGACGCCGAGCTCAACTACATGCACGCACAGTTATTGGCTCTCAGGTAGACAAAAAACAAAGTTCTTCTCGTCGATTCTTGTAGCATAAACTTCTCTCTCCAGGAGTTTCAAGGGACAGGAAGGATTCATTGAGGACAGTGAGAAAAACTACGCAGAGGATGAAGAGGAGTACAGCTATAAAAAGGATACTGCGAGGAGAAAGAAAAGAAAGGGCAGGAACAACGGCAACAAGAAAAAGAGGAAGCTGGACAGCAACAACAGCTCGAGAAGAAGTAGCCCCAGCAATCAGAAGAAAAGGAAGTCTTTCATCAGACGCTATGGTGAGTGTAGGAATGGCAAGAAAGCACGTATCGCGCAGTGTGTTCATATTTTTCACTTTTCAGGCCAATACCTACCCCCGCTGGAGGCCTACTGGAAAGATCTTAGCTTCATCTGAGCTGAGGAGACTCCTTCTCGCAGGCGCTTCCAGGGATTCATTCAGTCGACGACGTTAGCACGAATAAGTGATTTTAGAACAGTTGCGAGGAGCATATTTTACAGCGTAGTTTAGTACATATGCTAACTTTATGGTACAGTATGAATTACATAGCTCTATATTAGTAGGGATTGTCTGAACTCTGAAAATGCATTATATCATATGTCACGTCACTTTAGTACACTTTCTTGGAAAAAGCAAGTTACCTCGCGCCCCGAAACTCAGCATCGCCTTGACCAGAACCTTTTAAGGCCTTTTAAGGCCAATCTGACTATTCGCTCTTCCACTTTTGGTGTTTCTGACCACTGACCATGGACAAAGATTCTCCCTTCAAACCTTAACTTGACTACGAAAATAAGGCCTTAAAATGGCCTCGGACTTTGACATGGGTACCCTCGTTGCTACACGTCGACCCCATGGGCACTCACATCAGGAGGCATTGTGAACAGTCGCAACGCAACTCATCTATGTGCTGCAGTAAACACATCCTGGGACGAGGCAAAGCTGATGATCGAAATGGTTTGTACGTGATCTTGGACTACAAGAAACCCTGCATCCATTGGAGGTTTCGTGCCTTCCCGGTAAAACTTTTCGTTGGAATTAACGTAGCGAATGAGCTGTTGACGCGTAAGCGTGAAGTAGGGTCATTCGACTCTTGGTTGAGGGACTTCAGCATGGACTGGTACTTGGGCCAAACGTTGATTGACGCATCCGGTGCCTCAATTCCAGCAGACTCCGTCGTCCGTGGTCGCCGCGTGCTGGCGCTCTACTTTTCCGCCCACTGGTGTCCTCCATGCAGAGGGTTTACGCCGATGCTCAAGAGGGCGTTCGAGATGGCACAGACGAGCAACACCGCAGTCATCTTTGTCTCGTCGGATAGGTCCATACCAGAACAGCTAGAGTACATGAGACAAGCCCACGGAAACTGGCCCGCGGTCAGAGCGGGCAGCGAGTTGGCACAGTGAGTAGAAGCTACACGTTGAAAATAAATCATCTGGAAGCTGACTCTTGGGCAGAGTCACAGGCCGGCTTCAAGGTGATTCACCCTTTCAACGCAGATATCTTTCAGCCGCCTTGGACAAGAGTTCGGCGTTCGAGGGATCCCCGCTTTGATCGTGTTGAGTGTAGACGGCGCCGTCATCACTCGCAACGGCCGGGACGACATCGCACGTCAAGGAGCGTCCGCTTTCGCTCTCTGGGAGGAAAAGGCCAAGCGAATGAGTGTCAACATAGGTGCCGTACAAGTAATGAGAATGAAGAAGGTCCAATTTGCATGATGATATGCTTCTGTCAGATCTGAGCTCCATCGACGTCTTGAAGGACAATCCAGCCACTGTGAGACGGGAGGCGGCTGAAATACTGCTCAAGCTGCTGCAAAATGTGAGGAGGGACCCCAACAACCTAAAGTTCCGCTCAGTGAAGCTTTCCAATCCAAAGATCGAAACAAAGCTGCTGACAGCAAATGGTGCCTTTGAAGTTCTTTTCTCCGTCGGATTTGAGGAGGTCAGTAAAGCCGCATCCAATATTGTATAATCATTTTTCAGTGACGCCGTTTTTCGATAAATCAGGCCGATGACAAGCTCGTCCTTCCGTTGTCCGTCCCTCTTTCCACACTTGATGCTTTCATAGAGGCCATTGGCAAGATTGTTGCTACAAACCATAGCGCTGACACTTCCACTGGTTCTGCCTCTTTTTCGGCCGCAGGAGCGACGTCGCGGCGGCCGTCAGCTCCTGGGCCTTCGTCAACTCCTGGTCCTTCGTCAGCTCCTGGGCCTTCGTCAGCTCCTGGGCCTTCGTCATCGCCTCAACAGCCTTCGTCTAAAGCGCCATTTGTTATCTTTTTCAGCACGGTAAAAACAGCATCGGCGAATGAAGCTGCAGTGGCATCGACTTTGATCAGTTTTCCTAACTTGCATCTTACATATCTTTTACGCACGCCTATATAGAAACGCGAGGAAGAGTTTTTAACGCGCCTCTTCTCGGAGAAGGATCAAGCCCTCAAGTACGAAGACAAGACAGCGCAGGCGGAGGCTCTCAAAGTCATCCCGTTGGAGATATTGCAACGTTCTGCACATGAGAAGTTGGCCCAGATCAAACGAGAAGATCCGGAAAATGCCAAGAAGTCGATGGAGAGGGATCTTCTCCTGCTGGAGTTGCTAGGATGGTTTAAAAACGAATTTTTTAGCTGGTTAGACTCACCCAAATGCAATTTTTGCGGAGGAGAAACTGAGGCGTCCGGACCATTGGAACCCACTAAGGAGGAAGCTAACGATGGAGCTAACAGAGTAGAGGGGTGAGACTCAAAGTTACCCAATAGATATTCGAATGTCCATAGGTTGAAAGTGTCTCATTCTCCTGCAGTTACTCTTGTAAGTCATGCAATTCTTTGGTCCGCTTCCCCCGGTATCATTCTCGTCCGTCCGTTTTACTTCGCACCCGTCGCGGCCGCTGCGGTGAATTCGCCAACTGCTTTTGTCTCCTCCTCAGAGCATTGGGATTCGACGCCAGACGCGCTATTGATTGGACTGATCACGTGTGGGTGGAGGTGTGGTAAGTTATATAGATGGTAATAAGTGAAGACTTGTCTCTCCATTGGCACTCTCAGGTCTGATTGCCAGGGTCGCTGGCTGCACGCTGACCCCTGCGAGAACGTGTGTGACAAGCCGCTGCTCTACGAGGTTGGCTGGAAGAAGCAACTGACATATGTGATAGCCGTTAGTAAAGACGAGGTCCAAGATGTCACATGGAGGTACTCTGCAGATTTCAGCGCGTTAAAGGAAAGGTATGAATAGAACCGTTTTTTGTAGTTCTTGGTTAGTATTTGTCGTCTGGCAGGAGGAAATTAGTTAGTCCTCGGTGGCTGAAGAACACATTATTGATGTTGACGGGGGCATCCCAAGAACGCTATGCCGAGGACGAAAAGAAGAGACTGGTCAAGAGAAGGCAAGAAATTGGTCCAAGTGTTAAGCTAGCTGCCTATGACTGAAGGACACTTTTTCCTCATTTACTAGGGTCATGGAGCTTGTAGAGCTAATGAAACCTCACGACGAAGCCGAACTTCAAGACGAGGAACTTCATGGACGACAGACCGGATCTTTAGCCTGGCGCCGGGCAAGAGGAGAACTCGGTGACGTGGAGGACGCCAAGAAGATCGAGAAATACGTCTGGACACTCAGTGACGATGAAAAAGAGGCAGGAGTCTTTCAGCTTGAGTACAATGTTTCCAAAGACTTGTACATCAGAGGCGTGGCGAGAAAAAAGGTACAACTTATATTTTGTTTATAACTGATTACCCATCACCACCTCGTGTCATTACTAATGACACGTTAAAGTCAAGTCACGGCAAAAATCAGTTGCCATAACAAAGATGGAGCAGGTCTGATTCCTGAGAGTTAGCACATGGCATTGTCAAGGACTCCAGTTACGTCAAGTCTACCTTGCATGACATGATCCATTGGCCGTGGGTTGGCCATTAAAGGCCCCCACAAACCCAGGGAGGACTAGAGGAAGAATAGCAGGTTTTCAAGCGAAAATTCCGGATTTATCCCAGTGACACTGTTTAATTCGTCGCAATCACAATACATCTTGCAGTAGCTGTGCAACCTCTATTTCCGTCAAAACATTTCCGCCCTACTGCATTAAAGTACAAAAAGTGCAAAATGACATCCTTTCTTGTCTTGCTCTCTCATAATATAAAAAAACCATATAGTCTTGTTTGTATAGAATCAAAGGGTTCTCCCTCCCCTTCCGTTTGGTGTTATGTCACTCGTCATTCTCAGGTCGAAGGGTGGAGGAACGGCGTGAGCGAGTACACCGACGTGTTTAGGAAGGTCGAAGAGGACTGGAAGCAGGTCTACTTGGCCCGAAAGGGTGAGTGGCGCGCAAAAGTGTGAATTAAAGAAACCTTATTTTAGCGCATTCACTAGCTGGTACTTCCAAAGCCTCCATAAAGTGGGAGTTAGACTTGAGCGATACCGATCTGGTGATCAAAACCATCCAGTTGGACGTGGACAGCAAGACCTTTGAGGGTGGAAGAGTCATCTGGCAGTTGTGCTCCGGCAGCATTTGCCTGCTTCCTCTGCCAGGTATGATACACTACCTTGGAATTGCAATACCGTTGCAATTACTAACTCCAGTACTTGATTGTTGTCCTTCTAAGGTTCTACCCTGAAAAGCGAAGCCCTCGCAGGCTCGAAGAAGTTAACCCTGGCGGCCATGATGAGTGGTGGCAAAGGTGACCTGGCATGGCAGCACGCGCAGCTGTTCCGGGCGCCCAAAGACACAGATCAGCCCCAGCTCCGACTTACCGTGAAGCTCAAAAGAGAAGACGAGGGGGACCAAGCAGATCAATAACATGTTAACCGTTGTTATCGACGCATCCGTAATTGCCATCTTTGGCATCACTGCATTTGACGCAACCGCTGAATGGTACAATGACATTTTGCTCGTACGTGTATTTGTACGTTCTGTACCTTCAGACACATGTTCATCTTTATAGTAGGGTTTTGAGGAGGTCATGAATGAGAGAGACGACTCAAACATATCTTGTTATTTTTGCTGAGGAAATACAATGCTACATTTCTCAAATATTACTCGTTATACCGTCACAATTTTATGAACGAGCCGAGATACTTGATTTGATTTATATAATGAAGGTTAACACTATCACAGCTCATGATGAACTAATTTAAAAAGAATTTGGCAATAAAATTTTATTCATAGCTTCTCGCATACGACATCCTACACATGAGGGATGTCGTATGCAAAAATTAACAGTTGATCCTACCAATCTTGTTTGAGGAGTAAGGACTATGCTCCAAGTAATACTCCAGATACCCTTAAGCGTTGATGTCCAGAACTCTCTGGATCTTCCTGACCGTTTGCCTGTCGAGGCGGCACAAGTCGAATTCGAAGGCGTTGCCCTTCACAGCAAAGCATCCAGTAGGTTGGATCATGGACATGACACGTCTGAGGTCGTCGCCCTCGGCAGGATGAGCGATGCGATCCTGGATGCACTGTAGGAGATGCACGTAGTCGGGAGTGAAGTCCTCCACCGTCGGATATTCCTGATGCTCGGATTGGACCGGACTAGAAGACGAGGAATACGAGGAGCTGCTGGTGATCTCATCGTCCTCGACATTTTTAGGCTTCTTCACATCAGATTCGTCCTCGACGGTAGTCTCTGGCCCTCGTTTTGCTCTTTTGCTACTAGGCGGTGGCGATTCTGCTTCGACTTTGGGACGCTTCTTCGGGGGACTGACGATCTTCTCCTCCAAGGTCTCCACGGCTGTAGGGCTGCGAATGGGACTGACCATATCGGCCACATACAGAGCACCATTACTACTGGTTGCCCTATCAGTCCGGAGAATTTGCCCACCCTTCGGATCACGGTCGGAGTGTGGCGACAACGCCGAGGAGGAAGGTGATGAGGAAGACGTCGAGGAAGAGCGTGATGACAGCCGGGATCTTCCGGTATCACCAGTCATAGGAGGCGGAGATACGCTTCTCAGTCTTGACGGACTTGTACTACTACTGCTGCTCACTGAACGTGACCGCGACTTGAAACGCCGCTGCTGTAGCGGCTGTTGGGACTGTTGCGGTGGTTGCGGCGTTACGCGCTTCAGCGGCGGCGGCGAAAGACTCGGCAGCTTTGATTCCTGCTCTTCCTCGTCTCCAGACGAGGAGGAGGAGGATGAAGAGGAAGAGGAAAACGAAGAGGAGGAAGAAGAGGAGGAGAGAGATCGATGATCCTTCGGCGACTTCTTCCTTTTATTTCCCTTCTCGCGTTCTTTCTTCTTTTTCTTCTCCTTCTTTCGTCGCTTCTCCTTCTTCTTCTTCTTCTTCTTCGACTCCAAGTGGGACTCCTGGTGAGTGTCCGTCTTGACCACTTTTTGCTCCTCTTCCTTCCTTTTGGATTTGAGGATGGCAGCCATGGTAGCTCGCCCTTTGTTGGTCCGTTTGACTGGAATTTCTTTCTTGGACGCGCTGGCCGCCGCGGCCACCTTAATCCTACTTTCCTCTTCTTTTTTGCTTGCCGCCGCAGCTGCAGCCGCTGAGGCCGCGGCCGCGGCCTCCGCGGCTGCCCTCTTTTCTGACTCTCTTTCCCTCTTCCGTCTTTCTTTTTCTTTCTTTAACCGGGCCTTCCGCTCTTCCTCCTCGATCTTCTTTTGTTCAGCAGCGGCACGTAGTCTTTGCTGCTCCTGTTCTTCCCGGTCTTTACGTTCTTGTTCAGATCTCTCACGCTCCAATCTCTCTTTCTCCAGTCTCTCTTTCTCCAGTCTCTCTTTCTCCAATCTCTCTTTTTCCAATCTCTCTTTCTCCAATCGCTCATTCTCCAGCCTCTCCTTTTCCAACTTCTCCTTCTCCTTTTGTTTCTCCCTTTCCCTTCGCTCTTTTTCTTTGCGCTCTTCCCGGGTGCTCTTGGACTTCTTGTCGTCGGCTCTACTGCTGGACTTCCGGGCCTTGGAACCTCCCGTTGACTTCCTGTCCTTGGAGGAGTCCTTGGAAGAGTCTTTAGAGGAGTCCTTAGAGGGATCCTTAGAGGAGCTGCTCTTTGATGAGGACGAGTGGTGCGGGGCACTTGATGAGGAGGAAGAATGCCTACTGTGGTCAGTCTTGCTGTAAGAGGTAGAGCCAGATTTGATCGCATTGCCAGCATTCTTCGCTTTGCTGTTGGGAGAGTCCTTCTTCTTGATTGGCTCGCCGAAGAGATCCTTGAAAGCCTCGCTTATTTTGGTTTTTGGCGGGTCCTAAAACACAGAGTTTGAACAGTTTAGAAACGGCCCTGAAGAGGACGGACAACGAGTTGATTGTGTGTCGTGGAATACACTTACTTATCTACAAATGTCAAATATACCCTTGACATAGGTGTGGATGTTGAAGTAAGAGCAAGTCAGTACTTAACTTTACGTTGGTACAACAGTCGTCCTTAATATTCACATGGATGAAGTGAGGATACAGAAAGGATGTGATCGGAGTTTTTGGTACAGCTAGGCATGATTTTTCCACTTTATTAACTTAACCTTTTTGGGGTGCCACCGTCGTCTGGACTTTGTCTTGTAACAAGTCTTTGCCATTTGCAAGGCCAGCATTCAATCAGGCACAAGTTTGTACAGTTTTCAATATTTTCACACGCTTCTCTCATCACATCATATCCAACTAAAGGCAAGAATCCCTAATACGATCACGAACTCAAGTGATCGAGCTGCTCTTTTTGAGCTGTACTTCAGCATCTGTTTACGAAGCCAGGGAACTAAAACTTTAGAAGTCATGAATGCGAATCAAGAAGAATAGATCATCTTTTGAAGACAGACACGGCATCTATGCTATGAAAAAGCTTTTAAATCTGCTTCAACATGGATCAGGACAAATCTGCCTAGCTGACGAATTCTTTGAATGCTTTAAATGTGCCTTTTCATGAAAAAGACTGATCATCGGAGCAAAGAGACTCCGACAATTTCTCGAGGAAAAAACTGTGTGCAGTCTGACATCCACATAAACGCAGTCACACTGACTTGACCTGACCTTTGGTGCCGATTGCTTGGAAGATCCGTTCTTCTCTGTCGAACTGGTCCTAGCGTGGCTCTCCTCTCTGCTGCTTCTGTTACCCCCACTAGAGCGATCATCCTTAGGCCGATCTTTCCTATGGTAACTCTTGTGACGATCTTTGCTTCCTTTTGTTGATGACGAAGAATGTGATGGTGTTGATGAGTTCTTGGAGATTCTTGAAGAAGAGGATGAGGCTGCGTCCTGGAAGAGAGAAGGTATGGAAGATGACATGACGACACCTGTCAGTGACGACACTGTATGTACTGTTCTGCAGTCGAACACTTGGCCTCCCGCAGTTTCTTGATAGACATATGGCAAGCATTCAAGTGATTGTACACGTATATAGATGTACTCAGGGGTTCTCGACGGACGTGATATCTAGTACATGTGTACTTGTCCATTCGTGAACGGGTATCAAAAGTCACTAAAAGTTGTACCAGCGATAGAATGAATCAGCTTTCAAAAAAGGCGACTTGTGATTCACAGCAGTGAGAGAACGACAACCCCTGTCCGAAAAATGAATTGTGCTTGCTAACACGGCACCTCACGTCCCTTGAGGCAGCAAACGCACTTGTTCGAACTGCACTTGCAGCTGCTGCCGCCTGCATTCATGCGGAGAAACGTTAGTTTTCAACCCGCTGCTCCCGTTGTGCCTCACTCTCTCTCTAAAAAAAAGCTTGCTTTTTCCTTACACTTTATCAACGTAATATTTAGACAGCAGAGAAAGACGTGAGTTTAATGAAAATTCGTAGTATAGCCTCATCTGTGAAGCTCTGCCGACGCATGCACTTTGGAATTGCATAAGAAAATTTGAAACAAAATAAGGATTTTTTGGTGGTTCTTTCTGGCCAAATCTGTGCTCCAATGGGTGGTGCACGTTATGTTAGTAAATGCCGTCATGATTGCGGGAGAGCTGACAGCTTAACCATCCTCAGACTGAACGTACCGGGTGGGGAGGATGAAAGCGAGTTTGGCACTCTATCAAGAGATGCTTAGGAATGCCAGATGATACTCCCCATACATAGCTATCGTTAACCCTACCCAACCACAGCCGACCCTTACTTTTAGGTCATTGATCACTTCGATGAAGCAAGACAAGTTCAGAGTTGTACTCGCCGAGTCATCCACAGTGATCGCAGCCGCGGTGGATCTAGTCCTGGTACTGCAAGTAGGCGACTAAGGCAGTGGAAACTGCTGAGCAATATGCAGCAGGAAGTTTCCCAGTGCTTCCTACCCACTACCCAGGAGTTACCACCCACTAGCCACCACCAGGGTCAAATCACGAAAAATGGTACATACAGCACATTGCCAAATGCAGTGCTCTGCAATGGAACATCCTCCCTGATCCCACTAGGAGTTGGTCAGCCATGTTTATCTTGGACCTTTCTCAGGATTGTTGCCAGATGAAAAGTTCTACAGGGAGATGAGAGTCGCACCATGAACTGAGGAAAGAAAACATGCGATCAGACTAAGGAGTCACCTATGCTGCAGCGAACTCACAAGCCCGCACTCCCTGACTTGCGTGCAGTAAAGAGATGGCACTCGTGATAGCGTCCTATAAGTTTTCGGTACATGTTTAGGAGATACGTTTAACAGACTTCAGATCTTTTTAAATGAACAGCACTCGTCAAGAGCGGTATCTCTCCAGTGAAACAGGATATGATAGAGGGACACGTTATTCTGAAAATTTAAAATACTTCCTTCCGGACGATTTTCCTGGTCAGCATAAACTGTTTCACAGGTTGTGTGACTGTATTCAAAGGTTGTTTGAGCTGGGAATTTAGCTATTACTAATCCACGATACGACATTCCGAGTTCTGACGCATGAGACACTAATTTCTAGATGTTCCTTACTAAAGGCTGCCAGACTCAGGGTGAAAGTTGTGGCAGTGCACGAGATTTGACAGTCGCCACAGTAATAGCTCTCAACGGCCAGGGTCTGGCGGAGTTCTTTAACTGTCACCCTTCCAGAATGCTGGAGCACCGACTTTTAAGAAAAGGGGAGACTTGGCTTCGCTGAGGACCCAGATCCAGAGTGACAGTCTAGGTGCCTGTGGTTGTACCCTAAGGCTCCCTCATCTTCAACTTGTAGCTTGTTGGCTGGAGTCACGGCTGCTCCGGGTAATGGCCAACAGCGTCTACTACTTTAAAGATACGAACATAATCCTTGTGGACTGTCTAGTCCGAGTGCCAAACTTCTCTAGCTTTTCTCTAGTTAGAAGATCTCAAATCGGTTGAATACATCTTCCAGAAAGTACAGTAAACTTAGTTTCATATACGCCCTACAGTCGTCGTTCCTTCATTATCCCGCTGACGATGCAGGATAATGAGAATGATACCTGCTTGTCTGCCCGCTAGGTCATTTTCGCCAATGAAAAGGAGCTTTTTTTCACATCAACTTTTGCAATGAGGTCTAAAAACTCTGACAGACTTATCAAAAATCATGTTCTGACCAGTTTATAGTTGTAAGTGTTAACCGCGTACAACAACAAACTTCAAGTCACGCTGAACAGGGGGGTATTAAAAAAGGGACATCTAAAGGGCTGTGATATCGTCACATGAGCCTGAGCTTTAGGCACGGGTTTGATCAGCGATCTAATCAATTATGAGATCCACAGTTGAAAAATTGCATAAGCCGCTTACCTTTCCGTGACTTTTGGCTTTCTTGCATGATTCGATGCCCCGGATGAAGTCTTTGTTCTTGTGCATGATGGTGAGCTTCTTCATGAGAACGTTTCTGCATTCGCGCAGGACACCGCTGCGATTCGGGTTCTCGGCAAGTTGCTCGATCGAAGGAGTCAAGAAGAGATCATAGGTCAAAACAGTCTGAAAGGAAATCGTCCGTGTGTCAGAATGATGCTCAAGACGACAAAGTCAGCAAGTAAGACCTTAATGACCAGTAAGTACCTTTCTGGCCTTGTCGGAATCTGGAAGCCCTTTAAAGTAGATCTCTACTAGAATCTCAAAGCCGGCCCAACCTTGCTCTTTCACTAGGAATGGTTGTTTCGTCAAAACTGAAAGGGTTGTAAACATATTATCTTACATGAAGAGGCTCAAGCAAGAGATCTTTAAAAAACACTGTCTCACTCCGTCTAGGTTCCGGAAAGGTGTCGTGCAGAACGACGACCACCCTGTCGATGTAGGACATGCGGTCGGCTTCGCGGTCTCTGATCAAAAACTCCCACTCGTGAGTGGCCTCTCCTTCTAGGGGGAGGTAACCTGGAGTGTGCCAAATGTGCTCCTTCACTCGAGACTTGTGACTCAGCTCCATCAGGATCGTCGTCTCGTTGGGAGAGCCGGTGGACGGTGAAGATCCGGACGGAGTGGAATGCTGGAAAGAAAGATTTGCCGAAAAAGCTGGTATGTGACGTTTCCTCGTCGTCTGGTCCCAAGGATCGCATCATACCCAACAAGAGCGCCAAAGACTTACGTTTTTCCGGCTCATGTCTGCCGAGAAGACCAAGACGAAGAAGTCGAGCTGCCCGAGTTGCTTCTCGCTCGGCGCGGACTGCCTCGCCCCTTCTGGTCGTCTTCGACACAGACGCTCACGACCGCCGAGTTCGTCCTCTCTTCAAAGACTATCTGAGGAATCGATTAGAATGCGGCCTCCCGTACTCTTCCTAATCACTTGGAGCAACTCGGCCCACAATCTGGGCAGGGCTCGGTTGGGTCAAGAAGATGTTTTTGGGTCGCCACTGCTCAATGCTCAACCTCTCGCAGTCGTGCTTGCTGCGCTTTGCCGTTTGCTTAATGCCTCTCTCGGCTCCGCCATGTGTCAAAGGCGTCGCAGACTCCTCAAGGCGCGCCAGGCGAACTGGGAGGACGAGGCCTCCTTTGGCACCACTGCTGCGGCTGAGGACGGCACGATCGACTAGATCGTGCCGTCGGAGAGGAACTTCTTGATCGTGGACGCAATCAAGTACAAGTTGCTCTTCCCACTCCTCCCCACGGCGCTCTCGGCTTCGTCTTACCAACGCTTCGGAGTCTTCGGTCGTCAGCGATGCATTACAGATGAGCAGGGGCGACGGGCGAAGAACAACGGCACGTCAATGTCGGACCAGACCGAAGAGTCTCGATTCACGTAGTTTGGGCTCCTTGCACGGGGTAAGATTTTTCATGAGCAGCCCTCAATGAGCATCACTTTGTCACCCATTGAATTTCGGACTGTTTACGGAATATTTTTATGGGAAATGACCGTTTTGTTTTCCCCCTCTTTAGGGAGGGAGAGTGGCTGGTTCAAATCAAAACAAGTAACTGGGCTGGGCTCGGGCAAGCTCAACAATTCTTCTCCTTGGTCCGCGGGATCGACGACCAGCTCGATGGCGGATGGTTCCGTGCTGGCTGGGAACCTGCCCGGTTCGCCGCGAAACCCCCTCCGGGATCCCGGGACTGAAGTCGAAGCCCCGATCAACGCTCCCGTCGACTGCCAGGGCTGGCGGCGGTTAGAGAGCACGCACATGGAGCACCTTCCCCTGGACGGACCCCCCGAAGACCTGCTCACCGAGGAAGAGGCCGAGGACAATGACAGGTAAAGGGTATCTTGAGTTTGTCTTCGAGTACAAATGATGACTCTCCATTTTGGTTAATTTTTTAGCCTAATTACCGAGGACCTCACTGTCTATCACTCGGCTGAAGAGGAGAAGAAGGATCTTCACCAGAGTTCGCCGCCTAACCTGGAAGAAGATAACAGCACAGGGCTGAGGTTGTCGACGATGACCCCCACCAACGTGGAACCACCAGGCAGAAGGAACAACTCTGTGACGAGCGCTACGTGAGTGAAATGACTTTTTACCATTCACGCGACCAAGGTTATCGAGCTCGAGTCATTTCCAGAATGTCGGCCAAGATGCTCTTCAGCGTGGGCAAACGTCGATCTCTGCTTCCCCAACAGTCGCGTCGAAGACCAATCTTGGCCGTTGCAAGTAGCGAGGAGGAGGAAGAATTTCAGAATGCGGAGTTGTTTAGGAATAGGTAAAATGCGCTACAGACATTTGTGATTACATATAGCAGCACCTTGTCCGGAGTAGACACATGGATTCGCCTTGAGTCGCCGAACTTTATTGCCAGTAGACCTGGTCTGATTTCTCATTAGGTCGAGGAAGATGTCCAGGAGAAAGTCGGTCTTGGGCAGGCACGTGGTGACTCTGTTGCCTTCTGACAGTGACGTAGAAGAAAATGCTGATCCGCATGATTTGACTGAAGACGGGAAAGAAAGCCATGTCCGTCGTTGGATCAACACCAGTCCCTTCGGAAAGCCCAAGAAACCTCCCAGAAAGCTGAACGACCTTAAGACTGTAAAAGTTATTACCTTAGATGACAGCACCGCAAGCAGAGAAGCAGACGACATTACAGTCAACTCCTCTGAGGCAACCAGCAGAAATCTGAACTATGCTTCTGTACACGATGTCACTTCATCTCCAGAGGGGACCTCGCACGAGTTAGGAGTCATGTTTGGTCGTGACGAGGCGGTACAGCAAGCCTCACCTAAGAGTGGTGATGTAAGAGGCGATACTTCAGAAAAGCGGGACAACCACCGAGTAAAGAGTTACAAAAAAGCTAAAACTTGCCAGAAGTCTGTCCAAGTCTCTCTGTCGGAGAGCGAAGAAGAAACCAGATTAATATACGAAGAGGACTCGACAACTGTTGCAAGAGATAATTCGCTTTCACTAGAAAAGACTCTTATCCTTGACTCCCCGCGTGAATCACCTGAAAGGAGGCTTTCTCCTGCCTTAAAAGAAAGATCGCAAGACATTTCAACATCCATAGAGATATCACCCGAAGAAGCTTCGGACAGAAGAGTAGAAACCGCTATCAAAAAGAGTGCCAAAGTCAGTGCTGATGACAGCTCATCAGGGGACGAAGAGCTGGAAAAATATCTAAAGATGCTTCGAGAAAGGAGGAAGAATAATTTGGAAGAAGAGGAAAGGAGACGCTTAAGAGCCGAGGAAACACCATTGGAGGAATTCATTGTTGACGACGATGAAGACGACCTATCTGACAGTTGTAGTGATGGCGACAAAACTGAAGAAGAGGACGCAGCAGACGACATTAACGCAGGGTTTTTTGACGAAGAGGCCACTTCCTCACAGGGTAGCGAGGAAGCCAGTGAAGAAGAAACCGATAGCGATGAGAACGGCAACAGCAGCAAAGAAACCAAAGGCTTCCCCAAAACAATCTTTCGCATTCCCAAGGTCTTGAGCAGTAGTGACTCCGAAAATGAAAATCAAGAACCCCTCGATGTCCAATTTGACGAACCCTTCAAAATACCCCCTCCAACTCCAACAAGGAAGCCAGAGCGTACCAAGTCCCCCGGCATCATAAATACTCCGCGTCACCATCCGCGTCCACGCCCCGGTGCTCTGAAGCCACTGCAAGATCGGCCAACACCTCAAATCCGGACTCAGACCTTCCTTCAGTCTTTGTCACTGATGCAAGTGGACGAGACGTGAGCTCATAAGTTTTTTGTTCAGGCAATGCAACTGCATACCTAAAATATTCTTACTAATCTCTTAGTTGTCACCCCACGGCTGTGCCATACGTGAATCGCTACACGGCGAATAGGGACGACCTTACTCACAAGCTGTTCCGGCTGTTCAACGAAGAGATCTTCTGCTGCTCGCTCGACCCAAACATGCCAATCACGTGGTGCCCCAGGCTGACCAAGACTGCTGGATTATGCTACCAAAAGTGGAAGCTATCCACTGACGGCAAAAAAGAGGGCGTGAGGACGTCCTCCATCAAGCTGTCGGAAAAGGTGCAGCGCAGTAAAACATCAGTTTTAACGTACTTGTCGTAAGTTTCATGTGTCTGTGAAGGTACTTGACTCACCAGATCGTCTGCGTGACACCTTGATCCATGAGATGTGTCACGCTGCCTCCTGGGTCATCACAGGATACAAAGACGGCCACGGGCCTATCTGGAAGGATTGGGCGCGTAGATGCACCGCGAGATTTCCCGAGTTGCCCCTCGTCTCTCGCTGCCATACATACAAGATCAGGACAAAGTACTCTTACCAGTGCATGTCTTGCGGCTATTCCGTCAACAGGCACTCCAAGAGCATTGATTTGAATCGCTTCCGTTGTGGGCGCTGTGGCGGAAATTTCCAGCTCTTCCTGAACAAGATTGCTGGCGTGACAAGTGACACCCCGGGGAGGAGGACGGTCTCGACTCCGGCGACTCCAGCACGCAACAAGTTCGCCGCGTTCGTGAAGGACAACTACAAATACGTTAGGAAAGAAGGGGTCGCTCACGCAGACGCCATGAAGGAGTTGGGCAAGATGTTTGCTGCTACGAAGATTCAAACATGAGTCCGTCTAGTACGTACTATGTGCAGGGTGTCCGGAATTAACTTTTACCATGCCGGAAATTGGCTCGAATTGTGAGAGGGTTTTACATAAAGAAATGAATGAAATCATCTAGAAGACCCACAACGGTGCGTGCAAGTCCTTCAAGTCTGATCTCGGAGCTGTAGTTTAGGTCAAGGGTGAATAGAGTTGAATAACATTTGACTGTGTTGTTTCCGCTTCAGCTATGCGGAATTTTCCATCAAGGAGAGATGCGTAGTAATACACTCTATCGTAGGTTCAGCGTTCTTTTTGAGAGTGACGTTACTTTTTGGGACACCCTGTACAGTAAAGCTAGATATGTTGTAAGGTCTGAAATGTATTCCTCAAATAGTAATCACAACATTACGTATGCTCCTCAAGTATAGTGGTACTTAAGAGTAGTAGCAGAAGTATGTAGTGTAGGACAACATCGCCGTAAAATAATGATCTTGATATTTGATATAAGTCCATCGTCTTTACAATATATAGTGTGTTTGTATATGCATTCACGACAGTTCAAGAGACAAATGAGGGATGGATGAGAAATCTTAATGTGGGTTCTGATTTTGAATCCTGCTCCTCCTCAAGTATGAGTACCTATGTAGCATACCTAATTAAAACAGGATCGTTCAGAGTTGAGGACCTTCTTCAAATATCAAAATAGTAGGTTGACACTGAGTGAGCTGGTGTCATTCGCACCTCCTTTTGCTGGAAAGGTGTGTATGTCAATTGCTCCAAGTATACGCATGAGTGGCGGTAAGTAGTATACCTTAGGAGAAGACGTATGAACACTTACCATCGTTCAAATTTACTTTTTCTCTCGCACTCTCTCCGCAGTTGTACAGTAAGTATGTATGTGTACGTAGATAACAAGTTAGCTATGTAGTACAGGTGAAGAAACGGTTAAAATAGCCGAAAAAGTTTTTTCTTCTTCTCAGGGAGGGCGGAGATTGAGAGACTCATGATATTATAGCGGTAGGATGCGTACTACGATGACGCAGTACGTGCAATACTATGTGAAGTTATACAGTATTATGTACGAGAGGGTATAAGTGATGTGCACGTAGTACAGGTGCTACACATCCCAAATACTGAATGTATGACCTTGAGAAGTACAGTGGGATGTTTCTCTCGACCATGAGAGGATGTGAACGCTTTGTGTCTGACTACGACCCTTCGACTGACTACGTTGAATACAAAAAGTGAGGAGGAAGTTTTTTTTTCTTCAATGCACCTTTTCTTTTCATACGGCGGTTGACTTGAAGAGTCTCTTGCGCTGACTTTGACAGCGAGGATGCTCTTCATATTCGATATCCTCTTCTTTCTGGTTCCATTCTGAATAGCTCTTGTCTCTGGCGGCGGCGGCGGCGGCAGAAGTCTGCGGCGGTCTTTTATTCAATTCCACCATCTCCTGAGGAGGGGAGACGGCGGCGTTACTCGCGGCAGCAACAACCGCAGCATTGGACGGCGGACGCCTCGCGCACTCGCCGTTGCCCGCCTTTATAAACTGGCGAGGCGGCAGTGGCGGCGGCTGTGTCTTGACTGCGGCGGCTGCGGCGAAGGAATCGGTCACGAGCGAAGGCCTGTTTCAGCTCGGACTCGGCTTTGCGGCTATGTTTGTTGCGGTGGGGCTTGTCACTGTGGCGGCGGCTGACTGCTGCTGGCTGCTGGAGGACGGTCTGGCAGAGGCCTGATGCAGGCCCTGCTGGGAGACACTGGTGGGCAGGAGAATTGAGCCGCCGCCACCGCTTTCACCGGACTGAAAGGGTAGCTGGCGGCTTGGAAGCGGCGGCGGCTGCGCCGTCGTCGATGGCGGCCAGTTGCCGCGGCTGACGGTGGCAGCGCCGGTGGTCGGCGGAGGCCACTGCTGCTGACTCGTGGACACGACGCAGGCTTCGCTAGTCTTGTTGCTAGTGACAAAATTGTCGGCAAAACTGCCGAAGTCGATCTCCTGATAAGTCGGAAGGACCTGTGACGTCGTAGTCGTTGTTGACGACTGCGGCGCCTGCTGCGAGGACGGCGCAGGATTGTTATGCGCCGGGTTGATCATGGACGCTACAGGGGACGTGGAGGAAGTCACACTTGCCTGTGCGGGTACTGGCGGCGGCGGCCGCCTCTGGACGAGGCAGCCGCCACTGCTGCTGTTGTTCATCTGGTCCAGCTGCTGCTGTAGGCACCTGTAGTAACAAATAATGCTGGAAAATTAGTACAGCACAAGCTTTGGTAGCTTTTTGCAGGAGTGTAGAAACACCTTCCTGACTCATACAACTTTCCAACTGTTGGAAGAGACATCCGCAAAGATGCAGAGTGAAGTGCGAAGTTTTTGTCTCAACAACGATTTGTCCCAACAGTGTTTGGCGCACCGGGACCCCGTTGAATAAGTTTGCTCTTTGATCTTTTCGTTTTGTAGCGTCGGAATCACTTATGTCTGGCACTTTTGCCCTTGTGCTGAGCGTACATGTAGTAACATAATGTGTACAGTATGTACCTGGACAGGATGTCAGGCAGTACGTCCAGCGAGCACTGAATGGAATTCATTCTGTCCTCCAGATTTGCTATCCTCTCGTCCATGATGTCCTGGCGGCTGTTGACGTCAGAGAGGATCTCATAAACGTTGTTTTGAGTCTGCACGAAAAAAACACCCCCATTTATCGGAGAAACACACACAAGGCAGAAAATACGTACGTAACTGAGATGAGTGGGTTCAAGAGAAATTGCATTCTGCGCGGAAAACGTTTACACTACCTTCGCCATGTCGGTGATTGTGTTGGCGTTGTCCATAAGTTTCCGTTGGTCCATTTTAACCTTTCGCAGCCTGCAGCCAAAATGGGACTTGATGCAATCCGATTTCACTCGTGCTGTTTATTTTACTTAATGCCGACTTACGCATAGATGGCGAGAAGGAACTTCCTCTGATGAGTCCTCACCCTGGATGGGCTCACCCGCTTCACCAGCTTCGTGTGCTTGTAGATCAGCCAAGTCTCCCGTAGCACGTTCGCAGCGGCATTTTTAAGCTAGGAAGTTGTGATACATTAAAAAGTTGGCACGAGCTTTTTACTTTCTTCCGACTGTCGGCGGTGTTGTGTTGTGTCAGTCGTCAAGACCGTCTTCCTTACCCTCTTGGTGAGCTGCGTGTCCATCATGAAGTTGTGCACGTGCTTTTCCGCCCGCGTGAGCTCCAGCTTCCGCGAGACGACGGCCACCAATAGAGCCGTACAGCCGGCGCCCTGTTCATAAAACACGCGAGGAAAGCAGCGTTATAATAAGGTTCAGACAAGTTGTGCATTTGCTACTTGCGCGGCCTCTTCTGCTTCTCGTGTCACTTGCACCTTATCATTCTATGTACGTATACTTTTGGAGTGCGCTTGCTCAATTGAGCCTTTTTTTCAGTGGCCAAATACTCAGTAATAGGCGAGGTGGAGACTTTCTTGTGAACCAGAGGGCTGCCAAAACACGTACAGAGGGCATGAGTGATAAAAGAAACTGAAGAACAGATAACACCGATTACTGCAGAAGGGTACATTAAGTACGGTATAGTATTAAGTACTACTATGATTAACTTCAAGTAAAATCCACACTGATAGATGACACCAAAACGAGCAAAAGAGGGAATGAGAGGTGGATGTTATGGGAGTTCTATGCGTAATAAAATAATGCGTATCTTGTTGACTCATGCTTCATTTAGTACTTCGTAGTACAAAACGTACAGCGAAAATTAAGGTGACGCATTGTCTGAGAAAGCTGCACGCTTCATGGTTCCGGGCTAAGGAAAACCTTAACGTTGAAAGAAGGTGTGAAACAGAATGTAAAATAAGAGCACCCCACACTCATGTACAGTACAGTAGTACTGAAACTGTTGACTTTCGTGATCATAGAAGTGCACTACTAAACCTACGAAACCACTAGTGGTTTCGTACCTCTCTTCAATGGTCTCATGCCAGCTCAAATCAACTTGACACTGGGGAATGTGTAAGCGTGAGATAACAAGACAAAGACTGACTGTTCAGTCCAACGTGTTACTTCCTTCTGGTTTAGTTTTGTGAAGAGATGTAGCCATTGACAGGCTTGTAGACTCACCATCATGCCTGTTGTGACGCAAATGCCTCTGCCACAATAGGTATTGGGCACAATATCACCATAGCCTACACTGAGGAATGTGATGGCTACAAGCCACATTGTGTTCAGCAAGTTGGCATGTTCCTCATCATGATATCTGTTGACAGAGAGCAAGTAAAGCAAAACAGACATTAACTACACACGCACACACATACACACACACACGCACACTAAGAGTACTCCTACTGACTTTTGGCTATTACATGTAGTACTACACCGTGTGTAATCGGGACTGAGGTCTGTGGAGGTACATACTACGACACCCTATCTTTCATCATAACAGAGGCAGGCTGGGAGAGAGGATAAAAGGATTTAAATACCTGTATGTCTGCCTAGCTATTGTGTGTGTGTGTTTGATATTGACAACCATATGTAACAGCAACGTAATTAACACCAGAGGCTTTGAGGTTTCTTGGTGGAGAGAGCACAACGCGAACGCGTCATCATAGTTGTAGTTGTACTTGCCGCTGCTGCTGCTGCTGCTGCTGTCGAGGTTCAGTGAAAGCTGGGCCTTTTTTCTCTCTTTTTATTTACTTCAAAACAGGCAGGCAGGCAGAAAGAGAGAAAAGGTTCTAGGAAATGGCGACCGTCGTCATCATATCATAGAGCGGAAAGGAAGAAAATTCACTTCTAAGTAGTAAGATGCTTTAAAAGCGTACATATGCAAGAGCAGTAGTGGTATGTATAGTAGTAGCATGAGAAGCGATGCTGTTACTGTAAATCGGCGCATTTACTGAAGTACAATGTTGGCTCATACGTATATAGACAGCAGTATGGTCTCGACTATAGACATATGCTGGCTGCTTGTGATCAACGGTCTCGGTCTGATGGGACGTTTCGGAGGTGATGAGGGAGGTGGCAGGGAGGAGGTCCATGCTGGACTACGAATACCCTGGATGAGTGATAACTGAGCCGTAAGATTACTTTTTAATCAACCGGTGTAAGTTCTTTCGGACAAGAAAATACTGGCTTTACATGTTCCCATACATGTATATTAGGCTAGGTCAATTTTTTTAATCTCTTGTGGCGTCCTAGATTTGTTGCAAGAATCCACTTGAAGACCTTCCAGTCAAATGGAATGACAAAATAATGACTTTTTGGGTCTCCCCCTCTGCCTATAAAGTTATTCAGACACAGCACATAAGGATGTTAGGTCAATATCACATATTTGATGTGGACCTGCTTGGTGACTTTCTGGATGTTGAACTAAAGCATTGCAGTGAAAGGAATTATGAAGTGTCAGCTGTGTCACAGGGCTGTCAAAATCAGAGCACCTTGTTATGCACTGAACTTATGTAGTAAAACCTTATCACCATGGAGGGGGGGGGTCCAAATTTTTTTTGGGAAAGCCATTTGACTACATCTTCACCATTTGGCATAAGGTAACAAACCTAAGATGCACTCAGTCAAATTCCAAAATTTCATTTTTTGACCTTGCCTAATGTATACTACTGTACCTACTCATACCGTTTCGGTACGATGCCCATCAAGAAGACCGACATTACTTCATACGCAAATGTTGCCTAGGGCCTTGGTCTTTTTTTCTAGACCCAGGTTAGAAGGAAGAAAAAGATCAGATGCATTGAAGGTTATGCATACGCGTGTGACCCTTTAAGCAACGTGGTATATACTTTAAGGCTTACCGGGAAGACTTGACATGGAGAATGTACGAATAAGAATGTGCCCAAAGACCCGATCTGTTCAAAGCCTACCGTTAAAAGTGTACGAGTACTGGTACACTCATAGTGCGAGCATACATGCGTATAATGATGTATGCACATTTGTGGTAGTACATACACGTAGGCATAGTACGTATAAGAGGTTTGTGAAAGAAATCCACTTGCACCTTGCATGAAATAAGTATATGCAAAGGCAGATATTTTTCTCTCTCCTACTCTCTCCCAGAGGTCCTAGGGTAGGCCCAACGATTACTTCACAAAGGTAGCACGTGAACGTACTCAGTGCCGCCAGTACATAAATTTAGTGGACAAATGCAGCAGTGCATACCTATGCAATGGGGAGAAGTAGCATAAAGAGGTTACTTTACATTCTCACTTGCGCATTGTGTGAGTGCTCTGGTGACACATGAGTTGGGTGTGGGGGGGTGGGAAAGGGTAGAGGTTCAATGTGACAGGATAAAGCTCTGTTTCTATCTATCGTATGAATAAGAATCTGAAGGGATAAGTGAATCTAAGTGATAAGTAGGAGAAGCATATAACAGAGACTTTTTAACAAGGGAAAACATAAACATGTAGCTAAACGTAAACATGAAGCTGACTCCTCCTGTACAGAATGTCTTAGATTTTTGTCTTGAATGTGCTGTGTGTGCCTGTGTGTCAGTGAGTGAGTAAGTAAGGGGTTTTAATGCAGGATCTATGTAGACGCACATTCAAAGCTGCGAGACGAATACAACATGCTGTTTAGGCTTTAATTATATACGCATATTATGCATGTTTAAGATAGATAAGCCGTCCTTTTAGAGGCAGTGGACCCAATCGTTTTAAGAATTGGCATGATCTCAAACTACTACTTTTAGTAACGTTATTGGGCCAAGCCTCGATTACTTAGCTGAGGTGAGAGAAAAGGTAACTAAGGCCAATTAATCCGACAAAAAATACGAAAGCGCCAACTACTGCAGAAGTTATAATGGTACATTCGAAAGAGAAAGTAAGAGAAATTATGTACAGATGTGTATACGTATGACACACATTCGATTATGATATTATGTACTAAATACATATTAGGTGAAGTCGCCTTGGTTCAACCATCTCCATTTCCCTGGCCTGCTTGATGTGTTTTTCGTTTCTTTTGGCCGTGCCTGCCCGGTTTTTTCCGCAAAAAAAGGCAGTCGCACAATCGCCACTTGCACGCACGCACAGGCCACAATTTGCTCAACAAAACTTACAGTACACAAAGTAGTGTGTAGAAGTGCAAGAGCTTTTGATCGTCCCTCCCCGGGTCTTCTCGGCACTACTTTAAAGGCACACGCGCGTGCCTCCAAATGGGTAGATAAAGTACTAAACAGCTATGCTAAGCAAAGACTTTGACGACAACAACATCATCAACAACAACTAAAGCTTGGAATCACACGCAACTTGGTGTTCAAGTGGCAAAAAATAATCACGTGTGATCCCTAAATTTGAACGCGCTCCGATCGCTGCGCGCACTCACCATGATACCGCAAAGCAGGCAGATTCCTCTGCCGCAGTACGTGTTGGGTACGATATCGCCGTAGCCCACACACAGAAACGTAATCGCTACCAGCCAGAGGCTATTCAGAATGTTGTTGTAGTCGTCGGGGTCGTGGTACCTGAGAAAGATAGACACAAGGAAGGGAAAAAGTCGCCATCAGTTGCTATGGATTTGTCCTTGCTCTTGAAGCAGTTAAGGTTTACAAGGGCTCTCTTGAGTAGTTGAATTGGTAGTTGTAAATGACGACCCCACAACCTAGCTTTTTTTTGTTCCTGATAGGTTAGTGCATGGAAAAAGAGAAACAGGTCAAAGAATGCGACTAAATTGTTAGAGTGAAGCAAAAATTGCCGCCTTGGATAAATGAGGTCGTTGTGCGTAAACCACTGAAATTATGGATGTGGCAAAAACATTGTCTTTCTTTCCGCTCGGGGAAAGCCGGGAGCCCAACGTTTTCAGTGGTTTACTTTGGTTTTTGTCTGTGTGTGTTACACAATGCCCAATCTGACTGGGGCCACACGGTGTGGAGGTATCTACGAGTAGTCTATGCACTTACGTATAATGACGAGTGTAATTATTTGTGTGAGTGATGCACGCACACAAGGTAGGGAAGAGGACAACAGGTTTTACTCTACTGGCTCACCTTTCACATTGTCTAAGGGTCCAACTTGCTATGATCCACAGTGAGACCATGAAAACGAGTAGCACCGTTCCTGGACAAATGGTCATCAAGGTTTTGAGTACAAAGCGTGTATTAAAGTTGATGCGATTGAGGGCGCCGATGCTCCTGGAGCTGGCGTCCGTGAACAGCTTGGAGTGCAGAAGCATCACTCTGGAAACGTAAAGGAATAGATAGGGTCAGGTGCTTCACGCGCTTGCGGCCGAGTCGGCGTTAGACGCCGAGCCAGCTCAGGGCGCTACGACGAGGGAAAAGCCTCTTCAGTCAACATTGAGGTACTTATCCACCTTGCATCCCATTACAGTGCAATGTGTTCGCAACTCATCTGCCATTTATCATCATGAAAAAGGCTGCTGCCATTTTTATTCCCAGGGAAATTGCCACGGCAATTTCTTGGTACAAAAACTATCTCTCAGCGATGCCAACAGGAGCATGAGCGCATTTTATCTCCCCTCCTTATTACCATCTCCCAGAACAGAAGAAAACTAACGGCTATTAACAGGGCCTTAGAAAGTCTCCTCTTGGGGTAAAGAGACCTCGTCGGATTTGTGGCACCGCTTTTGCAACTTGAGCATGCGCGTGTAGAAGCCGTTCTTTCTCCCTTGGCGACAAGAATGGCTTTCATTTGCATGGAAAGGAAGCTTTATGTTAATGGCCAAGGAGCGGTAGCAACCGCTTTTTTGTTCTCTTTTTTGCTGCCTACATTGATGGTCCACGCGAGTCCACGAGTTGCCCGAGGAGATGTTGTTCTTCTTGTCACAACTTGAAATGGTTCAGAAGTTTTGACAATTCGTCCAACTCTGGAGGAGGTTTTTCACGATTCATGCGAGACACACCCTTTGCATTTAAAAATGAGTTCGCTGGCGCGGTGACCTCGAGAATCAGTCACGAGACTGAATTTGGCCTACCCATGTACATGCATGCCCTACTTACGCTACAGTGGTCACAATAGTCAAAGCTGTGGTTGAAGGTCTCCTAATATCAAGTCGCAGGCCTTTAAAAGGACGGTTCTTGTACACGCTCTCACACAACCAAGTTTGGTGACTCTGCCAAGCAGCAACGAGCCTGTATCTGGGCTGGGCGAGGAAAAAGAAGAAACATCTACCCTTATCATTACTAACTAACAGCACAGACTATAAGTTACTGTGTGGTCATAAAAAAAACAAGAGCAGAGAGGTTCAGATGACCCTGTGGATGCGGGTAATCTCGAACACGGGAAAAGCAGAATTCAGTGTACACAGTGTATTGTCCATACTGCAATATGTCATTGTACAATCATAGTTTTGCACTCGCCTGTACTGAGAGTCATGGGCTTGCGTAGCACAGTCCCCTCTGAGACGCAGGAAGCTCAATCGGTAGGTACGTGTAGTCACCCTGTAACTGGTAGTCCAGGACGTACATACATACATACATACATACATACACACATACATACATACATACATACATATTGTAAAGGGGCTGGGCCAAACGTCTTGGCATCGACGCAAAAAAGCCATTGTCTCTTTTCAGCCAATTTCTTTGGAAGAAGAGATTCTCTCCCTCACTTTTTGTTTGGAGGCAGAAAAGGGGGAGCTCAAAGTGTATAAATGGCTGGATTTTTGGCCTTTTCTGAACCTTTATAGACTGCGGAAATGGGTCTCCCATTGTTGTTTTTAGCTTTTCTTCAGAGGCTACCACAGTAGGCTTAGAGTGGGAGAAGTAGAGATGATGGGTTCCCTGTGTGTGCGCCCATTTTCGAGTGCCAGCGAGAGTTCATAAATCCTCTTTTTTTGCACTGGCACTTAGTACTTAAGTAGTATTAGTAGTACGACGTCTCACTTACCATGCATCAGCGTGTGAGATCGCGCACTTTATTACTTACCCAGTATGACGAAGTTGCAAATCATGCCAGAAATCAAACCGCCTGCATTGACTTTCCCCATACTTGATCAAAACACAATATCTGTGTTCTTCTAGTCATGCTATTAATGTGTGTCACTGTCTCTTCTGGAAATTGGAACCCGATAACTTTCCTACTCGAATATCAGTCAACGAAGATGACGTTGACACATGTACACGAGCAATATTCCGTACGTATGTTAGCAATTATGAATGACTACTCGTTGACCTTCGCATTAGTTTGTAGAGCGCTGCCATGATTCTTGTATGAACTTATACAACACAGCAAAAGAGCACGCGCCAAGAAAGGCAGCTAGTTGATTGTTGACCAATTCTGAGTGCAACGACTCACCCACTGCAGCACGGACGCGTACTGTATATTGTACATATATGTGTACCGTGTACACATAGGAGAAATATGTAGGTGCAGGCGTGCCCATCTCAAACAAGCCCATGGACAGACATTTCCGAGTCACACCCACCTACACACATGCGTACTGTCCTGCTCTGCACTGCACTGTTCTGTACGGTACACCAACCTGCATATTAAGTAGAGCCTAAGGAACATTGGCAGAGACAGCGTGACGTCTACAGGCACCCACTGTGAGGCGATGTCGCCGCCGTGGTTCGACCTCTTCGTGGTCCATAGGAAGTAGTAGGGGCCGGGGATCGGGTGCACGGCGCAAATGGCGATCTCGATGCCGATCTGAGTCATGCGCTGCCAGGTCATGGCGATGCGCCAGTCGTCGGCGCAGTTGTCGATCATGAACAGCTAAAGAGGCAAGGCAATCACTTGAAGTCACTCACACAGATTTCAGACTTGTGTACGAAATAGTACGTGTAATCATGACAAAAGAGGCAAGGAAATGTATGCAAAAGAATAGTGAGTAACATGATTCATCAAGGTAGCCCGGCGACAACAATGGACCATCAGCCGATGATTAATTAATCACTCTTGGTCAAAAGTCAATAGGGAAAAAAGACCTTTCTCTCCAAGAAAGAAAAGTGAAAGGTCGGATCGTTACATTGTAATGCTCCTGAAAGAGGACTTCGGGGCGAAAAGGTGGCCAAGTTTCATAATTCAGGAAAGTTCCTTCTTTTGTAAACTCAATGCTTGCACACGCACGACAAAGTTCAGGAGTGGGTAAGATCACGACAGCTACAGCCAAGTTCTGAGTAGTGAGTGACTATCTCCTGTCTATGTAGGCGTAGCAACTGCTCAGCAGCTTTTTTATGCTATAGCTGGATCTGACCCGGAAGCAGAGGAAAACCAGAATGTAAAAGACACATGCCACATGATTAATCGAGTACTCATCAAGGCTCCCTCATTAAAACTTCCAAGAATTGATTGATTAATTGTCGATGAAACACTTAATCACTTGACTCACTGCATACAGCCAATCCAGGTTAGTGGATGGGGATTAGCGCCTTATTCAGTCATGATTTAGTATGATAATAGCCTTGACTGACACTGGTTATCAATAGCATGATCTCTTAGGTAGTAGCGGAAAGAAATATGTTAGCAACCTTTCAGTTTTTCCAGATTAGATCTTTGAAGGGCATCGGATCCTACTGCTACTGATCCAGCCGTGTGGTGGCCTCAGAACCACAGTCATGTGTCGCAAAAGTATAAGTAGGTTTCGTATGCGAGTGTGAACGCACACTAAGAAAGGATGAGATGACGACTCCACCCATGCAAAGTTATGTGTACGAGAGACTTGTGTGTGTATGCTGTGCACCTCTAGAAGTATGCGAATACGCCCAGTTTTCCTGCTTTAATCTAATGGAACAGCCAGCCACGCAATGTCAGTGAGTGAGTGAGGGAGCAAGATTATAGGTACAGGTACGTACGTACAGCGCTTGGCAGTACGACCATTTGTTCACTGTTCCTACTTTTCCTCCCGCCCAATTTTCTACAAATCCCGAGGGAATTGCACCGTTATCGCATAAATGGATCCAAAGTCGTGCTTAGCAATCATAGAGCCAATAGTTTATTATTGCCAGAGCAAATCTGCTCTTTTAGTGACGCAAACAGTGACAGTGTGTACATACCTGAACTTCTAGCGAGTGGTAGGCGACGATGAGGCCCAGGAGGACAATCGTCGACACCGTGATCAACGTCTTCAAGGCCATGGAATAAAAGTCCTCCTGATGTGAGGAAAAAAAGAAGAGAGAGAATTATGAGTGGAATATTCCAGAGATTTAGGCCTCTTCTACAGATTTTTCTTCATTTCACACTAATGGTCTCTCCTCGCCAGCTCAGCTGCCGTCAGCTCGCCTCTGCCGGCATGATAGGGCCATATTCCACCATCGTGATAATCCTGTGGAACAGCGCGAAATTACCAGCTAAAAATTGTTGAACAACCAATTTTTACAAGCTGTAATAACCGCTGTGTCCAGAAGTCTCTTCCGGGAGCTTGCGGAGGCCTCGGCAGACATTCTGAGGCCTTCCCTTCTTTTGGGAACACACGATATGATTCTACCATCATCTCTCCATACATAACCATACTTCATACGTATTATGTACATATCTGGAACGATCGGGAGGGGGGGGGGCGGCGCCGTCGGTTCCTGCTCAATATTTTTCTCGCAGACTCACTTTATTGACAGCAGCCCCTCAGTGCACGCGGCCTCATTATATTCAGAAGGCGAGGAGAGATTTTTTTATGGCATCACTGCGTTTTAGAGAAAATGTGCGCGTTCCTCCCTGGCAGACGAAGAAGGCCCGACAATTTTACTAGTCTGACAAGCCGAAATTTTTATTGGTCTGTGTTCAAATCCCTATTAATAGAGTTAGGTCGGGAAGCTCTGGCTCATTCACCATTGGAGAAAGTCGCTGCTCCGTGGTCGTTGGATCGTTTCCTGTGGAGCAGTCAACTTTTTTTTTGCCTGATCTTTTCCTGTTTGCCAGCACAGTCCGAGGCTGCGAGTCTCCCTCCGGGATTCGCATCCAGGCAAGAAATAAGCTGGATTCTGCGAGCAGCCTCGCTCAAGATAATAACAATTACGTTCCGCTCAGTGCACAGTGTGAGCGCGGATTCGTATTGGCAATTGCCTGAGATGACTCGCCGTAATCCAACAGTTTAGCGCGCCATTAGCCACAAATATCGTAGTCTCTCCGTGCAGTTGGTGCACTGGACGAGCGACCGTGTGTGCCTCTGATGAGAGCGGAAGAATTATACGATGAATGACGAAGAGGCTCAGCCTGGCACGTCGTGGGGCGAGGTTAAAGAGTCTCTCTGGCTTGGCCGAGGCCAAGCTGTGGGGGTGATAACAAGCGCGCTGTGAACAAACAGGGGTGTTTATGTGGCCTCGGTATTAATTGGACAGCACGAGGTAGTACAAGCGAAAGTGGTTCAGCAATTGCTTTCAATGAGTATAATTGCGGACGACACAACGAGAGTAAGTTCCGAAAATCAATATCCCTGCCCGACTTTGGAGTGTGTCTTTCATGAAAGCCGCCGAAAAAATGCTCTGTGCACACAAAAGTGAGCCCACAAAACCTTGTCACAGTTGTTGCCGTTGGCAATGCTTATTATTGGAAACCGAGTGTACTTGGACGCATTCTGCCTGTCAATTGCAGAGCCCGAGATGTGGAATTTGGAGGTCCAAGGCCGCGCCATTTTTCAATCAATGTATGGCAGAAGTCCTGTGACGTCATTTGTCTCGTACGTACGGCAGCATCTACGCATTGTCCGGCTTGCATACCAAGAAAATGCTTGCATACGCATGCGCAGCGTTGCGTCCTGACCGATTTGCCCGGATGGAAAGCATTTTAAGGCCTCTTTTTGCCAGGCTGCTCCAAGTCGACATTTTCAGAATATTTAGTGTTGCCACACATGTGTTATTTTGCACACTGTGGAAGAGTAATGATTCTGAGCGGGGACGAGGACAAGAATAACTTGAAGATTGCGAGTGAAAAGAAAGTCTGGAAAATGTCATGACTCACGAGGAGATCATTGTGTCCGCTGCTTACTGAGAAGATTTCTGCATGAGAGGAATGAGTTAACGACGGAGAGTGAGAAAAAAGTCAGTCTGAAGTAGGTGGATGAAGCAGCACTTTGGACACGACTTTTTAGAAGTAGAGAGGAGATCAATTTCAAGGAGGGCCCAAAACAAGACCTCCGCCCTCCGCCACACCTTCGCAAGATCTGTATAGAGCAGATGTTGGCGAGGAGGCGTTATAATAAGTTGCATGAGGACGTGAGAACGTGAGGTGCGTGGCACAAGATCATGGAAACTTCTTCCCGAAGGGGAAGCTTGTGGGGCTGGGGAGGTTCCTGGTGCAAGACGATGCTGTGATTGCTCTACGCACTGCCAAGGTTTTGACCTGCAACCAGAGTCCACGAGATAACGAGGCTCCCCTTACTTTTGCCAACCTCATACTGGGATATGACGTCATGAACGCGTCATCGGTTCCTCACTGGCAATAACGTCACCAGCTGCGGAAACATTGACTGCCTCGACTAGGGGATTGCGATCCAATCACGTAGGACCCAAAAAATGTCGAGGGTAGGATTGCGCCCATGTAGGTCTCATTCCACCATCGATTTCTTCATATCATAGTTCTGCACTAGTGTCTCAGCTGTTCAGCGTACTCTACCAGGTGTTATCAGACCAAGAGTTTGGGTGCAAGGTGCAGTTTACCGTGTCAAGTCGAGCAACAACACCATTTGTTAATACAAGCAGCATGGATCGTGCGCACCGAGTAGTGTGGATCAGCAAAAATGCAATCTTTTTTCGCTCCCTCACGTTGTCTTCAACATTTCAAAGGAATGCGTTCGTAAGGAATAAATACGTACAATTGTAGTGGGCAACATCAAAGACGTCTGTCTTATCTACCGACTTCACGCGCGATAACCCCCCTGAACCTCTTGGGGAACATAAAGAACATATTTTCTGGATTGGCAAAAACTTGATAAATGACCTGGCGTACGCACGTATTCGCAGAAAGTGCCATGACAAGGTATACGTCTACGGTACGTACAGGGTGGCTCCAAATGCCCTTTGCACTAATGAAAGTCCCCAGCTGTTGTGCAAATGGTGTTTGAAAACACCCAGTGCAGTACGTACAAGGTTGGCTTTTATAATCGGTCAATGGCGCAAGATGCCGAGCTTCCAGCAGTCCAAGCTTCCAGGCAGCGGAATTGAGAAGCCTTCTTTAAAAAAAAAATCCTTTCTGTGTTACCTTCGAAGTTTTGAATTTTTTTTTTTAAAAAAATACTGTCCATGCGACAGAGTCTTGTTGTTCGCCAATGATCAACTTGTGAAAGCCAACGCTGCACAGAACTCTCCCAATCATCTTCAGATTGCATGTAAAGGGTGTCCTCCCAAGTGTAAAGGGTACTTGGAGCCACCTTGCATGCGTGCTGTAAGTAAGCACATGAGGATGCACTGGTAAACTGTGTGTGTAGCACGAGCACAGTGCAGCATGATTGCAATCATATAGCAGTTGCTAACGAAGTATCAATGGTCATTTGGGCAATCTCCCACTATTGAGCTCATGTGGTTGCAACTAGTGGTCGCCATATATCGTAGGACTGAACGCTGATTGCAGTTTGCGGTGGTCGCAGTGTAAAGTCTCTTTCGAAAGGGTGTAACAGCAAAAATGTCACTGAGTCTCTCAAGCTCTGACCTTGGTGATGGAGTCTCTCAAACTCAGCCCGAGCGTCAAAGCGTTCAAGGACGAAAATGACTCGAACACTTTGACTCTAGGGCTGAGTTTAAGAGACTCTATCACCAAGGTGTGGCCAGAGCTTGAGAGACTCAGTGACATTTGTGCTGTTACACCCCTTAGAAAGAGCTTCAGCTGGGGTACGCATGCAAATAAGAATCAATGGCAGAAAGCCAATTTGGCTGGAGCCTCCGTTAACGCTTGCTCTCTCCTCCGTCTCCACGCACACGTCGGCCTGCGACCTCTGGCTCTGCAACCTCTGCTCCCAGAGTCTTTCACCATGCACCCAAGCGTCGGTGGCGCTGGTTTTTGCACCAGCTACTTAAGAACAGGTTTGACTACTTGTTGTCAGGTAATGAGAGGCTTTTCTTTGCTTTCCTCCTTTTTTATACGAGTCTTCTATCTACGTCGCTATCGGTCTGCTGGGTTCAAACGACGTGGCCAACAACCTCTTTCCTGATCGAGGCTCTCATCGGACACTTGATCAGAACATCTCTCCTTTGGATCCCCTTCTGCCTACGCCTTGGCCAGCGTAGGAATTTCTACTTCCAGAACAACCTCAAGAGTGGGGCTGTCATGGAGGAGGATGCCATTAGGGAAAAGATGGATGTAGAACGAGAAATTCGTCTCACAGAAGACTCGTGAAGGCTTTCCGCCAATGTGTCGAGAAGCTTGAGTACGAGCATGTCTGTGTGTGACGATCCCAACGTGCATCGATGATGGTCAGGGTGAAAGACCACTGACCACAATGCAGACAGGCAAACACATACATGGAACTTAAGCGGGCGTACAGTGTAGTGTAGGCATGACGTACGCCAAGGTTGATGGCTGCAGGGGATTTGACCAACAGCAAGACTTAGTTGATCAATGTGCTACGGACGATTTATAGCACTATCACGTGAGACCATTGGATGCATGAGAAGGCAGCTGAGGAGATGAGCACATCTGTGTGGTACAGTAGAACACAGACCTTCTGGCTGTGCACGGTCCCACTGCCTGCATACCGGGTGCGCCAGAATTAGCATCATATCGACGTGCGTAACTTCAAATACTTCATGTAATGATGAAATGCGAACTGCTGAGGCAAGGACAACTTGAGCAACCAGTGGGGCCTTGCGCCTAACTCGTAGAAAGTTTCACTTTTAGAGCATAAGTTTCTGTGTCATTCTAAAGGGCTTTAAAGAAAGAGCGGTTGAAGCTGATCAGGAAGGGTTTGCTAGCGTCCTTTTGTGGCAAGTAAAGGGAGGTGAAGGCATGACAGACAAATTGAGGGGAAATTAGAGACTCAACTGTTCACTCATAACCTTTCAAAAGGGACTCGCTTGGCAGAGAATTGCGTAAAAGACATTTTTAGCAAGTGATTCACTCTTTTTGTCACAACCCCTCACTGTCATACCTTTTGCGCCTGCGCAGCCTGGCAGCGAAAGCTGACTTGTTTCAGTTTCTTGCATAGTGTGTTAAGAAAGTACATTTTTGCTCAAGTTTGAGTCCTTGACATTATTGGTCGCAACAAATTTGCTTGTTCGTGGCTCCCAATATGATTGCATATGATGTTCAAACAGCGCAGCTACACAACATTTTCCATATGCACCTAGGCTGGTATTGTATGCACACAGGCAATAGCATGAGTAATCTTCCTCGTTACAATACTTAATGCAAACTATTGTGCGTGCGTGAAGGTGTGAGTGCGTGTGACTGAAAGACAGGCAACGCTTTTCTCCTCGTGCTCGACGTCGAAATTTCAGGATGCTGCAGAGAAGTCGCTTTGGTTCATAAGAAATTCAATTCTATGCGATGGCTCAATTACGACCCTAGAGTGCTGCGGATTTCCCCCCTCGCTTTTTCTTTCCACTTTCATCATCAGCAGGAAAAACGTGAGAAGAATCAGAAGTGACTTAAACCGTTACAATTTTCTCTAACGTTTTGATGAAAGCAGCAAAAACGAATTCCCTGCATCATTCATCTCTCTCGCTCAAAGGAGACAACAAAGGAAGAATTTGATAAAAGACTGCAAGATGAGGGGTAGATGTGGAGATCCACGAAATTTGGCTTTGTTGGGTCCGACATCAGACGCATCGGGAACAGAAGTTGAGCGCGCAAGTCCACGCGTCCATCGTCTGTTTGGGGCACCGTGCATACAGCTGAATAGGCTACCCAACTTCCATTGCTCGTGTAAGAGCAATCAAGAGATTTTGGAACGTTGCAACTACAGTCCTTCATGGATGCAAACTTTGTTGTGAAAGGAACCGCTCGACCCCGCGAGCCTGAACGCGCCGTACATGTACGGTACGCATTACAAGTTGGGTGGTCGTGCGAAGCAGCAAAGTGAAAAAGTGGACAGCATCAATAAATAATGCAGAAAATTCAAGTGGGCGTTGCTGCAAGAACTTCTCACGCTCCTCAATGGCGAAAGAAGCAGCATAAAGTTTTCACTGAACTCAACAAGGTTGAGTAATGCGAATAGCATTATAGTATATGCAAAGAGAGATGGGATCCTGGACAACTTCAAGGGCAAGGTGTGTGTGAGGTCCAGTGAGGGGGAAATCCCAGAGTTTGACTTCCATATCCCTGTGACCGATAATACTCGAACACATGTAGCCTAGTCTGACCCGACGTGACCCAGCCTGACCTCGCTTAACCTAGCTAACCTAACCCCTCAGACCAAGGAGGCAGCCCTGATCCTCTTCTACACCTTGATGCCATAATCCTTTCAAGTGTTTTTTCCCTCTCATGGAAGCCTTCTGGGACTCTGCATTCCTGTGGCCTCGTCTTGTTGACTTTCCTTTTTACTCTTACGTAGATCAGTGCACTTCGGATAAATGCAATTTTTGTTTAAATTGAAGCTTTTGGGGGAATGGATTGTTACCTTACCAGAAATGATTGCTAATGTATGAAACTGCCACGTCGGATAAGGAGACTTTTGGATCTGCTGCTCATCATAATTTTGAGGTACTTGAACACGTTCTTTTTTGGTACTTTGCTGCTCATGGATGGCAATCGCTGTCACCACTTGATCACAAATCACTTGAAAAGAGCCTTTTCTCCCTTGCAAGCATATACAGTTGCTGCTTTCTTAGGGCGAACGTGTTCAATAGTACTATGAAAATGCCATTAAAGGCTTAAGGAGACATTTTAAGTGAACTTGAAATTTACGTAAGATTGGATCATTGCCATTTTTCCCGCCCCCCTCAAGCAATTGGGTTTATGTGCAATGCAATGAACATAGGATATTGACGAATGGTAGCTTGACGGGTTGTGTGGCAATTTTAGATCAACCTCGCTTTTAGCAACTTCGGATAATCGGCATTTTTTCATGCGAGCCAAGTCATTGCACTTCACTACCGATAGTCCCAGGGGTTCCCATGCCGGGACTGCGGCAGCCAGAACTTGGGGGACCGCAAGTCACCAGTGCTGCTGTGGCCCCATGGGTTACAATAGGGCTTAGGTGTCACTGCCAGGTGTGGGGATAGTTTGCAGCTATGCACAACTTCCCCTTTCGGCCAAGACATTCCACCAGACCTCCTGGGTGACGTTCAGGCCCTGGAATAATATGTAGAAGGGCATGTTTTTCCTGTCACTGGTCATGGATCCCGCCGTCCCAATGAGGCCCTGGGGGATTCTTGGAGCGGAACAGGCGTTGTGCTGTTGTGCTGATGAACCTGTCACCCACAATTCTCAGGCATTGGACTTCGCCTGGCCCAATCATGTTTGTGCACAAGATACGCACCTCCATGAACATCTATAATACTTGTCCTTTTGTTATACGGTACTCGTAAGCGCTGCCCTGCTACACTGAAGTAAAATCTTTCACTGCCATATATTCTACATATTTTTGCAGAACGAGCACATTTCGGTATGTACAGGGATGTCGGCCAATTTTGATTGGTTGAAATGTCTGCACCATTACGCTAAATGGGGCAAGAAAATATTTATATACGCCATTGCGCCAAGTCACAGCAGCGGACCTCGAAGTATTATTGTCTATTCTTTACTTGACTTAACGGTCGATGCGTCTGCCTTCCGCCGAGATTGCGACCTCGATACGCCGTCAAAATGTGCCAGTGACCTCTTGACAGAACTGGCGTCTCGATACGCCGGAGTAAAGTGCATAAGCCTTACCACCTTCTATGGTCAAGAAAGAAAAAAATCCTGGAACTATATTGCACCAGAGCGTCATCTTGCTGAAGGCCTCAGGTCGTATAGCTGGCGTATACCCAGGGTCGTCTTTTTTTTTTAGCCACCTCCCTACATACCAAAGCATTAACTTTTACGCCAGCCTGTACAAAGATCGATGGTGCCACCTGGTCATCATCGCTGGTGACCTCTCCAAAAAGCATCACACCAGCCTCCCAATCTAGATTATTTTTACATGGCAAGTGGAGAAATGCTTCCGCCATGGCGTAATGGCGCAGACATTTCGACTGATCAAAATTGGCCCACAACCTTGGGCGTTCGCCCATGTGGTCTCTTCCTCCATCTGGAGATCGTGGGATCGTTATAATACACTGTGCACACACACACACACGCACACGCACGCACACACACACAGAGCGAGAGAGAGACCAGTGTGTAGTTTCCGGAGAGAAATCCAAACACTCGAGGGAGAAGAAAAGAGCCTCTTACGCTCAACGTATTGAGTGGCGGGTGGAACCCATTGGTGCGTGCAAAGGAGCAGCCTCAGATGAGGCGTGCATGCTCAAACAGAGGACCTTCGAGGGCATGTGCAGTGTGAATCATAAAAGCGTCCGATGGAGACTGTAAAAAAGGGGTGGCTGGAACGGTGAGGAGGTCACGGGGAAGGGAGGGTCGAAGTGGTCATGGTCAGGGGTATGAGGGTAGGCAAGAGGAGTGCAGCAGTGACATAGGACGAGTAGGAGAAGATTCAGAAGGAAACTGGAAGGGGTAAAAAGTTTTAAGAAAGAAGGCATCGGACATTTTTTAGCTCACAAAGTATGTTTGAGCACCAACGTACCACAAAAGTACCACATACTCATGTAGTACTCGTACAGCCGACTACGGTGTGCACCATTCGCGGCTTTCATGCACTATTTACAAAAAGTACTTGAGTCCGTCTGATGTGGTTTTATGTATCAGAAATGGGTAAGAAACGCTCATGCACCTACGCATACTGTGGTGTACAAGTGCGCACCTAAACTGTGTACGTAAATATCGAGCATACTATGCCATATTACTATTTTTATGTCATGCTATGCCATACACATGCAAGCAAAGCTCGTAGTACAGACGCTGAAAAGGTACTCGTGGCGCTAATGCAAAGTAATGATGGTCCAAGGCTGTTTCTGACTGCATGTCCACTGTAGTGAGGCACGAACAAGCGCCCTCCAGCATCATTACAGAATGCCCCTCATAAGTGTATTTACACACACACGCACCCACGTCCTCGGACGCCCCAAGTGTTCTAGAGAGTGTGGAAATGAGCCATTATCTAATCGGAGCCAATGCCGTACAGCGTTATTCATAAGTTCTGAGATCTCTTTAAAGGGCGATAACTAGTGTGTTGGGGATAAAAGCGAAAAAATATAGAGATTCCACTTTGGCATGGGGTTTGACAAAGGTCCTGGCCTCAAGAATGAAGTAAAAGGAGAAGTTCATGACATTGAGATCGGGGCTTGAGAGCAGCCACATGAACTTACCCCAGAAGTTGGGAAAATTCACGTCACAGAACTCTTAGATGATTCTTGCTGTGTTGGTAGGGGGGCCATCGTGCTGGAATGTGAATTTGATGCTTTCTGGGTAGTTTTGGGTGAATCTACAGCAGCAACTTGTCCTCAAGCATGTCCAGGAATGTCATCTTGTTGATTCTGACCCCCTTGGGGACAAAGACAAGGGGTGTCTTCGTCCCACCAGACATTACACCCACCCAGACCATGAAAGAGGCTGACTTCTGCCTCCTGAACACTCCACAAACCTCAGTCGGGATTTCATCAGCCCTCTGAGTCAAGATTCAGACATTCTGGCTGTTGTGCTTGGCCTTGATGGTGAATAGTTTTTGATCTGTGAACAGAACCAGGCCCTTCGTGCCAGATTTCAGGTGATTGAAAAGGATCTGGCCTCTCTCCTTGTGAGCAGCCTTTCTGGCCTCATTGAGAAGCTACAGCCTCACCCTTTTGTAGGGGGTCATCTTCAGGTCCTCTTTAATGATCTTGAATATGCTTGTAAAGCTGACACTCTCTTTTTCAGCCATCTTTTCAATGCAACAGAAAGGGTTTCGGCAGATTTTTTCCAGTGTCCTCTTGATGGCCTCTGGAGTTTGCACTGACCTTGGCCAGCCACTCTGAGGCTGGTCAGCAGTTGATCCAGTCTCCTTGTAGCATCAGACCATGTTGTAAACAGTGTTGTAAGGGACAGGAAGCTTTTTAAGTAGCTTTTTGATTGCCTTGTTGGAGTGCCTGGTGAGATGAAGGGGAATTATGGCCTTGTGATGTACTTTTTTGTAGGAGGAGGACATGAGACCTTACTTTTTAATTGGTGGTATTTCGTTGACAACACTCCAATGAAGAAGCCATGAAAACTTAAGTGGGAATTTCAAAAAACAAATGAAAGTATAGCCATTTCAAGTCACGCTTTCAGTACTTATGAATAACACTGGAATGCCTGATGGCACCCACTTTGGGGACATTACCACTGAAGGTCTTTAAGAGCCTTATGTACTCCGCACGGTTGTTGGGTGTCGTACCATAACTAGGATGCCACAGTAGCATGTGATTGATCATGATGATATTCATTTTGTTCAGTCCTTAAGACGTAGCTGACTTCAGTCACTTTTTTCTGACTCTCTCTGCACAACTTCAATGTCGTGATGAGACTTTCATATGACAATGTGGAGACAGCACCATTCAGAATTCTGCGTTGTGTACCCAAAAAAGCGTTGGTGGCTGTAATCCAGTGATGCACCCATGAGATGCATGAAGGACATGGTGGTGCGAGTGCTGGTGCAGGACAGCCAGCAGGTCTACTCTCCAAGCAACCACATCAGGCAAAGAGTCTTTTCGGTTTCGGTGAAGTCAGAGAAGCAGTCGGTTTTATTCGAAGAAAAGAAAAAGCGAATTGGCGCTACAGATAGTATGGCTCGGGAACCTGGGATGGTGTGCGGTGTAGAAAGAGAAGAGAGACTAAGCCAATTTCGAGTGCTGTGTGCCAACAAAATACTGCGGTCGGACAAAAAAGAGAAATTGCGAAGAAGAGAGGACCCGAGATCCAATCATCGACTCAATGTAGGGGATTTGTTCATTTCTCCCACTTTCTTTCAAGGCCCTCTCTTTACAGAGCACACACGCGCACAAGTACGTAACCATATGCGACTTGGTATGTAGGAGAACAATATATCCTTTGTGGCTTGATATGTTACATCCAAGTAACCGTGTTGGTGCTGGGTGCGATGCTGACGTGTACTGTTACTTTGGAGGAGGACACAATGTGCTGCATTCTATGTGTACCACGGCATGTGCTACGGTGCTGCGCAATACATACTTCTTGTTTGCTGACATAAAAAAGTAACCCCTCGATACGCTCATGAAAATAAGACCTTCTTTCTTTCTCCTCAAAGAGTCGGGGGAAAAGGATGAAGAAAGGATTGAGCACCTTACCTGGAAAGAGAAAAAAGCGGCTTATGACAAGAGAGCGTTGTACGCATTGCACGTACGTGTATGGTTTCAGCATCAGACGACGTGCTCGTGATGTCGTACGAAGATTTGCAAGTCGTTCCTACCCAGCACAAGTTAGCAGGGCCACGTTGGAAAAAAAGAGCATGCAGAAAGCACACGCTATGCGATCACTTGGGACAGAATTTCGGTGGCTTTACAGAAAGATGCCCGCTGTCATGTCCTTTTCCTCTTCCTGCAAATTCTCCGCAATAAACATAAAACGCATGAGATTCCGACAAAAGCGCGGACTTGTGTCTGAAGTAGAAAGGAGAACTCCTGAAAAGAAAAGTCCCTTATCCCCATCCTGATCACGTCAACAAGGAAAAGAGTTTTCGTCTCCTCATAGCTGTGTAGCTCGTGCCTATGCTGTGCACACGGTACAGGAGTGGAAAGTGGCTAAGGCGAGATGAGATCTTTCAATGCTTTCCTCCGTCGCACGCACGCGCGCACCGGCACACACGCACACACCCAGACACACCCACACACTCACACACTCACACACACACCCAGACACACACACACACACTCTCTCTCTCTCTCTCTCTCTCTCTCACACACACACACACACACACACACACACACACATACGCACGCAGCCGAGTAAATGTAGTCATGACCCCAAGCATTTTAACGAGGAGGGGAGTGATTCCAAAACCCTACGCCTTTGAGGAAAATAATGTTCGACTGTTGCACGCCTCCTTCCATTCCAATAAATTGAAAAGCCTGATTGAGCTCTCATCCCCATGAAACGTGTCTAGAATTCGAAGCTCTTTGTCCTGTAACCTAATTTTTCTCCCAGAAAGTGTTTCTGTAGAGCACCTCCTCGTGCAGCCAGAGGTTCGAATGACCCTGATTTTATTGCATGTTGAGCAGGTTCTCTTTTTATTGCCCTTGAACCAGTCTATTACATCCCTACTTTCATCTGAGGAGAACTGTAAACGTTCGGTGCTCTCGGTCTCAGCCATGACGAGTAGAACCTGTGAGCCACACACGCGTACTTTCGCACGTCTCTAGAGGACAAGGATTTGGAGGAAGGACTGGGGGAGCGAAAAATGCATTCAGTACAAGATTGTCAAGTGTGTGAAGCTGAATGTGTCCTTGTGTGGAAGCCTCATGATCATGACCTTAGGCGGGTCAGTAGCAAAAAAGTCATAGGGACATCAGTCACTGTCGAAAGCTGCACTCAACGAGTCCGGTATAGACATGACATGCTTTCACAGTGTCTAAGCAATCACATCTGATTTTAAGAAGACTCTGTTTTTCCATCCAGACACATCATCTGACTCCAATGCTCAAGTGTCTTCTTCAGGCTCCATTGGGAGAATCTTGGACACTGAACTTGGTCTCTGTCTAGCTTGGTGGATTTATCAACAGCACTGAGAGCAGTTTGCTATGACTTTGCTTCCACAGCCTCATCATCATCATCATTGCATGCAGCCGTGACACCAAGCCGTAGCCCTGTCCTGGTCCACAATCTTCAGATCAGGTAGCTCAGTGAAGACTTGGCTTATCACCTTGCTGTTTCACCAAAGTCCGTACATCTGTACGAGCCAATTTTGGGGCCTCTTCCTAATGCTTTTTTGGCTAATTTCTTCACAGAATATGGGAAGAGTACATTGTCAATTGAGGCGAAAAGGCTGGACCAGAAAGCTTTTATGAGTGTCAGGATAGAGGGTATGAAAACAAGCAGGAATGGTGGAAAAAGGTTGGAAAACTTTACCTCCAACATCTAGGACTTGAAGAGAGGAATAGAGTTCTGCATTTCAAGGCCCTTGGAATGTCCAAGCTGTGTACGACATCCTGAGATGTCTGACCAGCATTGGAGACTTGAAGAGCAGGCCTGGGAGTGGAAAGACAGGAACAATCAGTAAAAGGACAAAGTCTGCCCCAACCATGTCTTCTCTGCACAAAAAGGGAGTTTCTATCTGGAAAAAGGCCTCCAAGCACAGAGTTTCGGCTCCGTCTGCCCGCACGACCTTAGTGGTGGAGGGTGTGAAGTTCAGCAAGTGAAGAAGGGTTCTTTACTTCTCAGACAGCCAAGGAAAACGGGGTGAAACGGAAGCACACCAACTTTGGTGAGATGTTGTTCCTCCCCATCAAATGGACACTCCATCATTCAGGATGATGAGTCATATTGCACAACAAGTAATGGAGGAACACAGCATTGCAGGTTCTTTCAGGGCCAGACTGAAATGGATAAAGCAGCATGTACGTGTGTCTGTCAGTCATGCAGCCCGCACCGTGCGCTCACACCTGCTCCACACCCTGATTTGCTTTGTTCGTGGGGTTTTTTTACTTTTGAACTGGATGACTCAGGCACTCTTCATCTACCTCTTCTCTCTCCCCATCAGTGTTGCCACGTCGCACAGAGACGGAGAAAGACATGATGCTCTGGTCCATGGCACTACTGGGGACAGCTGCTTGATTTGTTATCTGTTATCTTCGTCACTTCTCTCTCTCTCATGCTCTGGCTGCGTCAGCAGCGTTTCTCAGGAAGTTTGCATTTGACAAACGTCCAGACACAGTCACTTGTGCTTGCTTTTTGTCATCAGGACTTCCTGATCTCATTGATTAATGAACCCACTGTCTCACCTGAACTTGGGCCCAGACCTGGACAAAAGGGGCCTTACCTGCTCCTTTTGTGCTGATTCAAAAGATGCATGTATGGTGGAAGGGATCCATGTGTTGCCATTATCACGTGATGCGGGGACAGAATATCAACTTCTCTTTGTAAATCATTTGGCAATGAATGCTGGCTTTTGTGTGTCTGCAGATGATGGGCCGTCAACTGCACCACCACAAGTCTGATTAAGCAAGAGGGCAAATTTTCCCAATCAGAGTGATGTATGGGTGGCAATCTCAGGAAAAGGAATCTCACAGCCATTCTTTTGCCCCAGGAAACAGCCCATAACTGGAGAAATTTACTGACAAAAGTCCATCACTGAAAGCCTCAAGCCCTTTTGGGAGAAATGCTGTGCTGACGGGAATTTCTGGTTTGGGCACATCTTGCCTCTGCCCATTATGCCAAAGCAGGTTCGTCCCTTCTTGACCAGATGGAGATCCCCACAATTCCCAAGTCAGCAAACCCTCTCAACTCTCTTCATGTCTCACCCATTGAGGACTTCTGGTCCCATCTCAAGGATGCCGTTTATGCCAATGGCTGTGAGGCCAAAACTGGGAAAGAGTATTTATGGTGCTCTGCATTGGTTCATTTGTACGGTTCCAGCAGTCTCTTGCTAACTGATAGCAAGAGACTGCTGGAACCGTTTCAAAAAGCTTCTTCTGCTTGCTGCTGTGAAATTGACAGTTAGGATTTTTAAGATTAAGATCCCGATTTTTGTGAAATGGCAGTTAATGCAAAAAGGTTGAAGTTTGGTTATGAGATTGTTATGCAGTCGACTAGCTGTTAGTTGGTTGGGAGAAGAAAAAAAAATGACTGTGCTCATGGCCTGATGATGATGAGGCTAGGCTGTCCTGTCCTGGATTTGGTGTGCCCATCGATCTAGCTCCAAGTGCACTTCTAGCTTCTGGTCTGGTCGAGTACAAGACGCAGTGAATTCACGTCATAAAATGCGTCACTGTTCTGCTGCGTGGACTAGGATGCTACGTATGTAGAGTACAAATGGTGAGGACTCAAAGAACAGGTTCCTTTTTTCCTACCTCTCTGTCTTTTCTCTCTTTTTCTAATTTTTTACTCTAGAAGGCAGCAGAGCACCTTCTCCTTCCCATACACTATCAGTTGTCCTGTCTATGATTTCTTTGGATGAAAACCTCCACAACTGCGGCACAAAAAACTTTCGACAAAGACCGTGGCGAAAGGAGTCTAACGCTAGCTCAAAGCTCACATGTCCGGTGAGCCAGATGGATTTAGCAGACTCTTTCACTACCGAGAAGTAGCATGAGCCATAAAGAACGAGCCTCCTGGATGCCAAGAAGACACTGGAATCAGACCAAGGACGTCACGTTGCTGTTTCCCCTCTTCCAGAAGACCCAGTAAAAAATGACTGTTCATAATCGACGCTAGGAAGAAGTTGTTATTTCAGAGAAAGTGGACGTCCTCTCCTAATTCCTCGGTGTTCCTTTTCTCAAATGAGCAGTCTCGAGAGCAAGACAGAAAGAAGAAATGATCCAAGCCATGAACGTGCTGGAACGTTCAACCGGGAGAGGGCAGTGGTAAACATTTTCTCCTTTCTTTTTAGTCGTCCACTGCAGTAATATAAATAAATGATTGTAGAGCCATAAAGGGCTGCCCTGCATGCTCACTTGTTTGCAATAAGTAGCAGAAATACGACACAGGTATAGAAGTACAGGGTGTGCGGGAATCAGCGTCACCAACTCGGTTCACAGATGAACTGGGGGACTGGGGAAAGCCCTGCTCTGCCTTGCTGACTGATGCGTCCGTTGTCGGCCTGATCCCGGCCAATGCGTTCAATAGGTGGTTCATCCAAGGCAGCGCCTTTGGCTTTTGCTGTCCCCTAGTCACTGAGCTCAGCAGTGCCACTTTACTAAGAGGCTTTTCGTGTCTAACTGCAACTCATGGTCAATGACAGAGCAAAAGCAATGAGCGCTTCCTGGAAGTGAACCGCTTTTAACGTACCATGCATCCGGTCGTCTTGGTGACCTACATGATCTTGGCAAAAATAGGCCAAGGCCTGGTTGGCCTTCACGAGGCCTACAATCTGCTGGTTTTTTTTGTCATCTGACAAGCTCTCGGGCATAATGGCTACTTTCAGTCAAAAATGGAGTGGGCGGCACCAGCAAATTTGACAGCAGAGATCTCCTCACTGATAAAGGCGTGACAGGAGCAAAAAGGGAAACAAGTTCTTTTGGGAGCTGTGAGAGTTGTCCACGTAGATCCCTCGTAATATGTCTTGGTCGGCTTGATGGTGCGGTTGCCCTGCGCAGATCCAAGGTTGATACGAGTACAGAAGCAAGTCAATAAAGGATACGACCTCTTCTAACGTTCCAAGTTTTCCTACGAACAATTTGCAACCATGAGTTCTGGAGATAAGTCGTTCTTATCATGTCAAAGGCTCCTGGGAGCCAACACACATGTCCTTACGTCATGCGAAGGGAAGAAACTGCCAGTGGAAGATAAAATGAGTGTGAGACTTTCGTCTTTTATCCAACTTAATCACTCTGCCCCCTTTCAGCGTCACAGGAGGGGATCAGTGCGGAGTGATAACGGCTTAAATAAGAGTCCATACAACGCCCTGCTTAACGCTGGAGAATCCCCGAAAAAAAAGTTGCACAACATGATTATGTGTCAGGGCCGTCGCACGCACCTAAGAAGAGTTAAGAACAACACCAGATAAAAGGAGAGAGATGAAGAACAGAGAAAAGGTCAATCTTAATAAAGTCACTTCAAGGCCCGTGCACACATCTTGTGGTGACTTCTAAGGCTTCGAGCACCTTTTTTCGGCTGCTTTGGAGACAAAACAGAAGTGGAGCTTTTACGTCGACGTCAGGGCAAAAAGCCTCACTTTTGGTACAGACAAATTATGCTTCGTCGATTCGTCGTCTTTCTCTTTCTGTGGAAAGAAGCACGCTTTTAGGGCCCCTCGCGTGCGAGACAGGGATTTGAGGGCCTGCGAGTCGAGATCTATCTGACTGAAGATCTTCAGTACCATTTCATTCAGACCACGCACATTGTTGCACACATTCTTCCCCAAACATGAGTGCGGTGCCTAAGACTTGTGCGCATTGTGGTCGGTGTCACACGCGCAGTAGGCGTGTGCGAAGCTTTGAGGCAAGTCATGTCCCTCCCTCCACCTCTGTTAGCAACGACCCCACGATAATTTTTCTGTGGCTTGAAAGCTCTTTATGAGGGCTTTGACTACGAAATAATTAGCAACTTGGTTAGCCTTGATGGAGATAAATTTGTTCCGTGCGAATGAGCAATTCAAACCTTCCTCATGAGCTTTCGCACGCGAGAGCGTTTTGCTTTTCAACGAACTACTAAATACGAGAACCGCCTATTACGCCGGTCTTCTCATGCCAGCGACCCCGGATGCACGCAACCGCAGTGCAGTAATACATCAACGATGCATCATTTTTTTTCTCTGGAGCTTCTCTTTAGTGTAAGCACATCTTTTGCGCTCTTAAACTCACCTAAGTACTCTGACCTCCAATGCCCTCTCCTCCTTCTTTGCTGTTTCGAAATTGCCTCGCAGTCGCAATGAAAACACCCACAGGCACCACTGACCATTTGAGGCAGTCTCCCTGGAGAGTGGCTCAGTGCTTTCACGTGACATCACACAGAGAGAAGGTATTTTAAAGGCCTGACTCTTTTTCCAACGGCTTTTTGCTGCCCCTCTCTCTTTTCTCACCCAAGCTGCCAGCTTTCTCGCATCAACAATGTGCAGCGCAGTCCAGAGGGCACATGTGTACCAACGTAGTCAAATTATACTGCGATAATACTGAATCTCACAACACCATTTGAGCGCCGAAGCAGAAGAAAGATATCACCTGGGTGGCGGCAAAATCAGTGAAAATGTTCCATGCCTGGGATCAGTGGGTCCAGCGCAATGCAAGTTTGCAATGACGCTTTGTCATTTAAGACGCGTTCTGTGACTACGCCAGAGTGGAGTTCATTTTTCTAATGGCACCGTCTCACGTGAGCAAAGTGGGCATGTGAGAAACGCTTTTCGGCGATTGAGTCGTATACGTGGTGCGTGCATAGAAAGAGAGTAGGCATCTGCTGAGGAAGAATTCCCTTTCCATCTTCTCTTTCCTGGCCTCTGATCCGGGGAGCCATTTATTTCTAGTAGTCGTAGGCAGATGCTGCTACGTTGCTCATGCATGACTGCAAGGCGGGGGTGGAAAGGGACGTAAGAAGGGGTACACACCAGAGCACGCACGCACGCACGCACGCACACAGGCAGGCAGGCAGGCAGGCAGGCAGGCAGGCAGGCACGTACGTACAGCTGTTGAACAAGGCTGGCTGCTCTTCAAATGTGCATTATGCCTTCCAACATCAAACGGTGGCAGAGAGTCGGGTGCTGCTAGCTGGTTGGAGTACCTAATCTGTAAAAGGGTCGCTGATACTTTTTCCTCTCTGCTTTTAGGCGAAGGTGTAAGTGAGCAAGTAAGCTAAAAGCATAATGCTACAACAAATGCTCTGCAGAGAACGATTCGTTCCCGACAAGTGAGACAAGCGAACAAAAAAGTGGAGACGACCTAGTGATAAAAATGCCCTCTCACATCTTATCTTCCCTGCTAGGCAGATGAACGTTCTTATGAAGGAGACCCTGAGCTTTCAGGAATGCCTAGTGTGCAAGTACTTTGTTGTCCAAAGTACCGGTATGTATTAAACAACGTACGTGTGTAGTCAGCACCTACGTCCAGTGTCTTGCTATGCATCTATTGGATGCGTGTTGGTGTACACACGTTACCAACATCGACGATACGCGGTGGTATCGAGTGAGAATGCACTGGCAACGCAAAAAAAAGAAGTTTGCTACATGCGTACAGTCCCCTTTCCTACGCTCCACAGCACAAACAAAGGGGGCCTCTAGTACCTCTCTAGCATAATTTAATGGGCTCCCTCGTTGCATAAATTAGTCTCTTCCTCGGCACTATTCATAGGTTCAAGTATCTCGGAAGTTTTCCCCCTTATGAAGGCGACTGCGGCGCCATCCTCGCATTGGCATGCTCTCGCTCCAACCTTCTCCAATACTCAGTGATATCGTCTGCCAGTAATAAAAAGTTTTCGGATAGAAAAACAAGGCCTGCATTGGTGGTGTTTTATTTACTTCGTACACGTACAGCACATAGTGGAAACACATTCAGCCTTGCTACCCGCGTACACTTGTAAGAAGGTGCTGTTGTACTCTTGACAAAAGACCAATTGCTGCTGGGTGGACTCGTCCAACTTCTTGTCGGGACCAGACTACGCCAAACGCTGCCTTCGAAGTCAAATTGGGACTCTACTACGGATTAGAGGACAATAGCAGCGCTATTGTCCTCCCGTCATGGGCGTCTGTCTGCATACCCATCTAGAATTTGACAAAAAATGCGAGGGAGCCGGGTCGAGATACACCTACTCTATTGGATGCTACCTTGTGAAAGCACAAGGCCTATTAGGCCTATTGCTGGCCATCTGTACCTGTGCCACTTGCTCTTACTGCGAAGAAACGTTCCCCAAGCTCTCGGACTTGATCAGAGACCCAGTTGATTATTCTGGAGATGGAACCCATCTGCACCTCGTCTACCAGAGTGTAAGGCTTCGTTCTGAGCCACGAGCAACCGAGAAGCCTTAAGCCACTGCACTCCACACACACACACACACACACACACAGTCTGTTACTTACACTTTACACCCCATGTGCTGTATTGCACTGTTCTTCAAGACCTTTGTACTACTCTAAACAAGGACCAGAACGATATAGATTAATTCAGTATCAAATATCTTGTCTCGTTTTTGAAGGATCACTGCTCTCGAGCCCAGTGACACGAGGCCATCCATGAAAAATACAGAGTGAGCTCAGGTTCTGTCTTTACTTACTGCTAGCCCCGTCCCGACGTCTCGAATCGAGGAATTCGTGCTTCGTACAGACACTTCTCTTTTGTTGGCTTCTCGTTGAAACTCATAAGTCCCTGACAAGAAACAGATATTTTTATCTCTTAAGTTTCCTCAGTGTGAAAGGCCCCTTTTTTCTTCCTTTCTCTGTCTGTCTCCCTCACACACACTTCACAGGTATGAAATCGAGTTGCATGCAATTCCCATTCTGGACACACTTTACCCCTAGGTGAAAAATGTTCCCCGCATGCAGGCACTGTTTCTCCTTCGTACCTTTTGTGCAGGATGTGTGTTTGCCTCCCTTTTCTCCAGCTCTTTTCCGTACTCTCTCCCGACAAAGACTCCCGCAGTTTTGCTGCCAAAAGGACTTCTTCCTTTTCTTAGGTCCATTAATAATGCGGAATATCATTTCTCCTCGTCCTTACGAATATAGAGAAGAGTTGCCCAACAGAAACCTTCGCCACTTTGGTGTCGGCAAAAAGTTTTTTCTCGTTTGGCGAAATCGAAGGCGAGGGAAAAAAGAAACGGCGGGTAAAACAACCTCTCGTTTAAGCGATCAAGTGGCCAGGGAGGAACCAAGAGGTGATGGCGAGAAAGGTCGAAGAAAGGCGAGAGGTGGACCAGGAAAGAGTTATGGGGCCAAGCCAGCACCAAGTCAGATACCCAAAGGGGAGGGCAGGGGGAATTATCCTCCTTTGCTCAACGTCCTCGGGCCAGACGGGGTTTTTTCGTCCTATGGGTGCTCGACAATTACCCAATGTGGATTGTGCACACCGCAGATGCGTACGGACAGACACGGGTGCTCTGTGCGTGCGATCTGGGACATTTGCCTCAGTGGATCTGTTCACCGGACTCATCATAAGAATGGAAGCTGAAATTAAAGTGAGTGAATAGTTTCAGTGTGACTCTGTGCTAACAAAGAGCAGTCGAACTTTGAAAAAGTTTCCCTCCCTCAGGAGCCTCGAGGTCACTAGAAATCTTTACAGGGGTTTCGTTATGAAGTAGGGATTAAGTAAGCAGTGCAATCGTTACTATGTACAGCCGAGATTCTTCATCAAAGTTTGATTGTGCAGTACATTTAAGTAAGACGCATGTTTCTGCACAAGTAGTGCTCAGTTTCATCAAGTCCGCGGATATTGATATGTGAGGCACATGTTTCCGCGCACCCGGTACTGTACAGTGGATATGGGAAGTACCACCAAGAAGGCACTGGATGTACTGGTGGATGGGGAGTGGGAGGGGGGATGAAAAAGCGTGACGCAAGAAGAGAAAGCCGCGCACATGCCAGATTTTGCTTCTACATACGTGTCTGCCTCCGTCTTGACCTTATTGCGGCGATACATCACCACGAGGGGGGGCGAAAGGGGAGGAAAATGTGAGAGGAAAGCTTTTTTCCTTCAGGGAGAAAAGCAGACAAATTGAGTTCGCAAAGCCTCGAACCAAACTTTTTCTGCCCTATTCTTTTCTCTCATTCAGAGTAACGAGCCTTTCTTGCCTCAGATCTATTGGACTCTTTCACAAAGTAGTGTTAGAGTCTTTTTCCAGCTATCTTTCACTCACGTTCTCTTTTACTTTTTTCCGTCCAGCTCTATGTATGTTGTGGTGCACGTTGTATACGCATTTGTGGGCTATTCTGACAAACCAAAAAGCTACACCTTAATGTGTCTTAAATGTCACCGCCGTCAAACAAGCTCACCCACTCACCCCGACCTTGCGGTCACCCTCAGCCGAGAAAAAACTTTCTCCCCTCCCCTTTGAGCGGGTACGTGACCTACTTACTGCCTGGAGGTGCCATTTTTACTGCGTGCCAACTGCATGCATAAACAGCTTTCCTTCCTGCTTCTGTCGCTAAAGGTTATAGGCTGAACAATCTTTTTGGACCATAACTGTTAACCATTAGAAACAGAAAATGCCGCGTCTACGTGGCACCGTACGGTCCAAGGCACTCAAACCTGGTTGTGGGTCCGGGCCGACCACCCGACCCGGTCCTCTGGCAGCAATGCACACATCGGTCGTGCTCCTCATGCGTCAGTGATCTGGCGGCGTAGACGAACTTTACATTGGCAATCAAGCTCTTGTCTGTCATTTGTCAGAAACGTCACAGGCATCGACGACCGAGAGATGGAACGACGTGATCTGGGGATTGTGGTCCCTGCTGGACGTGTGTGTGTGTGCAAGTGTGTGTATGGATGGAGGGGCAAAAAGGTCAATCCAAGGCCGCCGTCTAACCTTTTCTGGACTTCGGACCCCTTAATCACGACGTTGTGAAAATGCACGAGCAGGTATGTCACCTGGAAGACGATTGCTTTCCTCGAGTCTACGAGTTTGTACGTCCTACGCTTGCACCCGAAGAATATTTTTGTTGCCGTAGACCTGATACATATGCACCCGTATAACATGAAAGATATCTAGGCACTTGAGGATGCTTCTCAAACCATATCGAGTTACAACTGCTCTCCTTTATCTTCACTTTTCTAGAAAATGAGGAAAGTGATACAACATAACGCAATCTCAGTAGAAGATTGGATGGGGCAGTATGCACGTGCGTAAGGACTAAGTTACCGCCATCCAATACTTCCATATTTGCACACAACGGGATTAAATAAGTAACTTTGGCTCTCATGCATGCAAGGAAGACTGCGCATGATGATACAATTGGTCTTGATGCCGACAAGATTATTGACGCTTACGTCACGACCGAAACAAACAGCGACATATTTTTCCAGATCTAAAGTAGACGCTGACAGCTGGGGTCTGGTGGTGACTGAAGTAGTCATGTGATGCTGGCAATTTTAAAGATTCTTCCGCGGAGAATCAGATTTCGCCAAGTTCAGCTGGGCTCAGCTCTGTTTAACTTTTTTGAAGTTCAGTTCTGCTCGCCTCAGTTCGGTTTAGTGTGCCAAAAGCGGTGAAGGGACACGCAGAGAGCCATTAGAGAAGCAGAGACCCAAATGAGAAAGTCGCATTTAAATATATGTACTCATAAGGGACGTCCGTGTGGTATATACGTATATGTTACATAGAATGAAGGAAAGTCTATTCCTCTCTCCGTCTCTTAATCCAAGGAGCATCTCCAAGATGGTTGATCTAACAAATGAAAGTTAGCATAGTAATACCGCAGGAATTTCTTTTTTTTGGGGGGGGGAGGAGTTGGTCAAGATCCATCGACTTAAAGAAAGGCCTGCTATGAGCAAAATTTTTGCAGTGACAAAACGCTCCTCGGGCGGTGAGCAAATTAGTTCCTACTTACCGTCATATCTCAGCGTACAAACAAGTATTTCGAAATATGTAGCATAGATGTTCGAGCGCAAGCATTTTGTGAAGGCACTTAGAAAAACGAACCATTTTAGGTTCTGCATTACACTCGTCCGTACCGCAAGTACGCGAGCAGGAACGAACGCAGCTGTAAGTGCATTAGCGGGGATGAGTTCGTATCACAAGAAAGAAGATAAGCAAAAAAGCGTGTATTTGGGTGAATAAGAGCTTCTAGAGTGTAACAGAAAAAACTTCGTTTCTCTTTGATGCGCCGAATTTTGGGAACAGTTTTAAATTCGTTTAACTCTCTAAGTCTTGAATTCACAATTCGTCTTTGCCTCGATCCTGGCTCGGCTTCACTCGACAAAAAAATACCAGTGCTGCCAGCAGGTGGGTCGAGTACTCGTACTGAAGTATTGTCCGTGATAGATGGTGCTCGTAGTACAGGGTGATCCAGAAGGAGCTGTAGAAACCTTTTTTATCTGTACTTTCCATTTGGGTTAAGTGGGATTCTGAGGGATTTTCGGTCAAGGGAACTTTTTTTTTTGGTTTCATTATTAATGCAATTACTTCTCTTAAGTGCAATGTTTCAAATTTCCCACTTCAGATAAGTAGGTGTGTGCCGCACATACATACACTTTTAGTGAGTTGAAAAGCTAAACCACTAAACAACTATGCAATACGTTTATCCTTCACCAGACAACAAAGTGCAATGTTAACTCTCTCTTAAGGGCAAAGTAATCTACTCAGATGTCGATCAGACAAAAGATGAGTGCGTTAAATTCCTTAATAAGCTTCATGCATATCAATGGAATGAAAAAGCCAACTTTTTTAGAAGATAGAGGTAGAGAATTTTCAACAGGCCAGTCTATCTAAACCGGAGCCAAAAAATGTTCACTTTTTTAAAAAAAAGTTGGAAAGCAGTTTTCATGTTTTATTTGTTTTGTCTGTCGCCACAGCGCCGAGTACACTGCAGCATATTAATGCAAGAGGACTTTTAGGGCACATTTTGCTTAAGTGAGGTTTTGGACAAGTGGGACAAAAAGTCCGCGATCGTGGAGTGCCACTTAACCCAAGTGGACTGTGGCAGTTGTCCTCCAGTCCATATGGATTTGGTTGCATCACATCATTCTGCGTTCTGCCTGTCAAGTTTTCAATGCGAAAATTCTATCTGAGGCGATCACATCGAGTATGATCACAGAGCTTCGTCATTTCCTAACTGATTTGCACAATCTACAACTACTTTATTTTTACGACACTTTGAAAATTCCTCCCCTGTGTTGACTGACGTGCCTATTTGTAACAGTTACAAGTTGAAATATAAAGTTTCCTCGATTGCCTTTAAAATGAGCCCAAGTGAAGAACAATCTGTTCAAGGACAGCTGAGATATAGCCAAGAAGATTCTTCAGCTGCAAGCCTTTACCACTAGTTGACAGCAGGGTCTTGCGTCGCAGAGTTTTTCGAATAAACGCAATTTTCGGTTAGTTGTACCGTTTTCAGGAGAAAATGTGTAATAACTCTAAATCAATGTCAGATCTGCGCTACTTCGAACGATCGCAATTTTTCCCGTCTCCCCAGCAATTACGTTTATTCGAAGTACACTGTACTTTATTATTATTATATTTGAAGAGTCGTGGCCAGAGAGAACTTTCGGTAGTTGAGTAGACTTGAGCACACCCAAGAGACCCATTTTGTGAAATTTTGCTCTCTACAGTCCTTGCCGTAAGTAGTTTCCGCGGGTAGAGTTTGGCTGAATCGCTGTACTGAGACATTTTGAGGTTGAATTTTGATGTGAAATGTGTTATTCAGATATTTGGACACAAGACTGAGTACAGAAGTTCAATGTTTTGACTGCCCATTTTGATGCTACAGCGCTCAAAAGACAGCAAGGTGGAGAGGGAGGCACACCAAGCAGGAAATTTAGCTTTGAGAGGAGGCAAAAGTTGATGAAATTGGCTGAAATTTTCATGGGGGACTCACGACCCCAAGCCCCCCATTTGATACCCCCCGGGAGTCAAATTGACCCCCTCCCAGAAGTGGAAGCACGCCAAACACCCGTGCTTGTGAGAAGACGTTGCAAAAGCTTTATGAAGAACAACGGACATAGGGGCACGGTCAAAAAAGAACAAAACTGAGATGCTTCATCTTCCTTCACGGTTGTTTTTTTACGCTTTCGTGGAATAGTCGTAACCTCTCCCTGCGAAGGTTTTTTTCTGATGAGCTTTTGCACCCCTGAAGGGGGGAGGGGGGTCTCCAGGGGAAAAAAGGGGGGAGGGGCTGTGGGTCATGATCCCTGCACGAAAACTGCAGGCTATTTTATCAATTTTCACCCACCCCCCAAAAAAAGCTTCCAATTTCCAGCCTCTCTGGTGTATCTCCCGCTTTACCTTGCTGTCTTTTAAGCACTGTAATATCAAAATGAGCGGGCACAATGTGGAACTTCTGTACTGAATATTGTGTCTGACACTCAACAACCGATCTGAGGTGCCCATTCAACACGAGAACCTGCTGTGGCTGTGCATGCAGCCGGTCTGACTCCGCGGAAATTACTTACGGCGAGGACTCTAAATCCACAAGTACACAGTACATACTTTTTATGTATACACTTTTCTGTGACTTCTTCATGGGAGTACAAGTCAAGGTCTCCGACTTCCTCGCCGGATGCGCAGACAGTACGTTCAGTATTGCACACCCAGGGTCAGCGATCGAAATGTGGGCTCAACTCCATGGTTGCCCTCAAGGACGGCAACTTCCAAAATTCTACATTGCATACGCATTATGCCAAGTGTTTTCCTGATTCTTACAAGGTAAGCTTTATTGAGATGGACCCAAATCTGCATATTTCAACAGCCATTCCGTGGAGTCTCCGTGCACTTCGACAGCTGACCCTTTGTACATCGTGGGCGTCGAGAATTTGGTGCTTTCTACTACCACAGGGGGCCGCAGGAGTAAGAAGACTGGGCCTTTAATCCTGGATATAAAATAGTGCAATGCCATACGCAAATGGGTACTTTTCAGGACATGCAACACGGTCTTCTATTTGCCTGAGCGCATACAAATGTCGCGAGCTGTACGTTTGGGTAAGTACGGACTCTGCTCTCCTATACACAGGTAGGTACTAAGCCAGCTGCGCGCGCACGCTTGATGAATGCACATACATTAGATGGTAAAACTTACGTCGTATTACATACATAACACTGAGGATGGGAGATTCAGGCTTCAACGAGACTTTTTCTCCCCCTCTTCGTCTCTAAGGAAAGAAATGCATACGTGCGGCCCACAGGACTTTCCTATCGCTTCGTGTAGTGACAGCTGAGGCAGAAAAATACTGTAACTAGGTGGACCTCACCAAACTATCGCCATGAAGTATACGAAGTTGCAGCCGCAGTAGCGACACCAACTCATCTGTAAAGACCGTGCGCGTCCCGCACTGACGTGCAGAGATACTTAAAGAGTTAGGAAAACCTTCCAAGCACTTAGACCAGCGGCGTCATGGAACAGCCTAGAAAAAAGTTATTTCCTGGGGTCTGCGGCCTACATACGCACTGTAAAAAGGCCCCCTTTAACTATACTGCGCATAGTCGGTCACACACACATACACACGATCGCGCACACTCACCCATACACATACACCAAATCGCAAAATGCTCTGGTAACGTCGACCATGTAGGTCGACAAACAAACCGAGAAGATCATTTTTACTTTACCCATTTTGGCATTAGGCACATGCGACTTTCACGCACGTGTGCAAAAGCCTAACATGTATATAAATCAGTAACGACTGCAGCACAGTACCTTACACGAGGGACGCACACACAATAAGGTACTGTACATTAAAGCAGATATGATAGTAGACAGCGCTTGCGCACATTGCGCGGACGTGGCTCTGTGCGCGAGTACTTTTAATGCTAGTATCATTTGACACCAGTCATATCGGTACCGCACACACGAGTGCATACAAGCTGTATGCACTGTAGTGTACCTGACCGTGACATGTGAGGGAGTCAAGATGGCGACTCATCTCATATTCATACGGCTCATGGCTTCTTCTGTCCTTTATTGGACCCTGCTTGTTATTATGCTAGTATGTTCCATCACATGACGCAAAAAACACTTTTACCTTGAACTGGCTCGCTGCTTTTGCCTACGTAAAGTAAGCATACACAAGAGTTATTTTCAAGCAGCAACACACAATGCAGCATACAGGCAACGAAAGTCAGACAGGCAACTTTGTTGTGAAAAGTAACGTCATAGCTGTCACAAGAGGAGTAATATTGAGAAGCAGGACCACCTGCGACCTCGACATTCAGACGTACCTTATCATAAACTCCAGCTGACGATAGCTCGTTCTCTATGACCATGACGATGATCCCAAACATGCCCATGACGAGCGCGTAATCGCTGATCCTCTTGCGCTTCTCGAACAGCGCCTTCCGGCGACCCAGGCGATGAGAGAGGCTAGAGAAGTGATGTAATATGTTGGTAAACTTGGTTTTTTCTTTCTTCCGATGAAAAGAGGCTTTCTTCGCTTACCTGTATCCGACATTTGGGCCTCTATCCTTGCTTCCGCTCTTCTCGTCCGAGAACTTGGGAAATTCCGACCTGACGCCGACCAGCGCGATGCTGGCATCGCCCTCGTTGCTCAACTTCTTGGGCATGTTTCCAGCCGAAGCGGAAGTCGCTGTTGGCGAATGTTCCGTCACTGACGACGAAAGCGGCGGTTGCTGTTGCCCGGTGTAGCTGCTGTTGCTGACGATGGAGGCAGCGCGACCGCCCAGGTGTTGATGTTGCTGATTGCTCCCGGCGGGGATAGACAAAGTGGACAGAGGCTTCTTTAGCTGGAAAATGAAGGAGTTCACGCACTTCAAGCACACTACGAGGATGAATTGGCGTGGGGGAAGACACACGTCTGGGAGTCCTTTTAAGCAATGCTCCACTACTCTTATTACTAACTACGCGTACACAAGGAGCAAAGCACAAGCACGACGTGCTTGTTCATGGGAAGAAGAAGAATATAGAGTGTGAGAGTAAGCAATTTTGGGTAATGGTCTGTTTGCAAGACGGAAGTAGACTGTACACTTTAGTAGTCGCTCATACTGCGCACGCACGCACACGCCGATGTGTTGGACTAAGGCCTGGACGCAAAAAAGAGGAGGAAAAAGCGGTCCATTTACTCAAACTCACATAGCACCCTTATTCAAAAAGGAAAGTCTTAGGAGTCAAGTGGTGAAGAGTACACTGACTCGACTCGCCAGACCGCACACCGATATCGAACCTCACACCAGAGAGGTAGGACTGACTGAGAAGTTCACTCATAAGGTCCGTGATAGAAAAGTTGCACCTTGTTTCTCAAAAAAGGGACCACGACGTTCCGAATTGGAGTCTAAGAATGACATTTCCTTCCTAGTAATTTGGTCCTCTTATCCCCTCCACCACGACAAATTGACACAAGCGTTCCCTCCTGATATCGAAATCCTTTCGGAGACAACTGGAGACGAATGACAGGAGTCTTCTTCCAGCTCTCTGCAAACAGATATCATTGCAGACTTTTTTTTTCCCTTTCTCCCTTCCCCAGAACCATCAGCATCCATGGTGTGAAGAACTTTTGTCTTCCCCAACTGTGGTACGAAGACACGTACGTCTTCGGAGACTCTGAGTGCTCCACTCTGTTGTCAGAAAGATGCGCTTTAGGGAGCCGAACCCCTATTTAGCTGACTCTCTCTGTCTTCATCTATCTATCTGTTCATCCATCTCATGCGTCCACACATATGCGCACGCATCCATCCTTGCCAGCGCCGCTGCCGACGATGCAGGTAAAACGGAGTGCGTGCGGCATCGCAGAGTCAGGCATGAGTGAGACGACAGTCATGAAGAGCAGCAATGGCAGCGCGGTAAATCTCTCTCAGAGCCTTTCGCTCTCTGCCTTTCTCTTCTTTTCAGCATTTATTGCTAACGCAACGAGAATTACACTAGTACCTCCTCCTCTCCACTGCCACCCCCGCCTCACCTCACCGGTATTATACTACAGCAGCTCTCCTTTCCAGAGAAAAGCTCTCCTCTCTCTCCCATTGCTACGTTTTGGTGGTGTTGGCGACACATGAGAAAGGCAGATTAAGTTTCCTAGAGAGGAGGAAAAAAAATTGCTGCCTGCCTTTCCGTTAGATATGAGCATTATTGCCTCTTTCTGCTCGCGGGCGCCAGCCGACGCAGGCCTTGGACTCGTCAGCGTTGTTGTTCTTAGACTTCTCCAGGGTCCCAAGACATGTGGCAGATGAAGCTGATGGAAAGCGGGCGAAAATGGAACATTGTCCAACTTGGAGGTGGCGCTAGCGTAATAATGGAGCCGGGGCTAAAAAAAACCCCTCAGCTTTGGGCAGGAGGTCAATGACTTGACGCGCAATCACTACAAAACAGTAGTTGGGCATCCTCAAAAAAGTGGTCAGCCCGATGCCAGTCAAGGTCACATATTGTTTTTACCAAAATTGGACCCTGTTCAGGACATAGCAGTCGTTGGGCACTTTAGATATGAGTGATTGGTCGTGTTCAGAGACTACTTGTGTCACAACATGTCAAGCCGCAGGCCTTTGAAGGATGTGTCTTTTGGTTTTTGTTAGTCGAGATTTACGGGAGTAAAGATAAATCACCATAGTGCACGGCACTTCACACCTCCTCCAGACACTTGTTTTGATCTCTACCACTAAGATTTTCTCTTTACAGTCACACATGCACGAGAAAAGTCGCCGATCGCCGGTACAAGTCAATCAAACTCTTTTGCAAACAATTTCCTACCAGCACATACGTTCATGTTCTGGAAGAATGTGGCGTGAACACCACAAAGGTAAGAAGAACCACCGACCCAAGAAATCGATAGCAAGTAGTTTAAAAGTAGCGCAGAACGAAAACGTGTTTCCGATACTTCGCCCGACAATGGTACCTGGTGCACACATGTACGTAAGTGCGCTGCGTATGGGTACGATTGTGTGCACAGCAGCAATACACATACAGTACACACTGCACACGCACGCACTCTTTGGCCGTTACAACGGTTGGCACCCCAACTCCACGTGTGTGGACTGCAACTGCTTAAAAAAGACCAGGTCTCCTTACAGTAGTAGTTCCTTTGAAAAAGCATAGAATGCTATCCTGCCTGAGCTTGCGTTCCATTCAATTCGCAGTTGTGCACGTGTGGCCGCACGAATGATGTAGGGTGCACCATGGTGGGTGAAGAACAACTTTAGGTCATAGCAGGACATTTACGAACATTGTACCATTCAGAAGATTTTTGTGGGGACTCCCTGGCAAAATCTAGTCTAAAGGATAATCCCACCCTATCCTCCTGTGTGAACGCACGCATTATGCCTAGGAAAGGTATTTCTTCTGTGGGTGGATTATGCTAATGCCCAGGAAAGGAGAAGAGACGAAAAAAGGACTAAAGGTCGCCGAGCGCATATTTTCGAGAGGCAATGGCACGAAAATTGCCAAAATCTTCAGATTCTCGTTGGCTACTCGACTTGTGATAGAATGGGGAAAGAAGGTCGAGAAAGAAAGTCGTCTCACAGAGTCGTGCTCTCTCTAGCTGCTGGTGTTGCCGCACGTTGTCCGTGTGACCCGTGACCAGGGCTGAGGAGGACACTGCCAACAACGACAGCAACAACAGAGCTGCTATATCCAGCCTTTTCGCATTACCTCTTTCTTCTTTGCTGTCTTGCTGCCTATGGCGGTCACGACCATAGACTCTACCCTCCTCCTCCTCCACCTCCTCCTCTCCGAGGGCTGCGGCGGCCAAAAGCGTCGTGCATACGATTGCTATCAATTGCCTTCCTATTTCCGTCTGTACGAGGTCCGACTGCTCAGCCTTGTGGGGGCATTTCCGGCGCCAGGTCTTTGGTCTTTGTGTCCTTGGCCTTCTTCTTCATGTTGCTCTGATAGCACCGATCAAGGGGCAACAAGCAAAAGGGAGAACCGCTCGTACATAGGTGGCGCTGAGGAGATGGGACATTTCGGGCAGACCAGAGTGATTCATGACCGTCCGAGGAGGCAGATCGCCCTTGACCATTTGTCAGCACGGACAAGTATTCGAGGCCCCTTCTGTTAGTGTATGCAGGTGCCTCCTACTCGCAAGATAGTAGGTGCACGGACTCTTCCTTATGCTGCTCTTCTTTTCCTGTGTGTGTGTATGGGTGTGTGCGTGTGTGTGCGCGTGTGTGTGTGTGTGTTGCTGCTTCAATGCTTGTTCCTTCTCTCGATTTCTCTAACTCTTCTTTTTTTATCTTCCTCTACTTGCTCTTGACTTCCCCCTGAACAGAAAGATGCCTTCGACTGGCGTAGAGAAGAGGAAAGCGTTATGGTGATGCCGCAACTAGAACGTGTGCACTTGTACTCCCGCTCTCTACGACGTGGGCGACCCAGCAAAAAAAGACCGATCCACAGGTGGGCTCAATGCACTTGCTGTCGTCACCTTCTTTGATGTCTTCTCCCAATGTTACTGGACAGATCATGGAAGAACTCTACTTTGTACTGTACCGCGCAGCTTCAACAATGGACTGCACAGTGGAAGTGCCTTTAATCAGATCTCTCGTTTTCAACACCGTTGTAGGTAAGTATAATTGTCTAATTACTTCGCTCGTGACCGTGGAAAGTCGTTATTTTCTCTGTACTTTCACAAGTTTTTTGAAGGCCGCCTGATTGAGTGATGTCTGCTGACTTCTGCCGCTGCCGCCCGAGCTATTGTCACAGGTTAAAGGTCTTTTCACACATGGAACCACTGTTAGAGTCGTTTGGATTTAGAGTCTGTCCTCTAATATTGCTTAGACTAGTTATCGGCACAGTGCGCAAAGTAGCGCCTCAGCCGGAGTTAGCGAAGCCCTTTATCTGCAGCTTATTTTGTCCTCTGCGGGAATAACAATGATGCCCTTCAGGCTCATATTTTTTGACTTAGTCTATGTCGAGGAGCATTCGCGTGGCGACGGCGTCACGGACGCCACCACCGTAGTGGGGCTGTCACCATTCCTCTATCTTTGATATCACTTTCCAGGTTTTTGTTTCGCAGATGCGTACATACACCAAGTAAAGCACAGTTTCCGCCTCTCTCCCTCTTCCAGTAGTACTCTTGTTCCCTTTCTTCCTCCTACTCACACTGTTGCCGTTACATTCCCGACTGCCAAGGAGGGCAGAGGGACGAGGGGCGCAGTTTCTACCCGGCGAGGGATGACTCCATCGCCGTCAGCGGGTAGAGCGAGAGCGAGTGAGCGAGCGAGAGAGCGAGCCCTAAGAGAGCATGCTCGTGGAGCTGCTGCACTCCACGCACAATATGTGTATACAGCATTACCACGCACGCACAAGCGCACGCATGCATACGCGCGCGCACACGCGCCAGAAAGTGGGCAGACACGGAAGAAGAAGACTAAAGTGACAGAACCAGATCAAGACCCCTCTCCTTTCTCACTCTGCTTGGGAAGCCTCGAGAGCCTTTTCCTGCGCGCCTGCCGAACTTTCTCCAGTTTTGTGGCGAGGAGAAAGTCATAGTGGACGTTGGCGGAGGAGATAAAGAAGAGGCCGGTACGCATGCATAGAGAGAGAGAAAGCACCACCACCACCACCACCACTACCAGCAACGTTCTAATATGCGCTACTGTTAACCGTTATACAGATATGTATACAATGTGCGTGTACATAGTACGCACACATGCGCTTCAGTAGATATGAGTGTGTGTGCGTATACATTCTGCCGTTACACTTGTACGCGCTGCCTCTTCCCTCCCCGGCTCTCCCCTATGACCACATAGACGACATATACTTGGGACTTCCACTACCAATGTTTGGGTGTGTGCGTGTGTGTCTCGGTGGGTGGGTGCGTGCGTGCGCTCGCGCTCAAAACTGGTAGTGAAAGTCTTGCTGTTGGCTCTTGCACTCTTCACCCACACGAGGCCTCCCTTGCTACTACTACTCTTCTCCTCCCGCACTTTACGCGTACGTACAATACTGTACACACTGCGTGTATCTATTGGCACAACAACATCAACACCGAACACTGATTATATAGTACGCATTCGACTCCACGATGTGCACCTCTGCCCTATGGAACACTGCCTAGTCCACGCGGATCCCTACCGATGACGCAACTCGTCGATTAAGGTGAAATGGGGCGGAAAATAAGAAGAAATAATAAGGACTGGACTATGATTTTCTGTAGAAAAGATCCATTCAGTTTTCGAGTCAACTGCGCAGCAAAGCTACACACATGAGCTTACTACTGATGCTCCGCACACGCGGAGGCTTGAAAGCAGAGACGAGAAAAGTAACAAATACGCTGACATCCCAGTGCGAGCGCTTATTGTCATTACAAAAAAGTAAGTGTGATATATATCAATTTGCGAAGC
>JAAUXU010098595.1_pt1 | contig 66468 bp, 63 predicted proteins | sample 7278151 | NCBI WGS metagenome assembly JAAUXU01 (sample SAMN14350113, study PRJNA611818) | marine sediment metagenome | isolation source: surface marine sediment (1.8m) | place: French Polynesia: Moorea | collected 2018-08
CACGCACACGCACACACACACACACACGCACACGCACACACACACACGCACACGCACACACACACACGCACACGCACACACACACGCACACACGCACACACGCACACGCCCACGCACACACGCACACGCACACACGCACACGCACACACGCACACACGCACACACTCACGCACACACGCACGCACGCACGCACACACGCACACACACACGCACACACGCACACACGCACAGCAACCGCTACAACGTCAACAGCAGCAGGAGCAGTGACGTCACCTAAGAGCAACCTTGCACCACTTTTTGTGCCTTCACTCTGTGCCTCGATAGCACGTGAAGTGCCATGATGCATAATAAACTAAGGCCCTTCCTTAACTCACCCTAAAAGCCCCATCTCATCCGTCCTCATATTAAAAAAAGATACTTGCAACGAACGTTATACCGAAAGTATCATTGGCCCACACTGTACGTTCTTACATAGGATTGCCAAAGTGAGAGTCTTAGAAAGCACACAATAATTTCTGGCTTCCTTCACGACGAATCCTATGAGTTCTTTCTCGGGATGTACGACGATCAAAGCTAAGTAATGTGGATAGAAAGTTTTAGTCTCGGGAGCTGAAAGTACCGCTTACACCGTCTTAAGTTATTCATGAGGCTTTTTTTCCTGCAACTTAATCTAGCTTCTTTTGCTTCAGCCTGACTTGGGGTTTACCTCACCTTATAAGAAGGGACGGCTAATTCAAGCAGCACGTGGATCCGTTCGATCGTGCCTGCATAAGCATGTGTCGAACTGTGTTGCAAAGCCAAGTTGTTTCCTCTCTAGAATGGTTAAGTTTTTAAGAAATTAAGTGATATGAACTACGGGCGACAAAGCAGCCAGAGTCTGTTAAGGATAAAGCATGCAAACCTTCGCAACTGTGCTGTTATGCAAAAAAATGCCTTTCCCCACTCACTCTCTACGAAGCATTCCTGCTTGCTACGTAGTTCATGTCGAAAAAAGAGAAATGTGTGCGTGCGTGTGTGTGTGAGTGCGCGTGGTTTGAGGGGACTATTTCCCATTTACATACAACAACGAGGGAAGAGAGAGAAAAGAAAGAAATTTTCCTGTCAAGGTCCTCCTCCTAGGAAGGAAGGCACAAAAGATGCATCTGCGTAGATGTACAAGTGTATCTACATTTCGGTTCCTCCACTAACACACACACGCTCGCCGGAATAGAAGACTGGCGAGTAACAACGGTTAGTGTGCAAATATACAGAATTCCTGAACGTCTTTTGTACGGTGCACAGGTTTTCTCGGCCCTTCAACTTTCCTATTGTAGCGCGTCTCTCAAGGTTCTGCGAATGCATCACTTCATGCTGATGCATGATTTAAATATCTGCAAGCAGGGCTGAAATTTAATAGGCGGCTCACAAGAGGTCCGTTGGACAGAAGCGGAGCTTTCTCTCATGCTCCTGATGCGTCGAAAGCGACATCTAAGGAAGGAGTACAAAACGAGTGATTTCACAAGTGTCCAACAGAGGCCTCTTCTGGCGCACAACCTTTGAGCGGCAACGCGACAAAAGCGACACCTACGGACATCACGCAGTAGCAACGCACTTGCCTGTCCTATCCTGGATCCTCTCCTCAAAGTTCTCTCTAAAGGGAGCGGAACAGTTCAACATGTCCGTCCTCGCGCTGAGGTCGTCAGGCGACCAAATTGACGCGGCCGGTGCGACGTACGTGGACGCGCGTCTGTACATGTCATAGGTGTGGTAGTGGGACCAATTTAAAGTGAGACGAGGTGTGTAGACATATTGCGCCAGCGCCAATTTCAGCTGTGGAAGAATCGAGATTTCTTCTGCTTCCCCCATACCACTCAACTTCTCCGTGTACTTCTCGGTCACCGCACAGTCGCGTTTGAAAATAAATCGCTTTCAGAGGTTTCGTACGTAACCTTTCCTCCCCTCATTGTTGTGGTTGAGGTTTATTTTGGCAACTGATTCACTTTCAACCATTGTTTCACCTTTTCCATGCTTCTAAGGGCTTGCTTGCACTCGTCCAAAGTCGATTAAGCGTCTGAAGCCGAGCGCGGGCATAACCGACATCATTGCTTTACGGGGTTGACATGAGAGAAGTTGATGGTGCATCCTATTCCTCCTGAGTGTTTATATATATGCGTGTATGATATACGGAAGTGTATCTGTCACGTGAAAAGAGGACTAGTCGGAAAATGTGTCACAGCAACAGCACACCTAAAGCAAAAAGGACTCCTTCAAAAGGACTCCATGACCTTCATTTAAGACCCCGCTCTCTCCTATCTGCTCACCCTCCTTCAATTTAGAAGCATTTTTCTCTCAACCCTTCAAAAATACAAGGGCAGCGAATGCCATACACAATGCAGGTGGGGAAAAAGGCATCATAATGGGTGAAAAATCGCTTTCGTGCAACCTCCCAAATCGGGAACTGCACCTGGTCTCTACGCGGTGATGGATCCAAGCCAAACCAGACAGAGCTTAGTATGTACCTACTTTCCAGCTATTGATCTTTGGTTGGGGCTGACAATCAAGCTTGATTGTCTACCCAGGCCTGAGGCCAAGGGCTTCATAATAAGTTCGGTTTGGTTGACTGTCCGCAAAAAAGGCAGAAGTATTTTTGCGGTATCCCAACTTCTACCAAGGCGTAAAAATACATGGATTCTACGACATACGAACGACAAAAGGAGAGAAATACACCGACTCGGGGGGGGAGGGGTTCAATAGACTAAGCCTGGGCTTGAGTCGTACTTAAAGGCAAGAATCGTGGATGATTCCCGGAGTTGATCTTCTAGGGTTCTACAGTGCCAGTATGTAGGTATGTACAGAGTTGTCCAAGTCTGCCCCGTGAATGGAACGGGCTTGAGACTGAGCTCAAGAAGGAATTCAGGGACTTTTGGCTTCTCTGAAGATCGACGTCTGTATTGCGTAGAATGAGCCTCAGCAGAAAGAGTCTAAACGATTGTCTTACCGGCTTCCACGAGTAAAGGAACGTAGGAAGTTGCGGGCTACCAGAAACTCCACCTACACTACGATAGAGTCTTACAATTCCTTCATGTACAAAGCTGTGCCCATGAACATTTACTCCGAACCGTACGTTTGGCCTCAACTTCACCAACTCGGGGACGTTCACTGAACTAATCAGTGAACGTCTGGCTGGAACGTCTGGAATCTCTGGCTTGGTTATGAAATTTCTGCATCGCTAGAGGGAAGAAGTGTAAGAGAAAGCTATTTCATTCTGCGATTTCACTGCGCCAGGTCTCTCTCCGCACCAAATATCGGGGTCATGAAAATTTGGTGTGCGTCCTTCCCTTACGTACACTGCACTGTGCCGTACATATTGTGGTCTACGTGCTCGAACTTTGCTTTCATATACAGTATGTGCCTGCGCGAAATACATATGTGTGCGTGTACCTACGTAGCTGTGTACTCAACTCCATTTTACCGCACAGTATGTGCTGTGCGTACATACGTCCTTAATGTGCATACACTTCTACACTAGCGCTGCCGTGGGAACTGGAAATGCACTTCAGGCATCGACAGAAATGCAATGAACGACACCCAAGTACGGTGCTGGAGACTCAATAGTAGACTGTGCGTATCGTACAGTTGGGGCTCAAAGTTTGCTGCTCAGCAAAAACCGTAGTAACAGCATAGTTGACTGGACAGAGGAATCAAAATCAAATCAAAGTCTTTACGTAAATCCAAGCACTGCATTTTTTTTACCAAATGATCAGAAATAAGCTTATGAGAACGTACAACGAACCATTGAACTTGTCGTAAAGAAAGTACTTTACTGCTCCTTTGAGCAGTACAGTATGATGAAGAACTTCACAATGAGCAAGCGAGCTCCCTTATTCCATTTGAAACGTCTGTCAGCACTTTTGCTTCTAGTTTTCAGTCAGAAATGAGTGCATTCATATCAGAGGTTAAAGTTTGCCCTGTAAAAACACTGAATATGAGTAAGATTAAACCCAAACAAAGTGCATGCACGACAAGGAGGGTACATTGTCGTACATGCAGTCGCCCTGCCATGAACGAGACATATCAACATACGCCCACTGACTGTACAGTGGGCGTGTGCTACATATGTCCCGTATGAGCATAAGCAATTTTCGACAATATGACTTTACTTTTTAATTACATTAACAAAAGTTTTTGCACAAAATGTTTGATGCCTGCGCCACACTTTTTATTTTAAGTGTTCACCACAATCACAATGGTAATCACAGTCTCCCCTTGTGCCCGATTGGCTTGCAGGTCGCCACCAAGTCGTCCTCTGGCAAGTTGCTCCAGGCAAGGCTGATGTCCGCCTTCAGTTCCTCAACATTGTGATGAGGGAATCCAGCAAGCCTGCCCTCCAAGCTCGTCCCACACCCCATATCATACCGTGGTGGACGTCTATGGCAAGTGCACCCCCCTCCCATTTCTTTTTGTCTCCTCCAGCTTCTCCGGGGTCAACTTTTTGCAGACTTGTGGCAGAGGTTGTCCTCACCTTCCAAACGGTTCTTCACCAAGAAAACGGGCCACCTGGCCATTCCCATCATCTCCACGGCAGTCTCAACCTTCATTCTGGCACAGAGCAAATCCACAACTCTCGCTCTCTTCGCTACCTGCGCTGTTGCTGCTTCTTCAATGTGTTTAAACAAGAGCTCATATTGAAGCTAAGGTCCTGAACTTTCAAGTGGTGCCGTAACTTTAACGGTTGATGAGCTAGGAGTCCTCAAAGTTTAGTCCGACGATGCCTCTCGCACTGTGTACTTACCACAACAGTACATACCTACTTCCGAACGTCTGCGTTGTGCCACATATCTTAAGTAACCATCATGATTGAGTGCATCATTTGCTTTTTGCTTTCTTCCTCGGACCATGACGAATGGCACAGGAGTAACCGCAGCAACCTCTTCTTATCCAACTGGAACGTACTTAAGAGTGGTTGCATTGTGTATTGCGGGATTGATCATATCCTCTATCTACCTGCTTGACCATTGTGTCATAAGAGCTTTTTGGAGAAAGAGAGAGTGCATCGAATTTGCTCGACATCACTAATATATCAGATTAGATACTTAAAGAAATATCGACGAATATCTCTAAAGTCACTTGATGCGTTCGTAGAATGCTTCGTGCGGACCTTCTTAATCACTAGTACGACTGCAATGGTTTCGAAACTGACAAATATATGCAATAGTGAAAAGTCAGAAAGAGGAATCCTTTAAAAGCCCTTCCAAACAAAGCTAAAGTGTGAGAAGAAAAACAATTTCTCAATTTCAAATTCTCCTAGAGTCAAAAAGGCAGTGCAAAAGGCAAACTTTCTCTGTGTCAACAGCCTGTACTTGACGTCAGATGTCTTAACTTTTACCATTCCTCATGTGCGTACAACATGCGTATACACAATGAAGTCATTAGCTAGCAGCCTCATTGACTTCAAGCGGTTGTCAAAGTCTTCGCAGTAGTTGTAACAGCCAGCACATAAGGTTGAGCTGCAAAGTCTCCGCGTACATGAACATGTAAGACTCGTCCGTTCTAAAAAAAAAAAAAGATAAACAAAAATATCAGTAAAATGATTTGGTTTGATTGGCAAACGATCTTATGTCCCTTGATCGAAGGAACTCTCTGAATCGCCTTCGTGCCGCTGGGTTGCTTTTCCGTCGAGTTTCGGTAATGTCCCGTATTGCTGATCGACTGTCAAGTGTTAGTTCAAACGATCCAGCACAGTGCGCATGCTGAGAATAGGCCCCGACCACCATTAACTAACTTGACTTGATCCTCACCAGACATAGCTCTGGAAAACTTGCTCGGAGAACACGAGAAAATGAAAATGTTTGGAGCTAACCCTTTTTTAATCCAGCAGTGTGATCTTGTCTGATAGAGCTCTCTGCCCTACTCGCCCTCGCTCTTGCTCTTTCAACAGCAGCAGCCACTGAAACATTTCGTAAATGTGAAAGGTTCCGACGAAGCAAAGCTATAGCGTTATTGGATTTGCATTTTTGCACTCTGGGCCCTGAATGACACAGGCTGGCAGAGATGTGCGCTTATAAATTGGGCACAATCTCCAGAGCAGCCTCTTCTTTGGCGCCATTTAGGTGACAAGCAAAAATAACCGGGGTGTTGCTGCTTCCACCGCCAAAGACGCTATTACTGGGGAGGGCTTTGAAAAACTGAACACTAAAGGGGCGCAGGAAAAATTATCACTAGCACGCACGAGCAAACACGCGTGCACAAAGCTTCCAATAACCACGGCGTGCTGAAGCCTTTTTCTTCAAAGGAAATGGCTGTCGTCCCGTATGAAGCAACGACGAAGAAGAAATTGCTCTCCCGTGCTTCAGTAGAGATGTCAGATTTGATCGTATGGAAGTTTTGAACACGTTCGATCGACATTTTCGTTCTTGCCATCGTATGAGGACCGCGCGGGGCACCCACCCAGGGTACTACATTCAGTTTGTACCAATGTTTAAGAAGTTCGGATACAGTTACATCCCTATTATTTCTTTTTGCTATTTCCTACCTGCCACCATGCCCAGTGCTCATAAAAAGAGACTACACGCGGAAATTGAGCAAATCGGAAGACAGAGATGAGAGGGATCGGGGTTGTATCCCTTTTCTTTTCCTCACAGATCTTCCAAGATGCTACAAGAGTTGGTGGTCCTTGCTCTGTCTCTCTCTTCATCAATCTCCATTTCCTCTGCTCTTTCACTTTCAAAATAGTACATATGTGTACGTACAGCTTCTTCGAGTCGATGCTTTCTTTCTCTGACTTCTAGCCAATTCTACGTACAGTGCAAGATGAGGCTTCACTGACTGGCAAACAACGTCATGCAACATTTTCTCTTTTTTTCTTACAAACAACTGCAAAGTCTCTGGCAAAGAGGATTGTGGATGAAGAAGTCACGCTCTTTGTGTGTGTCCACATGCACCCTCGCCCACTTCTTCACCAAGCTGTGGGAGGAGCAGTCGCCGCAACGAATAAATAATGGAGGCCAGTAATGATCCCAAAGGACAGCAAAGAACGCTTTCTTACGCTAAAGAATTGCTTTGAGTGAGGGGACATTCCTCAAAGTGTGTGTGCAAATTCACCTAATAACGTTCGAGCTCCTTCGTTGATGCTGGGTAAAGAACGATTAAGCTGACATCATTCCTTTGGATTCATGTTAGTTTGGAGATCTCTCCCTTTGTATTGGTCTGAAGAAAAAAAGAGGTCTACGTACTACGAACGTTTGTATCGTACTCTGCTTCTCACAGTAACAGGATAAAAGTTTTGCGGCCAGAAAACTTTTTGCCTCATCTACACTTCATACAGGGCGCGTACCGCAGTGTGTACGCGCCCGTGTTCAGTGCTGCTACCTGCACAGCACACGTACATTGAAGAAATAACCGGCGTCGACTCTAATTTTGTTCACACTTTCTCTTCGGGCTCTGAGGCTAATCTCGAGCGAAATCAAGAGAAAAATACAAACAATCGTTTTGTTCGTTACACTTGATAAATTTGTTTACTTCCAACGAGACACAGTGGCAGAGGGAGGGAATTATGGATTTATATGCATGCATGCAAAATCTTGCTTCTCGAATACTGCAGAGTTATGCTTAAAGGCATAGCTCTTAAGAGGTAGTGGGTACTGAATTAAGTTGAGCATCTTTATCTCTCCTCGTCCTCACGTCTGCTCTACAGGTGTCTTCTTTTAAAACTCACAAAGTCAGAACTAACTTAGAAGATTGAGTTAGGCGGTAAAGCGAAATAAGGAATCCACACAGCGCAATAAAAAGTTGGAGCATCGTTGGTAATGCGCACCCATGCACTACCCTGCTGTACGCACGTGAAGGTAAAACTTTTATACGTCCCGGGTGATCATCATGCAAGTTTTCTCAGAAATATTGTTGTACTTCTTTTTTAATTGGCTGTATTTTTCTTGGATGTGAACGGATATCCGACTCATTTAGAGTTTCCCGAATATCTAACCTGCCACAACACGCAATAAGAAGGCGTATGAGGAATCATTAACACTACATGTAGGAGACTTAGAGTGGATTTTCTTCACTGCTGAAAAATGTCTACTTGGCAGTATCCGATTTGTCTCTGTGAAGTTACATTCAGTAGGGAATGGACCAAAATCTGTGTGTGCAAACTCGCCAGGAGACTTGTGCAAGTGTGGAAAACGTTGCAAACTCGATTGACGAAGGTAATGTGATGCTGCAACGAGAGGCCGCAACAATGAAAAAGCGAGTAACATTATGCGTCCCAAAGGGCGGAGGCCAAAATGTTTGTACTAAATCCTTACCTCATGTTATATGAAAAGCCTCCATGGTACATTGTTGTACTCCATGGTACATTATTATGCTTTTTATCAATAGTGAATGACTGAAGCAGTCACAAGGTCCGACAGACCGGCTGCACCAAAGTAGCGGCCGTCTGCCGGGACCACGGCCTCAAGGGAAGGGAAGAACTTTGTGCACATGTCTGCCCTCCCAAGTGCCGGGGGAGATTTGGCCACCTCTTTGTCCGACATCAACCCGTGCGATTATTTCTTGCGGGGCTACTTGGACAGGAGGATCAACGCCACCTGCCACCCCAGCACCAACTCGGTTATTACTACAGCCGTCCTGAAGTGCATGGGCTCCCCAGACAGAGACGTGCGTGCAGGAAGTTCCACGCTTCTCTGAAGGCTGGGATTTCAGGAGAGGACTTCTGCTTGGAGTGACGCTGGCCTATTGCATCATGAGACAATCTCCGCCATTTAATCTCTTCCGAGATGAGAGTGGATGACAACAATTCGTGCTCTTCTTTGCGGGGACGAGACGCCAATACGTAGAGCGACTGCACACTCGGGGCGATTTGCTCGGCCAGCAAGCACGATAATGTGAAGTATGATACTGTGAGGGGGTCGCTCTCACATAGATAAATCTGGGGGGAAAAGTAGCGTGGTCACTCACGCATAGACCACAGAAAGCCTCAAAATGGTCTCATGGGATATGCGTCTTAAAGGATGCCAGAACCTTGTACATTTGCATAAGAGGGATAAAGAACAAGACTAGTATTGATGCATCGCATACTTCTCCTTATTCGGAACTTGTGTTCAGGGAAGATCTTATTTGTCTCTCGGTGTCGTTCATTTCCTCAGTTCAAGTGACAAGATCTATGCCAGCAGGCCATAGAAGTGCACAAGTGCGCAGCTCAAGGTGAGTCAGGTATGAGCTTCCCTCAGAATACGATAAGTAGCTGTATTTTTTCAGTATCAGATAAAGCGATACAGCAGAAATCGGTTATAAGAACACTGTCCGGTTTGAACCAAAAACGTTCTTATAAGCGGCCTTACCTTGTTTCATAAGGATTAACAACATAAGAAACATAGCTGTTCTTAAAAGCGGATTGTTCTTATATCCGGTGTTCTTATAAGCGGCTTCTACTGTATTAACATCGATGGACTGCAATTTTCGTTCATTCCAGGGGTATTTTAAAAGTTTCGACTGTGTCTTTGACAAGAAGAGAGCAACCAACAACGAGTCAACTTAATTAAATTAAATGTTGGAAGTTGCAAGACAAGAAGGAGAATCCGTTATTATCACTTTTTCCTGTAAGTAAGCACAGAGCATAAAAAGAGATGTTGTAAGGTAAAAAAGAAGCATTCATCAGAAATAATATCTGCAAATGCCTTTTAAGCAACAACTTTTTAAGTGGATTACTCATAAAAGTTAATAAGGACGAAGTTTTGAATCTCTGTTCTTCACTAATTTCCTTCTTTGATGAATTCAAATGCATTTACTGGGCATGGGAACTGAGGTGTTTCAGCTGCAATTTAAGTGACTGTTTTTAAGCGTGCTAAGAGTGAGAAAAACGAAAATCTTCTTAAGTCAAAAAGGTAGCCCTAAGGTAAGATTAGCTCAGCAGATATTTTTTGTACATACAGTTTACGTTACAGCGTTAAGGGGTTGTTTTGCAGGGAGCTTTGATTAATGTAGTGCGTATTGACCGAAAGCCTATTTTGATCCCTGTATATGTCCCTATACACGTACTGAGTCATCACTACTAGAACAATCGTTCCATTAGCGATTGCGCTTTAGGGAAACTTAGATTTTCTGCGTAACGTATAAAAAGCCACTGTCACCTTTACCGAAACAACAACAACAACAAACAAATTAGAATCCGATCAGGCATCACATAGTACGAGACCACCGAAAACACCACACAGTGAGCGCCAAAGAGTCGAGGGTGCTAGCAGGCTCCGGATGAGCAAGGCACAAAGGGTTAAGCAAGTCCAACTTTATCAAGGTGAGGAGACCCAGTAAGTAGGAGTAAAAGGGTGTCAGTAAAAGTTGCTGCCCTCAAAGTTGTGTACCGACAGAAGAATCACCCCCACTCCGTGAAATGCCCCTCCCACTGGAGGAAGACAGACCCGGAAGGAAACTTCTACATCTGTATGCAGATGATGGACGGCAAAAAGAATTTTGCCCTCCATCCTTTAATTTTGGGCTCATAGGTGCACTTCAGGAAAAGATCAAGAGGTCAAAATTTTGGCTGGCCCTGACTTTCACACTTTGATTTAGGCTCTGATGTAAGCACAAGAAAGGGCAAAATTCGCTGGGCGACGATGACTTTATTCCATGACTTGGCATCACTTTTTCTGTGTGCTGACTGCTTTTACGTTCTGAAAACGAGCGCACGCGAAGCAGTTCACAGATCTTATAAGTAGTTACAGTATGGGTGCATGGCACAACAATCGGGCGTAAAGTTTGTAAATCAGGTTGTAAATAAAGTTACCTGGCCAGCTTCACACCTGGGTGTTGACATTGAGGGTCAGCTGATCGCCTAGGCAAGGAGGCTCAGTGTGCATTCTCTATCAAATCACCCCATCCTGACCCTTCGGGTCGTCAGTGGCCTCAGATTTCAAAATCTAAAATGGGGCTGTGTACAACTGTGGTCCTGAAGGACCCAACAAGTGCAAATAAAAACTGCAGCCAGCTTTTGTTTGAAAATATCTCGCTGACTAATTAAAATTTTTCAATTTCTCCTTTAATGATTTTTGGTGAAATGTCATCCGGTAAAACTTTTGCTAAAAAGGTCTGTCTGAATTGGGTCTCATTTTCATCATGGATCTCCTCAACTAAGAGAAGTCCTTGCGGCTTGTTGGCAACTTCTTTTCAAAGAACTGGAACCTAGGGAAATCCCACACTGGTTCTCACTTCAAGGAGCTTTGAGTCAAACACACAACAGTCCTTGACATCATCACAAGGTGGGAGCGTAATGAGTCAATGAAGAGAAAGTCTGGACCTGGCCAAAGACCTATTATAAGGGACCAAAAGAAAACTTCTCGCAGGGTCAAGATGACTTTGCTCATGACTTCCAGCTTTTGGGCTCTTGATGAGCGCAAAGCACGTGGCATGACACACAAACAGTCACACACTTAGAGCTTTATATTTTTGCCATTTTTTCCCCAACGAAGTGGGGAGCACCAAAGCGCTAGAGTACGTATGTAGACGAAGCAGCATCAAGAGAGACTCCCAACCCCTCCTGAAGAAGCATGATGACCATGACTTTTACTCCTGACCTGATCTGGTAACTTTCCACTGGTCCCTTGATCCAGGCTGAAAATGCCCACTACATTCCATAGCTTGTGAACCCGCCCAACTGTCCACAGTTGTGTGCAATATTAATCCACAAAAAACCCTTCAAAAAGCTGTTGATATTGATGTCTTATCTGTGAACCACCAGACCCATTGGAAAGCTAGAAAGTGCCTGTACCTGCATGAATTGAAATTGTCAAAAACTGCAACTGTTGATGTTGCTGGAGCCTGTTAAAGATAGTCCGGAATTTTAGTAATCCTCCGGTAAGTAACTAGTACAGAAGAAGTTGAAAGTATTCGTCCGCTTAACGGAATAGCAAACAAAATGTTAAAGTACCCGTGCTGATCAGAACTTTGGTGATCATGGTATGTCAACTTCCTACCAGGAAAGTCAGTTCAAGAAAGTCTTGCAGTTAGCAGAGTTATATACGAATGGGTGAGTCAGCTCAGATTCGGCCCTGACTACGCATTAATGTTCAGAATCACTGTTGCTCACATAATTCTACGAAGACTTTTATGGATCTTTTGTTGTGCTGCAAAGGTGACAGACATGCATGCACAAAAAAAACATTGTGCTGTCTCCTAGTGCAATTTTAACCAGCACAGGTCTTATTAGTATGCGCAAGTACTTCCACACTTTGTTGGCCACTCCCGACAGCACAAATACTTTCTCTGTTCGTTTACGTTTACATGTTTCGTCTCCACCACTGGGTAAAGACATCTAATATTTAAGCCAGAGCTGACACCCGGGGCGAACTGCAAAACAAGAAACCGGTGTTCTGCTTACGTTTGCATTGCATTTGCTTAAGAAGGATACTCGGTGGGGAGTATGTCAATTAAGAAGCACTCATGAAAGCCCAATTGCCGTTGATCAGCAATAGATTACAACCGTAATCTGCGAGCACTCATGCGAACTCACGGTCGCTATCCCCCAACTGACATGTGTAGGTGTGCACGTATGCATGAGTTAATATCACGGGCCATTTGATGACAAACTCACCGTTTTGTGTGCCCGCAATACTTACGCATGCCATGATAAGATACTCCAGGAAAGTCTCTTGGTACGTGAAACAACCGACCTAAATCGACTGGCAACAACAAGTCGTTATTACTTCCCTTATTCATTATTTTACATATTTACGGCCTGGGCCCACCTCTCTTGATACAACTTGAGACCGCATTGCAGTCAAGAGAAGAAGAAAAACTTATGGATTCTCCTCAGACGTAGTCAGAATGAACGAAAAATGCCGTACTAAAGAAGAAGGAGGCATTTACATGCGTATATGGAGGGCAAGATAAGCGAGTGCTTTCTTCTCGACAGCCTTTATTAAGTCGCATAAAACTGATAGAAGAACGATGCCCAAGCTTCTCTGGGGGTCTGACGGCACTTGTTCAAGCACTACTACAGTGTGCTGTGTGAGTACTTGGTCCTAGGTACCCTAGCGCAGCACCTTAGAAGCCGCTGTCGCTGCGTGACATGACGTGGGGAACCTCTTTATTACCATGCATATCCACGACGTAGCATGTGGATATGAACAAAAGCGACTTAAGAGCCTCTTAAGCTTCTCAGGCGAGTACTGTGCATGCAGTTGATACCCATGCGCAAAAAGTACAAGCGACCATCAAACAGCTGAAGGCGTCGTACGACGGAGGACCTAGGAGGAGGAATGGAAGGCGTAACGTTTCCGCGCGTGTACTTCTTATGGCAGATTTCATATTCGCTTCTGCTGCGCACATCTCTCAATCATCTCTTCCACCAACTGGACGCTCGGTATGCTCAATGGCCTCGGGTGCATCCGACGCCGCAGTGCGCGATTACCCTGTTGGTAGCAGCGGAACGACTGACACGCCTCCAGTGCGCCCAAGTGCATGTACAGGAGCGGCAAGATGACTGCGGACAAATTACGACACTCGTTCGACTTCATTCAGAGAAACTTGGGACGTGGCTGTGACTGGCATCAATGGTGGCTCATACATGGGACGAACTGCATTGATTCCTTGCGTCGGGTCCGGAACGAACAAGGCTTTCGGGATATCGCAGAAGCTTCGTGATCATGGTGGTCACTTGGCCAGCCGACGCGGCGCAGTTCCAGAGTTAGATGTTCTCGGTATTGCTCTACTTGCTAATATTTCGCGGTTTTTCTTCTTCTGAAGCTAGCTGTCACGTCAACATTTGATTACAAAAACTACGCTTTCCTCCCGGCTTTCTGCAGTGATCTCGACAAAGTAAAAGAAATAGCTACATTAGCTTCAACACCTTTACGTATGTCTCAAAGCCCGAATGCAACTTTGAGCTTTAACTCTCTTTGACTAGATTTAAAGTTGGCATTGAAAATGTGAAATTGCTTTCACTGAAAGGCCAAAGCGTGAGCTGCTGATAAATTTAAGTCAAAACAAGTCACCAAGAGCCTGTCTGGCTGCTGTATGCTACCAGAGGAGGCAGACACGCATTGAAGTAGTTTAACCAGAATGAAATATCCACCTGCAGTCATCGTCTTGGGTTCCGTTTACAAGCAACAATGTGACTTCCATCTAAATTCATTGAGCAGCAGGAACTCGAGGCCTGTGGTCCTGCATACTGGAATGTCATACACCACACTTCACTTTACTTCACTCCACTACATAACACTACACCACTCCACACTAAACTGCACTTCACTTCACTATACTACATAACACCGCATAACACTACATAACACTACACCACATCACACTATATAACACCGCACTGCTCTACACTGCATAACACTACATAACACCACACCACATCACACCACCACACTACATAACATTGCATTGCTCTACACTACATAACAGTACACTGTTCTATACTACATAACAGTACACTGCACTATACTACACAACACTACTTGCCACGCCATACCATACCATATCACAACATACCATACCGTATCCAAAGGTTTCCTAAACTTTTCTAAACTTTTAGGAGAAACTTTTTTCTTTAGCCTTTCACCCTTCATAGATAAGAACGTTTTGTAAGTAGTTTTCAATTCATATGATCACGTTGTTCTCATACAATGGGACATGAATTAAAAGTCATTGTAAAAGCCATGTGGTAGGCGAAGTAATTGGCTCTCTTCTTGGCCTCAACTTTCACCATTCCAACTTTACATGGTTGTGACAGCGTGACAATGTGAGCGCCTTAATGGGAATGATAAGCGCATGGTGGAAAGAGTAGGTAGTTGCGCCCTATTGTTTAAATATTTGCCATCTGATGAGTCACTTTGGCTCAACCATTCCTGGCTTTCTCGTCTCAATATTATCCCCGGCTATATTGTATGTAGCACACTACGCACAGGTGTACCGCAACGCACCGTATATACCTATATGGTACAGGACTTCCTGCTAGAGGATCTTTCAGCACTTGCAGGCGTATCCCCTCGAGGTACTTCAGCAAAGACATTATGATGACGCTGAAAGTCATTCCAATGGACATCATCTGTCGCCCATGGTCCACTTGATCATGGTCCTAGTCTTTTACGGCGTACCTATCAGTACACGCGTACAGTTCGTGTATCTGCGTGTGTAGGTACGTTCTGTACGTATGGCTTCGTAACATTATTATTATCTTGTACGCGCCTTCACCCGCAAGCATGTCTCTCACCTCCCACAGATCAAGACCGCCGCCTGTCTTGTTGCCCCTGCCGCCACTGCTACCGAGGCCGCCGCCGCCGCCGCTCGTCTGCACGCTGTTCATGTAGACGGCTAACTCGCCACTGACGACAACATAGAGAGGACTTTGTCCTCTTCCCCTTCTTTCTTCTTTCCGAGGAGAGAGAGAAAGAGAGCGCGGGCAAAGTATGTGAAATGGTGGAAAGTGGAAGAAGCACTCCAGTAGGTTGTGTAGGGTGGGGCAGTTAATTTAGAAGCAGTCGTAAAAAGAAGGAATGTACTCATACGTTAGCTTAGGGATAAAGAACATCCCCCCAACATCGGTCCAGTAGGATTAGACTTTGTCCATTACAACCGGAGGTACAACTCCCCGGTGTTCTCCGGATACGTGCACACGTCACGTCTTTTTTTTACCCCAAAGCGATAGGGCTGTAAACAGCGGCAAGCTTTAAACAGGCATCTGCGATAAATCGATATCGATATCGCTGTCTCAATCGAGAAACTTAAATTCTTATATCTCGTCAGTGTTGAGTGATTTCAAAATACCGAGATAACGTCAATACTTTCCACATTTCTCTCTCTTGACAAGTGGTTAAAACTAGAACCAACCCATCCTAACCTAACTTGCATACTACCTTAACCAAATCTAAAACCCAGAGTTTGTATTTCTTGTGATTCCCCTTTTGAAAAGGTTCCAATTTTGTCCGGTTCCGTTATAACAGAGTCCAGTCCAGACGTCAGAGCGAGACGGACTTCAACAGTTTCTGAACAGCGGCCTCAATCACAAAATTGGTTACCCCACCTTAGAAAAATACAAAGAAACCATCGAATACTAGCTGAGGCGCATACCACTACCAAGGTTATTACGCAGCTGCAGTATCAAATATGAGACCAGTCCACGGCCTTTGTGCAGTCCATGTGCTTCGCGCAGTCCATCCCCTTGGAGGTCTTTCAAGGTTGGCAACTGAGGTCAGAGATATTTCACAAACGCAAAATCTTCAGCCTCAATTTGTGGCCGCAAATGACCTCCGAGGTGCGATCTGACCTCATCCGCTCGCCCATTCTGGGGCTTATGTGTGCTGAGTAACTTGGCTTTTATGAACTTTTTCATTGGAGGCCTCCTTCTTGATTTTGGGTAGTAAAGTAAGCCCCCACCCAGGGAAGGTCAGATTTGACTTTCCTATAACCTTCCCATGGTAAAAATAAGGCTCCATGCCAAATCTGGCCCTAATCCATCCAATGGTTTGGCAGCACATAGCGAACACACACACACACACACACACACACACACACACACACAATAATAAACGGACAATGTTGTAGAGAGAGAGAGACTGACATATATTTTCTATACCGAGATCAACATCGATACGAATAGTTGTCTCAAGCATCGAAAGTGGTTATCGCTTTAAACATCGCCCGGGCTTGGACTTTAATTATAAGCACACGTACAGTTTGCAAGGAAAGTAATTGCAGCTTTTTATGATGATAATTCACATTGTGAAGTGTCACTATGTAAACTCATTTTTGTATACCTGGTTGGTGAAAAGCCGTTGTACACATTTTTTGCTTCCTAGAATATGCTAACGGCGATGTTCTGGTCAAAGTTAAACTTGGGGCTACTAAAGATCAATTGATCCTTGTTTGATTTTGTAATGAAATATCAAATTTGAGCTCCCCATGATGAACAAAGCTCGTTCTGACCGACCAGGCATTGCTCCTGTTCGTGATGTCCATTTTCAAGATGCTGCCATTCATCAGCCAGCTGTTGGAACACGCTGATGGGATTTGGAGGAAGGCACAAAGAGCAGACATAAATTTTGCACATGCCTCTGAGGTAACAATTGAGTCAATTGGTGTTGATATCAATGAATTTTAACTTGAAAAAAGTGGCAAAAAGTTGGGCAAGGAACCGCACCACACGACGAAACCCGTCAAGATGCGCTTGAGAATTTTTGATGGAGCTCCATCATGTTGCTGCAGCTTGATAAAAAGTACACAAACTAAGCTCAATGAGGTAGCAAGTGACACGTATTGCGCATACGCAAAAGATGACATCAAAAAGATGCAAAATTTTACTCTTCGGAGCCCGAAACGCGGTTTCATTGAGTGTTCAATGACCTTTGATGTACCCAGCAGGACAGCGTTGGGTATTCCTACTTCGATCACTGTGTTTAAGTTAAAGCGTCTGTATAGCTTATAGAGGAACAAGATTATTTTGAGAACGTTGCCAGTGCAGTTACAGCCGGATAATTCGTCACTCATGGGGCCAGAGAAAATATGCCTTTTAACCGATTTGACTAATTGCACATACCTCCAATGTACTTCCTAAACACGGTACAATGCATTTTGGGAGACTTTGCGCTCTTGATTCTACAATAAAGTTTACCCTTCAAGGTTGTATCACAGTCATACAGAAATGAACTTCTCGATTTTAGACCGTTTAAGGCCGTCCTGAAAGACGCTATTCACACTTTGCTCAAAGTTATTGAACAAAGAAAAAACAAAGTCACAAACTTGATGGCCCTTTCATAGCACATCTATAGCTGGTAGCTCATAGCTCTTGGGGAGCAGTGCAGACATTTCATATTTTGAGCATTCCAGAATTTGCGAGGAAAATCACCTGCAGTCTTTCTTTTTTTGGCCGATTAATTGATGTTGAATGAGGCATTAACCAACATAAATTACGTCTAAATTTTTGCAGAAGAACTCAGGACTGGACAATTTTGATCCAATTGGCAATTTTAACAATAAAACTATGACGCATCGTCCGGCTCTGGCGGCGTTTTAAGAATTATCGATATGAAGATCTATAGATTTTCTTGCTACGAGATCAGCTCATGCAGCAAATTCTGCATAGAATTTTTTGCACGGAAAAATGGCCGTTGAAGCCGTGAGAGAGTTGGTCAGCAAGGAGAGCTACATACATAGCCAACACACTGCCCCAACTAGAATCCTTCAGATTATGCATGAGGAGAGAAGTTTGTGGCACCACTAATGTCCCCAACGTTAATGCTTTGTTCCACCGAACTACCAGCAATGGGTAGTTTGCAGAGGAATGAAGAGATCTTGCCAAGGATGCCACTAAAGGCTGGCCGAAGTACATAGTGACTGGACAGGGCTGATACATTGAGGGGTCTCATCATAACGACCAGGCTGCCCATCGCAGGAAGTAAAAGTGAAAATGTTTAGACCGCTGTCAGTGGTACGTACATACTTACCCCGTTGGACCGACTACGCATTTTGCGTCATGAACAGTGATGGCTGCAGAGCAGCAAGTCGGAATCTCAATAGCAGCTGCAATTGAGGGCTTGCAACAGACCCTCCTGTGGCTTTTGGGTACAGTATTTACAAATGATTATTGCACTCATGGCCCTGAGATCAGTGTTTACATGTGACTCCCTCAGACTCACCAGACGAGACATGTTAGACATTCTGGCATCAGGTGCCTTGACATGAAGTTACAGAAGTGACTCTGACAATGCGGAACTAAAGTACATGTTTTTCTGCAAATGAAAAAACAAGTTACCTTTCACTACTAAATGTCTTGTCGATAGAGTCAGTTGTTGCCAGAAGAATCTGCCATGACATGAAACAATGGGAAAGTAGTTATCTACAGATTGTGGTAGATTTTCGTGGTGCAGGACAGTTCTTTTCTATCGTTTATACGGATTTTTTATGATGAAGTTAGCGTGAGCCACACCCTATGAACGATGTACCACGTACAAGTAACGTGACAATGCCATTTATACATGTAGAAAGAGTTGGTCACCTTGTATGAAAAGGACTCAAGAGGTCGGAGAGGTGAATGTGAGACTGCGTGACGAATAGTGTGTACTGTACAGTATCGTAAAAAAGACACTGATGGAGGACGTTAGTGGCAAGCAGAAAATCTGCCTGGACTCGGCCCTCGGGCACCAAGAAACGGCTGGAATGTCAACCCCTGTTAGCATTGTTCCACCCCGATGGAACTTGAGGGGCACATCCTGCACGTGCGAGATCGGCTCTGGTCTCTTCCGACAACGTAACATCTACGGACACGCACGTACTCGCTATGAGGCAACAACAGTTCAGTTTCAAGCGTCATATTTCATATGTTCCGTGCACTGCTATGTCGACCATATTTGATTAATAATGGCTGCCAGCCTTTTTTACTTCAGCTCCTCGCAGTAGCCTTGTGCTTGGCACCCAATAAGAACCTCGTCCATGGCTTTGGGATCGTTACGACCTATGAAATATGAGTATTCCTACCGCACCTCTGTAAGGAGCGCGCTCAAAGACACTTCGGACACCAGTCTAACGTCCCTGTTGAGTCGACATAACTGTAGTTTATTCTGACAGAGTAAGGTTAAGTCCTTTCCATAATTTGTGAAAGAGAAAGCCTCCATTCGGGACGCATCGTTAACAGATGGCGCGTACTGTACGAAGTCCTGTGAGGTGGGTACATACAGTATAGCTCTATCCCGTCTGCAATACCTCTGTATGCATTCAGCAGCACTCTTCTTGCGTGACTTTTCGCTAAAGTAAAGGATGAAGACTTCTGTATAACGCGAGTGAAGCGCAGATTATATAAAGATTATCGTGACCAAAAATGGCTTTACTGCACAGGAGCTTCAGGTAGGTAATGTCAAGCAAATAAAAAGGACCATTTCTTCAACAGAATGTTTCATCAAATGATTCGCAGAACTGACGGAAAATAGAAAAAAAATGTTGAGACGACTTAATGGTGCAACGGTTTTGAAAGGGTAGCTTTGTCAAGGTCCTAGACAAAACAAACCCTTGAAACTTCCTTGCCGGGGGAAGTTTAAACACTTTGGAAACATGAGGTCATTTTATCTCGTAATCAGGGAAGTGCCAACCGTATTAGCTTATGTTACCGGGACTTAAGCAATAGCTCGGCTTAAGTACGTACTGAAAAAGGTTTATTGCGCAGCATATGCTGTGACTGTAGCACATGTAAGTGCAGTATGAACAGCACCAGGCTATGTTGTCCACAGACAAACAGGGAGAAAGGTGATATACCCTGGTAGTTAGGACGTAACAAGGACATGCGCAATAAAACAAGATGCGCGCTTTTATGTGCCAGAGACTAAGGGTTCGGTTACGCTCATCTGAAACTTGGGCATGGATCTCTTCAGCAGCGGTAGGCTCAATAACGTTATGTGCTCCTGTGAAAGAGTCGTCCTGTATGCCTATGGCCAACCTATTCATCTTCTTGCCTCGATCAAGCCATAAGGAAGGACGTGAATGTGGAAAGCAGTAAAGTGTTATCATACATTACAAGCCAAAAAAAGGAACTTATTTATTCTGTGCGATAGTCGAACAGCAAAATGGAAAACAAGCAGCTGAATAGACAGACAAGGGGGCAGTTTAGCTCTTGCAAAAATACAGTTTGTGACTGCATCTTCTTGTGCAAACTATTTCAATAAATCTTGGTGGAGCGATGCGGAAAAAAGAGGAATCGACTGTTGAGCAGCTGCGCTGAACTGCACTGCACCGTGCCCCCTTATGCGCCTACGTTTAATACAGTATTGAAATCATGGCAAAAAAAATAGTCCTTTGACTGTGAGCCGACTGCGACCCTATCTACGTGCAATATTGACGCACCGTGTACGTAACGTGTCATACATACTGTATGAGTCAAAAAAATCCAATACTGTCTTGTTCCATCTCCTGCCGAAGGTTTTTCTTTTGAACGGTCCTTGTTGCTGACCCCCCAGGCACATCCCCGTATGTCATCCATCACACATTTTGTTGACACGCAGACACACACGATACGTACGCCAAACTGAACGGCGGAGTCACTTATCATATTCATGTACCAAAAGCCTTGTCCTTCTAGCATGTGACGTATGTAAACAGACTTCTCCGCAGGTTGTATTCGGGTATCTAGGACCTCGGACCCTTACATTTACGACCTCAAAGTGGATAAACGCGAGAACGCGAACTGAACAAGGAACGGAAGAAAAAGAGTTTGTTCTTGGCACTACATAGTAAAGCCGGAAAATTAGGTTTAGCGCCACCAAACAAAGGCGGTCTGTTCAAGTCACGTGCTGTAAAGTCAGGTTGTAAAGAGTCGAATTGGTCATATTTGCTACGCCAACAAAAGAAAAAGTTGACTCTAGGTGCGTATGCATTTCTATCACGTCTGAGCATCGCTAGCTACCAAGTATTTGCCGGCTGAGCAATTGTGCGCGCGTGCATATGGTGAACATACGCGTACAAAATATTTTGTTTACTCTCCTGTTCTATTTACCATGAGCGTGCGGTCAAATAGAGCTTTACAACACCATGGCGGCTGGAGGAGGTGGTAAAGTCTTTACCACACGCTACAGAACTGGGTCGGAAGCGAGCAGAAAGAAAAGCATAAAGTGACCTGGAAGTAGACTTGTAACAAAAGAAGCAATGTTGAACTACAAACATTATTTTTGTAAACTAGCCCAATGCATGTGATTTTGGACTTAATGGCTCTCGGGGCATAATGACCCTTGAGGGCCAACTCGGCCGTCACAGCTGCCAAAGCCGCCATCACCCCCTCCCCAAGATCTGACCTCCACGATCGTCACACCAAGGCTCTTCTATGAAAGGAGTTAGAGCTTGTGTACTGCGCATCTGGTCTTGGGCAAGCGGAGCAGTTGTTCAAGGGTCATAACCTTCGACTGAATTGGGATATAGAATTGGTTTTTTTCTCTTGGAACGCTAAGAATCTCGTCGAAGACTGAACTGATACGCGTTTTTGCTCTAGGACCACTAATTTGTTCCGCACGAGAGATGCAAAGTTGAGGGCGAAATGGCGTGGAAATGGAATTTTCGCCGCCCACCGTGGTCAAGTTTGAAGAGCCGAATGACCTTTCTCTGATTGTTCTGCGCCGGTGGTTCACCCCTCAATGGAAAGCTGAACCCGAGCTGTGCTTTTGCTCCACGACCACTCTTAAGTTGGCTACAATAACATTTACGAAGTGTCCAATTTTGAATGGAACGCCTTGTTGCAGCATTAACGCCTCTGTGCGGACACGGCATATTTACTGGAATTAATAAGCGGAGAATTGTTACCTACTATGTTTCATTTCTTTTTCCTGGTAAGCTAAAAAACTTAAGCAGCAACTAGTTTATGCACTCAATTCATTCAAGAACTCGAGTGCGTCTGTACAGTATGTACGAAATTAAACAAACTCAGCTTCAGCTACCGTAAATGTCTTGGAGGATAACTCAGATTCATAGGGAATTTTCACTTTTCACTGTGATAGGGGAATGTAGCTGCGGTGATCTTTCTTTCAGCGCATGTGCACACACGCGGAGACACCAGCTTGGGCAGGCACACTCGTGCATACGCCAGAGCATCCGTTCTTTTCTCCCTCGGTCACTTAGCATTGTGCGAAATGTATCGTAACCTATGTAGCAGGTACGTGCAATTGTAAAGCACTGCGGTATTCTCGTGGACTCTCGTGACGCCCGCGGGGTCACGCACGTTTGCCAGTGACGTGATCATGGGGGTGAGACACTCGCCAGCTTCTTACCCAGCAGCAGATCCTGGACAGGGACGCACACGACACTTCGACGTCGGCAAGTTCGTTTGCCTTTGCAGGGCCGTCTCCTCCGGCGACCGCGCCCCCAGGACCTCCCCCGCCCTGGTTTCGACCACCCCACATGATGTCCTCTTCTTCTGCTGCTACAACCAAGACTCTAAATGACGAGTCTAGAGTCAATTTTTCTCTGCTGCTGTCCAACCGCCGATGTGTGCGAAGGTGTCTTCAACGCCGCCTCTCTTTTATATAACAAACTGCCTGAAGAAAGTAATTTTTAGTACTTCCTTATGTTGATCCTGATGTTCCTCCTTGCTCTTAATTATTGTTGATGTCTCGACGGAGCAGAGAGAGCGAAGGAAAGTTATCGTTTCGCTTTCTTCCTTCTTCTCCTTAAATTCGCCGCCTTCGCCGTCTCCTTTTCTTTTAAGGCTCCGCTTACACTAGCGACATGTTTGAAAATGTCGTGCCATTGAGAGTAAGAAGTGATGCTTTTTGAGCAGGCAGTCGAACGAGACTTCTCGCACTTATGTAAGTGGACACTGACGTTAAGGCAGCTGCCAGAGTCCAGTCGCTTGTTTCTCCCTCTCTCGCTCTCCTTCAATAAAATGCCCAGCAGACTTAGAGTCTCAAGCTATTCGTGGGCAGCATTGACGAGAGATTGTGTGTCTGCGAGCTCTCCCCGGAGAACATGCTAAGGACGAGACCACTTTGTTTTTTTGTTCCTTGCACATACGGCAATCACTCTTCTGCATTATAGGCCAATGGACACCGGCAACTGGGCCAGCAGGGCCGAGGAGCACCGACAGCACAAGCTACTAAGTTGTCATAGGTGACCCTATTACTGCTCCCTCACTGCAACATGCAGATAGGCACGCGGCGACCTCAGGGCCGAAGAAGAGGCATGCCCACATACGTACATAGATAGGAAAAATACTGCTTGCTCTGTCGCTCTCTCTCTCTCTCTCTGTCCACCTTTCCGTCCGTCACTTGAGCACAGAAAGGAGGAGAGTTACTTTTTTTTTCGTCCCTGCCGCCGCAAGTCACGTAGTTACAAGTAACAGCACAAGGTGGTGAACAGCGTACGTACGGAGGTGACTTCTGACATGTGATCATTGGCCACGATTGATCACTGACGGAGACCTTGCACATCGATGCGCGCTGACGCATCCCCGGAGACACTTTGTACGTGCGTGCGTGCGTGCACGCGTCAGCTTTCCCCCACCCTCTAAGCAGAAGAAGTCCGGTGTGAATTTGACACGTTAAACGGATCCTCACGGGGGCCAATCACACGGCACGGCCTGCGTCCGCACGATTTTCAGGGCTAACAGAGGGGAAAGTGGAAAAATGAACAGATGGGTCTGCCCTTTGCTTGTTATTCCAGCTGGCTGAGTAGGGACAGCCTTTGTATGCCGTAAATTGTGCGACAGGAAGGGGGCTACAAATGCTTGCGCGCATGCATGCCACGCGGGCATGAGCAATTAATGCAAGATCAATTACTCTCGATTAATGTGAGATCAGCACTCCTTCAGGCAGGCGGGCCGGTGGGCGGGCCGGTGGGCGGGCCGGTGGGCGGGCCGAGGATGGATTGGTCATGTCCAACGTCTCACTGCCAGGGAAGGACTCCCCCAAAGAAGTCAGGACGAGTGCACCAAAATCCCCCCTACCAGATACTATACGAACACATGTTCGAGCAGCGGAACGATTACAGCCGTGCCACAGTGGCTGAAGTTCAAAACACTCATTACGGGTGGGAAATAAAGCTAACTTGTAAATGGCCACATGCAGTACTGTACTTAATGGCAATAACATGGAAGTCCTGCAGGTACGTGCAGTGTTTGCACTTGGGCAAGCAAGTGCCTTCACATAGTCAGAGTATATCAAAAACTGAAAGTTTTCTGCTTGGGCGTGCGACATCCGCGAAGTCAGACCTGGTGGGCCTCACAGACTGTGCAACGAAAAGCTTAGGAGTGGAGCGCTTCTCATAGCCAGCATCGACTGCTTGATCGACGCTAATCCCCCCCTCCCCCTCCGTCTGGATACGGACCTCACCTCTTAAATCTGCTAAGCGCTGGTCCTCTTTAAGCTATACCACTCCGAAAAGGGAACTTGATTGAGAGGAGTGGAAACACTTTCCTTGACCTATTCAGCAAAACCCAAGTCTTCTGGGAAACCTTTGAATGGTACATGGAATCTGATTACCATATTCTTCCCTCCTCAGGCCTTAAGAGGGAAATGTCTCTGTAATTAAACCCTTCCAGGAACACAGCCGCTTAGGATCTACTCACTTGATGAAAGAGACCCCGGGAAAGTGAAGCTACGTTAGTGCCGCCGGCACGTACGTACCGTATGTACGCAGCCAAGTGAATATCACTGGGTTATATCCCACAAGGAGCTTGCAGCCAAGCAGAAAGTGCTACTCAACATTTACCGTGTTTTCAGGGCCTGCTTATTTCCATTTTTCCATTTTTTCTTGACCCCATTCATTTCCATGACAAAAGGCAGAAATGACTGCTCTAAAAACAGCGACAGCAATATCTCTCTCGTAGGCCTTGTCAGTCATGAAAAGCACTCGCCCGCCAACATGCCAGAGGCGTTGTATTTGTTTGTTGTCATTATTGCCCAGCTGCACTTTAACAACAACCTTGGGAGTAAATCACTAGTTGAGAAGTTGCGATTGCACCAAAGATAGAAGCTTGTCCATCTGTCAGACGAAAAAGGTCACTCACAGGGTGCTGCCAATGATTCTGCCTCCATTGGCGTGGCACAGGCGCCCGATAGAAGAATCTAGGCACCGGGTTAAGGTTCACTCTTAGGTCGATTTCCTGCGCCGGTGACATTTGAGACAAATTGAGCATGGAGAACAAGAGTGTTGCGTTTGTCGCCCTTTATTTCTTCCTAGTATGTACAATGTCTCTGCGTGTTTGTTCTCATCGCGATGTCATAAAAGAGTCCCTCTTTCCCCCTTTCCTTGCCCGCCTTAAAAGCTTTTTACACATGCAGCAACGTTGCCGCCACTTTGACAATAGGGCCATTACAGGATGGATGGGTAGAAGAAAATGATGTCACTTGAGACCCAATTTTGCTACCAAGCTGACACGAAACAAGCGCGCATTTCGGGCGCGGAAAATGTACGGAGCCGGACGTACCTGCCTAAACTAAACGTAGGCGCCTAAAATTAACTTAGCGAGTAAGTGAGACGACTTTTATCGTCCGACTGCGTCTGGCGATATCCGCTGAGTAGCATTCCAACTGTCTGAGTGAAGTGATTGCGTCTGTGTCCGCTAGAGGTCGCTGCTGGCTTGGAGCGCCAAGGAATCCCGCTCTCTCTGCTGCACTAGCGCCATCTGTTCCTCGTCTGCGAGGTGAAGCTTCGCCAGAAATTGTCATCACACTCTTACACGCTTCTTGGTCAACACACATGTGTGACATCGCATGCTGAAGCTGGACATCGCTCTGTACCTGAAGCTCCTTGGTGTTTCCTAACAGGACTCTATCCATTTCAGATCCCCCGCCGCTCTCCAGCACCAGTGACCTGGCGTCTGTCGACGAGGACGAGGCCACTCTGAGGCCTCCCGAAAAGGAAGCTGAGCAGTAGCCTCCGCCGGCTCCCATCCCGAGGTCATTGCCGGCGGCGACGTCGCTGCCACCATATGCGCCGCCAATGGTGACCCGACTGCCACCTCCACTCACGGCAGATGTCATTCTACTTGTTACTCACACACACGGGCATGTGGAGTAGGGATGCTTCCAATGCGTGACGCTGGGTCTAACGGGTGAAAGTCGGTAGTCAGCAGTTCAGACTTGTATGTTGCTGCACCCGAAGCTCCTCAACATCTGTTAGTTGACGCTCACTGTTCGGGAACTCCAGTACATATACTCTATCTATGCTCTTGTTTAGTTCCAACCACTTATACGTACTCAATGGCAACTGCAGCTCTTCCTACACTTTTGACACTGAAGGGCGGAGCAATTACTTTTTTGTTTGCATTTATGCTTTCTACTGACTGTAGCACTCTGTCAGACAAGGTCACGGGCGGAAGCCGAAGCTCTCAGACAAGTGTGTTTACTATGTTGGAAGCTTCCATGTCTGGTCGAGGAGTGGCGAGGACCAAGTCATAAGTTGAGTAAAGTCCACTGACACTTTTTTGTGCGAGCGTCTTCATCTTCACACTCTTTAACCCCCCTGGCGCGCTCCATCAAGCATTGCATATAAATCGGGATCCAAGCGATTGATCTTCATTGGTTGACTACTACATTGGTGTTTCTCAACTTTTTCGTCTGAGATGCTACGTTCGGCTACGCAGACACCAACTAACGATATTTTCTTGCACGAGCAGTCGTTACCAATGGGCTGGAGAGGGAAATTGAGAGAACTTGAAGGAGCTGATCTATGGAGAGAGAGTTTAATTCCGCACCTGTCACTCCACATTTCGACAAACTGACAGCTTCTTCCCGCATGAAATTTTAATCTCTGGTCCGTCCTCTTTGCCGTTGCAGCCATGGTCACTGTGCATCACTTCAGTCAATCGTTGGCATTTCACATACTCATTGCAGATACCCGTTAGTGCGTGACACCGTCAGACTTGTGCGTGTCTTAATCAGCGTTCATATGCGCACGGACACGAGTGCTGTACACACTCACGTAGGTACAGCAACAAACAGAAGTGAGTGAGTGAGTGAGTAAGAGAGAGGGGGGAAGAGAGAGAGAGAGAGAGATCGCCGATGCCTCCCGTATTTTGCAGCTATCAAATGCAGCTTTATCCGGGAGAGAGTCAAGGAAGTACTTTCTCCTCTTGACTGCCGCTGTAAAACGACCCCTCCAAAGTCCACTCAAGCGTTGGTATGCTCAAAATGTCACTATTGTGATCGCTTGCAAGTCTCCGCCACTGTGACTTGCATGCAGCATTTAGCACATAGCTAATAGCTCAATTATCGCTGCTCAACCACTGCGAATAACGGAAAATTAGGTATATCGGACTGGATTATAGCAAAATAGAGCCACTACTGACGTCTGCGTTTGTGCAGCAGACGCGCACGGTTGTTGCAAACAGAAACACGTTAAGTTTGGCTCTTAAGTGCCGTCCTAGAAAGAGCTTGTACATTTATGGGTGACATCGCACGTCGGCCTAACCTAGAACGTTGCAAGAATCTTCCACTCTGTGCTTCAAGCAGGGTTACATAACGTATCCAGCATTTTCACTCATTTCTGCAGCTCCGATTCAGTTGACTTTTGGTATGTTTTAGGTCATTTGAGAGGAGACACTGTTCTACCCTTGAAATGGCAGCCATGTTTTGGAAATGCACATTTCTGTGCCATGATCTGATTATGACCAATGTTGCCGCCATGAGTTTGTCCGTTTGTTTCCTTGCGTGGCAGTTGCACGTGACAATGATATGAGCTAAACTGACACTTCACACTTCACCTTTAGTTGTTCAAATGGAGGAACCATTCTGGCATTGCTTTTTCACAACATTTGTTAGTCTCATTAGGCTGACACCTGCCTACCAGTATGCCGAAAATCAATTGAGTACGAAATGGGTGGAAAAGCTCGACTCTTTTCTGAAGCACAGTGAATTAATCTATAATACGAGTACGGATACATGGAACCACATGATTCTCCGATGTGTGTGTGACTGTGACACAAGAGTCAACTTTCACCACTCCTCCTATCCCCCTTATGGAACATGTACAATGACGTGTTGTTTCTATGATAGAGCACACGTCGCTCCACATGCTAGAGCTTTTAAGCTTCACCAAAGAAAAACCAAACCCTTTGCTTTCTGGGGGACTTTTAAGTGCGGCAATGGAATAAAAAGGCTCTAATTCAGGGTCTATTTAGACTGTCTACGTATTTCGAAACCACAACGGCTCTGGCATTCTGTGCCAAGTCCTGCGGTGGCTCCGACGAAGACAAGACTGGGACATTTCGACAACACCTCGTACGTACTTGCACAACTAAGACACAACTTAGCCTTTGGACTTCTTTCTCAATTACCAGATGCACTAATCAAGTCTTACCTCTCCAGTATCTGGGTTTACAGTCAGTGTATCGTCTTTGGCCACCTCCCATTTGCCCATAACACTTAATTTCTCTGCTATGCACGTTTTTGTCTTGGGTCAAAGTTATGACTATGATCAAGACAGTGCGGAGGCAACATTGTCATTGGTCAACAGCAGACACCGGGACAGGATTTTTTTCGCCCTTGTCGTGCAGACCCCCACTTTCCTTCGCCCAAGTTCGAACATATGTTGTGCCCAACGAGGGAAGCTCCGTCAGACAAGGAGACGCGGGAAGCTATGCTCCTCTGCACTGACCAATGTCTTTTCTTTGCGAATATTCCTGAGCGTTACAAGGTCACTCTTCACCCTGTCCTTATCGAACGCGGTGCTGACAAAGGCTTGTTTTCCGTGTGAACGGATTGCTGATCAGCCTTTCAGTGTCCACCTCGATCTTGTCTTATGGAGACGAGTGGGGAAAAGTCACATTTGTCGCACCGTTACGGCCTCGACGTGCTTAGTACCTACGCGCTCGCAGCTGTACTGTACTAGGACAAGGTCTAAAATAATGTTTCTCCTAAAAAAGTTCACCTAATCAATGATGACACTGCTAATGTGGATGCTGCTCACGTGAAGCGTGCATATCCAGAAGTCGTGGCTGAGCAAGCGCCACTGCGACAAGAAGTTCTCACCATTGAGCAACGCTTTCATCCGTGTCAGGTATTTGACAGTGTCACTTCTGACCCATCACTGCAGTACTGCCATTACGTCACCCAGACTGGTGAGATCGCCTTTGATTCGTCCCCATCCCAGGAACATAGTACGTGCAGCTGGTAAATAAACGAAATCTTTCCCCCCTTTTTTTACCTCGACTCTCCCAGTCTGTCTTTACACTTTTTGTGCAAGCGCAGCCGCGCAAATTGTCCGGCATACTGGGAAAGTCAGTCTCCTCCTTTCTTCAGTCACCCGTTCGGCCTTGTGGCTCTGCTGTTTTCTTCCCCAGGCGATCGAGACAATTTAAATGCACGCAGAATGGAGACTTTGTGCAGCCGAGTTCTGAAAAGCGAGGAAAAACATGAAGAAAAGTGGGAGGCGAGCAGTTTTTCTTCTTCTCGCGTGTCACATTTGTCTCGTAGGTAATAGCGTTGGAGCCAGAACCTCTGCAAGTGCTACTGAGCGCCTCTTTTGCATGCTTGACGTAGTCTCATAACACTGTTCGAACTTTCACCGATAAACCCACTTCCTACCTCCTCCACGAGTACGTGCGGTGCATGCGTGGAATGGAAGGAAACAATGGCGTCTGTCTCCTTTGGACAAAGGCGTCACCCACATTAGCAGTGCGCTGTGCTACAGACGTGAGCCAGTATCGATGGAGCTCAAACCTCACTGTTTACAGACCCCTGTGATTGCTAGACGTGGTCATCGTCACCACGGCGCTGCCCGCATCATTAAGGGCTTGATGATACTTACGTACACGTAATTGAGGCTCACTTCCATTAACTTCATTTCCGGCCCACTCAGAGGAGGAAGAAGTCATAACTCACGGATAAGAAAATGGTCCTTGGGGAAGAAACCATCAGCTTTCGTTCAGGAAGCTGCTGGTTGTCGTGTTATTCCATAATTTGAAGTCACTTCATGCCTGGCCTCACCTCGCAAATGATCAAGGTGGCGGTTAATGAACAAATTCTTGACTTCTCCACCGCTGTTCGCAAAGGCAATGAGAAGAGACCTTAGTTCTCTGTTTCAGATTCGCAGGGATTCATCAAACCTACGCGATAGCAACGCAGCTTTGGTGGAAGGACTTAACCCTGACATCGTTTTATAGGGCAAGGAACTCTGGGAGGTCTGAGACCGGGAAACCCACACAAACGGTTTGGTCAGGTGCACAACTGATGCACGAGGAGTAACGTCAATTTTTCAGTCAACTGTTCAGATCCCGCAGAGTCAACAGCATTCTGGTCGTGGTGCACCAGATGTGTTGCGTCGTACGACAGTTTTGAGGTCATCGCAAGCTTCCTTTCCTTAGCCATTGGTAAAGAAAGAGGGGGCGGGGACATTTTACCCTTCTTTGTCGAGGTAAAAGATCTGAATTTGGGTCAAGTTCATGACAAGAATAGATTAATTTCGCCCTCCAACCGTCGTCGTCGACCAAATTTGGGGCGGTCAATGAACAAGTGATTTATTCAGTAGCATCGTACATAATCCTCCTAAACGTGGGGAAAGATGACGCAGTATCTCTGAATAATTCCCTCCGGCAAGTCTCATACACGTATTGTGCACCACTTGTGCTTGCTGTAGCAAATAACCTCAATCTTCTTGCAGCATTCCCTGGTTTTGTTTAGGGTGAATCTTAATTGTGAATGAATGACTTATCTCCTACTCAATTGTAATCGTCCTTACGCAGATTCACAACTAAATGAGCTAGCTGAACTGAAGGAACAAAAAACAAAAGAAGCCGCAGTTCCCATTGTATTTTTTTATGTGATGGCGGATTCTCCTAGCAACAACTGACTTTCACAACCAGACATTTAGTAATGAGTGGTAACTTGTTCTTAACATCTACTTCAGAACTGCGTTGTCAGAGGTTCGTCTGTCAATTCATGTCGAGGCAGCTGATGCCAAAATGATTAAGGCAGATGCTGAACATCTCTGGTAAACAGATCGGCTGATGGACTCACATGTCAACATCAATCTTTGGGTCTTGAGTACCATAACCATTTGTAAATATACCTCAAGTCACTGAAGAGTCTGTTGCTGACCCTCAGAAACCTTTGAGATGCCAACTTGCTGCTCTGCAGTCGTCACTCTATAATCCGTCCAATGTCTCGTCTACAGAATTGAGTCCAACGGTGCTGATCGGGCGCAAGCAGCCTGTGTAAACGATCACAGAATTCCAAATGCACCGATACATTTTTTTTCATTTTGAGGTCTCTCTCACGTGTCTGATCAGAAAAATTGCAGCCAATATCATTCCTTCAGCATTCGCCCCGTTGAAATTGTTTGGAATAATAACACGCATTACAAGCTTAATGTTCGACCTGGTATGGTAAGTATATACCAAATATATACGCGTACGTAATCGACATCTCAGGGTAACGGTAAAAATATCTTCCGCCTTCTTGAGCTCCATGGCCAGGAAATCAACATTCCCGGTTGCGAAAAAGTGCACGTTCTGTGGACGCGACTACGTAGAAGGGTGGTGGTTTTTCAGCGGCCTCAAGATCAGACGTCAGCTCAACGATTCGTTACCGCCCCGAAATTGCTCGTGAATGCCCGAGAGCGCAGCCCGCTCCACAGATGCCCTGCCCACAGCACGCGCGGACGCGATGTATGTTACGGGTTTGGCGCATAAGGCAGGTCCGAAGTGCAGCAATGACAGCCTGACTTTCCAACTTTTGACGGTATCTGGCACTTCAACTATTTCCCTGCTCGTGTGCATTTCCCGAGCTCGCTTTCAGGCCGAAGACCATCAAGCAGCCAACGTCCTCGGGGACATGAATTGTATATTGGATGCTCGGGTCGCGTGACAGTGAATTTTCGCAGGTGTCTAACTTGAGAGAGGTTGGAAAATAGGAAGTTGGAGCGCAAAAAAACGTCTTCCGAAATTATGAGTCTTGAGCGTCTTCGAGCAAGTACGACCTTTTCTTCTTTGTACTACCGTAAAAGATTGGGATGAGACTTCCGTTCAAGTTAATCACTCATCACGGATGAGTTGAGCAAGAGCCTATTTTCATAATACACATGCGAGTACAATGTGAGCCTGAGAGAAGAATATCCGACGAGACCATTGCCGAAAACGACGCTGGAGGGGTGAGCCGTCAACCTGAGGAGGTGGTACGAGAATGCGAGAGGGGCAATAAAAAGAAAACCAGGAGAAGTCGGACGGAGGGCGCCGGGCAGACGTTTTTTGCCAGACAGACATCGTGACCTACGTAGGGCGCACTCAGGGTGGGCAAGCCAAGGTCTTTGAAGGACACCGTTAAGAGCTCTATCGCAGGCCCTTGACTGACTGAAATTAGCAACTGAGACTGAGCGACTGAATATTAGTCAGTGGATGACCCATTTGGGGATGGCACACGCTCAATGTGACCGGCCAAGTTGATCTTGAAGACGTCCAACCCCACCGAGCATTCCCTACTTGGCACGCCCGCACAGCACGGAGGGTTTCCCCCTTTTCCTCCCGGACGCTCGCCGGCGCAAAATCTCCGTCAGTCGTCGGCCGCGGGTAGATTTAGCATTCAACCCTTTCGGAGGGGTTTCTCGAGGTCGGCCCCACTTTCTGTTTAGGTCGAAGTTTTCTTGTTTCAGTCCCTCCTTGGTGGTCGAGCAGGTGACACTAGGGAGAATTACATCAAGCGTGCAGTTAATCGATCACAACGATGCTGTCAAAGTCTTTTCTCCGCTGGAGTAGAAATTTCGTCACATTTCTCCGGCAGTGATTTGCAAAGGTCGCCCGATTAGGAATAGACGATGACCTTTGAGCTGTGTGACGCAAAAAGTCAGAGATGATGACGACCAGGCAGAAATATCTTCTCTTCAGCTTCTCATGCCGAAGATCTAGAAAAGGACTTGACATGGAAGACATCAACCCTCTTTCGCATGTCTTCGCTTGCAAGAAATCGCTGACTCAGGTCCTTTGGCTGCTCTAATGACAATATAGGTGTCACCTTATGCGTGCTCGTGGGCAGTTGTCTGTGTTGTCTGGAGTGAAGTCGTTCGCTTGACGCCATCACCATGCAGGTTATGCAAGGAATGCAGCGCGTGGCATGGCTGTCGCTGTCCAACGTGTTCGGCGCCCTTATTGTCCTGGACATGTTGCTCTTCTCCGATGACATCAGCTCTATCGCGAGAAAGAGCATGCTCAATCATTATGACTTCATCATTGGTGAGTAAGGTGAAAGACACTAGACATACATGCACAACTCTGACGTGGCTTGCTGGTGGGCTTTGTTCACTAAGCTCCGTGGCAAAGTTAACAATGGCCGAGAATGACTTGCCAAACGACATCATGTCACACAGCTTGATCGGCTAATTGTTTATTTTGGGGAAGGGGACGCTTGACGCGCGTAGGCAAATCGACGACGTAGGACTGGAAACTGTGCCAAGTCCATGAGTAGCAAAACCCTCGAGCCAAATATGCGTACGTACTAGAGAGTATACGTATAGCACGTATCAGCATAGAATCTCAAGACGTCAGGTTACAGACGCGAGGTCAGCGGGCAGAATTTGGTTCGCAATGTTGGAGGATTGCGTCACACTGGTCCAGACAACCGTTCTGACAAGTATGCACGAACGGGCGTGTGCTCGAGCACTGGGAGGGGGGAACCATTGGCGGCAGGAACAAAAGAACGAACAAACAGGAATGGAAGTGTTCTCCCCCCTTCCCCCACCATAGCTAGTTGCCCTCGGAGCTGTAAGGAAGCAGTTTCTGGGCCAAGTCAGACAAGTACACATAAAATGACTGGCCAAAATAACTCGCCGCGATGCACGTGTCTCGCCCAACCAGGACAGGCACTACCGAATAGCCTTGATTCTGCTTTATAGGTTCAAAACTGACCTTCTGCTGCAATAAAATAAGAGTCAGATACTTTTCTTACCACAGATCGTCCAGCCATTGGGTGTAGGTCGTATCAAAGTCTTTACTGTACAGTTGGATTTCGATGCACTCTACGTAGGTGGCACTTGTGTCCTAGAACTACTTTTGCAGGAACCGCCGTCAGTCCGGCTAGGTTGTGCTTCTGTCCCCCAAAAGTCCTAGCGGTTGCATTTTATTTGCACAAGATTTTGCCCATACCCACTTTTTTCTAATACCCGTCATTTGCAAAATACCCATGCTCAGCTTTTTTTATCTAAAAAAATAACCCCGAACTTTTGAAGTTGTATCAAAACGCTAAAACGCTGTGCATTCATTACTCATGCAAAAGTCCGTGCCTCATATATTTTATTTTAAGACCGTCCAGAGAGTGTCAAACTGGCCATCGGAGGTCATTTTGTGCGAGATTCTTAGGGATTGATTGGCGAGGACTTAGAAGGGACCAAGTATGAGGGTGCGTCAGCAAAATGACCTCGATTTTCTTGATTGTCTACTTTTTTTAACGTCTATTATCCATAAAGGCAGTTAACTCGTCACGAGAGATCTTTACGTCTGGGCCACCATAACTATGCGTGAGGACGGTGTGAAAATCAGCCTTCGCGTTGCATACATTTGAGCTGGGCATTAGTTGAACACTTTAACGCATGGTCATTTTTTCTTCGGTCAAGACTCGGGTCTTTCGGGCATCCCGAGAGTATTTGAGCAAATTGCCGTTAAACGGCACGTGATGGAAGAGCAAGGAGGTGGACCGAGAAGGCCTCCTAGAAGGACTTAGGCGTACTTTCTGAGGAGTTTCGTACCTTCATGCCACACTACATAGAACACGACGTAGCACAACAGTAACTAAACAGTCCATGGTAGACCATATTGTGAAACCTCTAAACGCTTCGAATGCCTCCGGTATCGCCTTCTTTGTCTTGGGTGAAATCCCGACGGCAAATGATGACGCACACATTGGCTGACGCTGAAAGGAATTCTTCTCCTTCATGTAAGCAATGGAAATGGTTTTTAGGTTGCAATGACACAAGCTTTAGCTCTTGACCAAATGAAAGAATGCGTCATACGAATGTTGTAGGTACACACCTTAAAAGACAACTTCTATGCAGCTGCGTTGCGCGTTCAAGAACAAGTAGGAAAAAGCTCAGGGTCGATGTTTGAGTCAAGAAAGAACTCTGGCATTAAAGTCCTCTTTGGGGTTCCCGGTGCCCCGCGTGAACAGCGACTTGGGCTAGAATTTTTGTCTGTTTCGGAGAATTGAGACATTAATAACGCTTCGCTTATTCTTGAAATTCAATCGCTTTGTCCTCATTACTTCCAGTTGGTGGCGGCAGCGCCGGGGCAACCCTGGCGGGACGACTGGCCGAAAACCCTCACTGGAACATCTTACTCTTAGAGGCTGGAGGAGACAGATCCATGAAGGTCAGGGTTCCCTGGTTCCACATCTTTCTGTCAGGCTCTCCGCATGACTGGAGGTACTTCTCGGAGCCTCAGACGAGTGCGCTTCTGGCCTACGACAAACAAGTGAGATGTTGCTTGGCGTTCACACTGATGGCGCCAGTATGTAGTACGGTGAAACAGGGCAAGTTCTTTTTCTACCTCAATTCGGTTTTCTAAGTGAATTTTTCATTCCAACCCATCATTTCCGGGCCGACAATCATAATGACGGGTAATGCAAGTAAACCGTAGCCGACACAATTTTTGCCTGACCTTAGCGCAGCTAGCGCCTCTAGCGGCTTGCATAATAAAGGTTAATGAACCGTTCAAGTTCTGCCTTAACCAGTTCAGATTAGAAGCGGTTTGAAAAGATGCAGTTCTGTCAGGTGTCACAGCACTTTTCTAGGAAAAGAAAGATCATTGCCATTGACCCAAAAATGCTTGGTCAAATCAGGTTTATGAGATGCTGTCGTCTATTCATGAAAAGCAGGGACGAGGACGACGACACTGTAGCGTTGAGTAACACATTCACTAAATATACTTCCTCGTTCAGCGCGCACCCTTCTGGCGAGGCCGCGTGATCGGAGGCACGGCCTCCATCAACACCATGTTGTACATGAGGGGCAACAAGCTTGACTACGACCACTGGGAGCACCTGGGAAACCCCGGATGGTCCTACCAAGACTGCTTACCCTACTTCAGGAAGCTCGAGAAGATGACCAATAAACATCAGGCCAGAGATAGTAAGTCTATGGTTGAAATTGTTCATGACCTCGAGGAAGCCCAATGAGGTCTTTTCTGTAGTCTCTTGCACTGGGGGCCCTTTTAATTGGAGCCTCCTACACCAGGGTCTTTGCATTGGGAGCCTTTCACACTTGATGCCTTTACATAGGGGACCGTTTTCAGTTGGGGGGCTTCACATAAGAGGGCTGCTAACAATTGAAAAACTTTTAACCGCTCAAGGTTAATCGGAATCGGTGAATTTATGCTCTTTTGCACACTCACATGCACTACGAACCAAAGATCCAGTAAGTGTTTTTATTTGTTTCTGAGCTTTAATCAAACTGACAGAAAAAAGAAACAAAAAAGTTACAAAAAAGTTGTAAAAAATAAAATATCAAAACGTTAATTGATAAATATTTATTTACAATATATATTATTTATTTACAGTATATATACTCCTTTTAAGGGGCGGAGAGTGTTTTTGTGTGCATCTTTGTTACTGCAAAACGGGTAAATGATAGGGCCGACAAAGACTTAAAATGAGCATGATAGTTCCTTGGGTCACCTCCTCACTGAGTATCAACAGAAAACAATGCTAGAAGGTCCCAACTGTAACACGTCCCAAATATAACTGGCTGCAAGTGTCTAATTCGGCAAGTGTGAACGGCCTCAAATGTAGGGCCACCAACAATGGAGCCATAAGTGTAGGTACCTTATGTCACTTCACTGGACTAGACTGCGTAGAATTGGTATATTAGCGTAAAAACCCAGGTCAAGTCGAGTGAAATGGCGTCCAGTGAAGTTAAGTAAGATACCTTGCATGTACACAAAATGTTCAGCTACTCTCACGCTTCTTCAGTGCGTGACAGTCAATGATTGGTGATTCCTTGGCAGCTTATCACCATGGTACCCATGGCCCAATGGTGATCTCCGACAGCCGTCACACGACCAAGCTCCGGTCAGCGTTCCTCGCCGCTGGTAAGGAACACGGCTTTGACATTGTCGACCCGAATGGAGCCTCTCAGACTGGATTCTCCCCATATCTCTACACCATCAACGACGGACAGAGATGGACTCCAGGTACGATGTGCACTGGGGCGGGTTTTTAACATGCCCAAAAGGTATTCCAAAAATGTTCGCACATTTCTGGTTGTCACTTGATAGAAGTGGAAACCCATACCTGTGAAGGTGTGCATTGTACGGACAAAGGCGCGATAGTAATTTTTAGTCGAGGATAAAATAAAAAAATGTGATTTTTCGTATTGCAGCCGACGCATACCTCCATCGCCAACCGAACCTTCACGTGGCGCTGCTGGCGCACGTGCACAAAGTACTGATTGATGAATCTGGCAGAGCTATTGGCGTTCGGGTCAGTCACAAAGGTCAAGCTCCTAAAGACATCTATGCCATTAACGAGGTCATCCTGAGCGCCGGGTCAATTGCCTCTCCGCAACTGCTCATGCTGTCAGGTGTGGGTCCTGGCAGCCACTTGCTGCAACACAACGTAAGATGACCAAGATATAAGCTTAGTTGTAAAAAACTTAAACACCATCAGTTTCTCCTTTTTCTTTCTGATACAGATTTACCCCAAGGTGGACTTGCCCGGGGTGGGCCAGAATCTGCAGGATCACGTGGCCATTTTCGGCCTGACCTGGCTCACCAAGGTTAGAGGAGCGGCCTACAACCCACTGCTGTACACAATCAGCCCTGCTACGTACCTGTCATGGAAGCTGCGAAAGCGCGGACCACTGGCGGCAACTGCAGGCGTTGAAGCAGTCGCATTTGTGCCTACCAAGTAACTAGAATTCGCTCGATTTGTTGATGGCTGCGTCGGACTGATCTAATTTATCTTTCCATATTTAGGTACGCCAATGAGACGTACCCAGATCTGCAGTTGACGTTCACCTCAACTCATGCCGGATACGACGGTGGGGCCACATATAGGGAATACTTGGGCATGAAGGAAGGGGTATGGGTCAAGTTTTCACCCAAAATTTACCTACCAGAGTTGATGCGGGGCACCTTGAAATGACTCTTCTTTTTGCCACCAGATGTTCCAATCCTACCTTGGCAAGAACTCCTTCAAGGAAGGGTTTGCCATCTATCCTTCTCTGGGGAGACCCTTTTCCAGAGGTTACGTGGCTCTGAGATCTTCCAATCCCTACGTGCATCCCATCATCCAACCCAACTATTTAACTGACGAAAGAGACGTCCGGATACTAGTTGAAGGTGAGCGATAAGAGACAGCCAAACACACCTGAGGTTTCGTCGTTCCGCATGCATTGCGTAGTACGTACAGTGTTGAAGAGTAGGAAGTGCAGCATGATGTCATGTTAATTGTTTCAGGATTGAAAATCGTCCGTCGTCTGGGCAATAGCTACGCTTTTAAACGCTATGGGGCTCGATTCTACTCCAATCCGTTTCCTCCCTGCGCCAAGCATGCTCCAGATAGCGACGGTTACTGGACTTGCTACGTTCGCTACCTCGCCACCACCGACCATCATCCCGTGGGTACTTGTAAGATGGGTCCAGTCGACGACCCAGGCTCGGTCTTAGACCATCGGTTCAGGGTGCGCGGGGTCTCAGGTCTTCGAGTCGTAGACGCCAGCGCAATGCCAACTGTCGTTAGTGGGAACATCAACATACCCATCGTCATGATGGCCGAGCGAGCAGCGGACTTCATTAAGGAAGAGTATTACAACGCCATCAGATAGAACAACGATAATCAAATATACTGTAGGGGAGCTACCTTATAGTATCTGAGTACAATTTATCGATGCATTATCGATTTACCCTTTCCCCATTTGTAACTTTTACAAGTTGCTGCATGAGCACAATGTTCTTCAAAACAAAGTTCCTCCCTGCTGTGATAAAGCCTGATGAGGAGCGTGTCTCATTGTGCGTTTGGCTATATAAATAAACTGTTCAGGATAATTTCTAGTACGTGTAACCTGCCTTTCAGTTGCGAAGCTATCTGTCAATAGAGGTTCGTTTAATCGAGACTTTTTGACACCATACAGTCCTTGCCGTAAGTCATGTCGCTTGGAACACATTGATATCATACGCTGACTGGGGATGATTCCGATATGAATTTCAACATGTAGCTTACTATTCAGTCGCTGCACGCTGTCCACCGTGTCGCCTGTTGCTGCTGAGTGTCTGTTGCTCGTCATTTGTCCGCCATCATGCCGTGGTGGCCGAACGAGATGTTTTTGGCCTATAGCATGTCCAAGGACAGGTCGGAGGGCGCCGTTTTTGGCATGTGGCACTGGAGGGTGGGTGACAGCGTCCACAGAAAGTTTAAGCCACTTGGATCATGGAAAAGTGGTCAAAAACATAAAAAAATCGGCCGCGACCAGCACAGTGCTCTTGTCAACTCATGTTACTTTGAGTGCTCTGGCATCACACTGAGCACTTGAAACTTAATGAAACTGCCGCATCTCATGTCTAACTGTCTCCATCACACACTCGACGGCAAAATTCGACCTTACCATTTTCCCACTCAGCGTAGGATGTCAATATGTACCAAGCGACATTACACACGGCAAGCACTGTATATTCCTCCTGTTGCTGAGAAGCGATTCATGTTTGAATACTACTTATGTATGACTGGGGAGACCTAAAGTAGATGTTACCGTGATCAGCAGTCTCGATCCTTGACTTTTCAACACTTGCCATTAGACAGAACAATGAAGTTAGTTGGCCTTTGCATGCATTTATTTCATGGAATTTGAAACATTTTGACAGCTTTCATGGGACATTTAGAATTCGCTCAACGTCTCGGCAGTGTTTGGGAGTTATATTGTAGCTTCAAATTTGCTTACTCTCCTATAGAGGAATCTTCATTCCTGAAGGAGAGTTCAGTGACGACCATTTTATGTAGAGGGAGGCTTTAGTGACAATGATGAAGCTGTCAATTGTTCCTACTTTTTCACTGGTCACGCTTCCTAGTCTTCTTTTGAAAAGTGTGATAGAGAGCGAGACGTCCTCTAGCTTTGCCTCCTTTCCAGCGGTTGCGTCTCCCGGCTGCCGAACCTGGCTGAATCCAATCGGGGGTCTCCTGCTGGAGTCTGGAAAATATGTCCGCATAAGCTAGCATATCACTAATGCTTATTAGCATGCATACACAGTCTGACTAGGAAAGTACATTTTAGAGGGAAGGTAAGACGTCTTATGGGCAGGTTCTAGGTATTCCTCAGGCTCTGGCTCCATCCCCTGTTCGCTCTCCATCTCAGCGACCTTTGCATTCTTGTCAGTGTCCTGCGAAAGCACCCTTTGTTCTTCTTCGAGAACTACTGCTTGGGCAACCTCGTCACCAGTAGGGATCGGGGCGTCTTGTTGCATGCGATCTAGTGCACCTGGTGGTCGAAATAAAAGTTAACAGCTAAGTGTGCGCCTGGTTGTACATCACCTCTTACCAACACTGTTGTGGTAGCTACTCTGGGCGTAGTTGGGCCTGACGTAACTGGATCTCGGACACGGGGGATTGTAGGGTGCGCGGGTGGGACACGGGGGACGAGTGGTAGAAGTTACCGGGAAACAGGGGGCTTCGGTTGTTGTAGGAGGGGGATCGACAATGATCGGTGGACAGGGACGAGGAGTAGTAGGAACAACGCCCTTGCTGTGGCCTGGAATTTCAAACCACTTTGCCACGTGACACGCATATTGTGCGCACACACGGTATTATTTCAATACCTCGAGGATATCCTTTGTCGTTACCCTGAACGGTCACCCGAGGTTGTTCACTCTCTGGTTGCTGGAATGCCCCTCTTCCTGTGTATAACTGCGGTATGTGGAACATTGACTGGCACAAAATACTACACAGAAGAGCAGTGCTTATATATAACGCGCATGAATAGAAAGAATTTCATAATCTACCTGTTCACGTGGGTGCGTACACGAACATACAGCAGTGCGCGCTTTTACCAATCCAGTATGAATACATAAAGGTCTTACGGAGTCTCCGTAGCGCTGTCCCGCCGGCTGGGTTCTGGACAGTCGGTGACGGTTGGGACCGGGATAGTAGGGGGCATCTGATTGAGGAAGGTCCAGATCCTCGCCTCGTAGATGATTCGGACTTTCTACGCGTACACAAATGGTGTCTTACACATTGCACCAAACAGTACATGACGCGGCTGAATACCTCTGAGCAGTTCCATAACCATGAGTTTGTCTACCTCTCTGGCTGCCTGCGCTTCTTTACCTCGCAGGATCTTCCCATCCTTGATGTAGTACTCATTGAGATGAGAAAGGTCGTCTCTGTTTGCTTTCTTCGCAAAAGACGATACAGAGAAGGCCCCTGTCCAAACGACAAGGACCAACCACGCCTTAAGCTGGCCGCACAACATCTTGCATGAGACGTACAGGTGGACGACGTTCCAATACTCCTATTTGCTCTCTTTTATGTAGGGAACAGTTGGCAGTGTTAAGTAGGGGAGCTATGGCAGCAGTGAGCAGTGGACTGGAATCTGAGGAATATGTCTCGTTCGTGTGAAGGAACCCAATTTTTTTCAGTCTAGCGACTTTGAAAAAAAAAACAGGTTCAGAATCTACAATAGAATATAAAGGTTCGTATGATTTGGCAGTGTGCTGTCAGAATGACCACGACGATGTAAGGATCCGCATCATGATAAGTACACGTACTGTATCCAACGTAGGCCTATTAGGCCGAGGGGGAGCACTTTTTTGCGGTGAACTAGTTTTGTTCCACTTTTTTTCATGAGCCCTGTGTTTTGAGAAATAAAACTCATGCGCAATCAGTTGCCAGGACATCAGGACTTAACAGAAGACAGGATCGAAGGAAAAAAGAGTTTTCTACGCAGTTGCAAGGACAACCTCCAAATTGCCACTGCAGTGCTCTTGAAATGTACTAATAGCAGCAAAGCCTTTGGGGAAAGGAACTTTTTACCGACGGAAGTCCAGGTCAAACGTATTCTACGGCAGAGAGCGTCAAATGAAGTGGCAACTTACTCATGCTTACCCTCCAAGAACTTTGTTGATTCTCGCTGTTATGAGGCAGCAGACTTGGTCAACTTACTTCCATGTTGAAGGAGCCATGACAGACCTACAGTTTACAGACTTTTTAAGCATAAGTGAATCTGCTTGCTGTTGTGAGGGTCCAAAAGCATTCGCACGGTATGAGTTGTCACTAACATTGCTTACTAATTACGGGTTAGATTATTGAGGCATCTTTCGATGATGCAGATAACGATGGTGTGATGAAGACGGGGCACAAATTGTACATGTAGACGCACTTAATGTATTAACTCTCCGACTACAGATTCGCTGACGTTCCTATTGACGCGCACTAATTTCACTGCTATAGAACTGACAAATGTGTACGTACTACTGCAGCAAGAGCACTCCAGCAGCATGAAGATGCTTTGTGCTTACAGTGCAGTAAATTTCTCTTCAAAAGTCATAAGAATTGTTTCGTATCTTCCTAAAGATGCTACATGAAGCTCACTTGAGAGTGCAGCTATCTGATCTGCTTGTCATGTCTTGCAACCTCGTCGGTCACATTGAAGGAGAATAATGACTGTTATTCATTTTTTGGTTTCTCTTTAATGAGGGTCCTTTTTTCTTAACTTTTCATTCAGCCATGTACTGTGCATGTAAAATTCTATCATTTTCCTGGGCTAACAGCGTCTTTAGGAGCTTCCTGGAAGAAAAGGGATTATGATGTTGGAGCCGTGACAGGCGCACAGCGGGTTGAAATCCAGGTGAATCTTCTGCGGACCCTCATCAATTCCAGCTGACAATGATTACGCGTTCATCTGGCCCGCCCCCGCAAACCGCCACCGACCCCAACGGTGATTGGCCGCGCAAATCGCCGTCGGCGGTTTCACCATTTCGCCTGGGGCGACCGCACCTGTAGCCTCAGGGCAGGGATTCCTTCTCCGCTCCTCGGGGGGCCGCCTAATTTGTTTGCACAGATGATATCAGACAAAGAAAAGGTGTGAAAAGAGGGTGTGGAGTAGGGGGTGAGGTGCAGGGAAGGGATAATTAGCAGTGGTCAACGCTCAGCAGGGAGTCCAACAATGGGCAGTGGTCAGAGTTCCTTGCGGTCAATCTCTGCTGCTCAACCGTGCGGGAGGGACTAGGGATGGGCAAGGACTCATTTCCCTTCGATCGTGCCCAGCTCGACTCCACAAGTTTTGGATATGTAGGGGCAGGGTTTATTGATGGCAAAAGCACATGGCTGTACAAGTACGGGCAGAATGAACATGGCACGATTTTTAAGCAAAACTAGAATCACGCATAACGACACGTGCTAGATATTTTGCCTGTACTGTACAAGCAGTTTTATGAAGTGATGCAATCGATCAATTCTGCTGTGCTACTATGTAAAGGACAGGTATGAGGAACTGTGCCCTTACCTTACAACTGTACTGAACTTAGAAGAGCACGAATTTAGCGTATTCCAATGCGAGGCAACGGGGCAAAAATTTGGTCTGCTTTTTCGTGCTGTCCCAAGCTTAGAAGTATCCTCATTCCTACCAAAGTTCTAAAGTGCATGCTTAGCTATAGCAGTTCTTGTCCTCTTCTTTCGTGGTCTTGCCGATGGCGTCGGGATTGGCAAGAGGATCGAGGTCGGCGAAAAGGCTGAACCACTGGCTCATGTCTGAGCTGCCGCTCTTGTTTTTGCTGTTGCTCTTCCTCTTCTTCTCGTCCAGCTCCTTCTGCACCGCCGCTGGTCTCGAAGGGCTTGGCATGGGAAAGTCGCGCAAGAGGTCTTCGTCACCTAAAGATAGAGTAAGTGTACGTACATGTAGGGGGGGGGGGGCAACCCCGTGGGTGGCAAGTAGTGAGCTTACCCTTCCTGCTGCCTGGGTGAAAGCTTTGGTCTCGATCGAAGAGTTGTGAAGGTAGCAGGAACGACCCTTCGCCAGAGGTGGCTGCCCCACCGACCGCATTTTCCGAAATGTAGGAATGCTGCTGTAGTAGTTGTTGCGGTCCCAGGAGAGATCCCGCAGACTGACTGGAAGGTTCTGCAGAAATGAAGCTGGAGAACTCCTGGTCGAAGGCGGAGAAGTTGGATGAAGGAGCTGCCGCGGAAGACTGAAGCATCTGGATGATGGACAGGCAGTTTAACAGAAATCAGTTATAGAGTGTGCTGCCATCGCAAACTCAACGCCATTCATTAAGTTCTCTCTTCGCATTTACAGCAGTTGTACGAAAACAGTCATTGGCTTAAGCAATTTCACCTAGACAAAATGGGCTGCGCAAGGTGCGGTGGCAACTTCAGATATGGGGTCTGAAGTTGAGACACTGAGACAGAAGATTGAGGGAATAAGTCTTACTTTGTGACCGCTCATCATGATTGTTAAAACGCTCAAAATACAGTCATAGAAGGCTTCATGCTGGAGAGAGTGATTTTTCATCTTTTTCGGTTGGTTCTTTTCGCCAAACTTCTGGCTGGGGGCCTTCAACTGGAGAGGTCGACACCCCCTCTGAACTCCCACAGGCGCGCTGTTGAGTGCTGTGCATGTAAGCCCATTCTTGCCCATTATTCCTTCGTTCCAATGATGGAATCGAGTCAGACTTGAAACTCCGAGCTCCAAGGCCCAAGGCCATTTGAGGCAAGCTTGGTAAGCTGGAGGATAGATTCCACCGCCACTTTCTTCTTCCATTGGTCTCACACAACCTGAGCATTTCAGTGATCTCGAGCGCCAACCACGGGGTTTGGCGCCCCAGTGCACCCATGGGGTACTTAATTTCTGGAACCTGGAGAGGCGGGAGTCTCCCCAGAAAATTTTGCCCGATTCGCCAAAAAATCACTCCAAAGTGTGAAAAATCACTCTCTCCGGCGTGGAACTTTGGATGACTCTGTTCACTTTGAGCTCTCTGACATCAAAATCGGCAGTCACAAAGTAGGACTATTTACTCAATCTTCTGTCGTTGAGTGTCATCAACCTAAATGACCTCGAAATTGAACTCCAGAACGTTTCACTTCAGCACAATGTCACAACGTCAAGGACCACATGAGTACTGAGTAGACTACGTCCTAGTTATAGGTACGTCATACTGCAGCAGTACATTATGTAGACTTGCCCCGTACCTGGTTCCATTGGGCTGAGAAATCTGTTTCGTCCTTCCCCGCTTCGCCCTGGTTGGGTCCGTTCATGAGCTCCTCGAGCAGGAGAGCATCATCCTTATCAGTGGGCTTAGGCAATGGCATTGACGCTGTATCAGGAATATAATAGAAATAATGGACTCTCTGCTTCACGACCTACCAAGCCTGGATACAGGATACGCATGTACAGGCCTGCAGAGTGTGTGGTGTTTACGTGTAGGTGTGTATCAATGTTCCCTCACGTTTAAGAGATGGCATTCCTTCCAGGAGTGAGACGGGATTTGCATCACAGAGGTTGTCGTCGTCATCTCCAAAATTGAGCAGAGCTTCATCGTCGTCGATGACATTCTTGGGCTCGTCCTCCTTAACCTCCTTGGCCTTGTCAGGCGCCTCGTCGTGATATTCAGCATTCAAGAAGTAAAACCTACACGTACAGATTGAAGGACGAGGGAAACTTGCAGCAGGAGGCAACAGATTGGCATATCTCAGTGCTTACTCGTCCTTTTTCTCTTTTTCCGTCTTTTTGGTTTGCTTATCTCTCTTCTTGAGTTTCTTCTTTTCTTCTTCGCCCTCCGCTGCTATTTGCTGCCTTTCCTTGGGCTCGGCCAGGTCCTTGATGTACATGAAATCGTAGTGCTGATAGCCCTAGGAGCAGATACATTGAGCTGCTGTTTACTTCAACACCTCCATTTTGCAACATTCGTTTCTAATTCGCGAACCTTTGCTAGTTTTGCCTGAAGTCTACGAACAGTGATTGATAGAATTATTCGGACTGTCGAAGGTAAATGCTTCAACAGCGCTATGCAGTACTTTCTTTTTTTTCAATCGTGGAATATTTCGTTGCAAGGGAAGTAGTGGCTGAAACTACTATGTTTTCCAACAGTGAAAAGAAAGTCTGTATCTGTATAGTCCACAGCATTAAGAAGGTTTCTTTTTCATGTCAGCTATTTGAAAAGGCCCAATGCACTGACACTTCATAGTCAAACCTGGCAATGCTGTCCTAAATATGCAATTTTGCCAAAAATACGAACTTTCCATTGGTCTAAAGAGAGTTTACGTTGCAGCAGCATCCAGAAAGTTACGTTTTGTCCGATCGCAGCCAGTTTTGGGGCTTATTGTTGTTACTTTTTTAATGCCGACAATTTTCGTGCTAAATTGCACCCAGACACTCAGACTGAGTGAGGAGGAATTTCTCCTCAAAGCTTTTTTCCCATTTAAAAGCATGGGATGACTCATGTATAACAGAGGCTCTTTTCTCCGACCGTCTCAATAATTTTACCGTTCATTATACTCGTCTGTCGATGCTGTTACCTTGAATGACTCGTTCACATGCTTCATAGTCTTTGCAGTCTTCTCCCAGAAGAGTATGAGGGCGTTCTGGTACATGATAAGGGCGTGGGAGAACATGTTGCATCTTGACGCGGCTAGAAGGTCCACCTTTTGCAAACAGTCCAGCTTCAGCTTGTCAAAGCGAGCCTTACTCTGTTTAACGTGACCTTGAACCTGAAGAAAAAAACCCTTTAGCTGTCTGCCATCTTAGTAATGGACGGTTGGAGAATTGTTCAGGAAAGGCATTTTTCAACTTTACTGACCTTTCTAAACTTCTCCAGCTGCTTGTAGGTGTCAGGATCCAGCTCTTGAGAGACGTTTTTCATCCACATAAGCGCACCTCTGTACTCGTTGCGACTCTTTTCCATGCGCTTCACAGTCCAGAAGGTATCCTCGATGGCGCGCTGACGAAACGTCTCCACCTCCTGTGCCAAAAAATAGTTATGCTGGTAACTGACTAGTCTGACTGCACTTCTAGTCCTGGTGGACAAACGGGCCAGGTAAGTGCAACGAAGTCTCAAAGTCCTGAAAGATGACAGATAAATAAAGGCCGTATCTCCTTGAGGGACCTTCCACCATTTCAAAAGGCAAAAAGTTCTCCAAGAAGGATTATACATGCATGTTAAGCGCAGTCATTTTTTTTTAAATCTCCTACTGTGTGTAGCATTTTGTGCTAGGCTCAAAGAGGCGTGAAATTCGGTGTTAAAAACTCAACATTAGTCTAGGCTGGACTAAGTGTGCGTCTTCACCTCCAAAAATCGGAAATCTGGGAAGCAAAAATCGTATTTCGACCAGGATAGGTCAATGGCAGTTACCAATGTGACTGTATCCGCACAATGAAATAAACCAGGTACCGAGGCTTTATGGACTTCGCCAAATAAATGAAGTACTTTCAGCATTGAAGGGTCCAGCGTCAAGTGACGCGGCCATAGGATGGATAGCATAGAAATAGAAGTTTGTAAACAATAAATGTTGCCATAGATAGGGTGGGCGGTGCAAAAAAATCCGACTTGCCCCAGCGTCGTGTTTCAAAAGAGGTTGTGTTGCCGCTGCAAAATTTCTTGCGATATTATGTGTTATGAAGTAGTTATGAGTGACGTAACGTTAAAGTAATGGCACGCAGAACTCGAGGTTTCGCCAATGTTGTGTGCCAACAACACATTTACTGCACTAATGTCATGAGTCATTGATCCCACTTCCAGGGGCTCTACGGGCGTTCAAAAATTAGTCGAAATCCTTTCACCTCTGAAATGACCCTGTGGTCATATCAGGTCATATCATATCCTTAATGGAACATCAAGTCACATCAAGCTTGTACAGCAGGTACAGAGCTTGAGTTTTACGAGAGAGGTTACGGCCTTGGAGATGGTTGCACGGGTTGCAGCATCAGAGACCTTTTTTAGGTCTTTTCACGAGAAGACTGCGTGGCAGGCGATCTCTTCCACAAAACGTGATTGAAGCATGCACAAGTATAAGTCTTGAGTCACTAAACTCTGACAATGCAGCACAACGTCACATTAGTTTCCCCACTAAATCGTGTGCGCATGGGCAGGGCATACAGCACATCAGGTCTTTCTTACCTGATATAGTCTGACGAGTGGAGTTCTGATGGCCATCCTCTGCTGTCCAGAATAGCCCATGGTCTTTCCTACCGCCACCATCATTTTCCCAGCCTTGGTTTTGTCAGCCTTCCCATACTCCTTTAGGAAACGACCGAGGCAGTTTTCCTCGTACGACAGATCTGTAAGAGGTTCACATTATCTATCTATCGATATCTGTCGATGGTACTGTTCATGGTACAGTAGATGCAGGCGCAGCAAGGAAAACAGTGGTACAGTCCAAATACGGGTACAATTTCTTACTGCATAGCCTGTCCTGATAGTGCTCTATCATCCTTTGAAGCCCACAGGTAGTGTCATCGATGGACCTAAACAGCTCGAGCTTGGCGTCGAGCTCGGAGTCACTCGCTATCACGTGCTCATCTTCGTCTTTGCCCAATTTGCGCACCACCTGAAAAGGGAGCTTCAACTTATCCATGGCTGGAAATCACTCCTCCGTGTACTCACCTTCTGCTTCGTGACCCAGAACTTGTGCTGCAGCTTATTGATGGCGGTATCGTTGGCCCCGGGCGCGCTCTGCTCGTAGGACCACCGGTCATAGCTGCTGCCGCTGTACGAGTAACTGTTTATCGAAGAATAGAAATCTTCTGAATTTTTGAAGTTTCTCCTTCAATGTACACCCAAGCTATGCTGTCTGGTTGATTATCATCGTTGCAGAGATCTGATGGATTGGTCATGTACGAGTACCTCGTCTAACCCGTTCATTTGTCCATTCTTATGCACTGGGTAAGAGCAACTTTGATAACCCGGCCACCTGTTAAATTTGTGACATTAACTCTGCACACGTCAAATCACTGCTACACGTGTATGCATATGGTGACTGCGGAAAGAGCGTGGCGCTTCTTGGGTGTGCCCAAGTACTCGGGCCAGCTTATGCTAATGGGAGGGGTGGTGGTACTCACGTCGACATCTTCTTTGCAGTGCGGAGATCCAATGCTTTAAGCGAATATCTGAAGGTTTTGCGATCTTCTTGGTTGCAAGGCCTGCTGCTGTTTTCTCCGCACTAGCAGCCTTCTTTCTCTCTCTGCCTAAACCAGAGGACCCCGACTGCTTGCTACTGCTCTCTCTGCTCGCACACACACGCACGCACCCACAGCAAATGCTGTCTCTCCTCCACAGTTGTGCGGCTATGTACCCCCTACTCTTAGTAGAGCGTATGTACCTTTTATCGATCCACGAGTCTCTCTACAGTACAGGCGGCTTACATTCAACAGGCCGTCGTTCCCACTGCTGTTGTCGTTGTCCGCGTAGGCGCGTGCCAGCGCGCTCAAGTGTGTGGTGTTCATGCCCTCTATGATGATTTTTCCACGAGACAGAGGAGGCGCCGTGAGAGAATACAAGCTTTTTTCAATACATCATAACAGACAGGCGAGTCTGCTCGTCTTTGAACAATGGCGCACCTATCAAATTGAGAGTGTAGGAGAAACTGTTGTGGAAAAGCTTATAACCGTCATCTCAATTTCATAAGCAGGAAACAAGGCCAACTTGTTATTTAAACTGCTAAGTAAGTTTACAGGACATACGCATGAGCGCATCCATCTCTGTAGACGTAGATATGGATATGCAGTGGGAACATCCGGTACAAGACTGCGTTGTAGCGCAGCGCGGAGTTCTACCACACACTGACAGTCCTGCTACGCGCGACAAACGGGGGACGTCTCGGTCTTTTCATCCTGCAACGAGCTGGAAAGGGTGACTCAAAACTACGCCAACATTTGGTAAAGAAGGAATGAGCAAGGAAGCTAAAGTGCATGGTACTTGGGCGGCGGCATAACTCTTTCGCCTCGCTATTCACGAGACAAAAGAAAATAGCTCGCTCAGTCAAGGATGCTACAGGGCTGGGCTCGGCTGCTGGACTAGGATGGGCTGTGCTCAGCCTGGGCTTAACACCTGCTGCTAAGCTCCGAGAGGACATTTGATGCAAAACTTGGTGCGCGCGCGTGTATGGGATCCATATTTCTCAAGATGGATATTGGCGACGATGAGGGGGTCGAGTCAGAGGTCCTTCTGGGTGCTGGTGCTGGCGCAGGTGCCTTTTTTGCACACTCTGGCCGACGTCAACATTCCTTTCCTGCCGGTTTTTTTTTCTTTTTTTGCGTGCGTCTCCATAGGGATGAGCGATTTGTGGTAGCCAAGTTTCTCAAGTAATCGGGCCGATGCTTCCTGTTCTTCTGACGCTTCTTGAGCAATGCTGCATGGCACAACTTCTGTTGATGGACTTGCAGAGTCAGGAATGAACGAGTTTGTTGTTGAATCACTGCTTTTGACGTCCTCATGAATATGCATGTGCATGTACAAGTGCATGTGGTGGCCCGTCTTCCATATGTACTTGCATGACGAGTCTCCCTAAGCGCAGGACGCGCGACGTCCGCGCATTAGTTTTCCTCGCGCGCTTCCGGAACTTCCCTCCCCTGGCTGCGGTACCCCGGGTTGACGCTCCAAGTACGCAAGCTACCTACGAATGTATGTACGTATTATGTACGGTATGTATGTATGTCCTGGACGAAGGGAGGACCGGGATGGGGATGAGTGTGGGCCCGGATCAGACCCGAATCGTACCATCTTGATGGCCCGCCTGATCTCGTTATGACGGCTTGGGCGATAAATGCATCGCGACCTTGCAGTAGGACAGACTTTTGGACTGCAAAGCGGCCTCGTGGCAGCCTCGGGGCGACCTCGACGCGGCCTCCTTGGCCTCAAGAGAGGAGTTTGACTGGCCGGCGGGCCGGGAAAAGACAAGACGGAGGACGCCTTTGGCACCTGCCCGATCGGCCTTGTTGGCGGGAGGAGGACAAGTTTCAAGGAAGAAGCAGAGCAGAGGGCGGACGGCGGCGGTGGCGGCGGACGCGAACAGCGACGGCCAGGTGACCTGAGTCAGGCGGAGGCCAGGAGGAAGGATCAGGGTTGCGTGGTGGCCGGAGCAGCCCAGGCCGCGGAGCTCCTCTAGGCTGGGCGCCAGCTGAAGGAAGAGAACCCAACTGATGAAGGAAGGGAGGGAAGAGAACGAAGAGGAGAAGAGGGAAGGAAGGCGGCGGTAGACGAAGACAAGGCGGACGAACCAAACTCCAAGGGACAGTACTTCTTCAAGTCCTTCAAGAACCCTGAGAACGCGTCGGCGTCCGCCCTCGGAAACCTCGCCGGGGACGGGGCAATTCTGAGACAGATCGACTGTTTCCCGTCCGCCTCGCAGACCCGGACGGTGACTTCGAGACGAGGAAAGAAGAAGAGAGCTTCCAACGCGTCTCCCCGGTCCTCCGGGCGCCTGCCGGCCGCCTCCACTCGTTCCGGAGTCCCAGGACTCCGTTGTCGCCAGACCCGACGCGCGGATTGGGTCCTCGTCCCCCGCTGGAAGGAAGCCTGAGGGGCCTTCCTTCATCCCAATCCACCGCGTGAGCAACAGGTACCTCTCTTCTCTCTGACCTTCGAGGTTCCTGGGCGGGCGGAGGTTTGTTTTTGCGAGAGAAAGGCTTTTGCTCTTGCTTGGAAAACACGTCCGTGTGCCTCGGCCTTCTTTCCCGGGTAGATAATGGCGTCCTTTCTTTCAGTAGCACCGCGATGACTCAGCCTTCACCGCCGCCGCCGTCGTCGCCGACCCTACAGAGGTGCACAGAGGACCACATATCAACCTGATGACTTCCTCCAGGTAGGCGATGGGGACAGGCAACGACAGTTTGCCTGCGAAAGGTCGTTGTTGAGAAAAGACTCGTGCAAGATCCCTCGGGAGTCGCTACGTGAGCGCTACAAACACCGAGTCTCTAAAATGCCACATGACATAGCAGAAAAAATGTGCTCGGCCAGACAGTGCCTTAAGACTCATGGCTGTCGTGCTTGACAATTAGACGAAGGGTATAATTGAACTTGGGAATCCTCATACAGTAGCGACTTGCTCATGTAGGCATTCTCATTCGTCCGCGGTCGTGACGGTCTCGAACTTGGCGCAGCGTTTTCCTATTGCAGTCGGGACTCGAAGTTGCGACGTCGTCCGTCACAGGCGGGACCATCGTGACTTCGGGTCCCTTCGTAAACTTGGAATCCTCCGCAACATGGCTCAGTCAGAATAGGACAAAGCTGGAAACACTGATATTTTGCTTATGGCGCATTACAACCACCGGGCCCATTTATTCTTGCAGCAACGGTAACAACAATCAAAACGGCGCTACTATGTCCTCTGCGATCTCAGACGAAGACAGGCGTCGACGCCTCCGCCAGCTGGAGGCGGACCTGAGGGATCCCAGATCTATTATAAATGTTGACTGTCTACTCGACGCCGTCCAGTCGCTCGTTGGCGACTGTGACCACCCGGCCATCAGGAAGATCAAAAACATCGATGCATTCGTCAGCAGATGTAAGAAATACCTTATATCAACCGCGCATCTAGGTGAGTGTGTCACTCACTCCACCGTTTCATCTCATTGTAGACAACAAGATCTGCTCTTCGGTGGCCGAGCTGAGAATGAAGCCCTCCGATTTCAACATGATCAAGGTCATCGGTCGAGGTGCTTTTGGAGAGGTCCAACTGGTCAGACACAGGTCGACGAAAAAGGTCTTCGCCATGAAGTTGCTCAGCAAATACGAGATGGTGAGCGACGCCACGTGGTATTCACGTCTGTTCAATCTGTCAAGATCTTCATTTTGATTGTTCAGATCAAGAGGAGTGACAGCGCCTTTTTCTGGGAGGAGCGTGATATCATGGCCCACGCCAACTCGGAGTGGCTGGTACAATTGCATTTTGCTTTCCAGGTACGGTGCATGTCCTTGACAGTGTCCCTGTTTTAGCAGAAATGTCAGAGTGTATCCTGACGTAGCACTCATATGTTTAAGGACTCAAAGTACCTGTATATGGTGATGGATTACATGCCTGGGGGCGACTTGGTAAACCTGATGTCCAATTACGATGTGCCAGAGGAGTGGGCAAGATTCTACACAGCTGAGGTGGTTCTGGCACTAGAGGCTATCCACCGCATGGGATTTATTCACAGGTATAGCAGGATGCAACAAAAAGACCAGCCAATCTCGTCCAGACTTCATGTGTCAGTAATTCAGTCTATTGTGGCACACTGCATAATGAGGCTTCCTTGATCTTGTAGGGACGTGAAGCCTGACAATATGTTACTGGATGCCAGCGGGCACTTGAAGCTGGCAGACTTCGGCACTTGCATGAAAATGGGACCTGACGGCTTGGTAAGGAGCGAGACTGCAGTCGGCACACCGGACTACATTTCACCAGAGGTCCTCAGATCGCAGGTAATGAATGAATGATGACTAATGAAATGCTAATTGAAGTTGGTTGATCAAACCTTTGAGTGCGAAATTTACATACTCAAGCTGATATAATAACAAGATTTCCTTTCAGGGTGGCGAAGGTGAATATGGGAAGGAGTGCGACTGGTGGTCGGTTGGCGTGGTTCTGTACGAGATGCTCTTCGGCGAGACTCCATTCTACGCAGAGTCGCTTGTCGGTACTTACGGGAAGATCATGGACCACAAAAACGCTTTGGCCTTCCCAAACGATGTCGAAGTGAGTCATGCGGCGGAGGATGTTATGAGGAGATTTCTGACGGACAGGTAAGGATGAACCTTGTTTGTTAAAAGTAAGTGTCCCTCATACTTTTCAACACTGAAAACATCAATTTTTTAATAAACTATAATAAAATAATAATACTAACAGATATCTATTTCGGCCTGTTATTGTTTACTCAATCCAGTGCCTGCAAAAATATTACAAAAAAAGAGCAGAAATCATGCAACCTCTAGGTCTTGCGCGGAAGTGTCAGTTGTAAGAAAGTTTGCTTTTGTATTAGTTACAGGAGGAATACCCGCAGACCGTAAATTCACAATTGCTAATGTCTACACGGGTCTTCATAAGTCCCTCTGGCTATACTTTTCTACACGAGCTGAATTTTTTACAGGAAATCTATAGTTATTACATTTTTCTTTACTATATCGTTCTGTGATTTTTTTGCTCTTCAGAGCGCATACATAGAACTACCTAAACGACGATTACGTGACGACGATGTACGTGAGTCACGGAAGGCTTTGATTTGTACGAGGTAGGGCATAAAAAAATTGTTTGTTATACTTCAGAATGTTTTTGAACAGTTTTAGAGAAGTTATTTTTCTCCGGTAATGACCTTTTCTGAGCAAAATCCAGTAGGTTAACTTATCACAGCTGTCCTTTATCACATTTCAGTCCTTTTGAGAGTTGTTTTCGAAGTAGCTGTAGGGAAAAGAGCATATTGAATCATCATTCCGCAATATCCTGAGCATAGTTCTATTTTTTTTTAGTAACAATAGTTGAACAATATTAGATCCAGTTAGAAAATTGTTTCCAGTAATAGGTGAAAAATAATTTTCCCAAAATTGTGTACGACAGCCTAGGTATCCCAGTCAGAATTTATGTTTATGCCGCTGTTAGTAAAACTTATTTCACGTGGGCTATAATGTGCTACTGAGGGACCAATAATGCGTGCGTAATTATTTTAAAGTATATCTAGAGACAAACGAAGAACAAGTAAACTTACTATAGCGCAACACAGTAAACAATGTGTTTATTGGTTCTTAAACCAGTGGACGGAGGAACTTGAAGAAGTTGAGCAGTCACCTGAAGCTGCCGCAGAGAGACTTCTGTGGTTGTCTCATGCTTTTGCTGCTTAGAGAAGTTACAAATGCTAGAGCTTGTATCACGGTTCACTCGGAGAAAGCAGTGGGTCGATATGATCTAGCAAACACTAATTGCTTTTTTGTAGCGCCAAATTCACCATAAGCCGCAATGACTGGAGTCTTCAGCATTCGTACTTTTGTATCCTCCCCAGGTTGTGTCGCCTGGGTTTGAATGGCGCCGAGGAGGTCAAGGCTCACCCTTTCTTCTCCAATGACCAGTGGAGCTTTGCCACGATTCGTAACTGCGTTCCTCCTATTGTCCACGACTTGTCTGGGGACGATGACACCAGAAATTTCGACGACGTCGAGAACGAGGCACCGAATGAGAACTTCCCCACACCCAAGGCATTCGCGGGCAACCACCTTCCCTTTGTTGGGTTTACCTACTCCAAGGACTACCAGTTGTTGTCTGACTCCGGAACCAACGACGATTACCATGGACAGCAGCACCCGCCCCCTGTGCCTAACAGGGTGAGGAACTTGGAAACCTTTATTGTCCCAAGACTGTCCTTGTGGATCCCCTCCAGTAAAAAGATTTCTCCATTTTTCGTTTTATTTTGCAGCAAGTGACTCGTCCGTCCCTTAACCTGGGGTCTGGTGGCACTGGAGATTTGACCGAACAGTTGGCTCGTGAGCGCGATCGGGCCGAGGAGCTTAACAATCGGCTGACAAAGTCCGCCAAGGACCTCGGGGATGCAGGGCGTAGAGAAGCGGAACTAAGAAGTGATCTTGGACGCAAGGAGAAAGACCTAGCATTAATCAAGCACGAGGTCAAGGAGCTGCAGAGACGAGCGGAGCAGGTACTGATGTCGACCACTTAAACTATACCTCGTGGAAGGGGAGAAAAACTGAGTTTGATTTTATCTCCCCTCAGGACGCAGAGGCCAGACGAAAGGCTGAAGCCGAGAGAGCCGAGATGAGAAAAAGGCTCGAGGACGAGATGAATAAGCGAACAAGGGAGCAGGTACGTTAACAACTACTCAATGTACGGTATTGAACACATGAATCGAGTTATGGCAAGGTTTTCTCTTACAGAATAACAGCCATCACGTGGCCGAAAGAATTGCCGCCCTGGAGAAGGAGAAGCGCGACATGACTGACAAGCTGAAGAAAGAGAGCGAAGTCTTGGAGAGGATTAAGAAAGCCAATACTGAACTCTCGGTGACTAAAGCAGCAGCTCAGTCTGCACTATCGGACCTCAACGATAAGGTGAGTTCATTTCATTAAGGTTGTACCATGACTTCGTACAGCCACGAGGCGTTACTTTAAGGTGTCTTCGCTGACGGAAGATCGAAACCTTCTGGAAAGGGAGACGGCGAAGTTAAGCTCGCAATTGCAGTTGGAGAAGAACCAGAGAAACGAGGCATCGGTGCAAGTTCAGGAGATGGAAGGTATCATCTTACCCTGATGAGTTGTATGAGCAATTGTCGCTCACGCGATTCCCTCTCTCTTCAATTAGGCCGCCTCCGTTCTCAAGCGAATGAGTTAAGCACCCTGCGCGACCGCGAGCAGATGAAGGTTCGTGAGAACGCCGAGCTGTCGGGTTCCCTGGCGGACCTGGAGAAAGCCAAGGCCAACCTGGAGGCGGAGTTGAGGACTGCAGCCATGAGGCAAGAGCAACTAGTCAAGGCGGCACAACACAGCGCCAATGAGAGTGCTGCAAGGGTTAACAACCACCAGGAGGCCAGCTTGGAGCAAGTGAAAAGTACGATTACGAGTCAGGATAAATGTAAGGCCTACTTCTACGCCTTCTCCACCTGTTGCATTTCAGCTTTGGAGTCCAAGCTGTCCGATGAAAAGTCTACCCGTCAGCGTGCCGAGGCCCTTGTGCAAGAGAAGGAACGCGAGCTGTCGCTTATGAGCGTCGACTTCAAGCAACTTCAATACAGGTTTATTTTATTCATTATTCTCTGCAGAAAGTTCTTGACAAATCTTATATTACATTAGGCTGGATAAGCTGGAAGGCGATAACCGTCAAGAAAGCGAGAAATCCAGGGCTGCCTCGAGCCAACTCGAGAGGCTACGCGAAGAGAAATCACTGATGCAATCTGACCTTTCTGTTCAGACCTCTGAGATCACGCTACTCAGAGCCAACGAGAAAAGGTTGCTCAGGGACCTGGCGGACTTCAGGTATGTGTGAAACAGCTTTTACTCGCAAGTTCATGAGTTCCTGGATAAAATAATCTTTTCTCCAGGGAACGCACTAAGTCCTTGGAGGAGGAGCTCCACAAGGTCCGTGCTGCCCGCTCAGTCGACGACCTTCAAAGAAAAGAGCTGGAGGACCAGTTGGAGGCAGAACAATACTTCTCTACGCTTTACAAGACTCAGGTAATTTTTGCAAATCAGAATGTGACACTGTCTCTTCTAATCTTCGTTGCTTGCTCTTTAGGTCCGCGAACTTCAAGACGAGATTGATGAAAGCAAAGAGACGCTAACAGAATTGGAGCGAGAAAAAGAACTCGCCCATCAGGTAGAAATTAAATATAATACATCACTCATTGCTCACTCGCCTCAAACCATTATGCGTCCTTTCTGTTTCAGAATGCGGCTCACGCTACGGCGCGAGGTGATTCTGAGGCGCTTTCCCGGCGAGTCGCTGAAGAGGACATCGCCGAGTTGGAAAAGGAGAAAATGATGATAGAGCTGGAGTTGAAAGACCTCAGTGCCAAACATAGAGCGGAAACAAGAAATCTGGAAATGCAACTGGCCACTCTTAAGGATACGGAGAGTGATCTCTTCCAAAAGATTGATCAGGTTGTTTTCTGTTTGACGACGGGATGACGATTTTTTTTTATCTTAAAAGTTTGCTTCTCTACAGCTCTCCAAGGACAACTCTGATCTGCAAATGAAGCTCCAGCAGCATGAAGAAGACACTGCCGACAATACCAACACAGCCATCGATGGTGATGCTGCAGAGTTTGTTAAGCTGCAAAAGCTCTTGGACACCGAGAGGATGCTCAAGCAACAGGTAAGAAAGGCCTCCTCCCCTCCTTAATCCGCATACCGGTATTAGCTTCTGACTTACCATGGACATGTTTTTCATGAAATATCTTTAGGCCGTGAATAAGCTAGCGGAAATCATGAACCGCAAGGACTTCCACAAGGAGGACAAAAAGTCGAAGGCCAAGGCGTCCTCTGCTGAGCTCAGGAAAAAAGAGAAAGACAACCGGCGGCTACAGCAAGAGATTATCATGGAGAAGGAAAAGTTCAACCAGATGGCCGCCAAGTACCAGAAAGACCTGCAGGACTTACAGGTAAGTTCTTCATTCAGCTTTGAAGTATTCGCCGTTTTCCACCTTCTGTATGCTCGTATGTTCTAGGCAACCCTGTACGAAGAGTCCCAGGCTAAGTTGAAGCTGTCGATGGAGTTGGACACAAAGGAAAGCGAGTTGGAGTCGCTCCAGAGCAAATTGGCAACTGGAGCCAATATCGACACTGCCAGCCTAAGCTCCCAAGACCAGGTGAACTGAAACACAGTAACATTTATGACAGTAAGTTTTTAAAGACGCAATTGACGGATAAATCTTTTCCTTGCAGGACACGACAGCAATTTCAGAATCCTTGGAGACGAACCTGGAAGGCTGGCTGCAGGTGCCGAGCAAGCAGGTAACATCACTTGAGTTGCAGCAGTGGCAATTCCGAATCTTTTGACCAATAGTTATTTTTTTCTTTCTTCAATAAAATAAAATGCCACTTTTCACAGAACATTCGGAGACATGGCTGGAAGAAGCTCTATGTGGTCGTCTCTAGCAAGAAGATAATATTCTTTAACTCTGAAACCGAGAAGCAAAACGCGGACCCCACAGTCATCCTCGATCTAAAGTAAGAATAATTGAAACTTCCGAGACTTTGACCGTCAGGACTTGTACGTGACATCAGATTGCACGTAGGAGCACGCATAAGACTGCACGTCCTAGTTGTTTCCTCATTTCTCTTTTAGCAAAGTCTTCCATGTCCGATCTGTGACTCAGGGCGACGTCATCAGGGCTGAGGCCAAAGACATCCCCAGGATATTCCAGGTGCTCTACGCTGGTGAAGGCGAGTCCCGTAAGCCCAATGACAACGTGACTCCCCCCGTGCTGACCGAGGACGGCAAGACGCCAGGCGTGGTCCTCAAGGGACACGAATTCGTCCAGATTTCCTTCCACATGCCTGCTTCCTGTGATGGTTGCACAAAGCTGTTATGGGCGCCGTTCAGACCACCGCCTGCGGTTGAGTGCAAACGTAAGCCTGTCACCCCTGGGAATTTTTTAGCGTGTTCCAGTCACCAGAAAGATGCTTTCTTTCCAGGCTGCCGTGCCAAGTTCCATAAGGAACACGTGACAGCTCCTGCGTCAGGTGAAGGGGTTGCACCGTGCAAGGTCAACTACGATCCAACCACCGCCAAGGAAATGCTGCTCATGGCTGCCTCCTACGAGGAGCAGCAGATTTGGGTGGGCAGGCTGCTCAAACGAATCCAGAAAAGTGGATTCAAGGCTGCCGGAACGGTAGATTCAACCGGTGAGCATTGGAAAGCTTCATTGTTCGCTGCCAAGTGCCCATGGAAAGAGCTCTCTTCTTCTGTAGGCCCACGAGTCTCGCCGCAAGAGTCGATACGGTCATCGTACAAACCGATATCTGCAGCGCAAAAAGCGGCCACTCTTCCAACAAATGCATCTAGCGTGAGCAGTGGCGGCGGGAGCAGCATCAAGAAGTAACATTCCAAGAACATACCTAGTACAGTACACAACGATGACGTTAAAAACTCTGTGCCATTTAAAGACAAAAATGCTATATTCTAAAATTGGTTCAAGCAGTTGCATTGAACCTCCCTCTCCCTCTCTCTGCCTACAGTACCAACAGCAATTATGCTCGTACTTTTTTTCTCCCAAGGAGAAGACCGTCAAATTACCACATAAATCAACACACCCACCCATTTCTTTACCGAAAGCAAAAATAACTCATCCTTCTCTACCTATCACACGTGTCTGTCCCCTATTTGGGAACTTCGATTACTTGCATTTTCAGCTTAGCTTTTCTGCTGCTTTCACATGGTACCGTTGATGTTTTAGTGGTTTTACACTAGCTTCATTTTTTTTTGCACGCCCATGAGCACAAGTTTAAATGCTACGTGCAGGTTGCGCTTGTCCCCGATTTGCGCAGAGTACTGAAGTGAAGGACACCATCCTCAAGCAGGCAGCAGAGTAGCAAGAGGTGCAAAATACTGACTATGATACCGCCCTGTCTGTGATAGTCATCAATGGAAGAAATGACGGTGAAGGACAAACAGATTCTGTTGTTGAAAATTTTGAGCAGGCATTGTTGACCTTAAACACAGATTCTTTCACAAAAAAAAAGAAAAAAAACAACGACGAACAAAGTGCCTTTATAGAACTACCAGACGCTTTCTACAGCTACTTCAACAAAGCGATCAAATATTTTTGTACAAAGATTTCCCTTCGTCCTCCCTGCTGCTTCCAGAAACGTGTCCATCCATCAGTGGGTTGGTGGCTATTTTTACCTATTGAGCAGTGCATCTGTCACTCGAGTCATGAAATCCCTCTTCTCGACTGAACAAACTCTTCTCGAAATCCGATAACTTATTTTATTCTAAGAGCCATACGTTCATTAGTACTACAGCTTCGAAGATGAGAGAGCGAGAGGGCCAACATTGAGGCTATGTTCGAGTTTACTGTACATCTAGTTGAGTCATATGATGATGAGAGAGAACATACTTATTCACTATTATCATAACATATTGCTGTCAAGATTTCCTTGTAAATAAAGACGAGCTCCGGTTGACTACGTCACTCAGTTGAAGTGTGAGCCACGCATCTGACATTAATAGTGCGTCGTTGGACTTGGAAATTTAATTTCACCATCAATTTCAGAACGTCCTTCCTGCTATCAAAGGTACGCAATAAATAAATAGAGAGTACTCTAACTTCTGGTAATGTTATTGGGCAGAATCCCCTCGGCAGCCAATTTCGCGACCAATCGATCTCTCACGTCGGTCATCTCCTCGAAGTTGATAAGGGCCGGCAAGAATTGACCGACAAAGTACGGCCTCCGGAAGATGTGCGCCTCGACCACATACCTAGGGACTCTCTCCTGTGCACCCGAGTTGGAGAATTCTCGAAGAGCCTTCAGCACCTCCGAGGAAGCCTCCTTGCAGCTCTGATATTGACCGAGTGCTTTGTGTCGTGGTCAGAGTAGGAATCTTTGTTTGGTGCTTACTTTGTTTTTATCACTCGTCACGGACATGAGCTTCCACTGATCCTCATTGTGCTCACGCTCTTTCCCTAGATCCACGATTCTGGTCCTGGCCAGGGCCACGTAGTCCTTCCAAGACTGTTGGTGACGCGCGGGTATGTAAGGGGGCTTTGAGAGATGGGAAGTTAAGAACACTCTGCAAGGGAGTCGAGTCAGTAGTTTTCAATGTTCATGTACTGCATGCTGGCACTTATACAGTGGACTGTACCTGCACTCTTCTGGCACCATCTTGGTCAGAAGATTTATGAAGGGGACGAACTTGCGATGGCGGGCGGCCAGGGAGACGGGCTCTTGGCCGAAGGACCGGTGGAACCAATCAGAGTAAAAGTTGCCACTTCCTGGAGGACCTCTGTTGCATGAGCTCCTATACGTAGCAACTGAAAGCTGCACGCACAACCGTAAAGTTAGTAGTTCAACAAAAACTCACTCAGTTTTAAGATGATGCTTGGCGTGGCATATGGCTCTGATGACAAAAAAGCTGGCGCGAAAGAGTGGCTCATTCCACTCGTCCAGACTCTGGACAACCTTCTCGTCCATGATCTCTGACGGAAAGACAAACAAAGAAAAATGTCACGAACTGGTGTGCAACGGAGGCCCTCATACACTTTTGGCTGTGTATGACTTCATCAAGAATTGCGAAGTAAATACGAAGTAGACATAAACGTATTTACCAAAAAAAAGCTCATACCCCTAATAACTATATCTGACCAAAAAAAAATTCTATGAAAAATTAAATTGGAAAATCTGACGACCTTCTGTCGTGCATTTCGCAATGTGTACAGTCAAAAGTACATTTAATCACTGTCCTTTATATGAAATATTTCACACTATTCGTCCTACCTTGTAATGCTTTTCCCCCATCATGGAACAAAGTCACCATGACCAAGACTACTACTCCAAGATTCTTCCAATCTAAACCGCCACCATTACTGTCTTTGCTAATGGTCCTCATCAACAGCCTGGCGATCATGTTGACTAACTCCTCGGTGTCAAATGGCACCAGCAACTCTTGGACAAGTCTAAATCTGGCGGATCCCTTTTCCTCCCACAAGTCATCTGCGATGTAGACGGGGGCACTGAACGAATTCCGTCCAACGAAGAGACCCAGCACGTGGGTGTAACACAGCTTGAGTGAGTGGACGTCCAGATTAGAGCACTGAAAGGCAAAAATGTGAGTGATATGTCTGACAGAGTCACTGCCGCTATAAGCAAAAAGTACACCCTTTCAGGAGAATGACCAGCTTCGTAAATGTGAGAGAAACCTTACATTACCTTATTGACCAGCTGAAAGGCATCCGGAATCGTCTGAGCAAATATCTCGGTGCAAGTGCAGTCCAGGAGCTTAAAGGCGGCTCTAATTCGACTCCTTGCAGGCGAAGCCCAGGCCGGCCTCTCCGCAAAGCAAGTAGTCACCAGCGAGGAGAAGGTGCGCAAGAAGATGAACGCATTGTGGTCATCCAACTGATTGACCATCTTCGAGGCAAGAGCGTTTATGTAGGAGTCGTCGTTCTGATGTCTGACAGGTAAGAATAAGGTGGTTTATCTACCAGTTGTACTTCCAGACATAGTGCTCAGCCGATCACCTATCAAGATGTTCGGTGATGAATATAATTCCGTAATTGTCTGTTAGGTTGATCTCCTCCAAAGTGAGCTGAACCTATGAAATAAAGTTATGATAGTGAAGTGTTACGATAGTTACGAAAGTATCCTAGTTACGACAAAGACACTTTTCCTCCAAATGTTACCGAAAGGTGTTCGTACCTCGCCTAGGGTATCCTTGAAAGCCTTCCTTGTCTCGGTACGTCTCTCCAGACCGTCATGATCTTCAGTCAGCTGTAAAAAAAAAGATTGTTCATGTAAGAAATGAACAGTGTAATGTTCTGTCTCTTTCATACCGTCGCCTCCAGGAGATCCTTTAGATCCGAGGGAGCCTTTTTCATCAGCTTTGCCGTACGTAGCTTCCCATAGAGTCTGCGACTAAAGCTGTTCGTTATCTTCTGGTCCTGGACGCAGATATTGTCATCATCGACGTCGTCAATGGTTTCCGACTCAAAGTCGTCTTGGAGCGGGGACCACATGCTCAAAACGCTACGAGTACAAAAGATACGAACTTTGATGGACTTAGTGCATCAAGTGTCTTGTGACTGCCAAATTCAGTCGGGATCGTGTCCATTCATTGTGCCGTGATGAAGAGCACCTACGAGGATCTGATGGCAACAGATGGCACTTTTGCTCCCATTAAGGTACTTGGCCTTGGTCCTGCGACAAGACGCCTTGCCCCTTTCAGTAACCTCTTCGCTGGAAAGTGTTGGACCGCCCGCCTTGATCCAAACTTTGATCCACAAGTGTTTGTTTCAAATTTTCAAAACAAAAGTCGGAACGATTAGCGACGTCCTCACGAAACCTGTGTGCAGTATGTACTGTTCTATATGCTGCCCTGTTGTCCTGTAGTTGTAACTAAGGCCTTACGTAAGTCGTAAGTTGCTCGAGGTACTGCATTTGTGACACACATATGATAAGTCTGTTCTTTGCATTTCCTGTATGCGCCAAACTCTACGCCAGGCATTGCCATGGTCATGGAACTGTGCGACCAGGAGTGTCGTCCTGTACGGTATAGACTATTCTGTATAATCAAACGGATACCCTACGCGATATTCCCATTCAATACTTAACCATACAGCTACATTATGGACTGGAAGCGTCTGGTTTGTTTCTGGATCCTGGGGAAGTGAAAAATCAGCCCCACAAAGTAAACACAAGGCTGAGACGTGACTTTATGCCCCACCTTTTTATCCATAAAGCAGGGCATTTGAAGAGAACAAGGAAGCTGAGTCAAAATGTAGGATGTAGTCCTTATGATGCATGCTTGTTGATGTACTGTGCTGACTGTGTGCTTCACTATAAGCAAACTATAAACTGTGCATTTAACGAAAAGCAAACTGTAAACTGTGTGCTTAACTATAAGAGTCTTAATTAATAGCAATTCATGCAATTGCAGCAATTCCTCGCCATTTGGCGAAATGTGAAGTCAATTGGAACAAAGCATGCGGCAAAAAAAGCCGAGGAAAATTATTGTCAATGCAATTCTGGCGAAACTATGTGAAAAATAGATACTGAGACGAGCATACCCAAGATTACTAAGATCTTCGTGAGTCACAAGCTCCACAATTATGCAAGTAGACTTATATATTGTGTACTAGGTGTGTACGCATGTCTTCATGCAAACGTGAAATCGTGATTTTTGTACGCCAACCCCCAAGAGTCGTCCGAAGAATGACGATGGAAACAGTAGGGTTAATTCATACCCAATGAGAAATTCTCTTTTGCAAGTGAGCCGATTCAAATTTGTGGTCCTAACCAAAGTTGAGAAAGTGCTGAAACTTGCATGTTCTCTTTCTAAAGGTGCTGAAATACGTACTGTTTAAAAAAAGAAAAGAGGCGGCAAAAATGATGTAGGTCTGAAGCTTGTGTATTGTATATGTGAAAAATATTTTCTATGGAAAAATATATTTTGCCGAGCCAGCCCTAATCATTAGTGGTACTGTGCTATGTTCATTTCTTTTCGTCACACATCATGAGCACGACATATTTCAATGAATTGCTGCTGCTCTCTTCATTTTTTCCTGCGACGCTAGTGACGCAGGTCTAAGAGTTGTCAAAGTTGTTAGCTTTGTAGACTTTGATAAGTGTCGAGGTTCTATGAAAATTAGAAGAGCTTAAGTGAGAAAAAAGCCAACGGTTGTTGGGAGATAGGACTTGGTAGAATAGCGAGTCAGTGTCGAGGTCACTTGTGGAGCGACCTTGAGGTCGAGCCTTCAGTTTCATGCCAGAGGACGGCTGGATTTAGCACATGGACACTAAAAATAAGTAATGGTTGTAAAGCGTCCTCGAGAGCGGTCATGCAGGGAAGGCCAGCACTGGCCTTGGTTCATGACCACCGAAGCCCACTAATTGGGCGCCATTCAGTCAATGACTTCTGTCGGGCCTTCGGGTAATTAGCCATTGACCATCAATTAACTCATCATGTCACCGACATCGGAGTCGTAATCGGTGGAGATCGTTGGAGCCGCCAGCCTGCGCAGAACATCTCGTCTTGTTCCAACCTCCTTTGTTTACTCGAATGAATGTTCGGAGTCAGATGACGGACTTAGTACGTTCAGTACGCACAGGTAGGTAGATAGATAGTACGTACCCATGCGCGTCGACGCAGCAATCGCATTTGCGTCCAAACGTCTGCTTGCGCGCTTTTGAGTGCGTTGGGGACATCCTTGCAGGTGATTCACGGACTGTTCTGCCTGCCAAAGGCCGTGGCCGTGGCTACGCTTACAGTACGAGAACGGTGCATGCGCACATCCCGCATGTACGTGTACAGCAAGGAGGGCAACAGCGCGCAAGCTCCACAGTGTCAATTGTAAACTCTACGCATGCGTGGATGCCCTTTCCGTTGAGTGTGTGCGTGTGCGAGCGTGGTAACTCTTTCCAGGCAGGAAAGACAGCGATGATGACGCATCCACGAGGAATGAAGACAAAGAACTGGACTCAGTGAGCCAGTTGGGTTTTTTTTGCGACGAAATGACAAGAAAGCCTCTCACTCTCTGGTGCATGCTTGCGTGTATCGATTTTTCGGAGCCATTGAAAGGTCTAGTCGTGTACTGCGCCTCGATATATTTAGCCCGACAATCAGCACGCGCATTTTGCGCAGCTCTCTCCACCAGTTGAGTTCTGGTCTTTCGCAAAAACCTTGACCCACTTGGCCAGCCAGATGACTTACGAAAGCTGTCCATTTTCAGACAGTTTCATGGAGCTCCAACAGTGCCGGTTCTTTTTCTTTTTTACCAATGAATATTGAATGGACCAGATAATTTTAGCTCTTCATAAGGGCGCGCTTTCTGCAGAAGAGTCCGAGCGAGCGCTCGCAAATGCAACAGGAGAGTGAGTCAATGGGACGTGTTTCATCTGCTCTCTTAGTTCCTACAACAGTGTGAGGGAGCGCTCGCAAATGCAACTAGGAGAGTGACTCAAGGAGCAGGGACGTGTTTCATCACTATCAGCTCTCTTCCTACAAC
>JAAUXU010067518.1_pt1 | contig 66438 bp, 66 predicted proteins | sample 7278151 | NCBI WGS metagenome assembly JAAUXU01 (sample SAMN14350113, study PRJNA611818) | marine sediment metagenome | isolation source: surface marine sediment (1.8m) | place: French Polynesia: Moorea | collected 2018-08
CTCTCTCTCTCTCTCTCTCTCTCTCTCTCTTGCCCCAAATGAGCCAGAGGTAAATACACATTTTGGGTTGGAGGAGACGCTTTTTCCTAATCTATTTGACACACAAACTTCGTATATTTCTTAAGATGGTCCCCTCGAGGGAGGGGAACAGACCTAGAAGGGCCTCACTTTTCTTTTTTTTTTTTTGAAGAGAGCGAGAAATAAGTTGGGAAACGTGCGGAGATTTTCTCTCTCTCTCAGAGAGAGATTTTGTGTGGAGAAAAGTGGAGGCGATATTTGGCCTGATAAATGATGCGTCTCACATGACAAGAAGAGCATTGTACAGTACAGTCGACCCGGAAAAAAGTGTGCATAATGCAACAATTTTCTTTGAGCCCTTTTTCTGTTGTTATATATTAATATATAAAAAGTATATATATACGTTGTATCGGTCGGCTGCTGCAGTGGGGACGCTTTAATCAATATTTGTGTGAGTGAAGCAGCCTCGTTTTCTTCTGCCTCTTCCGCTTATTTAGGCCCATGCCAGGACGTCCCCAAGTCCCTCCGATTCTGCGCAGTCAAGATTGGTGCCGCATTTATTTTTTTTTCTTCTTTCTCCGGCCTCGCCTAGAGAAAATTTTCCCGGCGTCTCTTTTCTCTTAAGGCGTTCTTGCCCTTTGACACATTTTGGTATCGACGACGACAACTTGAAGACCTTCGAGGACCTGGGACAGATCAGCGCAGTCGCGTTGGCCCTGGAAGTGGGGACCGCTTTGGCCAGTAGCACAACTTATGGGGAGAACATAACATAATTCTCGCTCGAGGAATGCGCGAGATCACGTCACATTATTCGCTGCTCTGAGCCGAAAGTAGCAAAGTTGGCATTGTTTTCACGCTAGCAATGAAGAAGATCGCACGGAAATGCCGGACTCTATGCATAATTTGTCGTCGTTAGTCAAACATATACATATTATTCATCATTTTCAAGCCAGAAGTGTACATAATAACGGCTTACCATTCATATCGTTTGCTCGACATATTATTGCAAAGTTAGCATTGTTTTCACGCTAGAAATGCGAAACAGTCGCATGGAAACTGTTTCTATAGTTTGGTGTTTTTCAGCCTCAAAAAGTCCCCACATTTTCACCAGATTAGCAGATTTTTGTCAGTCATCAAAGGTGATTTGAGAGCGTCACCTATGGGTGAGTGGCGTTGAGTCGAGGCTTGAGGAGGACATATTTGTCATTGCAAGTCTGTCAGAGCAGCCCGTCCTTAAGACACTTCAGCTCTTCTTTCTTCCTCTCCTTCATCCCACCCCAGTCTTTGGGATCGCACAAGCAGGGGGTCCTGAGCACAGCTTCATTCATTTATTCGTCGTTGAGCTCATTATCATCATTGTTTGACCAGATTCACTTACTGTAAGAGCTTCTTCCTTGACCACTCGCCAAAGAGGTTGTTGATTCCATGTCAACAACACACGTCAGTCAGCAGCTTCTCTCACTCTCCCTCAACGCACACATTACACTATAAGGTCAGCAGCAGTGTTATTAATGTCGATGCTATTCAGGTCTCACACCTATTAATTATGTTCTCTCAACACGGTATGAAGAAGACGTTGTTTGGCCTATAGTACAGATACATACGTACATGCCTCTTAATCCTGTCACCGCCATGCACGTAACGATGACTTGATCAGTGTCATAATGATCTCTCACACGTCTTAATCCTCTTGACATACACACACAGCAATGAAGTGATGACAATGCTATTAGCATCATAATACTGTCGCACAGTGTTCTGCTCATTGGTCGCAATTTTGCCTGACTCACTCTGTAGGCGCGTAAAAGATGTGTTTCTCAGCTTCTAAGAAATAGCCTCTTCAACTGACGACTCGAAGGCGGCAGGTCAGTTTTTTGTTTTAAGTCTATTAAGAATATTTCGAATAGGTGGTAATACTTTCATGTCTTATTTGGGTGATCTTGACTGCTCGATCGTTTCATCGGCGCAGCTTATGTAAGGACTTTCGTGGACTCACACGAAAGGAGCGAGATTCTGGACAAATTTCTATTTCTTTGGTATTTGGCTGGTGACCAAGAAAGTGTTTTTCAGTTAGAACCCTAAAACCCTCATGATGACCGAATGCGGCTGAGAATTAAACAAACAACCTTGGCAGAGAGAGAGTTTGGCCAAGGGCAGCTAGATAACGTCAAGCATTTAACCCTTTGCTCTGGACACCTGACATGTTCGTGGAAGCGGAATGAATCAAGGGTTATTTCATCATTATCATCAACAGCGCCAACAGCAGCAGCAACCCTTTGGAGCGGTAAAAGCCATCGGACCGTGCACAGATTAATTTGCCTGGATGGTTTTAGCCACTTACTTCATTATCAGGATAAAGGAGGACGTAATCAGCTTACGGCCAATCACAGTCCCTGAGGAGTGTGAACAAGATCAAGGATCTCGTTCTGGCTGCACCTCTACAGGGTGCGTCAAAAGTGGACGCGGTTCCTCCTGCAGCAGCGCGTCTCAAGTCTGATCAACTACATCGCCAGAATACTTAAGCACTGACGATGGATGCAAAATTGAGCAGCGAACTTAGTTCTCCACTTTCTTTCCTGACAGTGTCTGAGTGTAGAAGTCAACTGACGTGATTTTGACAGCGGTCGGGTGAAAGGAGCACCCTATGCTTTTCCTACTTATGAAGCACCCGGTAAACACTCCCATGTATTATGACTTTTTTTTACTTGTGGAGCTTTTCTGACGCTATTTACTCCTTGGAAATATCTTCTTCTGAGGTCTCATTTTGTGAAAACGTGCTCAGATTCCTTGACTTGGCTGTTTGCTTTCTCAAAATCATCTCTCTCTCTCTCTCTCTCTCTCTCAAGTGCCCTTGACGAGATTGAAATCGTTGTTGTTGTTGTCGTCCCCCCTTCTCATCTGCTGTCTGCTGTATACGTACAGGGTGGACCAATGGCATTTGCAGCTCCACTTCAGGGCTGGAGAGAAATGTTGCCAATCTCCGTGGTCCTTCCTGCACAGGGTGTGGGCCAACGGGAAGTGCAACTGCAGCTCAGGTAAGATTGTCGTCAGTGTCCTTGTCCACCATGTACAGTGTGAATATCGGCAAAAACCTCTGTACAGGGTAGGACGAGGAGAATCGATACTCACTTTTAAGGCAGGAACTAAACAGTGCCAACTTTCACCTGGTCCACTCGGTACAGGGTGAGCCAAGGAGATGTGCAACTCCATTTCTGGGTGAATAGAAGCCCAGCAAGAGTGCATGCTTAGCATACAGGGTGGACGAAGGAGACTCATTTTGAAGGCGGCAATCAGGAAAGGCAGGTAGCAAATCTCCCAGGCCCACCCTGTGCCTGGCTTCACAGACACACGGACAGAATTGATCATTGCAACAGTGAATTTCACCACTTTCGTCTCTCCCCCCCTCCGAAAATGCTTTCAGCATCTCCTTTCCTACATTTTTTCTTCTTAAAATCCCTCGAGTTTTCCACTTGGATACTTTCTACTTCTCCAAATCACCTTTCTCGAACCCCTTCCCCTCCTGCCCTCAGAAGAGGTGTTTTAATATTCAATTCCCTGACCGATTTGTCTTCCAAGGGTCTTTTTCCCGGGTTAGGGGTGAGGTCGGACTGAGGCTTTGACTGAGTCTCTAGAGAGAAAAGAAGGTCACTCACAGCCTTGTTGCAAGTTATCATGATATAAACTCGAGGATCAAGGACATCTTATGGATCAGCATAACCCTCAGAGCAACTCTTTCTTCTACTGATCCCTCCTCGCACCGTCCTTTGCCTGCTTCTCCACCGCATGAGCTTTCTTTGGTCGTGGTTTGAGCTCGTCTGTTTACACTAGATGAGGGTGAAAAAAAGGAGGGGAGCGAGAAGAGGTTGCATGTTCAAACTTCTGATTTCACGCTTCAGCCACCTCTTTTTTCTTTCCACCCTTATTCTTTTTATCAATGACTTTATTTTTTTTTCTTCATGAAGAGCGATTTTTTTCCTGGTGTGACAAAACGAGAGCGAGGGCGAAAACAGGTAGTGGAACTGCGAGGACACCGAGAGCATCATAGGACTGAGAAATATCATGTCACATGGTGTTGTCGCCAAAATGACACACTTGGATCCAGAAAGACGCAGTTTCTCACTCTCAAAACCCGGTCACGTGGCAACCCTGGTCGCTGAAGAAGTTTCATCTGGGTACAATTTGCATCAGGGTGAGTTTTGAGTGATTGTGGCCACCCTGAGGACAAAAAAAACACGATCCTGAGCCCTTCTTTGATTGAGAACTTCTTGATTCTGATGGCTTCTGTTATGTTCTGAGTCTAACGGTACGTGGGACTACTAAGGAATACAGTACCACATGTCAAGGACTGGATGTCGGGTTCCAACAGCTCCTCAAACTCTATTGCGTCCATCCACTGCACCATCTATGGCCCGGAGAGAAGATGGCACCGACGAGTGCCCACGTAGTGGCAGAGCCTGACCAGACGTCCAGCACAGCATAGGCTGAAGAAAATTTGACAGCCGACATCAATTTCTTGACGTGTTGTTGTGCTGTGTGTTATGGTTATGACAGTTTGTGCTAGTACTTTTTTGTACTGTTCTCGCCCACCCTGTGCTTATGCACTGCTCAAGGTGTCCCCATGAGTTTGTGAGCGCTTCATGTAGCGCGCTTCAATCCTCTCGACAAACATTTACTTAGTTGTGGACTGGGCATGTCGTGCATGTGCTCTCATTTCCTATTCATGAGTGTTGTTATACTTAGGTGCTGCGAGTACGCACATACTTACCTACAGTGCGCACAGGGTCCTTCAGGTGCATCCGGAAATGTCATGTTATGCCGAGTAATATTACTTGCGCTAATGTCAGGAGCAAGTAGAGTTAAAAAATTTGGCCCAGAAGATGAATGGTAAGTTCTAAAGCGAAAAAGTCCGGATTTATCTGAACGACCCTGTATTACCTGAGCAGCTCTTCCCTCAGTCTCACGACTTTGTTTGCCTAAGATTTGGACCAACCATTTGGTCCACGCGTACGAATGCACATCTCTTTTTTAAGATGAAAACTCCCTTAAGAAGTGCGTGAATAAGATGCTCTTATACAGGGTGACTTTTTTTGCTTCTCTGATATGCTACATCCAGGGGGAGGGGTTGGAGCTACAGGGTGCTTGTAAATTATGGGTAGCTTTAAAGCAAACTTTCATTAAAAAATTTTAAGGCTAATGGATAGCAAATTTCGTCGTGATCAGTGTAAACAAAAAGTCAAACATATGTTCTTTAAGCGTAATTTGCTTAAAAGTCAATGTACAAATGCGGTCACCTGAAAGTGTTCTTGCACCTCCAGTTCTAAATTGCTTATTTTTAACCTAATCTCTCTTGTGTGTTGCAGTCACAGCAATGTAGGAACACAGCTCTCAGCTCTTTTTCCTCACAGCAAAGTTGAGCGATGAGAATTGAAGCAATTGCGCACACATTTAACAATCGCTTTTTCATATATATTTTTAAAGTAAGAGTGACATGAGCGAAGCTACGACGAATCGCCACAATAGACGTTACAAAATGAGCTGTGCTGAGGACTTTTGTTCAACAGCACAGCAAGTTTTTTCTTTAAATAGGCTCAAAATAAGTCCATCAATTCTTTGGAAAAAAAAGTTCGTGCAAAGTCTTTACAACACTTCCGCTTGCTCCCCATATTGATCTTGTCGCAGTTAAACTGGTTGTCACAGCTTCGCTGTTGTAACTAGAATAAGACTGCCCATAATCTAGACGCACCTTGTATACCACAAAAGAAGAAGAAGAAGGAAAATGTTGCCAATGCAGAACGCGTCGAACATGATTCTTTTCTAAATTCCCTCAGGGTCAGTGCAGGCTGACCGTCATGAGCGGGGTTGACCTTGGCGGTGACGACAATGACATACATACATGCGACATAAGAGATGGAAGATGCAACGTTTCTCCAATGACGAGCCTTAACGATGTCCGACTGAAGCAAAAGAAGAAAAAAAAGAATACGAAACACCCCGGCTTCTTGGCCTCTTACCTATTCTATGACGCTCGTAGTCATAATTTAACTGCAGCAGCTTTCTCTGGTTCGAGGCCGACGCGGCCGCAGCCGCGGAAGCGACGGAGGATACTGCCACAAAGTTGAGGACCGAGGCCGAGGCCAACACCAGCATCCTCAGCGCAGCAACGCAATCGTCCTCCCGTCTCTGCAGAAGCATTTTGTGCTCACTTTGACTTGATTAGCAGCACTTTTTTCCTCTGTATCACACCATTTCCTGGCACTTTCTTCTCTCTGCACAATTTCTTTCATGTGATATGCACCATTTTCTCCTCGTGAACTCCGGCAGTCTTCACTTTGAATTCCACTGACGACGTCGAACCCTCTTTTCCTGCGAGAAATTGATATGTGTGGACTGGAAGAAGGGGGGTAAGTCAAGTATGCACGGGTATGTGAGGCTTTCACAGTCGTCCAGACATTTTGTTCTTCACTTGAGCTTCCTGCAAAGAAAAGTGTTGCCATATGCAGGAGTGTTATTAAAAGAAATCACAGAGATGCTTCGAACATGGGGTGTCTTTATCGCTGATTGCTCTACTCTCCAAGTCCAGAGGCCAAAGAGCGTCACGGACGCATGGTTGCTACATATCATTTGCACTTAAACCTGACTGATACACCTGCACAAGGCTTGATGGGATCAAAAACAACACTTCCGGGGTTTGGAGAAGTGAACAGTTGTAACAACAGATGGACAACTGACAGGGTGCATCAGCAACAAGACCGACGACTGATAGCGCAAATCCTTGTATAGAAGGGGACCCTTTGGCATTAGCAGTGGGCACAGCTCAAGAGCATCCCAAACTTGACACATTCACTCGCTCGCTCAGCATTGTGAGTTCAATGTTGCGCGAGCAAACACCTCTTTTAAGTGCTTCAGGACTAGCAAATTAGACTTTTTGTTCAATGTTGTAATTGGTCCTGCTGCAAAAAACGAAAAAAAAGTTGGCACCCTTGGAAACGGAGTCAGCTGTGAGTGCAGAGAGATTTTCCTTTGTCTGAAGAACAGAGAGGCTGTGGAGGAGAAAACTGCATAATGGCCTCACCAACGTCGTTGGTTGTTAGCTGAGGGGTGAAATACAGAAAAGAAAAGTTCGCTTGAGTAGAATCTTACATGTGTGTGGAGTATAATATAAATGTCCAGAGAAAGAGCGCCCATGAATTCGGTAATTTCAACGCTCCTTTTTCCTCTGCTCTCCGTCAAGATGAGGTATTGAGCAAGATATTGTTGTATAGCGACGACCGACAAAAAAAAGCACAAGCCTCAGCGTACTCTGGTGCTGTAGCTATTGGCAATATTCCGTTAAATTCGACTTCCCATAATCTTAACATAGTTTGTGATGTAAATATAAAGATTTTTTTAGTGAGCTCACTTTAAAAACGTCTTTACTTGCCAGAAAACGCTGCAGCAGTCAACGCTCTTCCTCACTCCGTTCTTGACAATGATCGCGATTTTTACCTCCACCGCCGCTGCCGCCGCCGCCGCCGCCAGTGTCGAGAGGATCGGGATCTCCACCGGGGAGATGCGGCGCGAAACGCCCAGGGAGCGACGACCGAGATAGAGAAGGGATCGGGGAAGCAAAGAGAGAGAGAAACAGTCTCCATTGAACCGTGAATGGTGAGGAGAAAGGCGGTTGAACAAAAAAATGCCCGTATGCACGCTCGCCAATACCCTGTGTGTGCGTGCGTACGTGCGGTGTGTGCGCGCGCGTGTGTGTGAGAGGGCCTTTACTGAGAACAGCTCCTACGTAGATGATGTTCCAAATGACGACATTGACCACACCCTTGTCAAAGTTTCCAACCAGGACAATCTTGACTGATGTTGTGCATGCACATACGGTACTGTGCAGGAAACATCTCGTCATGGCACTTTTTGTTTTAAATTTTGAAAGGCCGCCTTCACTGTGGACAGCTCTGGGATGGATGACGTTGAAAATGAAGACATTGACCAGGTCCTTTCTGGAGGAGGAGTCGAGAGGCTCTTCTCAAAGGTCTTACTTAGCCAGACAACCTTCCTACATTGACCTTGTGCAGTACTATATAAGCACACTGATCATAGATGGTGCAGGGAAGTCGTGTTACACGTGATGACTCCACCAGCAAGGTCAAGGGCGACCCTTTACTTTGAGTTCAACACGATCAGAGGGGACGCAAGCGCAACAAGACCGAAAATGTCGGTGACACCAATGGCACTTGGACTGCAGGATGATCTCAATGGTAAGAAGTATTGATATGTATCGGGATGCTGTAAACTTTCCCCCTTGACTCTAACTCATTACCCTTGATCCAATCACCGCTTAGAAGTTCACTCCTCTTGGACACATCGGTGCGCACTAGTACCCATGAACTGTTAATACAGAACTGACGGAGAAAACTCAGACCAGTTCCATCTAGAGTGCTTATTATACTGTCCGGCATGTCTCAATTGTTTGTTTCCAATGAAGAAGCACTGCTAATCACGGTCACATCATATACATAGTGAAAGCACATTAATAAGATCACAGCCAAATGATGATGCCCAAGTGAAGGAGAAAGCATAACAATAAAATTAGTCGCGTCAAAAATTTACTTCAGTAACCAGCGAGAAAATATTGCTCTACAAAGGGATAAATAAGCTACTCTGACAGATTTTCACAAGTTAGCTGCTTTATACATATTTCAACGCGTGCATTTTTAACACGGGATTAATATGTCGACAGTACTCGATCTCAGATTCTGCGTTAAGAATTAACTCGTATCTCCTTGAGCCTACTTAGAAGTGCAAAGTCACTGAGGCCCTGATGGAGGAGGGGGGAGACACCCAGGCCTCTTTTTATAGGTGATCCTGTTAAGGAGCTTTCCCTGTATTTCATATTGTGTTGTACAGGTGTCTGGGCCAACTCAGCCATTTTTAGGTTCGTCCATTTGAAAGCACAAATCAAGGCAAAGATGTCGTCTGTTTGCAACACTCTTATGTAGAACAGGGTGTCTGCTAAGTTCGGCTACGCTCAAGTAATTGTACCGACCGAGGCCGGCTGGAGTGGCTTCGAGTGGCCTCAAATCCAGTGATCTCCCCGGCTTTGTACACTGTGCTGCGGGCGCTGTCGCTATTGTTGTTGGTCTGTCTCCCGCAGCAAGACGCACTGATATTTTTCACGCGTAGCTTCGTCATTGGCGACATCTTAGAGATGACTGCGCTGATTTCGCCGTTTGGTGGTGCCGTCGAAAGCTGATCTCCATATTCATGTGTTACTGTCGGCATATCCTAAAGAATCAAGGGCATGTATGTGTAGCCGAACTTCTCAGACACCCGGTAGAATTTGGTCAAGTTCAACATTTCGGTCTAATCTATCAGGAAGTGCTACCTCGATGTAATATTCGACTTGAAGTCCAGTAGAGCAAAAGAACCCTTGTCTTCAGAAACACGCGTCAAGGGACAAATAAAGTGAGCCACCCTGTGGATGTGCTGCTCCAGTTTCAAGTGTCACGTGTATGAGGGTGACCTCCTATTTCACGCAGCCCGCGGGTAACCCCAAACCGCATCGTGTAGAACCTCTTTACGGGGTCCAACTTTGAGCATCTTGTCAGGATGCTAAACTATCCAATCTGCCACGATGAGACACCAATCGTAGAAGTTGGAGCATTTAAATCAGAGAAAAGTCAAAGTTGTTCCTTGTTCCCCTCCTAGCAGAGAGAGAGAGAGAGAGAGAGAGAGAAAGCAATCACATCCTTCCTTAAGGTGCGCTTACCCTAGCAAAAAGAAATCCTTCTGCATTCACAACTTTTTTTTGCATCGATCTTGCTCTGTCCTTCAGCTTTCCATTCCGCGAGTGTGTGTGCAAGGGTGGAGGGGCTCTTGTTCCCAGGGGGCTCTGTGGACAGGGGATAACATGCCACCGACGCCCCTCCTGCGCGCGCGTATGGCCCGGTGCGATGGCCGTCGTGCATTCCATCAAAGTGTCAGTGCAGGACCCAAAAGCGACAATTTGATTTCTGGCATTTCCATTGTCGTGCGCGCGCGCAGAGCAAGACCAAGCACTGGCGCGTGCGCGCGCGCGCGCCGGAAAAAGGGGGAATCATTTCTCTTGAGCAAACTCGGCTGTGGCCGGAAGAAGAAGGAGGAGGTGGAGGGAAAAAAGCAATTGTGGTTCAGCCCAAAAAAAACTATTAGATTCAGATTAGAGGAGAGGAGTAGTAGAAGAATTTAGAGTTTTGCGTCAATTATGAAGATCTCCCATATGGGGAAGGAAAGCAATAACGACTCCAACGACGACGGCGGCGGCGCCTCCACCACCATGGCTTGCTATAAAACCGAATTGGCCAAAGTCAGAGACGTGTGAAATTGAATCAGGTCGGTTGGTCCCTCTCCCCAGAGAACATTTCCACGCGGAAAGGAGCGAGAGCGAGAGAGAGTTCTGCATTGCTCACGCACGCACGCACGCCGACAGGCAGCCACGCGCACACGCGAGCGCCCTCACGCACACGTGCACGTACGCACGCACGCAGAGACTGATTACGTGTATCTCCTAGTATGAGCAAACAGATGCAGCGGTTAAAGACTAATGTCACGTCCACAGGGTGGAGGGAGAATGAAAGAAACAACAGAGAAAAAAACCGGTCACCGAGGACTTGAACGAGTCCGCAGCAGCATCAAGGAGGCCGAGGTCACGCCAGCCGCCACCGGCGGGAAGTTGGCAAACGCCAGTAGAGTTTGGCCTTGTTTTCATCGAATTTGGTCACTTTCTTATCGCATTAAGTGACTTTCACATCAAATAGGATCATCAAACTGAGAGGAACCAAACAGTTGTGACCATGCCAAAGAGTTCTAACCCCATGAAGCAAAATTGTGACGGTTTTCATCAAATTTGGTGATTTCTCATCACTTAATAGGTTGGGGTCAGATGGGGTTGTGGCCCGAGAGCCGTGATATTCATTTTACACGGATTTTGCTGCGCTCGGGCCCTGACGAACCTCGGATCTCCCACCCATCCTCATCGACGGCCGATGCATGACCTCCTGAGCCTCGGGTTGTCAAGACGCTAGAGCTCGAGCGGGCGGTCATGAGAGGTGGAGTGTAGTAAAATTTGCGGGCTGTCCTGAACAGCGGAAATAAAGTGAAATTTAACCGCTCTCTCCAAGTGCACAATGGAGAACAGTTAACTAATGTCAGCAATGTTAAGTCCATGTACCGTACATGTTGTGAACTGTATTGCATACTTTTGGATTCATTCAACGTCGATGACTTTGCAGTCGCCATTTCAGATTCGGCGGCGGTTCCGATCTTGCACAAGCTGCAACACTTGGAGCTCCTACACAAGATACGAAAAGCTGAACAAGGAGTCCGTAAACTTGTCTTGCCTCTTCTGGTCGAATGTTTTATTGCGCAACATCGGAAACGAGCTCAGAAACTGACCATTTTTTATGTTTCTTCCCAAGTACGGATCAAGTAACCAAATATTGACGAAGAAGTCAATAAGCAACTTTTTGTCTGTCTGATCAGTGTAGTCTTTTTTTTCCGAAACATCTGAAAGAAGGTTAAAGAAGCCTCATTTTTAGGACTTCATTTTTACAAAAAAAAACCACCCTGAGCCAAGTCATAAAACAAAGATGGGATAATCAGCTCCCTTCATGTGCTTGCTAGTGCAATCTTGAACTGATCCCTAAGTTTGCCAATTGACCCAGAATCGAAAGATTATCATATTCGATGATCGCACATTCTTGCGAGCACAGCATAAGTGTTAGAACAGATAAGAAAACAGGAAAAAACTGTCGTTGTCTCCGTCATTCGTGTTGTTGTTGTGACGTAAAGTGCACTGTGTCTCTCGTTGCATTGACAGTAGTAAATATAGTTAACTAAGTGGAGCCCAAGTTACAGAGCAATTAAGTTATATTTGTTAGCAACAGACATCACATATTAGAGAGAGAAAAAAATGTTATCAGTCTTCTTATCACATGGTAATATTGACAATGCACTTTTCTCGACATAAGTCGCATCTCTTTTATGTAACTTCTCACACATTCTCCCAAGAAATTGTGACAACAACGCATAAAATTTTACATTAATAACCTACTTTCTCGCTCTCGGAACGTTTTGATCCATCGGTCTGGAGCAGTGATGTGGGATTGACAGAACAGTATAATCCGTGGCTGTGTTTTAAAAGTCATTGAAGATGCTTTTCTATTTGGTGCTGTTGCTGGCCGCTTTCTGCTGTTCAGACACGGTTGCCTTGAGCAAGATTTCCGTGGACCCCAGCACGGGACACTTCGTGGATCCGGAGGGCAGAGTGCGCATGTTCCGGGGGATCAACTTGGTGGAGAAGGTGAACAGAGAGAAAGAGAGGTGGCTAGAAGGAGTCACTCGGTACGGACTAATGACCCTGTTGACACATCCAGGGTTCACCTTGGTACAATAAAAACTTCGAGGACGGGACACGATTCACTCAGTTGTCGGAGCTGGGCTTCAACGTCATTAGACTCGGGACTATGTGGACTGGGGTGGAGCCGGTGGAGTCCATGATCAACTACACCTACGTTAATGTCATCAAGGTAGGGGTGGTGGTAGCAGACAGAGCAGAACCTTGTTCGGTGCAGAGGTGACCCTTTTTTCTCCATCATGCAGGACATGGTGTCGTCCATGTCGTCCGCCGGCGTGTACGCCGTGTTGGACATGCACCAGGACGTATTGTGGGCCAGCAGCTACTGGGGCGTGCCTCCATGGATCAAGGCCAAACTGCCACCTCCCAGTTATCCGTTTCCCTACCCATTCGAAGAGATCTCAAAGTGGTTTTGCGGTTACTTCGCAGTGGAAGTTGATGAAGGATATCAGGTGAGCTCGTATGCGTGGTCAATCTGCACCGCTGGAGCCAGATCCTTGAGGACAGCAACGAGAGATACAGTGATGAAAAGGGAACATTTCAGCATGAGCTATAATTATACTCAACATGGTAATGTCTGAACGATGTGAAGGCCTCAGGAGTCTTCACATGAGTAAAGCTTTGAATTTCTACCTTTAGCTGATGTTACCTTTTTATAAATCTAAATATATCGGCTGGGTATAAACAAGGTGTACCCACACAGGACCCAACTCAGCTTCAAGTGGTCCTTTTGAAAGTGCTTTCAATTGACGCATACTGTAAAGTTTTGGCACGATAGTGAAACTTCTTACAAGTTCAGCTTAAGCGTTTCTGTTCATATCGTTCTGGCAAAACTATGCATTGTGTTGCCGGCAGATTCGCTTGATGTGGGGAGCGCAGACTCAAGTCAAATAATGCTCACCCAGTACATGTACCACGCACATCGCATCACGTGTACGCATACATGCTGCATCTGCTTGGCGTAACACTGCTATTTCCTACACATATTTAGGGCATTTACGATAATGAAGGATCCACTGCTGAAAGCTGGGCCTCGTTCTGGCGCCTCGTGGCCGCGGAGTTCAAGGACCAAGACAACGTCCTCGGTTATGAAGTGATAAACGAGCCATTTAATGGAAACATCTACGCAGACGCAAGTCTTCTTCTCCCTGGAGTAGCTGGCAGAAAAAACTTGGTATGTGCGTTATGATGACGACTTTCATTTTCGCACATCCGCACGTTCAAAGCAATTCGGTCATCTTTTGCACTGGCATCCCTGTGACAAGAAAAAAATGCGTCAAGAAGCACCAAGTAGTGCCACAATTTGTATCCACAGATGCCAAAATATGCTAAAAAGCGCCAAATTCGGCTAAAGAGCATCTAATTGGCCATGTCGAACACTCCTTCACATAACGTCACACCTTTTTCTTCTCCTACTTGGATGACATCTATGCGCTGGACATGTCTGAAGTGAAGGATCATCAAGGACTTTCTCTACAGGCTCCTGCCTACGAACGTATCCATGCTGCCATCCGTTCAGTGGATGACTCCACTCTCCTCTTCTGGGAGCCAGTGACCACTTCGTACTTCTTGCCGTACAATCTGGACCCTTTCTACAATGACCTCATCGAGGACATCTTCGCTCGGTATGGTAAATCAACGCAGTGTGCGCACGTACATTATGAACGGTACGTGTAGAAAGCGGCGCGAATTGTTTTTGCGTACATTTTTTCTGGTCAAACGGTTCCCCTGACCTGACTTTTTTTGCGTGCATGCTGAGAAGAGATTGAAATGACAGTTGCGACTCCAAAAAAATCAGTGCTCACCTTCTGCAGGGCAGCAATGACAAAGTTGATTGACTGAAAACAGTCACGATTTCAGTACCGTATATCCAAGGGGTTCTCAGCCGAGGTGAGGCTGATGTTGAGAAAGAAGGCTTGATGAGCATAAGCATCTATGGCTAGAGTAGAGGGTGTAACTGGCAATGCTCGAGTTGAAAACAAAATTACAAAAATCTGAATCATGCATATATTTGTCTTACATCATCAAAATCTGCTGTAGCCCCTCTGACACACCACCAGTTTGGCCTTGCCCTCTTGAGCCAGGTTGTCTGTGTGTCGGCAACTGCAGGTCAACCTTTCCCTCCAACCATTGCCAATTCTGCCCTCCATCCCCACTGCCCGCTGAAAAAAAGGTCACTGTTGTTTTTTTTGCTTTACCCTTTGACGATTTGTTTTGATGTGACAAATTAGAGTCAGTCATTGTGACAACAACCTGTGACAACGAAACAAAATGGTCTCGTAGATACACAGATGAACATTTTTATCATCATTTGATTTATCCTGACTTACCCCAGTGGCCGCTGTGACTGAGCAATATTAAGCACTAAATTCGCGCTGATTTCTGTACTTACTATAGGGGGTAGGTACTGTGTGCCAATGAGAAACAATTCCGTCCTCTTATCACAGTTATACCATGTGGGATTTCCTTCAGCTGCTACAACCAGTGTGTGGAGAAGTCATGCAGATGCCCGACGGAATCAACCACGACCTCAAACACCTGGTAAATGAAGTGAGCGCAGCAAATCTGGGTAAAGACTACTTTAGCTCAACACTGCTGCTGCGTGGGGCTACGAGGGTCAATCTGGTTAGGTCAGCCTGGTTAGTTCCATCACGCTATGCTAGTTAGTTTCACGAGGTTATTTTTAGTCATAGAGTATAGTCAGAGTCCCCAACCCAGTCATAGGTTAGAGAGTCAAACTGACTGGTCACGACATCGAAAACGGCAGTGATGAGTTTAAGCAGGCTTTGACCCAAGTTTGACCACTTCTCATTTTTCTTTAAAACTTGTTCACCTCAGCACTTTTTGGCACAGATCGCTTCAATTTTGATCACCCTGAGACGGCAGCAGAGTGAGGACTTTCCAGCTCCACACCAGACCTCCACTGCCGACACCCCGTCAGTGTTTGGGCCGGGATTCACCCAGGTTCCAGGCGGCCCCGACTACCTGAACCGTACCGTGCTGTCTTATCATTATTATTGCTGGGCAATCGCTTACGGAAGTGATGAACAGTATGACCCGAAGACGCAACAGTTCTGTCAAGAGGTCATGGGACCCTCAGTGTTCAGCACTGTCCAGCAGAGGGCCACGGAGTTGGGCGGCAGTGCAACCATGCTCACCGAGTTTGGACTGTGCTATCCTGACATCAACATTCCAGGTAGGTGGCCGCTTAGGAAATTAATCTGGTATAACTAAATGATGCATGAAGAGAGAAAATTTTATTGCCTGTATATACAATGTAAACTAAAGAATTTTCCAAGTATACTTAAACTCCCTCCTGATGTGTGCGCAACATGTGAAGAAACTCAAAATGTAATACAGTGACTGACTCTGCTTCGTTTATGCATGATTTGCTCGACAGCTCGCTATATTACGCACAGTGCAACATGATGCTGACACGAACTTGCAGAATCTGAAAATAGCCAGGAGTGCGAGTTCGTGCTCGAGACTGCAGAGAAGCACTTGCAGTCGTGGATCTACTGGGACACGTACCAGGGCTACGTATTCTGGGATGATGAAGGAAACCTGAATGAAGATCTGGTCAGGTTCTTTGCCAGGCCATACCCAAGAGCAACTGCGGGAGAGCCAATAAGGTCATTATTAAGACCAGAGACTTCGTCAAAGGGCTAAAATTTACTTTCTCCTTCTTCTTTTACAGGTTGTCGTTCAACGTGTACAATCGCAAATTCAGCTACGAGTTCGCGCCCAATCCGGGTTTAACAAGTCCCACCGAGATATTTGTGCCCGAGCTGCAGTACCCGGAGGGGTCGTTCTGGGTGGAAACGAGCAATAACGTCCGCTATGAGGTTGTGGGCAGCCTTCTCGTGGTTCATGTAGCAGACGACGGCGACAGGGACGTAGCAGTTGTTAAGATTCATCCCACTGCTGGTCTCGACTAAAAAGTAAAGTCGACATCGAACGGGAGGTGTTTGAAGTTACAGGGTGAGTCAAAAGTGACTTAACAAGTCACTAGGTTAGATGGAGGGGGGACACTTTTCACAATTTTGTCTTATGATGCAGATGCTCACTCTTAAACAAAAGTTGAAATGTGCCATGATCAGGTTAATGTTGCTTGTCAGCTGTGCCAACCGCCAATGCTAAAGATCCCATTTGAAGCAAAGATGCTGATGCACCCTGTTTGCTCTTCGACAATCTGTTATTTGTTGTTTTGCTGTGCACTGCTCCAAAATCAGACTTGTAGATTTGGATCTGGTGAAGGTTCGTGCTGGACCAAGTACGTATATCTATAAGTATTGACAACATGGTTTAAGTGCAAAGTATGAATAGTGTGACCCACCCCTCATGAATGTGAATGAGGAACAAACACCTGGCTTTTTTTCTAGCCTCAACAGTGCACTTAAAAGATTCTTTTTGCTCTATCAGCGGACTGCTCTGTTGTCATATGCTCTATTATGATTCATTCTTAGTAAAACTTTGGAATCTCCTCCATTATTTGATACCAACTGGAGCATGACAGCTCAGAGATAGCTGTCATTTCTTTTGTGAAGTTACTTTTTTGACTCACCTCGTCAGTGTAAACATAGAAAAGTTACACCCACTCAATGCTTGTCATCCTAACTGAAAGTCAGTGCATTAAAACTCCGATTTAGGCCATTTCTAGAACCGATTTTTTACTTCATTTAGTCCATCAGCAACTTTGTCATTTCTGACTTGATATTTTGAACCAAAAAGGTCATACAGTGGAACATGCTTATTGTGTTTACGCTTAATGTGGATTTCGGCTTAATAGAGACAAAATCTGAGGTCCCGATTTTTTACTTCATAAAATATTACTCTTATTAGAAACATGACATGTTTAACAGAGACAGTTTTGGGCCAAAATCTGTCGACAATCCGGTCGAATCAGCTCATTTTTGTTCTTGATTTCACAACGCGAGTAAAAAAATTGGTTCAGAAGACAAGAAAGGTCTTTGACACACTGAAACAAGGCTTAGTTCAAAGAGGATTCAACCATATTTCCCTTCTTCTCAGTCTGGAAAAGGAGATGGAGCAAAACCTTGACAAAAACATGATTCAAAGTACCTTAGACCGCTTTTTCAATCTTGTTCCAAAGCAAAAAACCTGTAACTTGCCAAAATCTGACCTTTTTCCATGTTTCCTATGGCTATAAAGCACATTTCTTTTAGTAGAGACAGACACTTAATAGAGACAGACGCTTAATAGAGACAAAATCCGCGGAACCAAACTGTCTACACTTAGCGTGTTATACTGCACTGGTAAAAAAATAGTCCATACATGGCAAAGTAGCAACTTTATTCCTCACAATTTAGCCAGATGTGGATCTTCAAAATCAGCGAGCAGGAATGGGCATGCGTTGTTGTGTGTAGGTCACCAAAATGGGCTATAGAGCACAGGAACAGATACCCATTACGTACAACCCCAGAAGTAACTTTGTAACGTGCGTACGTACATTGATGTCACTGTTTTGTTTTTCGCCTGTTCTATTTACGAGTGTGTGGTCAAATTGTGAAGAAATATGATCAGCGACCCCGTTTTGCATAATAAAATTTCTTTCTGGCTGCATTGGAATGGAAATGCTGTTCTCATGATGAAGCGACCGTAGTGCCCTTTTGTGCTAGTATTATATTATCAGTAGCAGCTAGACTGTAGACACGTCAGTTGTCCCGGCAATAGCGGACAGAGTTGCGAGGTTGCACTATTTCTGCGTCGTACATTGCGACAGGTCTTTACCATGTGCATACATACGCACGGTGTGCAAACTGTTAATATGCCGATTTTTGTGATTCACAAGGTGCTTTTGTGCGATAGAAACCTTGGTTCGTAATTCTTTTACATCCGACTACTGCAGAACCCGACTACTTTGTCCAGTCCCCTCTGGTTCGCCCGCTCGTAGTTCGGGATCAACCCCTGGCAGGCCTTACGCCACTCGTTCAGATGCGGGTACGCAGTCAAGTCCAGGACCTGAGGAGGAAAGGGAGACGCTCAAAAACGATTTTTTGGGTGAGCCAAATAGGAAGGTCTCTAAACCGATCACTTTGCTCGCGTGGATGGTGCTGACAACGACGAACACGGCCACGTCGGCCAAGGTGAATGAGTCCGGCAAGGCCATGTAGGACGCAGACGCCAGATGTTTGTTGAGAGAGTGAAGAACGCCCATCATTTTACCTTGAGCAATTTCATTCACTGGGTGGCCTTGCAATAAGGGATGCTGAAATGATTGAATAACAATTGCCATATACGTAATTATACATAATAATTATATTGGCAACGGGACTTTTCACCCATCGTTACCATGAGATCTTGAAACCTCTCACTGATGATGGAGACGTCGAAGAAGAGCATCTCATCCACTCTGGCCCTGTCTTGTGGCAATGCGGGCATAACGAGACTTCCGCTATTTCTTGATCCATGCTGCTCCAGCAGGTACTTGGCAATGGCCCTGCTCTCCGTGAGCTTGAACGTGCCGTCCAACAGCATCGGCACCGTCTGCTTGGGGTTCATCTAAGCAGAAGGCAGTGATGGCATTTATTATATAGTGCGTACAACGTTTAGCTGCACCTTCTGAAACGACGTGGTAAGGTTCTCTCCCCTCCTAATGTCCACAGCTTTGAACTCGTACTTGAGCCCCAGCAGCTCCATCGTACAGGTCACCAGGCGCGTGGGAGTGGAAAATATGTCTCCGTACAACACCATGGACGTGGCCATGACTTGTAAGACAGTGACACTTTCTGCAGAGATGTTCCTTGACAGGAAAAGGGCAGGAACAATTGAATAGAAATAGTTTACAGGGTCCACCAAATGTAGCAGGATTTGAAGAAATAACGTGCTGCAATTGTTTCACATCTGCGAGAGTGTGTGTTAGTAAAAAACAAACTTAAACAGAAACGAGCCCCTGAGACAAACTCATTGAGATAAAAATATCATCATTTAACAATCAATTAAGCTATCCGATTAGGCAGAATCAATTTTAATTTATTGTATGCGAGCTACACTTTCATGGGACATCAATTTGAGCTGTCTCACTTAGCAGAGGCAAAAATTAAAGAGATGAAATGCAAAATTTGTATTGAATAATATTTGAACAGCTGCAAGATATCTGTCTTGGAGCTGCTTTGATTTGAAGTATCAGCCATAAAGCTTCTCGGTCATACTTTCAGTAGGGTGACATGTCTCTTGCACTGCTGTCAGGAATAATGTTCTTGACGGCGCGAATTCCGGAACACCCGGTGTATCGATAGGAAGGCAAAAATGTCAGTCCTGCATTGCTGAGGTTTCTAGACGAAGAGGAAAGCAGGTTCGACTCTTACCTAGTGATTGATGTTAGTTAGTTCAGGCATTGGAAACACTAAATTATGCAGGAACCTGAGCCAAGCTCCATGTGTGGCGAACTCGGGCAATTTGAATTTCCCGCCAATTTTCTTTACTTTTCAGCTGCTGACGTTGCAGACAAGAATGCCGTGAAATTAGGGGTAAGAACGAGTCGAATCGTTTTTCTACTACACGGATGTAAAGTCAGAGTTGTATAACACGATTTAGAGGCTTGAAACAGGATTCTCTCATCATGTACAAGGATTCCCAAATTCAAAAAACCTATCTCGGGTTTGAGCTTTAACTCGACTTTTCTCAGCACATCCCGAAGCAGAGGAGAGAGGAAAAAAGTGTTGAAGTAGAGCCAAAAGTAAGGAGAAATCACATCACTGCACCCTAGGCATTCTACGATATTTGGAGAGTCCCTGAATGCTTCCTCGGCGTGATCAACCCTCGTCCTTCATGTGAAGTCGTAGGTGAGTAGAAGCTGCTGAACCAACTGGAGGCTGAGCTATCACACCTCGATCTTTTTTTTTTGTTTTCCAGATTCATCCCAACATCGCCATGTCGGCGACGTCGGACTTCGACGTCAAGCCGGCCGACGGGGCCACCAAAAAGCCGCTGTCCGAGTTGTCGCAGGAGGAGCTAGTCCAGAAGTGTCGTGGCCTGCTGCAGATTGCTCAGAAGGCCAAGCAGGCCAAGGACGGTAGGAGGAGGAGGCCGACGAGGCCTGCAGACATCTTTCTTTGTGTTTGAGAGCCCTATTTACCTCACCAACCCTCTGAATACTGCCACTGTTGGGGGGCCACAGCCATGATTTCGCTGATGGCGGCTGCAGGGTGTGAGTACCTTGAACATTGCACTGCACAAAACAAGGTGGAAGCAGACACTTTTTTTCTTGCGTGGCTATGAGCACAACTTGTCTAACTTGTTGACTGTCTTCACCGCGTGTCTCTGGGTATTTCTTTGGCTGATGCTCAACAAGCACGTATATTTCAGATGCCTTCAAGGAGCTGCAAGAGGCTAAGGCCGAGGCTGACGAGGTCCCTGCCCTGCGAGAGATGGTCTCCTCGCTAACGGAGCAGACGCTGACGCAGGCTACCGCGGTGGACTCAGCCAACGGAAGGGCCACAGCGTCGGAGCAGGAGCTCGGACTTCTGAGGAGCCGGCTGAGTGACCTGGAGACAGAGAATGAAGGAAAAAGCAGGTGTCGGGGCTCCCCTTTACTACTGGAATTGCATGAGCAACCACTTACTGTACGTGCCATCACCCTTGTCAAGCAACTAATGGGCTCATTCATCCGATAAGTTCTAAAAATTCTTGAGAAGTTAGGATCTAGTACGATGGCGCCTAGGTACCGATTGCCACCGTGCACAGACTGCAATCGGTTCTGCGACCACGAAGAGTGCGACCATTTTACAGAGTGAGAAATTTGTTAAATCGGAATTTGGCTAGAGAAGTATTGAGAAAATTAGTTAAAAAATCCAGTCTTGTCTGCACTCGCAATCATGGTTGCCAAGCCTTGACCAGGGAAGCATACAGAACTGGTCTCAAAATATCCCAGAGATCTGAGGTTCTCTTATCCAACTTAAAAACTGCTGGACATTCAAAAAGTTAACTTCCAATGAGCATTTCATGACAAAAAACATTGGTGAAGTGACCTTATCTGATACGTTTCCTCATCTGCACTTTGTCTCGTCAGATTTTGACAGGAGTAGGTGAGAAAGCAAAGGTCACAGCCAGCACCTGTAATCAACTCCAGCCACCTGTACTACTTGAGTCGGTCGGTTTTGATTGCATGTTCTCTACTTGACACGCTTCTTATTCAACAGGCAAGTGCGGCGCTTAACAGAAGAAAACGACGAGGTTCTGACTCGGCTGGACGATATGGAGGAGAAGCTGACGTTGGCGATGGGGCAGAGGGACTCTCTTGAGTCGGAGATGGCCACGCTGAAGACAGAGAAGGAATCATGCTTGTCTGACACCTCGAAGTTGAGGACTGAGCTCGACCTGACGCATGAAAAAATGGAGCGACTGACTTCTGAGCTGGAGAAGGCGAACGAAGCTGTCGAGATAAGGGAAGAGACGGAAGCTCTGAGGCAAAGGAACGACAGTCTTGAGGGAAGATTGAGTTCCCTGGAAGAAGAAAATGCTGTCCTTCATGAGAAGGTAGAGAAACTCGCTCAAGAGAATAACCTAGCTCAAGAAGAACTGACGCGGTCTAGAGAAGCAGCCAAGTCTCTCGATGAACAAAGAGAAATGTTAGAAAAACGACTGAACGAGCAGCAAAGTATCGCTAAAGAAACGAATTCCGACTTACAGGAAAACGTCATAGAAATTGCAGAACTCAAACAATTGTTACAAGATTCCCATAAATCTCAGGAGGAATTGACAAGCCGTCTGAACCTTGAACAGAATGCCACTGCTGACCTGAAACAGTTCAAGTCCAAGTACGAAGAACTCCTGGCTGAGGTGGAGGCGGACAAAGATGAGAAAGACGCCGAAATCCACAAGCTCCGACTAGACGTGGAAGAGGCAAACAGGGAATGTGAAAAGACCCTGGAAGAGAAGGAGTTTTTGACTGAGACGAATGAACATCTGCAGCGGGAGCTGAAGACAAAAGGAGAGGGAACAATCAAGCTTGACCAAGAAATGAGAGCTCTTAGGGAGGCACTCAGAGCAGCTGAAGAGGAGAAGAATACCCTTGCACTGAAGGCAGAGAAGACACAGGAACAACTGCGCGAAAAACTTGAGACAGAGAAAACCCTCAAAGATTCTCTGAAGGATGCAAACGCTAAGCTGGAGGCTTCAGAGAGGACACCAGGGACGGCGGAGGACCTCGACAAAGAGAACGAGAAGTCAACACAGAAGGTGGACACGGAGAGTGACCAACTGATCAGATTGAAGCAGGCTCACGAGGAAGAAATGAAAGCATTGAGGAAGAAAGAGAAAGACGCACTGGAGAAAGCAAATAATTTGAAGGCAAGCTTGGAGGCTGAGGTTGACCGATTGGTAAGCGGCAAGAATCAGCTTGAGGAAGATAAGAAGAAGCTCCAGGATGGACTTGCCGAGCTAGAGATATCTCAGGAGGAAACCCTAACCAACTTCAAGAGGGTTGTCGTGGAAAAAGAAGGTTTAGAAGAAAGCCTCAAACAGACTCAGTCAGAACTGGACAAGCTTGCCAGTAGTCTTGAAGAAGAAAGAGCAACTGTGGCAGTGATGAAGACTGATATAAAGCAGTTGGAAGCAACTAGAGCTGCAGACGTATCAAGGCTGGAGAAAATCATTTCGGAAAGAGAATGGCAACTGCAAGTGGTCACTAACGAATACAAGGACTACAAGGAAGACTCTGCTGTCACTTTGAGATCTTCAGAGATGAAAATGAAGTCCTTAGTGGCTTCTAAGGAGGCCGAGTCAAACAAGTTCAAGGAAGAACTTCGTGTCGCTCAAGAAGTTAACTTAAAGCGAAGCGACAGCTTGTCCAGCGCGCTGGACAGAGTCCGCGGGCTGCGGGCTGACTTCATAGCGTTCCAGGAGTCGGTCAAGTCACTGGTGTGTGACCATCAACGAGATATGCTGCGCTACATGGAGGATCAGGAGATGAGCTTTGTTCTGCTCAAACAGGGCTTAGTCAAGGAGTTGGCCGGATCGGAGGGACGCAACACTGATCTCATCGACGAGATGAACCAAATGAACAAGGAGATCAAGCGAAGGGGTGAGAGGATATCTGTTCTGGAAGAGAAGCAGGCTTCACTTCTGGCAGACCTGGAGAAGAAGGCGGAAGCTCTGGAGAAAGCAAAAGCTGGAGAGGAAACGATGAAAAGCGAGGTGTCCAAGCTAAAGGCCGCACAAAAGACACTGGAGACTGATTTGGACAATGAGGGAAAGAAAGAAAAAGAAATAGAACAAGAGTTGTTCAGGACGAGAGAAGAGCTGGACAAACTGAAGAAGGTCCTCACAGAAACTGAAGAGCGACTGCAGAAGACCGCTGGAGAGGATACTGCTAAGACTGCGAACGATTCTCAGCAGCAGCCCAGTGAAGCCATGAGCACCAGCACCATTTCCAAGGCCGAGGAGAGCAACCGCATGGCTGACGTGGAGAGCTCCTTTGAGGAGCGCTACGCCAAGCTCAAGGCTGTGGCCATCAAGCTGAAGAGGAAGACGTCGGAGCAAGAGAAGAAGATCAAGGAGCAGGAGTCGAGGATCGAGGAACTCGAGCAGACCGAGGGAAATAGCATTAACAGGGAGAAGCGACTGGCGACGTTGATGAGCAACTTCGAGAGTCTCCAGAAGCAGAACGACGAGCAAGGGGACATCATCGAAGAACAGAAGAAAGCTGCATTGATCATGAAGAAGGACTTGCAGGCAGCTGAAGAGGACAAAACAGAGTTGGCTAACGTGAGAGGAGAACTTTCAAAAGTTAAAGATGTGCTTCATAGAGCTGAGGATGAGAGGGACTCCCTGATTAAGGAGTTGTCCGAGCATCGGGTTGTAGCTGAAAAAGAAAGAAAGGTAGGTATAATGATCATGTTCATGTAGGTATTTTCTGGACGTGATAAAAGCTCGGATGTCCATATTTTTTTTTGTTGTTGTTCAGGAGCTCTTAAACGTTAGAGCGTCCAAGGAAACGCTGGAGACTTCCTACTCAGAACTAAGTCACCGACTCTCCAGTCTTGAGGGCGCTGGCGAACGCCACGATCTCTTGGACATGGAGCTGGAAACAGCTGAACACAGAATTGAAGAGCTCTCTGCACAGATCACGGAGGCGGAGAAGAAGTTGACTAAGGCCGAGGAGGAGATCGAGCACGAGCGGGCACTCAAGGCCAAAGCGGAAGAGGCAGTGAGGGATCTGGAGCAGTCATTGCAGAGAGAGCAAGATAGGGCAGAGGAGTTCAAGGTGAGGCAGTCTTACGACACTGAACAAACGTGTATACCTGGGCAAACATTTGTTATAGACATTTATAAGTATTACGTATACGTACGTAGATATATGGACAGTCATTTGAATAAACTTTGCAGTCAAAACTGAGCGATGCCCGATCTCAAGTGTCCCAGTTGGAAAGTCGTTCGAGTCAGCTCCGCGGGGAACTTCACTCCCTCCAGCAAAGGCTAGAGAGGGTCGCGTCTGAGAAGGAGCGCATCAACTGCCAATTGGCCGAGGTCTCCGGCAGCGCGGCCAACACCGCTAATGCGTTCTCCAAGAGGAATGAGGCGCTGGAGAAAATGGTGAGTTGGTGGCACTACCTTCACGTGAATATCAGTCCCATGGGCTAGTCTCTGTGAATGTTGTAGGTGAACCTGTTGGAGACCGAGTTGGGCAGGAGGAAGGCACAGACGGCAGAGACGGAGGAGAAGCTCTCTCGTTTGGAGAAAGAATATGAAGGGTACAAGGTAAGAAAATGTCCCAGCTGCAATATCGTCTTGTCCATGTCTTCTCAGTTGCTAATTCAGGTTTTCTATTTGTCTTTGAGCACATAATCATACTTTTAACAAAATAGTTGAGTGAGATGCGATGTAGTTGAATTTTTCTCTGAATATTTTCAAGGATGCTATGAGCTCCCGTTGAAAGAGCAGTTTTAAACGGTGAAAAATATTCTCTAATGAGCAAAGTGCTCTCATAACCGCAGCACTCGAAAAACACATCAGTATTGTTTGAACACTACAATGGTTCATACAGCCATGTAAGAACACATGGACTTCCAATCAGAACTTTGTAAGCTTTGAATAAGCTAAGGATGATGAGTTGCGGGCTTACAAGCCTGGCTACATCATGGACGTCGCACTTTTAATGCTCGCCCAAGCGATCTATTGAAATTTGCTACTTTTATACCAGATCTGAATTGTTCCATCAAGAGGAGGATTTTATTCAGCACAAATCACGTCTGCTACATTTTGCTCTAAATAAAACTATTTCTCCATTAATCGATGTTTCATCAACGGGAGCTCAGTCGATTTCTGAAAACAAGTTGTTGTCTATTCCGCATTAAATTGGAGATTGGAATATGGCAACACTCTCTGAAATATTTCTACCCAGAACACTGTAATAGTTAAAAATGCACGGGATAAATCAAATAAAGTTGCACTTGCTGAACTCCTACCTGCACATTACGTTAGGTTGGGTTAGGGTTACGTTAGGTTACAGCGTGCAGGGCTTTCATAGGCATCACACTTAACAGCTAATTACTGATCATGTCCTGAGGGACCGGAAAAGTTCATTTGCGAGTACACCTTAGAGATTACTCTCGCCTGGGACTTTGTGTTGCTCCACAGGCAGCGAGAAATATCCCCATTGGCCAGAAGTGGAAGAGCGGTCGTCCAGCAACGGTCAAAAGAGCTTTGTTTGCTTTATTTTTTTTTTCTAAATTTTGTCGTACGCCATTCTGACTTTGGTCGGTGCACTCTCGTTTTATTTGCAAAACATATCAACGATAAGGTCACCACTTTTGTCACATTGTCATCACTTCAGTCGTTTCCTCATGATTATGCGTCGCTCCTTCACAAAAAAGGTTGGTCAACAAATACTAGCCTCCTAAAATAACAGCCATTTGAACGAAAGCTTATATTATTGGCCGATCCTAATAATACTATAAGTTGTTCGGCTGAAATGATCTCTGGTGTCTACTATATGATCGGGTCGTTGCGCAGCACCACAAATGCTCAAGGAGTAGTAGTGCTGCAACCTAACTGAGAAAGCCAGCATTAACCAAGTACCGTATGTGTATATTGACGTGGCTCATCTACTTCGTCAGGTGAGGGCTCAGAGTGTGCTGAGACAAGCGAAGGATGCTGACACTCAGCTGGGCGACAAGGCCCAGGAGGTCACCTCCCTCGAGCGGACGGTGCAGGCTCTTAACGAGAAGCTGCTGAACGTCAAGTAAGAAGTCACCATGAACGGAACCGTGTGACAGAAAAAAAGCGCACATTTTTTTTCCAGCACCCAATTGGCGGCTGGCGAACTTGAATTCCGCCATCTGCAAGAAGATCACGACCGCCTGATGTCGCGCCACTCGGTGTTGCTGCAGGAGATGGCGTCCAAGGAGCTGGCGTCCAGACAACGCCAGGAGCAGTTGACCGAGCTGGTCAGTCAGGCGGAGAAATCCAGACAAGATGCTCTGGCGCAGGCGCAAGAGCAGTTGGAGTCTGTCAAACAGGCCTACAGGGTAGGTCAGAAACGCGACGTTGTATTATGGATACTGTGAAAAGTGCAGGCACCTGTGAATGTATTATCGACTGTCGTTCTCATCGTAGCAATAATTTTGAGTGGGGCAAATTTTTTTGCTAATTTTTCTCCACCTTTTGTGGAGCTAACTAACAACCTCAGTGTAAATTATTTCATGGATAAGACCACGTACAACACTGGCGAAATGTCAGCTGCTGACTTTGATAGAATTAATTCTTATCCTCGTATGTATTTCCAGTCACAATTGAGAGACCTGCAGACGTCTCACTCGGGGGAGCTGGCGAGGCTGCACAAGCAGATTGATGAGCAAGACAACAAGATCATCCGGATGGAGATGGCCAAGGCTCAAAGGTGAACATACGTCTGTACATGCATATATGAACGTAGGTAGGACTGTTTCGTACTGCCTTTGTCCTCCCCCAGCCCGACGTGCCCCTCAGGACTAAACGTGAACCTGATCGAGCGAGAGGCCGCGGAGGGCTCGGAGACTATAGCGGAGGCCTCGAACAACATGAGCAGACAAACGTCAGTCAGTCCAGCCGCGTCTGCTCTACCCCCAAAGGGCAGCAGCAGCTATCACTATGGACACAGACGAGGCCACAGTACAGCCTCTTCTGGTGGAGCTGCGGCTACACCCTCATCCCCGCCCATCATAACCCTGGAAAAGCTCCTTTCGCCGGGATCGATGGATGAGGACACCTTGGGCGAGGAGGGCTTCAACGTGGGCGCCGCCGCCACTGACCGAAGGAAGGAAGCGTCCGGTAAGAAGAACCTTAACTCGATATACGCGAACTCAGTGTAGTACGCACGCACCGCACAGGTTTGGTCATCATGCATGCAGCTATTCCGTCTGGTAGTATCGATCTCCGTAGTCTCCCAGGCCGGGCACTATGAACATATGCTCGTTCAAGCACTCGTCCACCGCTCCGGTGACGATCATGACCTGGAAGCAGTTCGAGTCTGATTACTTGGCGACGTTAGATCGGCTTCTTTTTACCTCTGGATGCTCGGCCTTGAGCGCCCTGAGCCCCTCGGGGGCGCAGATGAGATTCAAGAACATAATGTTTCCCGGCTTTACCCCAGAGACCACGAGCTCGGAGATGGCCATTTTAGCAGAACCTTTTTCAATGAAATCTTGGCAGTTGCTTTAATGACGAATCCACCTTCAGTTACCTGCTGTCGCAAGCATGGGGTCCACGAGGATGACGAACCTCTCGCCGATGTCTTTAGGAAGCTTCTTGTAGTACAAGATCGGTCGTTTGTCCGCCCGACTCTCGTCACGCTGGATCAAAATCTTGCCAACCGCGGTGCCGGGCTCCAGCTGACGGACAGCTTCTTGCAGGATATCACCTGTAGAGTCCACCTTCACACGGTCTCTACACGTTGGCATACCCAATTACCCGAACGTACCTACCTGACCTTACGACGGACACGAGACACAGTTTGACGTTTGACTGGTCTATGGGCCCGGTGGCTGTCCCGCACGGGGTTTCGACCTGGCCCTCCCCCACGTGGGGGAGCCTGCACAGCGCCTCCTCGGCCAAGATACGCATGAGACGGTCCCCATACACCATGAATTCCTACGTCAAGGCAATTAGAGACGCCACCGACCGCGTTACACTAATGTTATCATTTACCTTGCCCATGGTGTCCCTCCTCCTGAGCTTCATGAGCAGGTACTGCACCGCCCTCGATTCTATGACGGTCACATTCTCAAAGTCCGACATCTTGTGCGAGTCTCAGGTGGTCAGTGACCTGTGCACACAGTGCGGTACATAAAACGTGTCGTTCAGCTGATTTCTGGTTCACCGACTGCCTTATACGGGCAGCCCTGTTGCTGCGCGTAGGGCTTAAACTTGAAAAAAAACCCGCTTACAACTGTATTCATTTGTGGTGTTATCAGCGTAAAACTTCGTCTAATGGGCCAGAACTGTGTTCTGCTTATGTGTTGCTATAGTGTACATCTGGGGAAATTGGCCTTGGAAATTGTGGCAGTTCTTGATGGCTTGGGCAAATCAACTTTTTCGTCCTGAGCATTCGTGACACACCCACCCACCCATACACACACAAACGAACAAACAAACCCCCACACACTTTATTTTCTTCTTTCATCTTAGTCGTACTCTTTCTCGTCCGGCTTGCAGACATGTATTCTTTCTTGTATTCTCGGGGGTCTGAAACAACCGAAGCTCATGTTTTTATTCTTCTCGTCCACCAACTCCAGCTTTTCCTGCATATGAGTTAATAAAAAGACAATGCTAACTGGAGATTTCTCCTGCTTAAAATAAGTAGTTCCACTAACCTGATTGATCTATAAAGTGCCGTTCTCATGCCCAGGTTTCACTCAGTTAAGTTTACAACCTACCCTCATGCATGTACACGATTTCTCTTGAGTTAACAGCGGTAAAGCCACTACGCTCGTAATATTTGAAGGGTACGTATGATTGACGTAGTCGATACTTTGCCTTCGCAGCGTCCCTGCTAAATGACGACGCCGTGGCTGAGTTGGCCGACCGCACCCGCGCGTTCGAGCGCCGCGTGGCTCACTTGTCGGCGCTGCTAAGCGAGAGCGAGAGCGAGAACTCGCGTCTGGCGCAGCTGGCCGAGGTGCTCAAGGAAGAGATCAGGACCTACCAGCGGGCCGAGGAAAGGAAGAAGCACATCGACAACCTGGAGTATGTGAAAAACATCATACTGAAGGTAATAAAAGGAATAAGTTGGTCAGCTGGGGGACTGAGACTTCCAAGTGAGTGCTGTAGCAGTGCTGTACAGTAGGTCGTCCCTTACTACTATACTCCATGAGAGAAAAGTATAACAATCAATGATGCAAAGTAATAAGTTGGCTCTAGCTCGACCATTTTCTCCAGCCCTTGACCTCGACGATCAGCATGGACTGTAACAAGGACAGCGCTGAGCGCTTCTCTGGCATTGTCAACTCTTTTGCTATGTTTTGCAGCACCTGAAGCATTCCTCATGCTAAGAATGCCAAGCAACAAAACTAAAAACATGTGGGAAGTAATAGTTAATTAGCTACAATATTGTTTCATTGTTAGAGACACCTCTGTGGTAGAACATTGACTGGTCCTCCTTTGAGAAGGCCAATGTCATACAGACAAGCCCTGAGGGTGGAGTGAAAAATGGCCTTTTTCCGTCAGGGTTGACAAGGCCACGTCCACCGAACCAGCCCTCTTGCCCTCTCGTACGTGAGTGTGCGTCCTCTGCAAACATTGAAAATGTGTATGGAGTGCAGAATCAGCACAAAAAAATGTATTTGGGACCAGGAGAGACGTTTGTGTGAGATTTGTGTCAGCTCCAAGGACTTTTCTGGCAACTCTGGACGCCTCAACCTGGGTCACGATGATTATGGTCAAGCTTTTCTTCCCCCTCAGTTCCTTACGCTTCGTGGCAGCGACGAGAGGGTCCGCCTGATCCCGGTCCTCACGACCATCTTGAAGCTGTCCCCGGCTGAGGTGGAGACCGTGCAGAAGGCCATCAACGGTAATACTGCCAAATACGCATTCTATATTGCAGAGAAAGTATTTTTGCTCAATCCATTCACTGAAGCAGATTGTCCCCCTGAATTCGGTGCATCAATCCAGGTTGCCCGGGGAGAGAAAACCTTGTGAAAATTTGAAAATTTGGAAATTTTTCGGGACTTTTCCGTCACGTAGCAATACGTTTGCCGTTGTAAGGGATGACAGATTATTACAAGTTGTTATTACCGTATTACACTGACAGGAGTGAATACGGTAATGGTCATTGCTGGTAATGTTCTTGCCCATTTCTTCTTCAGCTGACGCAGACGAGAATGCGGTTCAAGAGGTCGGTTGGTCAACCTACCTTGGCCTTTGGTCTCAGTGAGGCCAACCCTGGTCATCCTGTCCCGCAACACCAGTGCAGTGATCAACACCTCTGTGATAAGATGTTTCGTGTTTCTTTGTGCTAATACACATGCATAACCTATTAAAGAATGTCGTACTGATCCATTTCTACCCAGTAAAGAGGCGGGCAGTAGTGGAAAACTTTAATTCTGTACTGACGTAGTAGTGTTTCAGATATCTGAATAGTTGTACTAGTAGACGTGGCTTGTATGGTACCCTCTCCTTGGACATATTCATTTCTAATACTTCACATACTCCTCGTCACAAATACCATCATATTCATAGTAATAAACATCACCGATAATAAAAGCTGGAATAAAATGATATTCAGTATAGAGATAAAGGGGGAGCGAAGGAGAGATCGTCGTTATCCGTACATAATGAATGAATGGCACTGTAATAATAATAGCACGCAGCGACTGCGAAGGAAATGAAGCAAAATAGGGCTACGATGTTCGTATATCGACTTAAAGACGGCGAGGATTCTTCTTAAGGAAGTTTTGCCTGGGCACAACTCTCATTTTTTGCCTTGTGCAAGTGCTTTTGCTCCCTTCAGCTCTGGCACCATGTTTTTTTCTATTTTTCTTTCTTTTTTTTTCTTTTTTTTGGTGTTTTTCTTTCTTCAGCATGCGTTTTCACGTTACTTCGTATACCGTAGAATGAAGGAAACAAATATAAGCAGCGACGTCTTCTTCTTTCTCTCTTGATTCTAGCGCAGAAGCTGCGCTATACACATACAATGTTCATACTACATCTGTACGTACACAAGTACAGGGTGTACGGAAATCGGCTTAAAAAGACCCTGGCTTACAAATCTGACGGCGTCAAGATCCATATGGGGGACTGCGTGAGGGGAGGAGGGAGGATCCGCCCCGCCTCGGCGATGTGTGGTTGGCATGACGGCTACTGTGGATGAGCCACCCTGGTTGGGGTCAGTGAGGACCTCCCATGATCTTGGCAATGGAGGCCACGGGGCACGGTAGGGTTCAGCAATCTGACAGTTCTTGTCACCACCTGACAAGTCCTTCGCCATGGCAACCACCAACTCGACAGCAGAGACCTGGTTGACCGTGATGGCAGCGACAAAGTCAACTATTTTTCGTTGTGACAGCTGGGAAGAGTGTCTTCTTGCCCTTCCTGCGGTACCAATTCCTGGGTCCACGAAGGAGCCCCAAAGCTGCGTTGAACCAATTCCCAAGCACCCTGTACATCCTACACACACACATCATGTTCAGCCAAGCATAAACACACCGAACCTCTCACAAAGCTCTCGCCACCGCAGACTCTCCCACCAGACTTTAATGTACCAGTATTTTTTTCTCTTTCTTCCTGAAGGTTCAACCGAGATATGCTGGAAGTCCTCAGGATTGAACGTGGGACATTTTTGTGCGCGTTCAAGTGCGCCTTAACAAGGATCACGCTTAAAGCTTTCGTCTGCCAAAGATAAAGTCCGGCGGAAGAAGTCGAGCGGGTCATTTTTGACGTAAGGTCAATGGTAAACTTCTTTTTGGGAGACTTTTTTTGGCACACTCTACGTTAAGTGTCCAAAGTGTATAGGAGGGCGTCCCTGGTATCTTCTTTGGCAGTGATCAACTCTTCGTTTGTTTGTTTGTTCTCTTGGTTTTTGGCATTTGGTTTTTTTTCCGACCTCCACATGGATGGAAAGTTAAAATTTCCTCGCTTTTGCTTTCACCCTGTAAAGTTGCCATTTTTATACGTATAGTGTACAATACTGAGGAAAGGAGAGAGCTTTTTCCACACTATAAAGTCCACTTTCACTTTCTTAGGCTATATCACTCATACACATAAATATGGATATTTCTTCTTTCTTCACCTAAAACTCCAGCACAGACACAGTCACGCCGCACACATATGCACGAAGACACAACTCTTCTTTGATATTTGTCGTTCTTGTGTTGTTAGCATTTTTTGTTAGTACTTGAAATAGTACAGAAAGTTACACTTTGCAGTCTCAGCCACGGACTCCTAAAGTATCCGGACTAGACCGAGAGGCGCAGATTTTTTGGTGTCAATACGTTTTCCTTGGCTTTTCTCGCGCAGCAACAGGCAGCGGCGCCCGGATTCTCACGTAACGTCCGCAACAACGTCTCGTCCCACTTGTCTGTCTTTCTCGCCGTGGGGTTGTCCTCGGAGGAGGCCGAGGGCGGCCTCGTGAAGGTGGAGGAGGGGGAGGGGGAGGAGAACGACTGCGACGAAGAAGACGAAGACGACCACAGCCACCACCACCAACACCACTGGGCTAGGAGCGCGGCAGCCACCAAGTACGCGGAACAGGAAGTGGAGGCTCGCACTCCATCACTGTGGACAGAAGAAGAAAGTCAGTAACAAATATATTTTGATAACATTCTTTGCCCCTCTGTTGTGAAGCTTAAGTCATCAAATGTTTGCAGCCAACGCAGCCTCGACAATGGGGTAGCCCTCGATCCCCTCTCCGTGTGCACCCAGATCACTCCATGGAGTCTCTTTTATCTTACAGTCGAATTGCCTAATGCGTGGGTTTGGCGAATTAACTGCGGTATCAGTTAGATAGGTTCATTTAACGCTGAGCGATGCAAGCGTTTAAAATGCCTTTATTCTGGTTTTGCAAGTGTTTTTCATGAAAATTTCCGAAACAAAAGTATAACTCTTAAAAAACATAGCGTTCCTCTGCCAAGTCTGAAGGTAGAAGAGTGACAATTATTGAAGCTTTTGCGGTTATATCATAAAATAATTTCATAGAATTTGACGTTGTGACAAAACATTCTCACAGAAGTACTGCACACATAAGTTCGTGCAGTGCAAGGTCTGACATGCTGGGTCACAAACCGGGCATCTAAACTTGAACACGTCGGATTGTTCTTACTTTATGCGTGATTTGTGCCGTCAACGAGATCATGGCCACCCGCTCTTAGTATGTGAGAGTTGACAGCAAACGGAACAGTATCTATTTGATGCATCTGACATAGCAGCATTTTACGAACACTTCGCTACTTCAGCCCGAAAGTGTTGGTGCCTGAGCCACCAGGACAGCGACGAGAAGTGTTGGTGCCTGAGCCACCAGGACAACGACGAGGGCTGCAGCGACCTACGTGTGTTCATAAAGCGATACTTTGCCAAGCGCACCCATCGTGTGTGAGGCCAGGTTGTCCAATTCGCATTCACCAGTTCATCGCTGCAATCCAACCACAGTTGCATAGTTGACTTGCTCATAAGTTAGCTGATATTTTCGATTTTACTTTAGGCTGTCCCTTAAGAATCCGCCTGCTGTCAGCATACATGGAACAGTGATTCTCTCCTAGACATCCTTGGTACAAGCGAAATCAATGCAAATGGACAGTGTGACGTAAAAAGATACCTGTTGGTAGTCTGTCTCTACTGCACAGCTGCCATGGAAGCACTGAGAGACATCCCTGTTGTGTTGTGCAATACTGGGGGTTCCACATCAAATTGGCCATTGTGGTGGACTTTTCTGTACGCATTGCAAAGTTGGAAGGAGGCTTTGGTTGGCACTGGTTGTGAAAACCCTCATCCTTCACTGTTTATTTCTTTTGGTCTGATTTCTGTGCCTCCTCTGTTTTTAAAAAGTTTGGAATGTTCAATGGCCACTTCTGCCACTCTTGGGTCTTCTTGTTAAATTTTTCTGGCCCTTTTAAGTGAGTCTTTCATTCTCCAATATGGCCAAATACGGGCATTTTTTGTCCGCATGCAATTTTACCTTGCGGCCAAAGCGGTCTGAATACGGCCTAAAAATGGAGGCCTCCCTATCATGCCTACCTTATGCTTGCCTCACTGCCTGCCGGCTAGCCCACCTGCCTGCCCGTCAGTCCCAGCTTGGTTCATCTGTCTTGGTCTTGCTTCATCTTACTTCACTCAATCAGACTTGATGTGCGACAGCAACATGCCAGTTAGGGCTCAGCGAAGTGGAGTGAGATAAAAATGAGCGGACAACAAATCCGCTTATGTAGTCGTGTCTACACATTTTGACTAGCTTCTGGCAAAAGATTCACCATCCAATATGGTTCATCCACATTAAGTTAGGAGGAGGAATACAGAGTTCAAACTGAGTCAGCTGGGACGATCGTCAAATGTTGCCATACCGAGCACAGGGAAGAAAACTGGGCATGTTTCGGCTTCCAACCTGTATCATGGGCAGGGGCGAAGTCCATTTTACTTAAAATTCAGCAAAGATGCAAGTTTCTGACTGGGCTCAAACGGAAAATTTTAGTCATAAAGTTTACTTTCTAACATAGACACTCAACAGCGTTTACTTTGCGCTGGTGAGCAAAAAGTGCCGCCAGGTCCCCGCTTCCTGCACCAATATCAGCAGCCCCAACGTCAAGTCTGTGGGATGCTCATGTACCGGGTGCGCAAGGACTGCCTCGCTATCGACGTGCGCTACTTCTCATGCTCCTAGCATTGATGGAGCGTGTGCTACTGCAGCGGGATTAGCTTGAGCAGCAAGTAGAGACCTTAAACTCAATCCACGCAAGTTTCACTTTCAAAACGTGACTATAAAAGTCATTTTAATGCCTAAAAGGGAGCGGCTGAAGCTCATCTGACAGGGTTTGCCTGGTTCCTTTAGCAACAAAAACAGGCAGTTAAAGGCATGAGAGACAAATTGAGGTGAAAGATGAGACTCAAAACTTCACTCGGATGAACTTTTTTTAAACTCAGTCACTTAAAAAGATATTGTTTGAACGACATTTTAAAATGTCAGTGGAGCAGCTTCATCTTGGAAGCATCAACCACTCATTCGAGAGCTACTTAAGTGATCAGCAGAGTTGGGAAAGAAAAGTTCTTCGACTGCTTCTGTGACTGCACTGACCGCTGAAAAAACTTCGGCCGCCAAAAAAGCGAAGGCCACGATGCTGCAAGTGAAACCAGTAGCGTGAAAAAACGGGGCTTTGTTTAATATTTTCTTCCTAAAAATGGCCTTTTTGCTGCTCAGCTTTGATCAGCGCGAAAAAATTAATTCCAGCGTGAAATTCATTGGGTTTTTGACGCTGGCCAGCTCGGAGAAAAGGCCTTTCTAGGCAGAAAAAACTTTTTTCAGTGCAACTGCTGACGCTGTCTGTGGAAAAAAGAACGGACATAGAACTGACATTTGCTATTTGCAATAAAATGACAAATATGTTGCCAAAACAACTATTCAGCCAGAACTATATTCAGCATTGAACTTTTGATCAATTTATGCTAAAACATCAATAATAACCTGCGTGTGCGAGTGTGAGTTAGGGCACCTTGAAGGTTAAAATTAATTTGGGCCCATTTTTCCTACACCCGGGCGAGAGCTACAACATAACAGTCTTTTATGTCCTAGAAAAGCTCAAGCAAGCGTACATAGGTCCATGGGCAGGTTCAAGTAAGTACAGTGTGATCCAGCCGTACTTCACGAAGTGTCAACCCTGAACCACTTGGTAACGCTTAAGGTGTAATAAGCATGGTAGAAAAATGGACTTGACCGTTACGGGACAAGTGTCTAAAGTCATTGATCTCAACAGAGTCCGACACCTCGGACGGGCAACGTGTGCGTGGGTGGAATCCACCCCAAGATGTCCACCTGCGCCACTAAACCTCTACAGTGGACACTATTGTCGATTTCCTGTAAGTAGACAACTGACGTTTCAACTGTGAGGGGTACATGTTGAAGATTCTTACTTTTTCTTAACGGGGGTACTAGAAAAAGTCGTGCAATTAAGTTGCCTTGACAAAAGAGAAAGTCAAGCTCCACGTCTAGGCTTAAGCTCAAGCTTGATGCCCACCTTTAAGAATCTATTGCCAGGATAAGAGTTTATGGCACATTTTGACTCAAACTACGGCAGCCTCAACTTCTCCTTGAGTAGGTTGAGGTTGAAGGGGTCAGAGGAGGACTCCATGAGATATGACTGGTAGTTGTCGTCCTCATTCTTGCATCTCCCGGAAAGGAACTCCCAATTGATTAGTATAGTATTGACGTTAAAATGCCCATGATGAATCACTCCTTGAGCAATGGTAGAAGAGTAGAAGCATACCTTTAGCTCAATTTCCTGTTTAGTTATTGCAACTTAACTGCACAACTCTTCGGTATTCCTCATAAATAAAAGGCATATTTCGTCGTCTTAATCCCAGCTCCATTAACTTTGCTACATAAATCACTATTTACAGCCCTTGGTGCTGCGAAAGTCCTTGGACTTATTATAGTGGTTGCCTGTAAATGACAGCACAACAGTGATTGACGGGGCCGAATGGGTATAACATAAGGCATTGTGAATCCAGGCCAACCTGCTGGAGAGGAGGAGCAGCGGACTATTTAGCCCCCAAATGGGGGGATGTCGTATGTACTCATTGTCCTGCATTACTACAGCACCTTGTTACTACAAGATGTGACTGTCAGGTCCAGAGACTTCTCCTGTGAATGGATTGCGTTCCAGTTACGTGGACCTACCTACGTCCAAAACATGTGTGATATGCACGGTATTTCAGAATTAGTTAAAGTAGCTTCCCACGGAAATTGCACATGTTTCCATTTTGCACCTTCCCCAGACATCGAGCTCAAAATTTCAATGGGGCGCTGTCTCTACATGGGCACTGACAGAGGGGACTCAATTTTGAGGGAGGTGCTATCCCCAGGGGGGGAGGCTACTTTTGTAGCAAAAACCTAAAATATCTTTCATTACGTAGAATGAGACCCACCCAAAAAAAGTGTTCAGCACCCCAGAAATCGGGTGGCAGATAGGATGAGATCTGACCTCAGAGGTCATGTGAGGTCATAAATTGATGTTGAAGGTTTGGTGTTCGTGAAAAATTGTCGATCTCAAATTTTGACCTTGAATGTCCTCTAAAGTCGGATCTGGCCCTACCCACCCAGCCACTTTGGAGAGTTCTGAGCAACTTTTTCCACTTTCTTTAACATAAAAATGGTAATTTAAACTGTCAACCTCAATGTGTGACCTCAGTTTAACCTTTTGACGGGAATGTGACCTCAAGTGACCTCGAAGATCAGAACAGATTTAACACCGCCCCTGAGGGGGAAGACTGATCCATGCCAAATTTAATGCCGATCACGACAGTGCTTGTTGTTTAGTCCATTACGAATAAGCAACTATTCCAATGGACAAAACAATTTTTATGATACAATGGAAAGCACTTCATGGCTGAGTCTGCCTCAGTCCGTATTTACTTATGTTGGTAAAAGTTTCCTTTTTTATACCCTGAAACGAGGGTATTTTTTGCTTCGGTGCAAATAAGATACAGTTTTACATCGTTACTCTAAACAAATTTAAGCTAAAGTTGATGCTGTTTTTTAGCTGTTTCACGTAGGAGTAATCGGTATGAAAAGTTCCGCCATTGCACAGACACTGGTTCTGAAATACCCTGTATCTTAACGCATATAAATGAGCTTCCCCCACCTACCCATGAACTATACTTTTTTTGTTTTGCGTTGCCCACAGTGTTTTTGCATGTTCTCTGTACTCACTTGGACATGGAGAATGCGGCAGCGGCCGTTTCTAGCCACCTCCCCAGGGTGTTGAAGAGCAGGTGGTCCTCGTCCCTGTCCAAGAAGTCGTAGAGCGTCTCCTCGTCCTCGGCCGAGCCCATGGCCAGCACCGCGGAGAAGATGGAGCGGTTGGTTTCGTGGTGGCGCCAGGCCAGCCACTCGTCCAGTGCTACGCTGGTGACGTTCAGCAACTGGCGGCCGCCGCCGCCCCCGGCGCCGCCCAGGCCGTGGCCGCCGCCGGGCCAGGACGACAACACGGAGAAGCTATCACAGTGCTGATGATGATGGATGATGTGCGAGGAAGGGGGCAGTGAGGATTGGGAGCCGGGCCAGCCCGACCGCCCGTCGTGTTCTCCAGCTTCGACATCGTGTCCATCATGGTCTTGTTCTTCGATGGTGTCAGGTTCCATGCAAAAGGGACGCTCCTGCGCGGAGGAGGGCGAGGAGGACGAGGCGGACGACGAGTTGATGGATATCCAGTCCCCGGGGTCGGGGTCCGCCACAGCCTTGTAGCAGCAAGGAGAGATGTGGTCGGCACTGTTCAACACAGGCGGAATGTCCTCGTCTGCAAGAGAGAAGGAAAACGTGGAGAACGTGGCCACGCTCCAGTCCGCTACAGCCCACGCGTGCGTCCGAAGTTGCCACGCACCGTCAAGTCCTTACCTTTGCATATGAAGGACGGATTTCCCGCAGCCTTGTCTTCCTCAGTGTTGAGAATAAAGAACGGACACTGCCTCTCCACCTCCCGGCAGACGGAGCCACACGCACGGATCTGAACTACCGGCGGCCGGAGCCCCGGGGATGGCGACGACACCACGCCCCCTGCTGCTGAGGCTGCCACCACGCCCTCGTCACTCTCCCTGGTGGAAGGGGTGAGGTACAGGGGCAGGTGGTTGGAGCACACCCAGAAAGAGTAGGCATCCTGGAGAGAGAAGACAAACAGTTAGGCGGAGTTGATAAGTATATACTGAAAATGCAAAACGTGTTACTGATTACACTACGACGACGTTATTATTTAGAAATCCGTATGCACGTTGGTTCTATACATGTTCAAGGTAGAGAAAAAAAGTTCTGTTTGTTCAACGAATAACACACTTGACAATGCATTGTTGCCATCATCCATTCTGCAAGTGAGCAAAGCCTCATCGCAGCTTGGAGGTTTTCATGTTCTCCACGGTGGTGGAGTCGAAGGCCGTCAGCTTAGAAATCATGTGAGGGCCATCCAAAAGCATTTGGAGTGAGTCACCAAGGCCAACAGATGTTACTTTCTAAAGGTCTGGTTAAAATGAGACATCTATGAAAAGAGTGATATCAAAATTGAGTAGTTTGTTCGAAAGCATTGTCGAATAAAGCTCCCCCACCCCAATTGATTGGTCACCCTGTACGTATCAGAGCAAGAGGTTGGTTGGCAATTACCCAACAAACATTCAACTTCACTTGGCGTTATAACCACCCCCCCTTATGTCAAGCTTGACAGGTCTAAAGCAGAACGAGAAGTTACACTCACTCCTGTTACAATCATGTATGTAGGGACACGACGGTCTCTACAGGGAAATTATGTCAACTACTCCAGGACAAATTATGATGGATAGTACGTCAAACTTAGGCGGAACTTTTTTTTGTGGTACCCCTTCTCACACATTATTTAAGTGAACAATCGTTGAATTTGCAAAAGTCATTGATGGAAGGTCGTATTAGAGGAAGTGCGGCATGTACGGATAAATGCTTCAGCTTCATTCGGCAATGCTTTTACCAGATTCATTGAACGTGACATCTGTTGGCCTTGGTGTCCCACTCCAAATCCAAAAATGCTTTTAGATGGCCCTCACATGATTTCTAAGCTGACGGCCTTTGACTCCACCACCGTGGAGAACACGAAAACCTCCAAGCTGTGATGAGGCTTTGCTCACTTGCAGAATGGGTGATGGCAACAATGAACATACTTTAATGCAATGGATTCTTTAGTGTGTGTTGTCAACCAAACTTGTAACAGAAGTCATTGGTCACTTTGCATTCACATTAAGGTTTATTCACGAGCAACAATGATGAAGAAGTGACGAAGTGTAGTCAGAAGTGATTCTCAAAGTCAGAGCTGAGGATAACAGCTTCCCTGCCACCTATGGGAGCATTTACCCGAGCAAACTTTGTGTAATAGCATCAAATTCGCCGTCTTCAACCCGTCGTTAGAGAGTGAAACCAAGTGAACTGCTGTAACTTCTCAATATATGTGTATTTTTTTCCTTTTTATTTTTGGTAAAACCGCCTCGTGAAGGCAACTCGAAGTGCAATACACACATCTATAGCTCATGCAAGGACGACGCAAGGACCTCTTCGCTTCGCGCCGTGACTACCGAGCCCAGCTGTAAAGCCATGTGCATGGAGTACGACGAATACTACGCATATTATGTACAGGACTGTGTACAATGTTGGAAGAACCTCCTCTCTTTCTTTTTAAACTTCCACACTGTTTTGTAGCTTTTTTTGTCTGTGGATGGAGCAAACTTATGACTCTCGCTCCGCTTCTTTTCTCTGCTGTTGCTTGGCGTCGAGAACAGCTGCCACTAGGGCGGCCCCGCGGCCGGAGCCGTCGGTGGACAACATGAGGTCGAATTTGTAGTCGATGCCCATGAGCTGGCTGATGCGCGAGCGCATGATGTTCGGAAAGTGGGGGTGGTACCTACGGAGAGAGGAGGAACAACTTGAAAGCCAACTTGTGCAGCGACGGCGACGACCCCTTCCTACCTGAAGACAGATCCATCTATGGCCACGACCACGTCCTTGTAGTCCATCTTCTTCAGCAAGGCCGTGATGCCGGCAGAGGCCATGAAGCCAGCCCTCCGACTGATAAGCTCGCAGATGTACCTTTGATTCGACGGAAATTGCTCGTTGCATTGTTGTATCATTATTGTATTACTTTAATCATAACATATTTGTGACTAAAGACATGCATGATTACCTAACTGCTGAGCAGTCCTCGTCGCTGGGGTCCTTGATGTTAAGCTCTTCCAGGACCTTGCGACATCGGGTAAAGTCGCCAACGGGGTCAGATTCAATCTCACTCACGTATCTACCAAGAAAGTTGGAAAGTTCATGCTTTCCATGAAGGCAGCTGTCACTCTATCCATGTACTTCTTAAGTACACAGAATTATTTTCTTTTCTCTTTCTCCTCTACCAAACTGAACTGACGAATCTTCTCTGCAGAGGATCTAACTACATAAAAGGCCGTCTTACACATACATAAATCCTTTACAAACATAAATCCCCTACAATTCACGTAAAGTGCGCTTCAGTGACCCCCATGCTGCTCCACCTAATTCTACCTTTATACTTTACGCGCAAAAGTTTTCCTGCCCATTTAATTCTTCTCCTTCGTGCCTGTTCTAATGGTGGGCCTCATAATGGTAGGCCTAATGTTGAGGCCTTTGAAAGACTTGGTGAATTTTCCAGTGGCATCGACGACGGTGTGACCTTTCGTTGGAAAGTCAGTGAGTCAGAACCAACCTGGTGAGAAATCTGCCCCACTCAAAGAGGAGGTCGGTGTCCTTGTCCTGGAAGATGAGGTTTTCCCAGACCATGTCGATGAGGACCTGCCTGGTGAGCTCTCCCATATACATTCCAGAGATCATCTTCTCGAAGGTCTGCTTGCCGGGATTGAGAGACCCCTCGTCGACGGCCTCGTCCCATTTCGTCCTGACGATGTCCAGCTCCCCGTTGTCGCCGAACGCGCCCCACTCGGTGTTGACGATGACGTGTTCGGGCTCGTCGTCGTCGCCGCCGTTTGCACGATTCCATGTGCCGACGCTGTCGAGGTTCTCCAGGTAGCACGCATTGGTACCTGCGCGCACGGGGTACGGCGCCATCGTTGTCTCCATCGATCTAGTTCACGTGACCAATGATCTTACCCGTGCCCACGATGAGGCCAATCCTGCACTTGGGCTCCTTCCATGCGCATGACATCAGGCAGCCGGTCGTGTCATTAAGGATGGCGCACACGTCGATGTGATCAGCCTCGCCCTTGCGAGCCAGCGCCTAGGACAACGCCGTGATAGGGGGCAACACTTCTAGTCTAAGGAAGATGAAGCTCACCTGACGCAAAAGCTCCACCACGTCCTCCCCCTCCACGCCCGAGCAGCTGAAGCCCTTCGTCCAGTTGGTCAAACGACCCTACACATTGGTGACAACAACATTGTAGGACACGGGCTATATCACTCCTCCCTATGCGCAACCAGTGTATAGAGTGTATTTTGTAGTCGTGTCATATCTGGTGTTGTGGAAACACTTTTACATAGGTTTGTGCGTGCATCACATGTACAAATATTCACTTTTTTCTATTGTATTAGCTACGGGATTTATTTAACTAGATGACGTAGAAAGCTTTCTTTTTTACTACGTCCATGTGGGTCATAGGACATCACTGAAATTCCATCTTATTCTACTTCATCTCCCCGGCTTCTCGCTAGCCGTAAGCCTAAGAACGTAGCTAGGCCCAGGTAGGCCTAAAAACTGCAAAACAAGGCACAAGTGCCTAGACGACCTAATGGTCACGCCACAAAGTCAAGGAAGAGCTCGGGTTATATAATGAATTAGCGATGTTGAGGAACACCGGCTTTTTGTTGTTTTTTGCTCATGCACGCATAACTTGGAAGTGGACCAAGCTGCTAAAACCTCAAGCCCGAGCTAAGTCAAGCTTCGACTTTTTGAGCCTCGACCGCTGATCAGCTTTTTGGCAATTCTTTGAGTGAGCCAGCAAAGATTTGAAACTAGTCTCTTCTGCCGACTAAATGACAAAGGTTCACAACTCATGCACGGCAGTGGCAACAACTGGACAGACCGCTGGGTCGGGCAGCCTGCGCGGCCAGGCAGCCCCACTGGGCTGGTCAGCCTGCTGGGCCGAGCAGACCAAGTAGGCTACCCTTTGTTTTTTCGGGATAGGAACAAAAAATCTGGACGAACTAAACCAGACTTTTTCAAGGTTTTCTTCTCCCCCATCCTGGAGCCACGAGTTGTCTCCAGCCGCCAGACTGGCGATCTGTTTCGAGCCCAGCCTCGTTTCACCTCTAGCTTGAATAAAAAAGTCGGGAATGCATTAGTGATGTGCGGCAATAGGAGGGAGAAGTGGCCCAAAGGCCATTTTCTTTCCTTTTCCTCCTCTTGGGAGGAGAGAAAAAGGCCAAAGTTCAAGTTTCTAGCTTTGATTGATAATGCCAACTTTCTGCTTTCTCTCACCCTTTTGGGCAAGGCTTAATGTGGAAGAAGGAGAGAAAAAGTGTGACCCCCCCACTTCTCATCCACTGCAGTGTGAGTTTGTCAGGGTTGCCACTTTTTGCTGGGGAATAAGTTTTCATGCCTGGGCTGCGGTGTAGCAAAGTGACGCGTGGAGAGCCGTCACGATACTTGCCAGACACTTTGGTGAATGACAAGGATAAAAAAACAGCGAAAGTGCATTTTGCGCTACAATAGCTCCATCCAGTCGAAAAGTCAGGGTTGCCACATTACAGGGACTTCTGACGAATTTTGTCAAGCTAGTTACATGGTGAAAAGTTTATCTTGTCATAAGTGTCGACGACAGGCGCTGCCACGCCCTTGCGTCCCGAACTCTGGCTCGCTTCGATGCAACAGGGTTGCCACATTGCAGAGACTTCCCGTTTTTTATCAGGGTCTTTTCTGTGGCACGAAAGACATGAATGAGTGTCAAGCGAAAAGCCAAGGTTGCCACAGTACCTGAATTTCTCGAATTATGCATTATAAGCGTCTTGAACCCTGGGAACCTTGTCGAACCCCTAATAAATCGATCTAATGACACGATACGACCATTCAGGAGGAAATGAGTGGAGAAGAGGATGACGTCGTGAACTTGTCAAAGTCAGTACAATCGTTTCTAGCTATATCGACACCATTGGGACCAGAGGAAATTGTGTCGGTGTATCCGGGTTGTTGGTAGCAGCTTTTCTTTTCTTTTTACTTTGTTGCCGCCAATGTGATATCGCTGAACTGCCTGGCGGCCTGTTGGGCCGAGGCAGCCAACCAGGTCCGCCAGATTGATCAGGATGTTGGAACATATCTGATCCAGAGTTGGGCGCAGTCACCAATGGGGACACCAAATAGTGATGTAGTAAGTCAGCCAGAAAATGCAAGTGTACCCGGAGAAGAAATGCCCCGGATATGCCGGCGTTATGTAGAATCTGAGACAGAACATGATCTCATATTCAACTTGCACAGCTTATGCATCGTCTCAGGTGTTGTCTGGACTGCTTTTCTGGGAAACGGTGCACGTGCGACTGCCTTGGTCACCTCCAGGAGGCAGAGAAGTCTGTGCTGACTTTCGTGTGTCTGCGTGAAGTCGTCTTCATTCCTTGGCTACTATGACTAAAGTTCATGGTTTGCGCCTCAAAATGTCTTTAGACATAATTTTTTAAAAGCATATTAAAAAGTTATGGTTGTGTATCATCCTACTGTGCTGGGTAATACGGAGGTGTTGAGTGTACGCAATGTTTATCAATAGCCTGCATACCTTCGCTAGTCCCTCCTGCCTGCAGGGGAAGCTGAATGTGAAGCCCAGGGGCAACTTCTTCCCATCCAACTTGAACTCGACGACGAACTGGTGGAGGCAGTCGGCAATGTGGTCGAAGAGCTCCGTGCCGGTGCCCACCATCACCTTCTTGGGTATGGCGAACACCCTCGAGTCCATGGAGAACTTCTTTCCCTCTCCGATCTCGACCAGCAGCACTCTGAAGTTGGTTCCGCCAAGGTCGAGAGCGAGGAACTGGCCGGTCTCCTTCCCGGAGGGCAGGTAGCGCACGTAGGTGGGATAGCACTTGACCGAGGCGGTGTCGTGGTGACTGCGGCTGAGTCCCTTGTCTATGGCATAACGCAGGCGCTGCTCGACAGCGTGGATGTGGTCGTTGTTGACGACGAGATCGCGACACAGATCTTCGATGCGCCGCCGGTTGTCCGTGATGATCCGGGGCTTGTACGACTGCATCGTCGTCGAGGACATGCGCTGCAGCTTGCGCTTCTCCGGCGGCGGCGCGCGCCATGTGTTGGGGAAGTTTTGGATGTACTCCTGGTACGTGGCCATGATGACGATGATGAAGTTTGTGCTCTGGTCTTTTTCTCCCTATCTCGGTCTCTCTCTTTCTCTCTCTGCTTCACTCTGTGTGTATGTGTGTGTGTGTGTGCGTGCGTGCGCGCGTATCAGGCACGGGATAGAGCTGTTCTGGGTGGGACAACTGGTGTTCGGCTGGCAGAAGCAGCACTGGCAGAGGAGCTCTGTGATCTTGCAGGGCGTCTAGCTCGTCGCTCTCTGACTGCCCCCCCCCCTCCCTCCTCCTCGTCCTCCTCCTCCTCTCTCCAGTATGACTTTCAGTCGACCCCTGTGCGCATGTATGTACGTATGAGAGAGAAGGGGGGAGCCCGACCCACTGACGGCAGAGCTGCTTTCACTCCTCGCCGGCGGCCGCGGCCGCAGGCAAGGAGGGAGCCGACGAGGCGAGACGACTGCTGTTGCTGCTGGATCAATTGAATCCGCCCACTTGATATTTTGTCCTCAAGGAGAAGAAGAGACACTTTTTTCGTTCTCCTGCCTGCTAGAAAATTCTAGGGATGAATCTGACCCTACTGAGGTATGAACCAAGCCTGCGTTGGCGGCCGCGGCCGCCGCCAAACGAGTTCTAGTATTGTGAAAATAAATGGATAAAAATTTTGGGAGCGCCCGAAACGAAGAAGGAAAGGAGCACAAAGAGGCCGCTTCCTTTCTCTTTCTTGCTCCTCCATGGCTGGCAGGCCCACGCCGGACTGGGCCTTGGAGCAGGCCTAGCTAGGCATTTTCTTCAGCTGCTGACAGCCACACTATCCAATGACTCTTTTCTCTCTCAAATTAGTAGGTACAATCATAGTTCGTACATCATTGTGAATAGAAATGTTCAAGCCGTCTTTAAGCTTTCCCTTCTCTTGTTCTTTAGAGCCCCTTTCAGTGCACCTTTCTTCACAAATGTTCGGGGGGGGGGGGGAAGAAAAAATTGCCAACGTCACATGGAAAATGTACCATTTTATTTGGCTCGCACTGATTCGTGCCTCTCACGACTCCAGCTCCAACGAGTGAAAAACCATTTTATTTCTTCTATTGCGGGGAAATCTCAGCATGTGAAAGTGGACTACGTTGTGGGAATCCAAAAATTTGGCCATTTCATTATCGAAGTCGCTTAATAGCTGGGAAAATCCCCGGCTGACATTTGCTTCTTCTTTAATTACACATCCACACACTTTTTTTTTAAAAAAAAAAAATAAAATTTTGAAAGCGTCAGTCGCGACAGGAAATTCGCTGTATCTTTAAAGATTGTGTATTTTGAAAAATTTCGTATTACAAAGCCAGACACATCTTTGTGTGATGGATCTTTGACGCTGTTTGTTTACATTTCTCCGCAGGCAGCGGAACAACTCTAGCACAATGATGAGTCCTTTACTCACTTTCATATATGCCAGTATTGCCCCCACCCTGTACGCGCATCACAGTGACGATATACATGGGCTTGCATTGTGGAACGATGTTTTCCTTATATTGACTGAGGTGATTTTGACCCGTCCGAGGCCTCAGATTGTCCGAGGACGGGTGGAGGTCCCGAGGACAACCTGAGGCCGAGGACGGGTCAAAAGCTCAGTAAAAACGGGCGGGCAATGTGTAATCTAACGCAGAATTCACGACATTTTACAAGTTATGCAGCCCCTTCAAAAATGTTCATACAGGCTGACTAGGCTGGCCTGGGCTGCTGCTCTTGTCTTTATGACTACTCTCACTATATATTTGCTGGTGCCCAACAGTATTTCCCAAGGTTTGCCATCTTTCCCAGCTGAATCAGCTACAACAGCCGATATGGTCCCAAAATACTTCCTCTCTGCATTTAAGAATCTAACACTGCAGAGCAACAATTTCGCGTTAAGTACTACATGTTCTGCTTCCCCTGGAAATATACAGTAACTGCGGCCAACGCAGTCTTGAATATTTCCCCCCCACTGAAAGCTTGTAAGGTAAAGCAGCAAATTTGCGTTAAGTATGATATATAAATCGTATGTACAGGTACATATGTAGGACTTGCGCACTGGGCCATAAAACGGACTAAGTGGTGTGTGCACACACCTCAGTCGAGTGACTGCAGCCGAATTTGCGAATGTAGTGCAAGAACAACGTGGCCTAGAACAATTTCCTCAGTAGAAGTTGGAGAGGAGAGCATTGGAACAGGTGGGATGTAACGTTGGAATGTTAATAACGGAGCAGCCTCCATATTTATTACACTTAAAATAACACGTGCTGCGTTGATACAGTACTAACGTCTACTTACAGTGTCCTTTCTCTCTCTGCATTGTGTGTTTGTTTACACAATCAGAAGATTTTTCGAGAAAGCGCACGCGGACGCAGAGAAAGAGATGACATTGTAAAATTCTGCACACAGCTAAACTGTCAGGAGGAACCAACTCATCTCTGCCGTACATTGTACAGGGTGGATGCGCAGTTTCCACCGGGTGGCACAAAAGGGCGTCATCCTGTCTGGGTGCCTCATTGGCTACTGCATCTCGCGCTGCTGGGGGCACAACGGTCTTAAACTGTCGGCAAAAATATCTCACTTTTAGGTGAATATTTTCTTTAAAAAAACTGATGCAGCGTTGCATGAAAATATGTCATTACAATGGAACGCGCTGGTAATTGGAAAAAGTTGCATATTTAAGCGATGGTAATTTTTGACAAAATATGCGAAGATTATGTTAACTTTCCCCAAGTATGTTGTTTTTAGTCGGCTATGGCCAAAAACGTGTCAGTCATGAATGGTTTGCTTAATGCAATTTCACACATATTTGGCAAAATATGAGAACATCGCAATGTTTCAGCTTACAAAACAGCAGATCTGGTGCAGGATCCGTAAGGTGAGAAAATGTTTTTCGACCTCCTCGAATAGGTTGATATGATGAACCCTCTGCTGCTGGTCTGAAATGCCTCTTTGGGTCCTTTCTGTCACAATTGGCCCAAATGGGTGGTCCCCTTGACCATCGTCGTCAGGTCCAGCAAGGTTAGCACGCACAACAAGTTTAGATCAGCTTTGTCAAGCAGACCCAAGTTCAAGTCCAATGCCATGGCCAAGGCCGCGTTGAACAAGACGGAAGACGGCTATTGTGGTCCTGGACAGGGTGTCTTTGACAAAGTGTGGAGTCCCCAAACGAGGCGAACATAGAAATGACTCCCACAAAAGTCAGTGTAGGAAGCATCCACCCTGTAGTGAGCCTGTTGCTGCACTGAAAACGCACTGCACTGAGTAAAGGGATCACTCACTCCGGAATCACGACGCACATCATGTCACGCCTAACCTAGCCCAAGTTATCATTAAATGCAAAACACAGACAGACCCACGGACGAACATATGTACAGTTTTCCTGTTATCCACTTCTTGCCTCTTCTCCACCCATTGGGGTGCCTTTTTTAGTCTCATTGGCATAACGATTTACGTATACAGGGTGTCTCAGTTAACTTGCAGATAAGGCTTTTCGTGCTTTTCGTTACAAAGGTTTAAAACTTGGGGAGGGGGGGGGGGGAAGGAGACAAATCTTAGTTTTCCCACTATTATGCGGCACATCTTGGTCGGTCTAAACAATTTTGGCTGGCATTTCAGAAAGGGTTACCATGTTTTGATCTTCAAGTTGGTGCCAACGAAGTCACCCTAAGAAATATGTGCTCAAAGCTACAGCATGACCAAGACAACTTAAAAAACACAAAAGAGCAGCACGCATGAGAGCCTCATGCTTGGCATTGGGTATCGATCGAACCCACCGAGGTGGGCGCTGTAATCGACTTGAGTATCGAACCCTTGTGAAGAAGAAAAATGGAGATATCTGAACCGATTTAAGTAGTTGGCTTGGATCACGCAATGGCAACAATGTCTTGGCCAAGCAACCTCAGGGGCCAGGACAGAAAGGTTTATGGCATTTTATCTTTTTCCTTTAACATAGACACCCCCGAGGTCGAGGCTGAGGCTGCAAAGCAAGAAGAGAAAGCAAAAACCACACTTTTGTTTGCTGTCTGGCGGATATGAGAGATTTTGGGGGATCAAACCTATACTGAAACTGTCTGTCTGAGTCTGTCTGTCTGTGCGTCGATCTCGTTCAGAATGAGTTGAATGGCACCTGACAGGTGACCAGGGAGTCATCCCATCAGCCCCGAACTAGGGAAAATGAAGGAATGAAGGTTCTTCAGCAGCAGTTCCGGGGGGGGGGTTACCTACTCTCCCTCCCTCCCCCCCTTCCGTTCAAAATTGAGCAATACTTAAGCAACTTGTATCAGATTTGACAAAGCCGACTGAAATTAGTCACGTGTCAGAGAAAAGCAAACTTAGTCATAATTGACATGGATGGACGCCATTAGAAAGTTATTGACAGGTAATTTTTCCAGCAATTTTTCCGCAATCACCCAGTACTGAGGAGGCTGAGGAGAGAGAGATTTGGCAAATTCCATCAACAGCTGGAGCCTCTCAACGTGTTACCCCTTCTACATGTAAACTGCGAAGCCCCGACATAAACGGAGGAAGGAAAGGGTTAAGAACTTCGTCTTCATCATTACTTTCAACACCTTGTGTTGCTGAGCCGGGTGCTTCGCAAAAAAAATCTGGGAAATCACACGCGCACTCAGAGTTGGCTGGTTTTTTGCCCTCAGGCACTAATAATCCTTCTTCTGCCCACCTGGGAAATGCCAACATCATCCAATGTGAGACATACGGTTGAGACATTCAGAGCCTCTCACTCACCAACTCCTTGTAGCACTTACTGTAGAAAACTCTGTCAGAGCAGCCGGAGAAAGCAGGACTTAGCAAACAATTCAGATTTGCCATTGAGTAGAAAAGAGTGATCCTTTGCTGCCTCTTCTGCAGCTTCAGCTTCAGCTTCTTCTACTCCTTCTTTCTCTTCTTTCACTCCTTCTTCTCCTTCCTCTTCTTATTCTACTGCTTCGAGAGGAGAAGCACCAAAACTTTCCTCATTTGTCCGCCAAAGCGACGAAAGACTAAGCACTGTTAAGTACGTCCATGCATACATACTGTAAAGATTGGGAACTCGTATATTGTGCTGAAGATACTTAAGGTACTGTAGTGCCAACCTTTTGATGAAAATACAGGGTGAGCGCAGAGTCATCCGACAAGAAATATGTCTCTGAGTCCTTGGCAAAATATCTCAACGCAGATGTAACTTTTGAAAGCTCAGCCTTAGTGCGTTCGGAAGCTAACCCTAACCTAACATGAATCTAGTGCAAATATATTGCAACAATGACCATTGTTCCATTGTAACATTGACCACTGACCATTGTAACAATATGCCACCCGAAGCATAGAGTGACAAACCTTACAACATCCTAATTTCACATATCCCAACCTAACAGCATCCTAATTTCACATATCCCAACCTAACAACATCCTAACTTCACATATCCCAACCTAACAACATCCTAACTTCACATATCCCAACCTAACACCATCCCAACATGACCTAACAGCCTGGAATAACCTAAAACTGTGGCACCAACCTAACTCCAGCTCTGAACTAAGACTAAAAATAGCACTAACTTAACTTTACCTAACCTAATCCTCGTCTGTCACGCAGTACGGACGAGAGACGCAAGCCTTATTCACCAACACCTTTCGATAGGCATCATTTTCACACCCATTGGAGGCCCAGAAGAAAAAAATTACAGGATGAATCAGAAACTTGGGTCAGGGATATGGGAAAGGCCAGCAGGCAGAAACGCATTCTTACTCTATTCTCGACTGATATCTTCTTTTCCCTTCGAGGGAGACCCAGAGAGCCTGACTGGACGTACACATTGTGGGTGGAAGGAAGTGTCTAGACTCACTGAAAGACGAGTTGGCAGCCAAGTTACCTAGAGAAAAAAAATCAACTTCTTCAATCGACCACTGACCATCTCAGCCCTTTTACCCTCTTCCTCACTGTGTGGACGTATGAGAGAGAGTTTCCTTTTTTCGCCCCCTCTGAGATGTATGCTCAATGGCCTCTGCGACCATTTTTTCTCTTCTTTTGCTGAGAAGAGAAAAATAGTGGCATTCACCAACCAAGATATTGGCTTGTCCTTCTGTGACCTCTCGGCCAGACCCAAAACCACTGCTGAGAAGACCATGACTAATGTTTCAAAAGCCCTGGCGGACGTAAACACCTTCAACAGCATTAGGGTTGTGAAGGTCAACCACATCTGCAGGGGGGGACCTACCATGCCTGCTGCGCCTGGACACATATCCCTGGGGCAAAATAGAGCTGCATTGGGCCTCTGGACTCGGACTTGCTGTTTACTGGCAGCTGTCTGAACCGCCTCTGTTCACTCACGGACTAACTACCAGTACCAGCACTCATGGGTAATAACTGACTACCAATCTCAGTAGACTTATCCATGGTCAATGTATCCAACTTCTCCCTGGGTCGGGGTCAGCACCAGCCTGGGTCAGTACGAGCACTCATTGGCCATGACCAGGGTTGTATTTGTGTTAGCTGGAGTCGGATCAGAGATGACTCGAGTTAGGGTATTTGGTGATTTCAGAGTGAAAGACGTTGATGTTTTTGCCTTCAATTCTTTTGTCCAAACTCATCTTACTCGTGTTTGAATGATAAAGTTCTCAAAATTATGCAGGTTTTACCTTTTTTATACAATTTTGGATGAAAATCGTTCGTAAAAGCGGCTTTGAGTGTTCTTACGTGAGGTGAAATTCACCAAAAATAGGTGAATTTTCCTTAATCCATTCCTTTATCTGTTCTTATATACTGATTTTTCATATAAGCTCCTACGGTACATGTTTGTGATCTGAATCAGTCACGCACCAAGAACTTTAAAAAATTGCTAGACTTAAATGATCTGGTACCCTCAAGTAATGTTGACATCAGCTATATCATGTTGCATCGACACTATGATGCAATAAGGACCAAGATTTATTCTTCTTGTGTAGCCAAGTTGAGTCGAGTCGTTTGCTCCATCTACCCGAGCCATCTTGAGTCAGAGTTCCTTGTGACAAGTTCGAACGGAGTTCGAGTCATGATCAGAGAATCTGTATTCGAGTCAGTTATTCTTTGGTGAGTAGAGGCAACACTTGTCTTGATTGCCAACACCAGTGGAGTCAGACACAGGTAATGTTTCTAACTACCAGTCCCAATGGTTGCCCAAGATTCGAGCTCCAGCCCTAGCTAATACATCCCGCAGGTCCTGCGGTCAGGTAGCAAAGTCATAATCGGGGAAATATGGATCTGGACGAGCCTCGCGTGCACGAACAACATCGCTCCGATGACTGCTTGGTATAGCAAGATGCATAGCATTAGAACTGAGAGATTTTCTTGGGTAGCAACATCCACGGGTATTACCCAAACATCTGGGATCATTCATTCGTAGCAAACCAAAGTGCAGAATTTATGCACACGCAAATTCACGGAATTATCTATGAATAGAGCTTCTAGAAAAGATCCTTTGGGCTTCAGAGGCGCATGAATGCAAAGCTCCGAATGGCTTATGGAAAAAAAAAGACAAACAGTTCAAATCATATCAAGGTGGTCGAAGGTGGCCACTCTGACATTCTGAAATCATCACAGTGTACAGGGTGGTCCGAGCAGATTTGCCACTTTCTTTTCCCCAGCCAGTTCCACCCTGTAGAAATGCACAAGACGTGCGCAGACGCTCAAGACACCTGTTATGTTTAGTCTTGCAGCATTTTGTCGACCCAGAAAAAACTGTGATTTTTCTTCATTCAGTGGATCATGCACAGTTACGCTCAAATATACTCATGACACCTGGAGATTTGCACATTTTCAGCATTAACAGCGGAACTCCGCCCTTTTAGAAGATGTTCTAGCGATAGCGACTATAGTACCCTTTAATGATGAGTACTTGAAATTTGTGTACGTACGTGTGTGTATACAATCTTGTACGTACTTTTGCGGTTAAAAAGAGGGTCTTAGCATTCGCTCAAGAAACCAGAGAATCAATGCTTTGTGCACATCCTTCTTTTCACTGAGTACATTTGATGTCCAGGAGTGCCCAAAAAACTATAACTTTCTCCAAACCTCCTCGTCAACTACAAAGCTGTCTGTGTTGTGGTTATGAATATTTTGAGACCCTTTTTTCCGCATACAGGATTGTATACATTTAGTGTAAGTTTTCATGACCGATCAGTGTTTGGGATGGTGTTGAGACGAGCCGTTCTTACCTGAAAGACAACAAGTGGCGTTTATTAGTTACTGTAATATATATAATACAGTATAGAATGTATAGATGTGCGCAATAGCAGCAAAACATTTTTCTCCGCGAACGCTGTAAACTCATGCCGTGTTTCATACACCTGTGAGTCATGATGCATATTTATATCTCTCTGGCAACTGTAGGAGATCACTATGAAGCAGACATGACCAGCAATGGCATCAAACGATTCAAAATTGTTCAAATATCAATACGCGGCCTTTTGTACAGGTTTAGGGCGATGGATATGAACATGATCGCATAGGAAAGGGTAGGAGTGTCATAGAGAGAGAATGATATTTTTCCGTATACAGCCACTCTTTGTGAGAACAGAGCGAGGACTGCCAAGACTGTGGCACTTGGTAGAACCCCCAGTCTCTTGATAGAGCCTCCCCACGTGGGTTACAGTGATAACATGCACGTCATACCGCTTAGCAATGATCCTCTGCCTCGATCTGTGCAATTATTTTTTTTCTTAGTTGGTCCATGTTCCATTGCTCAGGTTATAGATGTAGGAATTTCCAACAGGTTGCAAATGAAAGCTCAGATGCCTCCCAACCTTCAGTATTTTATGCCATTTTGAGCTAAAATTAAGGTGGACCTGGAAAACGACGCTTACACAGCCTCACAAGATTATAGTACGCACCCGGTATTCGTACGGTTGGTGAAAAGATCAATGCAAACCTTTTGCTTTTGTATACAAACATGATCAAAGTCTGCATGATGGAGAACTTAACCGAAAAACACCGGTGACGACAAACCTGTGGCATTCAGACACGCCGGTGAGTATCTGGAGATGTGGTAATGCTGTCCATGTTCCCCTCATTAACTCATTGACCTTGCGTAATGACTTACTTGGCTTTGAGATGCTGACGATCTCCAGTGATGCAGAGTCATCTCTCTCTATACAATGTCAATGGTGTCTGCTTGTTTGTTCGTTCCCTATGGGACCAAACGGACATAGAGGATCCTCTGGATCCATGTATAGTAAAGAAGGAGGGGTGGGTGGGTTGGAGATGGACTTTGAGGCTGTTTCGAGGCCAAAGCCGAGGTCAAAATTATTTTACTGGACGAGGTCAAGATTTATTTACTGGACAACGAATGAGCTGCGCGGGACTCGGATTCCAGCAAACCCAGTAAGCCAAACTGCAGCCCTGCTTGGCTTGACCGTTGGACAGAGGGCCCGCTGCTATCACCACAGTCAGGGAGCGAAGAGGAGTTTCGGGATCGTCCAATTTCAACAGGGACCCACGGCATCTTGGGAGTGACGTAGGGGGTTGAGGTGGATTGGGGGCCAAAATCGAGGTCGAAACTAGAATCTGCTGCCATCCAGGTCATAAAGTCATGTTCACGAATAAATGTCACTCTGTCCTCTTCAGGTCATCAGGTTTGACCAATGACTTATTTTGAAAATGCCAACAGTCTGGGTGGTTCGGAGTCATCACACGTATGGCAAAGTTGTCAGCAAAAGATTTATTTTCCCTCATTAAGTCGTTAAGCATGGCTAATGGCTCCTCTTTTCTCCACTTCAAGGACATCATTACAGGGTACAAAGATGGGCACTCCTAGCTTATTCCGCGGTCAGCATGTTGTTTGTGCATACCCGAAAGAAATGGGTCAGTTATGCAACATGACAGAGGCAGAGATACCATTATCATCTGCTACACACACTCTGAGCCAGACTTTTCAGCGTGTTCTTCCCACACAAACTTCTAAAGTACGTTGCAAAGATCTTTGTGATGCAGGACGCAGCACTCCCTTCCCACTTTTTTTTGCACTACCTAGCACTTTCCACTTTTTTTAGTGTGTGCACACATTATGCATCAAGAGTAAACAGGGTAAAAGATCAGGGGCGAAGTGTATAGGGTGTAGAACGCGTGCGTCGGCACAAAGTATTTCCACTCGACAACTCGTGGCTGCCTGCGAGGATCTTGGTTGCGTCGTCGTGGTATTATGTATGCGCAAGGCCGTTATAGACATCAGCAGGTATGAGCAAGGCCAAGCTGCTCCATGAAGGCTGTCGAGGGTCTCGAGTACGCACTTCTCAGCAGGTTCTCAGCTGTGTCATTTTTTGGACCTCCGTCTATCAGATGACAAGTTGACGATCAGAATGTGGCAACACTTTCTGGAATGCTGCCAACCAGAAGCCTCCAGCAGGAGGTTGTCCAGGCTTGGGGTCAATCTCATGGATGTCATCACAACACTTATGAACACTCGACATTGGCCTCGAAAATGAGATCCCACCCAAATACATTGCAGATGGTCAACCCCAAAATGTGCAGTAAGGCCAACCAGGTGGCGGAATACCACATGGGGTACTTCCCGACGGACATTGGCATCTGAGATAAAAACAAATATAAATTGTGTTCTCAAATGTGCCGTTTATATGGTAAAACCAGAATTAAGCTTTCTCTAAAATGGCACTTTACTGGTTCTACGTTTATGTCTTTAGCACGTCTTAGGAACTGTTTTTAGTTGAAGCATTTGCCGGGGCCTTTTAATGTGTTATGATTGTGAACGAAGCCCATATTCATGAGTGATGTACGAGAAATACCTGGACACCCTGGCCTCCATTTCAGTTGTCGTCCAAGTTCCACTACATAGCAGTGTCGCGTCGAGTCACTCATGGTAATTGCTATTAAGATCTGCTGGCCATGATTTGTCGTGCTTTGTCACTAATTTTCAAGGTCTCATGCCGAGAATAAACCTTAAGGCAACTAATGAAACAAACAAGAGCAAGGATAAAAGTGCCTGCACGGATCATCGGTGATAGATGTCTCAGGGACTCCCTGGACAGCAATGAGGCGGAGGATGAGGGTCTCGCTGAAGCTGGAGAGGAGGCAAAGAAGGCTATAAACGTTTTACAACATCTTTCTCTCTCTCCGACTCGCCGACAAGGACACGAAGGCACGTACTCGACTTTTGGGGAGCGTCCACACTGGACCAACTTTTGGGTCAGTTTGGAAAGTCCTCTGAGGGAAGGACAAGGTTGGGACTGCTGAGACGCGGCTTAAAAACGGCTGTACACATGTACATACAGGGTGGTAGGGGATATCAAGAAGAAGGAGAAACAATCTACATTTTTAAGAAGTGGTCAGCTGCTAAACTCTTTGCCCAGTCTGTAAAAACCTGCAAAAAACCACATTTGCTCCACCCCGTACCCCGAAGAAGAGTGATCCGTGATAATGAGACACACTGTAACAATCGCCCTTTCATTATTGAACCGCCCCAACCCCCCCAAGCATCGCCACCACCAAAAAATGCATGGAAAGGTTTAGGTACTTTCCATTCAGCAGCTTTCTTGAAAGCTTCTAAACTGTACCACGTCCTACTATGAAGGAAAGCACGTGGTGGCTTCTTTTTTTTCTTTTGCCCATCCCGACCCTGCGGCATACTTTATGGCGCATAAAATCAGAGAGCTGATTTATGGGTGCCGGGCCCACCCAATTTTATCGCCCATTCATGAAGGAAGTTACGATAACTGAAGAAAGTTCATATGCGAAAGCCCACGCTATTGTGGGGTAAATAATGACCACTGACTGACTGGAGGAGGACATCTACAAGATCGACTCCGGCACACTGAACGAGGAGGTGTCTGTCCCACCTGTTGGCCAAGCTCAGCCCTACAGGTGCGTCCACGTACCTGGGAAAGTCTGGGATGGGCGGGAAATATGTGGCGTCAAATCCAGACTTTCACTCTACTGATCCCTTCTTGCCACGTACGGGAGGAGTCTCGCAATACAGTGAAGCCTAGATTTAGACACTGTTTAATCTAGAGACCTCACAGCAGTGATCCCTATGACTACAATTTTGCTACTTTTTCACTCCATTCCTGTGGGGAAGGTCTCGACAAAGAAATGACAATCGAATCTAGACTCAACTGTACTGATCTTGCGTACAGCAAAGTCCCCAACCCAACCCACCCGTACCGTAGAGACAATTTATCCGCGTTTTCTCTGCCTTTTACTGTGCTCACAGAGACTCTATTTAACAGAAAGGACGTTGCCTCCGAGGACAAAATGTTTAAATCGAGACTTCACTGTAGTCATCCCTCCCTGCCACTAATGCGAAAGTACAGTGATGTCTCGGTTTACCCCCAATTCCGCTGCCTTCCACTCCACGCCAGCGGGGAGAAGCCTCGCGTTCAGCAGCGCTCAATTGAGACTTCACTGTATTTTTGTTCCTCCATACACCTTGTGACGTATGTCTGATAACTCTATTCAATCTTCGTCGCTGCCCTGGCATGCCATAAATTTGTATGAGACACGAGAGCTGTTCACTTCACTCCTCGTCACGTGGGTAATACAAATGAGTCTTGATTTAACCACTTCCTTTTTTTCCACGAATCCAGACCTGACGTTAAACTGAGACTTTCTGAATCGAAGCAGAGCGAAAGGCGGCAAAATTATCGTTGAATGGGGACTTCGCTGTATGGTCTGAGTAAGCAATGTCTCGTCTCCGACATGCAGGACCTGTGGCACATCTAATGTACTGTTTTAAGTCCACTTGTCACTGATATATGATTGTCATGCGTATGATAGCACACTCAACAGTGGACGCACTTTTCTCAGAGGGTGGCAGCTCTGAAGCCATTGAAAATGTGACAACTCTGAGCATGCGGAATGGCTTACACAAGTGGTGTGGACAGCTGACCCCAAAGCTACAGCTCAATAACAACGATCGCAGATCCAGCGCCTTGGACAACCTGCCTTTGACATCAGCACTCGGTAGGATGGATCCTGAGATGTCTTTCTTCAATCGATTATATAACGCTGGCATCAAACCCTACCACTTTGGGATCACACCCAAGTGAGCCATAACTACTGTGAAAAACTATCGGTCATTTTTCAGTCTGTTCCCGTAGAGATTTGTAGCTCATTTTTTTCGTGTGGTCTTAGCAAAATGTTCGACATTGATGCTGGAAAAGGGAGCCCTGGTATTGATTACAACTTAGAACATTAAAAATCACATAGAAGAAGGACCCAAATTACAAAAAGTCCTGGCAGAGCTCAGCCCCCTCCCTCCTTCAAGGGCTTTTAATAATCTTCACAACTACAGGCGGAAATGACACAATGTCAAAAAACATCACAAAGAAGAATCGCGTTGTGCAAATTTTGCATTAAGCATAAACTACACTGAGTTCCCACTTATAGTTTTTTGGGAGTGACGTTTCGTATATATGAGTGAAGTGAACAGCTCTCGTGTCTCATACAAATTTATGGCATGCCAGGGCAACGACGAAGATTGCATAGAGTTATCAGACATAACTAACAAGGTGTATGAAGGAACAATAGCAGTCATTGCGCATCACCCAGGAAATACATCTTTTTTCACTTTTTCTCTCTCTCCACAAGCACTACTGGTACGCTCAGTTCTTCTCCCGCGCGCGCGTCCCGTACTGCAGTACAGGGTATTGCAGCACCAACTGGAAGAAGCTCAATTCCCCCCCCCCCTAACACATTGGTTACTGACATCACTCTGATGAGTGGTGCTACCTGAACTGACAGACCATAGATCAGATCAGATCATCGAACTTTCCCCGTACATCAAGTATGTACTAACGTTTGTGCTGCGTTTTTTGCGGCATCACACGGTACGAATGAGGCTTCATGACTGGATCAGCAGCAGCGAAAAGAGGTTTCTATTTATATCGCAGCCTCCATTAATGAGAAACCATAATCACTCGTCGTTGTGACAGAGTCTTGAATGCCTATTCAGCCCACGTACAGCAGGCATAGGACGATGCTGGCTGTCGCTTGTGCCAAAAAAGTGGCACACAAAATTACGACCCTGCTCAACTGCAGAAAACGAAGCTGCACTTTTTTTTTCGTATGGCATGGCGAGAGAAAGAAATGCCTGTTCTTGGAAAATGAAGTGCTGCGCTGAGCATATGTGTATATATATTAGGCTAGTTCGAAAAGGTATTTTTTCTGGAAATTCACATTTTTTTATCCTTCAGCTCAAGCAGAGACACTTTTATAACACAGCATTTTTGGAGTTTGCTATGTTCTGTCTGTACATAAGTGTTGATTTTTTTTGTGCTAAAATGCTATGCTGTAAAAGTGTCTCTGATTGAACTGGAATTTTTTTGCCTATTCTGGACATTCCCCACTATCTCCTTAAATGTCAGATCAATCAGAGACACTTTTATAACATAGCATTTTCAGAGTGAATAGATCAGACAGCTCTATGTGCTGTGCTACTGTAGTAAAACTTCAAATTAAAAGTGAGGATAGTAAATCATTTTTTTAAAAAAAATGAGACTTGTACCAGCTACACCAGCGTGTAATGCTGATTTTCCACCAGGAAAATGTATACAATACACATATATACAATAAATTTGGTTGCTTCCTTGGCCCCTCACTTGCAGTGGGGTGAGGAAGTTTACATTCAAAAATACCACAAAACAGTTGCTTTTTGGCTATCAAAACTTCCTCAAATGATTGGTTGGCAAACCCTTTTCTGCACCTGAACCCGGACCCAAGCCCCAATGACAAGGGGCCTAAGACATTCCCCTTGTCATGCTGATTCAGAATATATATGGTCTAAGGGGTTGATGTCTCACGGTTATCGCATGAAAACATAACCAAAAAATCACAGACCGCTGTGCAAGTGCACGCTCAGTCTGTACGACCTCGCTGTATGCGTGGACAACGTGTGCAGTGTGAATATGTACTACATATGTAAGTCTTTGGCACCTAAGGCTTGGGCAATCACTCGATAATTCACTACGTGTGTGAGTTTCCTCTCCCGCCCCCCATCCCTGTGGAGGAGGCAAACAAAGCTGGTCTGAACTGGATAACAAACTGGCAGCACTGGCCACAGTTGGATAAGAAAAGCTCAGGCCTCATTGTATTTTCCTGTGGTTTCGACACACCAGGTTTGCCACACGAGTCAACTCGCCCCGGTACTTCCACATTTCGTTTTTCCGCACAATGGCAACGTGAAGGAGAACAACAAGTGTACAGAGTTGTCCAGAGACCGTGCCTGCGGCACTAAAAATAAGTCATCTTACAGGGGTAAAGACTTAAGAGGGAAAATGGACAATTTCATATTTCTAACGATCAGAGTGACGGACGGTTGTCATAAATGCTTGCAAACTGCAGAGTCTCGCCAACTCCTTGACCTTGCCCGATGACTCTGTTTTATTCTCGAGTTTACAGTATTTACGATGCGTCACTGAGGTCATCAGCATCTTGAAACCTTGTTTTACGCAACGTTGATGGGGCCATATTGACGACTGTCCCACGTCTGCAGATGCTGATTGGGGGTGGGGGGTCTGCAACAGTATAGTAGCTTTCAGTCCTGTTCTCTGTCACGCAGGTTCTGCTCTTGTCGTCCACTTCCTCTCAGTGGACTCAATGTATAGGTGAAACATTCATTAAATATATATATATTTAATCTTGAACATTTCTGTAGCACAGCTGCAATAGCTTCGAAATTGTAGTACGAGGAAACAGGAAATTGAGTGTGGTTGTAGATATGAAAAAGAAAAAAAAACCTCCGGTAACGACCCAGCGACTTGACTTTAACGCCCGGATGCTTTGACACTTTTCTTGCTCTCAACAAAAATTCACGTACGTTCATGACCAATTTTTCATTAAATGTGTCTCTCTCTCTTTTTTACTTTGAACTGTCAGTGAAAACTTTTTTTGCACAGGGAGACAGGAAAGAAAAGAAGAAATTTTCGCAAGGAGAAGCTACAAAAAAAGCGCCAACTAAGGAAAGCAGCTTGTACCGTACACAAGCATTCATTCTCTTGCTTTCACTGTACGTACGTATGCTATCGGGCAATCTTATCCATCCGCTGTCTTAGAGAAAAAAAAGCAGACGGGCTTCCAAAGTGCCCACTTTTCTTTATGCTCCTTCTCTATGCAGTGTTTTTGGGTACATACCCAAAAGTATGACTGTTCAGCTACTACATAGAGCTAAATTTCTTCTCTCTTTCTCCCACTTCCCCAGCTGCAGCCACTCTCGACACTTTGAGATATATGTATTAGCTGGGGATTCCAGACATTTGCGAGAGTTTGAAGGGCTTGGAGATTAAATAAACATCTTGCACTAACGTTGAGACGTGAGAAATCGAAATAGATGGCGGCCGGCAGACAGCCACAGGTACACACAAAGCGGGAACTCACGACTGGGGAAGGAGGTACAGGGTGGCCAAGGAAAAGGTGCGGCGTCACCACGACGACTGGTGCCGTCGCCGCGGAGGAGGCCTTCGGGGCCTTCATGCAACGCCTGCAGTTCTGACGTGCAGCATCTTGCTACAAGAGGACTTGGTCGTCACCCTGTATGGATGTGTGTGTCCACCACCATGGCCACGTACTTGTTAGATTTATTCGGCAAGACATCAAGTTAGTTACTGAGGCGCAGTTAGTGATTGTGTCTTCTCTTTCTTTTGTATAGCCAAAAATGCGCACAGGGTGGTTCAAGAAAACAGTTGGTGCAGTGCAGCAGGCGTCAAGACGTGTAAGGAATGCCATATTTAGCAGTAGGCGCTCAATATGCTGTAGTAGGTGCTCAATACTGCACATAGGCCTTACATAGGCTCTCCCAGGCAACCCACCCCATTCGTTGGCAACAAGCAACTGTGGACCGTAACACCGTATATGGAAAGTCATACATTTGCAATCATGCATTGACTTTCCTATGAGAAAGTACCATTGTATGTCGTGTCTAAGAGGACATCGCTGCCATGTATCTTACCACATACATACTGTACGTACTGTGCCATAAGTTATTGTCTCCTTGCCTGCCCGCCTACCTTGCACTTGTCGACGTCGTGCTTGACCGAGTACTCGTCCGTGTCGAAGCTGACAGTGAAGATCTCGTTGAACTCGACGATGGCGCGATCGATCTCGTGGAAACGGCGCCACCACGACGTCGCCTCCTTCACACAGTTGGCGCTGGCCAGCGCCCGCAAGTCCCTGGGCGACAACACCTCGCACACGCGGTGCCGCTCGCACGGGGACGCCTCCAGCAGTGCGCGTGCGCGCGCGTCCAGCCGCGTGTGAGCGCACACGCCGCGCGCCCACTCGGACTCGCCGCGCAGTCGCATCGGACTATCAGCCGGCGCCACCGTCCGGTATCTAAGGCACTGTGGTTGCTGCTGCTTTTGTGCGGCTGCTGCGGCGTGGCGCTTTGCGTGCTGCGCCCACCAGTGGCGGATTGGCGCAGGCTCCACCGGCGAGGACCACGAAGGTTGGGTAGACGGCACATCCTTAGTAAAGCTGCCGCCATTGGCCACTTTTGGAAGAAGGGTCCGCGGCTGCTGCGGCTGCTGCTGTGACGGAGGAGGCGGAGGGGGAGGCGGAGGGGGAGGCGGCGGTCGCGGCGGTGGCCGCGGCCGTCTTTGGAAGAAGTAGTCAGCGTCCGTTGCGTGGAACCCGCGGAAGAAGTGCGCCGCCGACAGGGGTAAGCTAACATTCTTACTCCCTGCTGCTGCCGGAGGTGTCACCCGTAAAAGATGTTGTTGCTGTTGCTGCAGCTGTCTCTGGCGTGCTGCAGCTGTGGCGGCGGCCGCAGCCGCCGGCGACAGCGTGGATAGCCCGGTCAGCTCCGTGAGCATGGTGAGCGCGAGTAAGAGAAAGCAGGCAAGGCACTGCTGCGACGGCCACAGCCTGGGAAAGGAGAGAAGAGCCCGCGGCGTACCAGACCATGATGGCGACGGACAACCGCTACTGTTGCTGGCACTGGCACCGGTACTTGCACTGGCACTGCCGCCTGCACTGCCAGTGCCAGTGCCACTGCCACTGCCACAGCCACTGCCACTGCTCTTGGTGCTGTTGCTGCTCCATCTCTTTGCCGCCCGGCGGCGAGTGCGCATACTCATGGCGGCAGGAGCGGCGGCCGGAAGCCGCCGCCAACCACGACGGGAGGCGTCGCCGCCGTCGTCGTCGCAGCCTGCCACTGCTGCTTGAAAGCTGAGTCTGTGCTGATGCTGCGGCCACTGGCGGTCTCGGTGCCACCAGCGGCTTTAGCTGCGGCCGCGGCCGCCTCCTGGGCGGAGGAGGCTGAGGCCCTTGCTGCTGCTGTCTGGGTGGGGAACCTTGCGACGAACACAATGGGTTTAGTAGTAGTGATAGTAGCAGGCGAGGGGCGGCTTCCACAGGCATTGCCTCAGGGAATGGCTTGCTGAGCTTCTTCTTCCTGGTGTTGGAGATGTTAGAGACTTTGGAAGGTCTCAATGGAGGTTCCCATGTCTGATGTTGTTGTTGTTGCTGCCGCTGCTGCTGCTGCTGCTGCTGCTGCCATTTTCCTCTAGTCAACCCTTCTTCTTCTTCTTCTCCTTCTTCTTCTTCTACTTCTCGCAGCAGTCGTTGATGGCAACTGGAAATTTCGGAGAATACTGATAATCGAATGACGACACGAGAAACTTTTGTGGTTGGACTGAGAGCGGAAGAACATTTTTTTTGTGGAGAAGGAGTAAAGAGATAGAGACAGATGGAGGGAGGCGCAGAAAACCGACAGAAAGGGTTGATTCTTCTTCACTTTGGGTGGAGCGGTGTGGATGGAGCTTAGGTGAGGACTGCGACGACGCCGAGACCGCGTGCGTGGCCGCGGACAAGAAGTAGAAGTAGGAGAACTCCACGCCGTGAGCTGGTAGCAACCAACATCTCAGAATCTCGACAGTGACAAACACTTTTTCATCATATCTTTTTTTTTCTTTCCCTATTTTTTGCCATTTTTGCTCTTTTCTTCTTCTGTGAGTTTTGCGACGCTTTCCTTGGAGAGAGAGAAAAATCACAAGGACGTCAATGGTTCTTCCTCCCTCCCACGATTAGATAATTGACCCTTGTCACTCTCACATCATCACGACGACGGCGGCGGCGGCGACGGCGTGGACGGCGTAGACGACTTCGCAGACGACGACGTCAACAACAGCGTCGAAGAGCATTTGGTCAGCAGGTGATGAGGAGGACGAGGACGACGATGGAGGAGAAGAAGAAGAAGAAGACGCCTTTGTTGTTTTTCTCCGAAGCAGTGTTCTCCGCCACCTCCGTCACCACCAACCCCAACCCCAACGTCCCCATCGCCGCCACGCATTGTGATAGCTTTAATAAACTTTCTTTCTCTCTTTCCTTCCCTCTCTCACTCTCTCTCCGGACACCTTCACAAGCAGACGCGCTTCGAAAGGTACGCTGACGAAACACTGAACGCCACCTACGACGACTCCGCGGACTCCGAGGACCAGGACGTCGTGACTCTCCTAATTTTCGGTACCCTTTTTTGATCTGATAATGTTCGGCAGGCTCATCACCACCTCTCCCGTGAGCTATCACTTCACTCTCTCCTCCTCGTCTTGTTTCTTGTTCTTCGTCAGCGTCGTCTGCTTGGTCTGCGGGGTGCAAACTCGGCCACGGCCGCTGTCGTCGAGCAGGAGGATCCTCCTATCCATCTCCTTATTCTTCACGTCTCACTGAGCACGCACGCACGCGGGCATGCTCGCACAAGCAAGCACGCACTCCTCATCGCCCAAGCACACAAGCAAACACCAAGCAGGCACCAGCGCCACTACTCTTCTCTCTCCTTCTTCTTCTTGCTCGTCTTCTTCACTACTACTCCAGTACTATACTACCCCTTGATGACAGGCTAGAGAGAGAGGGAGAGAGAGAGAGAAAGAAAGAAAGAGCTGTGATATGCTTTGAGGCTGCTGCTGTGCCTACACCCCTCGCGCGCGTGGCCGAGCCTGTCCACGTTGGGCGCGGCGCGCCCGTTGGTGCCTTCCTCTACCACAGCGCTAACGAGGTAGCGGCCATATTGGACGTGCTCTCTCTGCTTCTTCCAAGCTAATGTCAGCTCAAATTGCTTTCTCTTCTCTCCCTCTGTGCTGGTGTGTGTGTGTGTGTGTGAATGTGTGTGTGTGCGTGTGTCTGGGTGAGTGGGCGCGCGCGCGCCGACAAAAGGCTTAGATATACTGGGTGCCCCCCCTTTTACGGTACTCCCTTTCTTTCGCTGCTGCTGCTTCTGAACAGAGACAAAAGCCCAAGGACTGACTGGTGCAGCAGCAGCAGATAGGCCTCCAACGTGGCCTCGGCCGCCGCCGCCATCGTCGTCGTCCTCGGGCGAGGCAGCGTCAAAATGCCTTTCCGCTGTTGCGCACTGTAGTAGAAAGGAGGAGGGTAGAAAATGAAAGAGGAAAGAAGGAAAGCATAGATGCAGGCGAAATTCTTTCAGTGATAAAGACAGCACACACACAGCAGCCAGAGAGAGAGAGCGAAGGTCTTTCTCCTCCTCTCTCTGGTCCTTTAGAGGTGATCCCAATTCTTTTGCTGTTTCCAATAGCTCGACAGCTGCGTCGTTGTCGGGACTCTGGCGGGCTTGCGCAAGTAAAAAAAAGCACCCAGAGAGAGGTGAGGATGGGACCCACCACACACGCATGCACTGCAATGTACACGACATGTATATCTAGAGATGGATAGATAGAAAGAAAGATCTAACCATTATGTGTAGTAAGTAGGATTTAAGCTATATCACCCCCCCCGTTACCACCACCCTCCTCTCTTGCTCTCATTTACCCTACAAATTGCAGAGGGCTGCATGCATGTATGTATGGAAGAACGTACGACGTGACACAGAAAAAATGAGTAGTCACAAAGTGGAGGGGGTATTTTGACGGGAGGGGGGGGGGACAGGGGAGGAAAACTTATATCCCCCTCTTCTTTGACTCCGGCCAAAGCGTGCATAGAACACGAATATATCTGCGGCGGTGGAAGTGGCATCCAGTGGGACGACGACGACGACGACGACGACGACGACGACGACGACGACGACGACGACGACGATCCCGCAACCAGAAAGAAAACCGCCCCAGGAGAGAGGAAAAAGCAACTTTCTTCTTCTGCTGCTCCTTCTACTCCTTCTACTTCTTATTCGACGTCTCCTTCAACTTCTCCTACTGGAGACACAGATCA
>JAAUXU010006899.1_pt1 | contig 66256 bp, 62 predicted proteins | sample 7278151 | NCBI WGS metagenome assembly JAAUXU01 (sample SAMN14350113, study PRJNA611818) | marine sediment metagenome | isolation source: surface marine sediment (1.8m) | place: French Polynesia: Moorea | collected 2018-08
CTGGCAGAACCACCCATTGGATCCCTGACCAGCAGGGGGTGGGTGGGTCAGAATCACAGCTCTTCTTTGCTCTGTTCGACAGCTTGGCAGGGTTTAGTACAGATGAACAATCATTGGGTTTGGGCGATCCACCATAATTTTTTACCCTGATTTGACAACTCAGACTCCAACGTCACTTCTTAGGCCGTCGTTCTGCCATGACCCTTGCGCAGGTCAGGGATCCACTGGATGGCTCTGCCAGACCGGGAGTCTGGGCAAGACTGCGCTGCTACCTTGCTGAATCAGCGCAGTCCTCTCCTCCCTCGCCTAAAGCTACGTTGCACTGCACTGATTGCTACATACGGACGTTGATAGTCAGCAGCGTGGCCGTCCTTGCGGGCGGAGGTGACGCTGCTACCGAAAGTAAGGCATTCGACCACTCTCGACTTGTAGATGAGTCATTGCTCTAATTTCCCACGTCATCTGGGTTGCTGTGCGAGCATGGGTCACAATTTGAGCCGCAGTCTCCACTACTCCACTAGTTCTTCTTGTAGGGGACCTAGTTAACATTTTTAATCCGATGAGTTGACAACGCGGAACTCAAGGAGGCAATCCTCTAGGCATAGCAAGAACTTCCATCGTGTTACACCCAGATACAGGGGTGTTCGCTAAAAGCGACGCACTTCGGAAATGTCGCTATTGCAAAAAATTGAGGGGTTCCAGAGCTAAAGAACATATTACTTTGGTTTCAGAGGCGAGTCTCAACTTTCCGTGGAGAGGTGAATCACTTCTGTGGCTCAAATCAGTCAAAAGTTATGGCCTTACAACGTTGAGCGGGTGGACGTCCAAAATTGATCATTTGCACCCACATTTTGAAGAGGTGGGTCAGACTATAGCAAAATTCCACGTCAGTTCAATTTTTAAAGAGATTTTTAAAGCTTTCCATAGCGGGGCAAATCACTTCTGTAGCCCAATCCCGTCGAAAGCCATGGCCTTTCAAAGTTGACCACATTAGGAAAATAAAAGGCCTGCTTGCAGTGAGAGCAATTGCGCAGGAAATAAGGGCGGGAACCAACTTCCTTCACAGAAAAGTTTGGTGTGAAAATCGGAGTGGTCAGACCTTAGAAACCTTTGGCCAGTGCTAGATGAGATTACAGGAGCAAAAGGTTACTCGATTTTTAGAAGAAAAATTACTTCCCAAAAGATTAGGTGCCATTTCTTTGCTTTGGTTTGCTTAGCCGTTTTGCTGGAAAATGGGTGGTCCTGAAGCAAAAGTGCATGAAAGCTCAGTGCAAGAGAAGATTCTCAGCTTTTAGAAGACAGGCGAACCAATTCTGTGGGTCAATTCAGTCAAAAGTTATGAATCATTGAATGGCGTCAGCCCAATGGATCGGCTTGGCCCCACAGACCCGTATCTACTTAGCAGCATGAAAACCAGAGTCTCAACGTCACTTGTCTCACAAGAGGCACGATAAAATACTGTGATTTGCGCACATTCAACGAATATTTCTACCGCCTTACCTTTTTTTTTGCAGCTACCCCACTTTTTGCGCAAGTGTAAAGTTTCTGACCTTTTCTCAGCACTGGGCACCCGTAGTGCTACAGGGTCGCCCAGAAGTCCTGATACATGGAACGATGGACATAACGTTGAAGCTACTGCCTGAACACACACAAAACAGGGCATGATAACTTTATTTACAGTGCCCACAAATGTCTGCAGCAAATCTTACTCTATATGACCCCTCTGGCACGCACAATCATTCTTGGTCTCTTTGGCACTGCATCTACTGCGGCACGCACGACTCTTTGTGGACTTTCTGCTTGTGAAAGGGTGTTTACGGGGGATTACGACCAGTTACAGTTGCGACCCATTAGGATTCCGCCTATGAACAGGTTGCGATCATGTACGAAGTGCGACCATGGAAATTGCGACCTTTGTACAGTGTGGGGACCCAAATTGATTACACTATCCCAGCAGCATTTTAAGACATGTGCCTCCTCCTGGCAAATAAACCTCTCTGCAAGAACTACGCATGGAGACCTATAGACTGATCTTGACGCAGTTGAAAGACTGTAATCGATATGTAACTTTGACCCTGTGAATCCAGTGCCTACACCAGAGAGAAAAGGCCTACACCAAGAGTGACAACATTGGCCCTGTGATGACTTTGCTGGCAGTAACTTTGACAACTTTTTGATTTTGTCGAGAGACAATGATGACCCAAGGCTTGGAAAAATGGTGAAGTATCCTCGGAAAGTGATGTTGAAATACAAACATCAGTCTGGGCAAGGCCTATACTTGTCAGGCCGAAGTTGCTGTTTAGTGCTTCTTGCCCAGACGCACGTATATAATTAGTACACCTCCCAAGAAGTGGTTGATTTCCTTGACTAGTTTGATAGTGGCTCTTGGCCAGGCCAATTGACCGTTGCCCAGGAGGAACCACGAGGAGGTGGCCACTGATGGTCGCACTTCGTACATGGTCGCAATTTCCATGGTCGCACTTTGTACATGGTGGCAACCTATTCATAGGCGGAATCCTAATGGGTCGCCAATGTAACTCCCTGCAGGAGGAGCAAAGTTCCAACAACTGTCAGACAAATCTCCACCGAATGCTTCTGCAGAGTTTGGAATAGCGCTTCAATAATTTCAGGCTCAACTGTTTACATTTGGACACGATTTTAGGGGATGCATGGAATTTTTCCTTACCAACAGGAACTCTCATAAGTCATGCAAATGCGTGTTAAATTTACAATAGCAATTTTAGAAGATTCACATGATTTCCTTTATTTTGAAAGGGGTCAGCACTGAGTACCTGTCAAACAGCTAAAATACAGCCCGTCACGGCTCTGTCATACAAGTTCTTGGGAGAAAAATCGAACCCCTTGAAGGCTGTAATCTGAGAGACAGCTTTTTCAAGTGCTCGTGTTAGAAGTACAGTGGAACCCCCTTAGCTGGGCACCTTTGGACCCATGAAACGGTGCCCAGGTAAGCCAGCGAAGGGGAACGATATCCTGAAACTGCCCCAAAATTGATGGTTACGTGTCAATAAAACGTACCGTATAGGACCTCGCTCATGGCAAGCACCTCGAGACCGTTGGGGAAAACTGTTTGCTATGTTTGAGGCTACAATAAATTATTAGCATACCAGCATGATACACACTGACCATACAATGACTTTTATGAGATTAAACGGGTCTTATTTTCTAAGGGGATTTATTGGCATGGCTCTTCACTATAACTGAGGTTCTTCAGGGCACAAAAGGTAAAACAGTTGGGAATATTTCGTCACTGTGTTTTAGGTTCACTATAAAAAAACTATATATACAGTTGGGACTTTTCAATTTGTTTGTTATATCCGACTTTCAACAGTCTCCGAGTTCGGTAAAAACAAGATTCTCTCCACCTGTAGCATAAGCAAAGGATCACTTGGAATTCACTTACCAAATGACTCAGTAAATCCTTTGTCAAATATCCCCAAGCAGTGCAGACAGCTTCGTGGTCTCAACAAGAGAATTCTCCACATCTCCTCCAGCCTGAACACCTTTGACTCGTCAAAGTCTCATCCATTGAGTGTGGCCAAGGTGGTATCAATCTGTGGACAAGCCCAAGTCTCATCCTCCTCCGTATTCCTTAACATCATTACCTTGGCCGCCAGACGCAGAAGTCATGGGATCGGTCATGATTGCATCCTCCGTCGGAGTTGAAAAGATACAACACCAAAGTCGACCCAATTGAAGAACTCAACCCACCCACCCCCCGGGTCTTTGGGCAGGTCCCACCCCATGGACTCTTCTTCATTCGCACCAGCCTCTCCAAGTCCAAAATGTCCCTGACCATTGCGTCCGTTACTGCGCCAGTAACCCCTTCCCAAGCGCCGGACAGCTGATGATTACCACTGAGCCAGGGATACCTTTCTTGGTTGTCTGGGACTCATTTTCCATTCCAAGCCATTTATTTGGTGGGAAAGGTGTCTGCACACAGACCTGCCAAAAACAGCCTTTGACGCCTTGATAACACCTTGATCAGGCGAGTCCCAGATGGACGTCATGTCTGGGAGGAAGGAGACGACCCGGATGTTGGTGAGGGAGATTTGCTAAAGCAACACATGCTTTTAGTGATTGGTTGGCAGCAATAACATCTTGGGGTGGGTGCTCCAGTCGCAAATCAGCAAGTTGTTGAACCTGAACTCTCCGTCCCACCCTGTAGCTACTAAGTGATGACATTTCCCGTCATCCTGGCGTTGCAACTTGCGACATAATCGATTATGATTGCTGGACTCCTTTGAAATAGGGAGGATTCTTGCCCTCACTGATGACGAAGCGTCTCTTCTTCTGGGTTGGAATGAACATACAAAAGACGGCTCTAAACTGAGGTCCTTTTTCTTATGAAAGTCTGCATTAACAATGCCCAGCTAAGTGGGCAAATTTACCACTTTTTGATTCTGGTCAAGCAGACCTTCCCCAGATAACACGCCCAGGTAAGTGGGCCTTAACTTAACGGGCCCCAAGTAAGTGGGCCTTAACTTATCGGGCCCCAGGTAAGCGGACTCTACTGTATAAGCACTTGAGTAAGGAGGCTCAAAGAGCCCTTGAAGGTTCTGGGAAAAGAAACCTTGGCGCTCCATCGCTCTTGGGATCCCTGCGCTTAAGAGGAGACAGGGGGAGGAAGACGTGGTTTTTCTGGACAAGGTTTGGCAACACACTTTCTTGCTTAGAAAAATTCTTTATATCTCTCTTAGATCGCTTTAATGAAGTTCCCCCCGCTCATTGTTGGCAGCCAGGGGAGTGAGATGGAGAGGTGAGGGGTCTTACCTCTCAACATTAATCCTAAGGTCACTCTGGTCCAAGATGTACCCTCACAATCATCTGGTGACACCCTACCCTTAAGTGTTATCTACAGTTTCTGCCATTGTTGCCGCCAGGGAGAGAAAGGCTCCTCCAAAGTTCTATGGCAGAACGAATCAGCAACTTTTACTGTATAAGTTCTCCTAAGCAAATGTTCATACCTCCCAGCAGGGCAGGTCTTGCTTACCCTCTGTGACATCTGTTCGGATGACAGCTGCTCGAATTGATCATAGTCGACCCAAGCTGTATTTAAGACAATCTCATTGTTGCATTGTGTGTGTATGTGTTAGTGCACACCATGCATGTAACGAGTCCCCCTCAGTCCACCCTCTCTCACCCCCACCCCCAAAAAGCTAACTCGGCTCGACTTCACATTCCTCTCCGATATGCAGTACAATTCGCTGTTAACATATATCTGTGAAAGTGCATATCAACAGGTGAATTGTGCACTTTAAGTTGTTCTTGTGCTCCGCCTTGTACTTCGGACTCTCTCACCGCGGCTACGAGTAATAAGCAAGAGGAGAATGACCTAAATGAGCACTCTCCAACCAAGTACAGTATCTAAACGGCGGTTAAAAATTCGTGGGAGAAATGAACGTTTGGTTGTTTTAGGTCAAGTCAAGACCACAACCGCCGCAGTCTTTTCTTTGACGCCGTGACAATCGGGTCTCCAAGATGAATCGCAAGGTGCACGAGGTGAGGCAGAAGGGGGACAAGGGGCTGTCGCGCATTCGTAGGCAGGGGTACTACGAGCAGCAGGAGAAGATGACGGCCATGGCGGGGCAACTGCGAGCGGAGAACCTCGCCAGCAAAGTTAGTCTGACCGCGTTTAGAAGCTCGACCTGCTTCAGTTGAAGTGGCCTTTTGTTTAGTTGCAGGCTGTCGAGACGTGCACCCGGAGGACCTCCTTGGCGTCGCAGTTGGCCAAGGCCAACGCCAACAACACCTGCAACGGCAAGCTCTCCAACTCGATGTCTCCCTCCTCCACCAAGTCCTCCTCCAAGGTTGAGGTAAAGTATGTATAGCTCAAAAATGCACTCAAGTGACACACATAAGTGCGCGTTCCCCATCGTCGAGAAGGAAATATAATGGCTCTGAAGGGGAAGTGCAACTTCTCCATGCTAGTGAGGGAGAGGGTGGGTCCCCCTCCATACGTAACAAGGGGGGGGCCTGCCCCTCCCCCCCTCAACCCCATAAAAATGGAAAAACTAATTGTTGGGGTTGGGGCAGAATCTCAAAATGTACAAACTATGGTCCAACACCTAATGGCGAGTCCTTATTTTCCGATGACTTCAAGGAGGACCTTCTGGTCAATTTCGGTCCTTTCTCCCAACTTCATTGGAATGACTAGTGTGTGTAGTGATGGTGTTGCATTCACGCATGTTCAGGTTCAGCCAAGCGATGATGGAAGGTGCACACGAGGAGGAGGTTCGTAGTCATGTACGCGGGTGAAATCGGGGGTCTGGGAGGCCCCAGTAGGGATGTGATGGGGAGGGGGGGGGGGCAACACCCCTCAGTGTGGAAAAATGGTGCAACTCCCCCATTGGAAAGAAGCGATTGAAGGTCAATTTTTACTGCTCCTGGGGGACGAGGCGTTCACTTACGCATTGCCAATGTGCAGTGTGACCATAGCCATGAAAAAAAAGCTAGGGGACCCCTAAAATTTATGCAGTATTATTATGGATTGGTCACTATGTGTTGCTAATGTGTATGAGCGGTCTCTATGACAGGGAAAAGCCACCGAGAAACCGGCAAAATTGCAGAAGAAGGCCTCGTCCAATTCACTCAAGAGCAAGGGCAGCTAAAGCAACAGGCAGCTGATGAGATCACCAGGTGGACGTCAGACTTAAAATATTCACTTTACACCTGTATTTTTAGAATAGATGAGGAGCTTAAAGTAATAAAGTCGATTCAAATACGATCAAACCACCGGAGATGACTGTTTCATAGTACATACAGGGTGATGCAGAATTCACAAAACTCTCTTTTAAATGGGTCAGTGGCTTTGAGGGCTGCCTCACTGCCGAGCAGCGGCCATGTCAAAGACGTTATGACTGACAGGTAGGACGACCACCTATTTCAAGACAGGCTTAATTTTACTTCCACTGCTTGTTCATGTTGATCTTGATGCCGTAAGACTCGTTGACAGAAGGTTTCTCGGAATCTGTTCCACCATGTATGTACACGTCCTTGAAATCACGAGGGATTTGAAGCCCCCGAGCTATGGATCGATGCATGCCAGCTGGATGTCAGGATCTTTTGTCCAGACCTCGTCTCCGTCGTCGTCAGCTGCCAGGAATTCCCAAGAAACTTGGGCTGCTGGTCCATATGTTGGGCAGACTTGTTCAAGGCGCTTCTTGGCCAAGAGATTCAATCTAAGTGACCTGGGAAGAAAGTGGAAAGTAGGAACTTTCTGCTCCTGTTGTTGTTCTTGCCGACCCTCACCAGGTGACTGGGGAGGACCCAACCAGCCAGAGCCTCCCTTTGGGGTGGTGTGAGTACAGGTACTGGCTTGGGCTGCCGCCCATCTTGAAGACAGGGGCCGGAAATTCCGGTGAAGGCTCCTCTCTCGTGTAGATTCCCGCCTTGTCCCAGTGAACCTCGCCACTGGCGTCCCCCAGGGTGAAGTTGATCCTCTCGCAGCCGCAGTCGAAGTTGGGGAAGACCTCTTGGCTGTAGCACTTGATCCTAATGGAGTCGTCAGTCTTCCACACGCCTATGAAGTCAGCATTTCTTAGCACACACACTCCCTCTCTCTCTCTAATAAAGGAAATCGTTGCCTCTGGAGCTGTGGGTGTTGCTGTAGTCGTAGTAGTAGGCCTGAGACCACGAGAAGTCGATCTTCCAAGGGCATCTTTCCACTGTGAGGATGAGGAGGCCGCCCTGAAAAGGGGAAATGAAGTTACGCACGTCAAATTCTACCTTGAAGAGTGCAGACAGAGCATAAAGCAAAGTGGGAAAAAAGATGCAGCCGCCGCCTCCCATGAGGTTGTGTGCATTTAATGTTACGTACATGGCAAAGTCACGGGAGATTTGTTGCACCTGCACCAGCTCAGCTTTGGCTACAGGAGCTCATGTTGATTGATGCGTGAAGTAACAGTTTAAATACGTGCATTGCGCGCCATATGAGTTGAAGGACATAATGCAGTAGGCAACATGAAGACCGCAAAAAAAGATTATGCGAGCCATAAAAAATGTCGAACTACGTGTTATGGAAGACGAATGGACAATTTAAGTCTTGTACGGTCAGTGACATGACTGTGGCAAGAACAACAGCAGCAACTATGAACCATGCCCTTCCGTCTAGTGTGAAAACGTTTCTGACGATGCGCATTTTTTTCCACTCGCCCTGTAGTTATTACGCCAGCGGATGTTGCATTCGCAATACGTTGCAGAAGTGATTTACTGTGCGCTTGCACCTACACAAGTCTGTTTGCACTCAAGCATTCAAAATAAAGAGGAGCAGACACAGCAGCAGGATGCATGCAGTCCTCTCTGTGGTATCCTTTTCAGTCTCGCGAATCCTTCTGGCCAGGGTTCTGGCTCCGTCAAACTCATCTCTGAACAGAAAGAGATTGTGGAAGATTTCGGGAAAACTGTGGCAGCCCTGCTCTGCAAGACAAAGACTTGATCCCAATGGCGTCTTCAGTCACAAGAAAGAGACACACGACGAAGCAGTTGACATCAGAAATGAAAACCAGAGAAGACATGGGAAATTTTAAGTGATTCCCCCCCCCTTCCAGTAAACGTGGACGGTTCTTTTCACACAACGTTGCGAAAAACTGATGCCATGATCATGAAGCTCCACCTGACAATTCTGCTAGTTTTAGTCGTGAGTCCTGACTTGGCTGTCAGCTACAGGGTCTTGGTCCTTCATCCGCTTCTGACTAGCGGTAGTCACGTGCTGACCCTGCACTCACTCAGTGGGGAACTGGTCAAGCAAGGTCATCATGTCACAACCGTTAGGTATAGTGGGTACAGGTGTACCCATTACAGGAGTCAAGACCACAGTCAAACGATTGTTCTTTCGTACGTACTCAGGTTTCTGGATGACAGCAAGATACAGCTCAGTCCCTTAGGACCTTCCCACCATGAGGTCATCCTTCATGTCAATAACAGCCTGGGTGAGCATCCTCTGCTGACCAAGGAGGAACGTTCAGTCCTCACTATTCCAAAGGATATTCTTTGGAAGGATGGGCTGGAGCTGTTGCCTCTGTTCTCCGCCTTGGGATGGCCCATACGTCTGGTAAAATGGCACAACTCCAACATGCGTGACTAAACTTTTCTCAAGTATGCTTGCCTGCCTCCCCCAAAAGTTCCAGGGCTACTGTCATAGACTTCTCGGTGATGACAGACTGTTTGAAGAGCTTCAGGAGCAGAAGTTTGATGTTGCTCTGGTGGACCTTCTTGGCAATGAATGTGGGTTGGCCATGGCACACAGGTACATGTACAGAAATTCAAAATTTTGTTTTTTTGCTTGGGGAGCCAATCAATCTTGCTCTAAGTTCTGACAACTTGAACGAACTGTGTAAAGCCTCCTTTCTTGGTACACATCCGAAATGTCGTATTTGGTCTAGTAACCCACTCCAGGAGACAATTTCTCACGCTCACTCGCTAAGGAGTGGCCATTTTAAAGTTGAGGAGCAACTGCGTCAAGTGTGTGTGTGTTTCTCTTGTAGATTAAGAAGTCCAGTTGTGGCCTATTGGGCATTTTCTTTTGGGAGCTTCGAGCCCCAATTTACCACAGCAGCTGCTCCTCCTTCTCATTTCCCCGCAACCATGACTGGCCTGGCACAAAAAATGACCCTCTGGGAGAAATTTTTCAACGTGTTACACAAGGCAAGACAGTCTCTTATTTGCTTTGTGCAATTTTTAGTATGACTTTTTTTTAAAAAAAAAAAACCACTAGGCATTGTCCTACCTCATGGTGTTCGGTCACACATACCTGTGTGATGTCTTCATCAGGCGTCACTACCCTGACTCTCCGCCCTCAACTCAGCTGATAGCAGATCTCAGTGGAGTCCTCATCAACTCAGACAGCATCTTGGACTACCCCAGACTGTTGCCCGAGACCTTCATCAATGTCGGCGGAATCCAGATCCGCAGGAACACCAAACAGCTACCAGTTGTACGTCTGTAGGTGGCGGCAGCTCGAAATTAACCTCCCACCCCGCAGTAACTTTTCGACCCTGATCGGGGACAATTTGTGGCTCAGTGCAAAAAGTTCTGCTACTTAACACATTTATTAAGGACTCTTAAGTATTCGTCCGATTCTGCAGTGGCGTCTCAGCTTCTCATTGAGTGAAACTTCAGCAGCGTGTGCAGAGCATTCCGAGGCCACTTTGCACTCCCCACTCATTATCTAAAGTGCTTTGACTCTTCAGGTCATGCGTTCTCCCCAAAAATGAGAACAGAGGCAAACAAATTTCTTCAAAAGTCAACCTGACATTTTCGAGTGAGCAGCACTTCCTACAAAATTTGTAGGAGACACAAGTCACCAATCTTCACTGTGCGTGATTTCGGACCTTCTACGGAGGCACTGACTTACTAAGAATGTTCTCGTCTCCGGAAAATGGTCAATACCGATGTTGCAATGCTGGAAGCTGGCCAAGCTTAGGTCACCAAAAAAACACTCTTGATGCTGCTGCCAGGCTGATGGCGACATGGCAGAAATGGCGAATCACAGACCTCGCGCGTCTAACGCTTTTAATCTTACAGTGCAATTCGTCACTTGTCTCTGGCATGAAGCATTGAGAGACGCATTCTAGCAACAAGGTTATATTAGCGAACTGAAGTATGAGGTACTCGTGTAAGTGTAGCCTTCTTTCTCCTAGGAGATTCGTTCCTGGCTACAGGGCGCAGAGCATGGCATTGTCCTGGTCGCCATGGGCAATGTCTTTGATCCTGCAGCCGTGCCTGACACGCAGCTGGATGCCATCTTTGCTGCCCTTGCCCGTCTACCCCAGAGAGTCGTCCTCAAGTTGGATTTGTCATCAGCTGACGAAGAAGTAGGGGAGAAATTGCCACCCAATGTTCTGGCTCTGCCCTTCCTCCCCCAGCAGGAGATCCTTGCCCACAACAAGACCTTGGTGTTCTTCACTCACTGTGGGTCACATAGTGTGATGGAGGCAATCTACCATGCAGTGCCCATGGTGGGGATGCCCATATTCTTGGACCAGGTACCGGGAGGTCTTGATAAATGCATCATCTCCCTTGTGCAATTTTTCACTGCCTACGAGTTTGGCGGCAAAAGAGATTTTCTTTATTGGCACGTCTTCTCAGTGCAAGTTAGGAAATGTTGGGCGCCATTGATTCGAAAGACTTGGTTGTTATTCCACAACGAGCAAAGCTTCTACCGTGGTTGCTTTATATATGTGCTGACGAAGTCCTAGACACAGATCTTCTAAGATCGCAGATGCTGCAGGGCCACTTTAATGTAATGAACATAAATGCAGTATATTGCGGTGTAACTGCGACTCCACCTTGCCATCCAGTAAGTGCGATCACTCGGGGAATGATATTTTCCTCGTGGAAGAGAACGGTTGCACTTAACGTAACTTTACTATCTTACTGCGTACTTGTGCAGCTGTCACGATAGTTACAGTTAAGTGCAAATAACTTATCGTTGCAGATCGATGTGAAGACGATGATGGAGGCAAAGGGCATTGGAGTGGGGATTACCAAGACAGCATCCGAGGAGGAGATCTACCAAGCCATCGTCAGAGTCAGGGATGATGAAAAGTCAGTTCACGTACAAGTGTACACGCGTTTAGTCTGTTCGTTACAACGAGGCGAGGTGGTGTTTTTTGTTCTTCAGATTCCGCGCTAATGTGGCAACTACGTCCCGCTTAATGCGACTTCGTCGACATCATCCAATCGAGGATGCGCTCTGGCTACTTGACTACGTTGTGCAGACCCGGGGAGCCAAGCACTTGCTCCATTTCTCCAGGCACATGAGTCTCGTCGAGTATTTCTGTCTGGATGTCATGCTTCTTCTGCTCATTCTCATCTACTCCACCTACAAAGTGCTGAAGGCAATCCTTTGTGCAGGACTGAGAGGACCTGGGAAAGCCAATATCAAAGTGGATTGACGAAATAAAGAATTGACGGCATGAAAAAAAGGCCGCACTGCACAACTACTGTACAGGGTGGACGCCGCAATGAAAAACTATTTTGCAGCTCCAAAGTGTTAGAAGAGTGGCAATCCTGACTTAGTTTTGGCTACATGGGAAAGAAAATGCAATCGTGTGTTATCGCCAATGTTTCTTAATGTAATCCACTTTTTTCTGTGCCACACATTTGGGAAACGTAAGAACTTCAATGTTCGTGCTGATCACATAAGAGTCATGGAAGTTACTCATGTGCACGGAATAGATGGCGTTAATGGCGACAGCTTGACTGAGGGGCGAATTTTCTTCCTCCCCTCCCTTCCCCCCGCGCAAAAGAGGCTTTCACCACTTGTGCGTGAGTATGAAGGAACATAATTGTGCCAGTGCAAACGGGCCTTGGCTGCAGGATTCGCTCACCTGTGACTCTCCAACGCTGCTGCCTACGATCCAGCGCTCCATCCTGTGCGCGTAGATCCACCTCTCGTAGTCCTTCTGGTAGAAGAGCACCTGGTCCGAGGAGGAGCGCTCGTACACTGGGAAGTGGCCGTACTCGGAGGCGAGGGTGAAGACTCCAAACCTAATGGACATCGCATCATTTTCGACTAAGACGTTGCTAAAGTCGGTACGTAGAAAATACGTGTGTGCGTATGGACCGGGCTGGTTGGGCCAGCTGGGGCCGCTGGTTGCCGGCGGTGATCACGATCCTAGTGCAGTCGTGGTTGGCGGAGCCGCTGGCGCAGTTAAGCGAGGCCAGTAAACTCTGGCGCACTTGTACTACGTAGTCGAGGTCGTCGGCTCTAGAGGTCTCTTCCACGGAGCTAAAAAAACAAAAATCTATATAGCATACGATGATGAATAGCATAAGAAATGACGCGAGAACCGTGTTGCTGAGCTGATACTCATAAAATGTTAACAATCTCTGGCATTTTTCATTGCGGTAAAACTAGGATTCTGAGGAAATTTGGCTCAAAGAGGCGCCAGATCTCGTGTTGCAGTAAAGCCTCGGCTTAACGAATGTCGATTAACGTTATGACAACTTTGCTATTACAATCTTATAATGGAAGACTAATCTCGAATAAGGGAAGAAGGTACACTGGTCGTGCTTGAAATCAGAGTGGAAGATAATCATTTACGAGTGCCTGCCCTAACTTATTCACAGCTTATACTGAGACTTGAGACATGGCAATAAAGTGACGGGAAACATCGTCAAACGGAGACTCTACTGTCAACATTCTGAATGCTGAAACGATGTCTTGTCCATCGCTGAAGTCACAGCTAGGCTGCTTGGCTAAAGGGGAAACCCGTGGCTAATAAAGATAAAAAGCCTGAGGGCGTCTTTGCCTCTAACATGTCGGCTGCACTGCATATCTGGCATTGTTGGCACAGAGCAGAGACCACAGTGCCAATTGTGGTTCTCATTCTCTGAAGTAGCGTTGACATCAGTCCAGCGTTGACAAATTGCATACCAAATTTCATACCAGATTTTGAGAAGAGTCAGGATAGGCACAAACGGACCGGTCCAAACAACTTTATTTTTTAAGTCACCCTCATCCAGAGGTTCGGGCGTGAATCATTCAATCCTTAAAGCAAGTCACATTTGAATGTTTGGTCAGGCCCGCGTGTGCCGCTCGACTCCTTCTTGACCCAGTCATGGTGCCAAAAGCTTGAAGGAGTGTGTGTCTAACATGTCCAACTTGAGCAGGTCCACTCTGAGAGCTGTGGTAAACATTATGGACTCTTCTTCAGCGAGTCCGCCATTGCACGTGCTCGAGTACTAGTGTACGTGTACTTCGAAAAGTTCCTGTCCCGGAAAAAGAGATTTTTTCAACCTGTGCTTTTGGCCTTTGACCAAAACAGTTATTTAGATTTTTCTAAAACCATTTTTTTGTTACGGTCCCTTTACTATCTGCACTTTTTACTAAACGTTTTAATAACATTCTGTATGTCGCCAGTGTAGCAACCACTTCTTTTCTTTTTTTATGAAGAAAATTCTGCTGCAGTACATAAGTTTGGTCCAATATTGTGGAAAAATGAATGGTCCTGGAGTGAAAGTGCAAATGAGTCCACTTTTAGAGGAGCTGCTGAGCTTTCCACAGAGGGGTCAAACACTTCTGTACGTCAATCCAATCGAAAGTCATGGACAAAAAAAGAAATGTTTGCTTCATGTTTTACAATATTTCGTGAAACCTCGAGTTAAAAGTGTAGATAGCACAACATTTCATTTTTTCACAAATGAGACTTGCACCAGCTGTTGCATTGTCTAATGCCAATCTTCCACAGTGAAAAAGTGAAATTGACATTTTCTAACTATCCTCCTGAGTACGTAGCGGTATGTACGACTGTAGGCATGGGCTCGACTGCCTCTGAATCGACGACACCCTGTACAAACCTTGGACTGTGTTGTCGGCACTCGCTGAGCCTACGGATGTAGGTGCTCGGCACCGTGACCGCGGCCGTCGCCGTTGCTGTTGTCGTCGTGCCACCCTCGACGACGTCCTCAGACACTTCGGAGGGGTGCTCGGACTCCCCCGAGGACGCCCCCGCCACCTCCCTAGATCAACTGGCACATTTTTAATAAGTGCTTCTTTCAGGGCCTCCTTGTGTCAATCACTCACGTGTCTCTACCTGGCTGCTCCAGCCCAGGCTGAGTGGAGGAAGACGAAGATTCATTTTCACCTGCTTTCAATTCAATCTCCTCGTAGACCTCAGAGACAGACAGAGAAGAAACTCCTTGAAGTAGCAATATACTCCTATTTTTTTCCTTGACATCTCACCTCATCCTCAGAAGTTTGGGGGATTTCAGAAGCTGCTTTCTCCACCTTTGTTGGCACTTGAAAGTTCTTTGGAAGCCTCGACGACGACTCCAGCATGACTGGAGCAGAAAGGTTTACAACAGCAAGAAACAAGGCGAATAAACAATTCATGATGGTTTCCTTCTCATCCACAATTTGTTAAGGTTCTATAATTATTATTTTTGTCAGCTGTCTTTCCGCACTCATTCCCGCTGGGGGGAAACGCCGAAAATTGGCATCTCTTCAACTCTCTCTTGTTCTCTCTTTCTCTCTCTCTCTCTCTCTCTCTCTCTCTCTGCAGAACTACAGGAAAAGCGTTCTTGAGACGGGAGGTACAAAAAACTGAGTGGTCACTTTAATATCTCTCTTCCCCCCCCCCCCAAAGTGCACACTACATTTTTGCCCAAAAATGGCTTCAAGACCTTGTCTTGTCACATTTGGGCGTGCTTGCACTCGCATCCGTCGAGCGAGGCACAAAGAACGTCGTTGTTCCCCCCAAATCCTCGCGGCGCTCAAGTACTTCACGGAAACCAGTGGGCAAGATGTGTGTCAAAAAAAAGGACCCATCCGCAAAATTGATCCTCGAGAAGAAAGCAACTTTCACTTCAATAGTCCTGACCCGGGCTAGAGGGTGGGCCTTCATTTGGCTGTCAGAAAGGGCCTCTGAGGTTGCTGACACCTCTTGGCAGTTCACGACCTGTTTTTAGGCCTTGCTCTGTGTGGCACAGAGATCAATCGCCAGGACCACAGAGCCTTCGATGACGCACTGAAGCGTGAGTGTGCAAGATACAGCTCTGAAATTAAAATTTCACAGGGATCAAAAGATCACTCAGGGTCATTTTTGCACCTTATAAAAATTTTGATTTGTCTGCCCAATTTTGGACTTTATGCACGTGCAGGTGCCAACAAATCCAAGAAAGGCCACATTCTTTCCCAGCTCTGAATGCTGGTGCATTCCAATGTAGTCCATAACATCGGAGAGAGATGAAATTGAGATTCTGTTCAGTGCTCTCAAGAAAAAGTATTAATGTACGTTCGCTACGTTAAGTCAAAATTGAATTAGTAAATCAGATTTTGAGACAATTTCACAGTATTCTCACCTTGCTCTCCCAAACTTTGCGGCCTTGGACACAGTGCAAAACCTGGATGGAGGCTAGAAGAAGACACCACAAGCTGAATGTCACTTTTGCGGTCTTTCGTTAAAGTTTTTTATGGCTCACCCTCGTGGACAAGGCAGAAGACGTCTTCGGGGCCGCAAACGTTTCTTTCCCTAGCCATGCCGCCCACTTACAGGGTGCACAAAAAATCTAAAATCTTGGCAATGAGGCTACACGCAGTTTTGGACACGTGTGTGAGGGGGGGGGATTATTGAGTATGATTGAACAACATTCTGCGATGGGTACTTGTATTTCACCCTCCCAACGTGAGAGCTTATTTGCATCTGCTGCCATGAGTCGGCTACAACTCATTGCAAAGACACTAAAAGTGTTGATAACTCTGAAATCTCGGTCATATGGCAACCTCGTGACTATAAGTAGCGTTATGCAAAATGTTATTGTCTGCACAATGGAAGATGAATGAAGGAGTCTCAAGTTTCTTTTCGTGACTCACACGATAATCCAACAGCCAGCACCGGTATTTTTTTGGAGAGGAAGTTTTCGAGGATCACAAAAATGAAGTTTTACTTGGCAACCACAGTCTCGTCTCTCCGACACGCGCGCACGCACGCACGCAAGCACATGGAATGGAGAGAGAGATTACGCGTCGCACGAAACTGCGAGGAGCTGAGAAACGGACATTTCTTTTAATGAAAATTTTGGGATTAGAATCTTGGAGGCAAACAGAAGGAGAAGTTCGAACCCGACTCATCCCGCTTCCGCCTGCGCACCTGAACGTACAGTGGAACCCGGACGTGAGAAGCACGGCTATAAGAGCCACCCACAGGGCAGAATCGATTTCGCTGGTCCCAAAACTTCTGACGCAGTGAATCTTCCCGGTTATAACGACCATTTACCGCTTATAACAACAGTCAATGGCTGCTGAGCTCTACTCTGGTTTTGGTAGTTGGCCAATGCAGAAGGTGCTGCCACACCTGGCAGATTATTGCAATCCCTGTGCGTTGGACTCCTGCTCGTGACTAAAATTTGGCCCTGATGCAAATTTCTTGCAAATTGGAGGTTCCTACTTTGGTAAGACATTTTCTGGTGTTCAGCTCAAAAGCGGTCATTTTTGTGAAGAGGAGCAGACAAACAGGGTCGGGGCAGCGCAAGAAAGGCAACTCTGTTCAATGTCATTGAAGGGCTCCGGGTTAACTCTCGGATGTAGGAATCATCCTCTTTATAGAATAACTTTTTCTCATGTTTCAAAGTGGTTCGCATAACCGGGTTCCACTGTACAGGAGCCACCTGGAAAGACGAGTCACAACTTTTTAAGTTGTTCCAACACAACAAGTAGATTGCTTTACAGAGTATTTGGACAGTTTATTTAACACATGTTCAGTAATAATACATATATTTTTGACTCAGTTGTACCCTCTCTTTATTCTTTTTTCAGGGTCCATTTGAGAAAGGAAAGCCCTTCGTTAAGACAAAGGCCGACCTTCAAAGAACCTCTCCCAGCCTTCCTCGTTCGTTCTTAGAAGAATGAGCACTGAGTTAACTTCTGTTGCATAAAAAACCACCATCCCAACAGAGAGTGGGAGGCCTTCAAACAAGGTTTAAAAATTTGTGTAACCACACACAGAGGATGCCAAACACATATATTTCAAGATTGCCTAGATAAAAGTTACATAGGTCATGGTAACACATGAAGGGGAGGGGGACATTTGATTGCCCAAGTGTATGGAGACCATCGATTTTCAAGGGATTTGGGGGGGGGGATAAAACTAGCTAAAAAGTCAATTTTTTGCCGTTGTTTTGAAAAAAGAGTAGATTAGGGTCATTTATTATCTTAGCTAAGATTATTTAAATCCTAAGCTCAAAATACAAGTAGTTATATACGAGTAGCTTGCGCAAGTTGGCCTAATTACTACCTACTTAGGTACTTTTTTTCATGGTACAGAGAGCCAAAAATTGACTGGGCAAAAATGTACACACATCTCCAAGCTATTATATATGTATATGGGGGGGAGTGAAGGATGGGCCAGTATAGCAAATTCTAGAAAAAAAATGGCACGAATCAACGTTTGATTTTTTTCTGCAATAATACTACGGTTTTTAACATCTTTGGTGGGAAAGTTGCTAACGGTTTCACACACACGCAGCTTGAGAAAGAAACAACAATTGATGTGACATCGTTTTGAAGAGTTCACAAGAAACACTGATTTTTTGTAACTAATATGTATGGACTAGATTTTTTTCTATGGCTAGAGATGAGAAACTGTTTTTTATCGTGGAAAGAGAAGAATTCATAATATGAGAATATTATATAAACCCACACTTATGCTTACACACTCACCTTACATTGAAATCACTAAGTACACAAAGTCTTGAGAAAGAGAAACTTCTAAAGAAAAAATATTCTCTCTTCTACTCCCAATGAGCAACTAAGAGAGATACTTGTGAGTGAAATTATGCTGGGGTTTCTTTCTTGGCTCCTAAGGTTTTTTTTTCCTTTTTTGTACACACTTCAGTGACTGGAGGTCGTGTATTCCTGCGTGGCGACCGGGGGGAACGCCGACGGGTCCGGCTGAACCTCCACGTGCACGTTGCACTTGGCTGCTGCTGCTGCTGCCGCGGCCACGGCTGCAACTGCCTCCTCGGACTCGGTAGTCGTGGGCGTCGAAGGACTCTTCGACGACTGAGAAGTCGCCTGCCTCGTCGTTAAGATGGACCCCAGCAGATCCTTGTGGGCATCTTCTTTGACCTCTTCCTCGTCGATAATTCCCTCGCCGTTGCCGACAGCCTCGTTGACGGCGGCCGACAGCTGGTCGGCGGCAACCGACGTCGCCACTTCTGGCTGGTCTTGGATTGCCTCGATGATGTGGCCGCCAGGATCCTTCATGTTGTCTTCCGCGGCTGCTGCTGCTGCAGCCATCACGAGGGTCTCAGGGACGGCGCCGTCAGAGGTATTGATCGTGGTGGAGTCGTCCAGGATGTTGCCGTGTTCGTCCACTCGCTTTAGCTTGACTGCCATCTGGAAGTAAATTCAGATTCGACAGTGAGTCTCACGGACGCACCCACCCAAAATATTTTTATACTTTGGGGTTTTTTTGGATCAAGAGCAGAAATCAAATGCTTTTTTATGGAGAAAAGTAGTTTCATGCCTCAATTTCTACAGTAAAATCGTTTTTATCCCTTCTTATATAAGCGAGGAAAAGTAGCTGGTAGATGTAGGCAGAAGTTTCTCAATGTATTAAAACACTGTGGTCTGTCAGAACTTCGACGATTTACCACGGAAAACGTTGCCGAGATTTCTCGTCTGTACTTTAACCGAACTGCTGAATAACAACTTCTGATGCCACAAGTAAACGTCACTTTTTTCCCTGTTTTCATTACCGAAAAAGAATTTAACTTTCTATGCTAGCAATAAGTTTACTTAGTTCAACGGGTTATGCGAAAAAAACCTTTTCAGCAAAACCTACAGTGCCTGGCCAAGGGCTCGCTCCCGGGGACTGAGTTCAGCAGACGGGCTGACCCCGAGGGTTGACCCAGTCAATCGATCACGAAGATGAGGGTTTAGACGAGTCACCAAGAGGTTCCAGGAGGGGTAAGAGTCCACTGTATGTACAAGTTTTACTAAGTAAATCAACCCTCGCGTTGATTTCTCTGTCCTCCCCCCCCCTCCCTTGTTGAAACCGTGCAAGTATGTTTAAATAGTACACAGGTGAAGCTTTGTCAACGTGACTTTGCTCAGCACCTTTCTGGTGTCTCCTGTGGCAGCGGCCAGGAAGGCTGCGCCGTCCTTGAGCTCGATTATCTCTGTGACCGTCGCGCCCTCGCTGTTAGTCACGACGGTACGGATTCCGCCGGCGTCTTCGTCATCCTCGTCGTCTCCATTGGAGTGCTTGCGCTTCAGACCGCCCGAATAAGTCTTGACGACGCCGTCCACGGTGGAGACGAAGAGAGACTCAGCGGCAACGGCGGAACCAACCGGGTTGGAATCCTCCTCTTCCATAGGCTAGACGTTTAAAAAGAGGTTAGCAGTCCAACTAGTCACTGATTACGTGTCATCAATTACCTTCGGCTTTGTTCCAAATTGTTCGGACACCCTTGCCAGTCGCTCTTGAAGCTGAGGGGTCATTTGGGGTTGGGGTGGTGCCACAGAGACCTGCAACAAATGCATTTAGTGAGTCTTAATGATAATGATGTAATTATTTCATCATACCTGGACTGTGCCTGCGGGAAGTCCGCCGCCGCCGCGGTTTGACCGCTTCCTCCGCCTCTTGGGAGAGGAGTTTCCTCCGGAGGCGCGGTTCCCGCCACCCACTTTGACTCCGACGCCATGCGTGGTCTCGTGGCGCTGCAGGTGCGCCTTCTGTCTAAAGGTCTGGTCACACAGTCCACACTGGAACGGTCGTACATCCTCGTGCATCCTCATGTGCACCACCAGGTTGTAGCTCTTGCTGAACGTCTTGCCGCACACTTCTCCGTTCTCAAATTGCCAGTTGCAGGTCTTGTTGTTGCCCACCCCGGTGGAACCGCCGCCCTGGTTCGGGGATTTATTTATCCCGCCCCCGGTCTTCAGGGTGTTGTTATTATTATTGGTGAGCCTATGCGTTGTGACCAAGCCCGCATTGCCTGGGACCAGTTGCTGCTGGCCGGCCGGCCGGGTGGGGACCACGTCCACCTTGGACTTCTTCGCGGCAACCACCTTCATGAGGAATAAAGAGCATTGAGACAAATGCATTTGCATCATCAGTAAATCAGCGTGTAAATAAAGGCGCTCACTTTGCGGAGACCTCTTTGGGTGTGCTTTTTTTTACATGTCAACAGTCAATGTTTGGCGCACAATATAAATGGGTCCTGCCCGCCAGAAGGGGAAATTGGGCATCCTTAGTTAAATATTATCACTCTCTTTTACGTGCAGTAAAGTGTACCGGAGCAATGTTCACGTAAGATTGTTCATCTTGAATTCGTATCCTTCGTACTAAGGAGGTCTAGAAAAGAACTACTTTTTTCCACCTCCTTTATGTAGTGAGAGTGGGTGGTAAAGTAGAGGTCAAGACGCCTTAGGCACCACAAAAATTATGGCAACAGGACCGGCAGTTGCATTGTGGCCTCTATAAAATTGCATGAGCAATGAATGCACAATGGACAATCTTTGATCAAACATGGTATGTGCATTGGCTTTTAGCATTTTGTGAACACTTGGACTCTCCAGCCTTCATTTTCGGACTGCAAAGCCTGAGTGTTCGTGACTTTGCCAAATGCGCGTAATGTTCTATTTTGTTGCATGGTTGCCATCCAGGGTCAAAAGGGGGAACTACGTTCACTGCATGTCGACTTTTAAGTGCTATGTACTAAGATGGCTTTTTTCATCGACCAAGCTTTCTGAGCTGTTGTCGAATCGTCTCTCTCACCTGTGGGAGAGCAGTGGTCGTGGTGAGGACTGGCGCCGAGGTGGGTGTCAGGGTGCTGAGGTTGATGGGGAGAGGGATGCTCTTGACCGCCGACACGGGGAAAGCGTTGAGGCCGCTAATCTGAACCGGGATGGCGCCTTGCGGAAGGGTGTTTCCTGCGAAGATGATGTTTCTGGCACCTGAAAGTCGGATAGTCATTGGAGTCAATAATCCGTGGTCTATCACTGCACCGGGAAATTCGAACTGACCTTGGCCAGGGCCAATAGCCGTGGGTCCCTTCTTCGTTGGATCTGGCAACAATATGGTGGAGGCCGGACCCATTCGCTTCAGGCCTTTCTGTGGGTCCTTCAAGTTGGTCACGGCCACTGGGATAGCAGTAGCGTACTCGACACCTGCAGCAGCCAGTCCTGGAGAAGACATAGTTCAGTACAGAGTTCCATCAGTTCAGTTTTTATTCTTATTTCTAGCCTCTGGGTCGTACCAGCATTGTTGGCCTCCTCTGTCTTCATCTCTTCCAGGATGTTGGAGATCGAGTCTGTCTGGTGCCGTTGCTCCTGAATCACCACCTTGCCAACGTCAGGGAGTTCCTAAACGAGAATGGAGTGCAAATTTTTGCCCAAATGCGTCGAGTCCGTAGTTCATTGAACCCACCTGCACAACAGTGAGTTTGCTGGGATCGATGTTGAGTCCTTGGAGCTGGAAGGTCTGCGGATGCTTCATCTGAACCTGAACTGTGTTACCAGGGAGGGTCTCAGGAAGCCCCTTTATAGCTACTCTCTCGCCTGGAAAAGAAGAACTGTTAAATTTCGCCTGTGCAAACGTGCACTTAGTTATCACGACCGCGGACCTGTGGCAGTGTAGGCGATGCCGGTGGTAGCGAGCTTTACCGGCTGGAAGGTAGACGTGACGTTGTTCTGGGGCTGTTTCCCCGTGGTCGCGTACGTCACTGTCTTGACGGCCTGCACGGGTTGTGGCTGAGTTGGGAGCTGGATCGTGATTGGGGCGTTGCCGCCGCCGGGCGCCGTGGTCAGGTTGCCCAGGCCGGTGGCCATCGACACTGCATCCAAAGAGAAACAAGTATTCAATAGTGATGTTGTTATACACGTGTATGACCAGATTCCAGTGGATTTCGCTTACCTGGAACCGTCTGGACCTGGGTAGACGACGCGAGCGTGGTGACCGGCGAGGCCTGGAGAATGGTAGCGCCGTTGGCCAAGGACAAGATCGGCGCCGGTAGCTTGGCTGCTGCCTGTGAGGGAATAGGAGAAAGAACGTATACGTCTTGTACGAATCTTTCCTACACCGGTCATGATCTTGCCTGAATTGTTGGCTGTTGCGGTTGTTGCTGTTGCTGTTGCTGCCCAGTCGCGGCTGAGACGGTGTTGGCAGTGGGCACAGTGGCTGTCGTGGCCTCTAGGGTGTCGTTAAAGTCAGTGTAGAAGTTTTCGGGGATGTATCTGGAGAGTTCGTCGAGATTGCAAAGAAGCACTCCTCCATTCTCTTCGGCCGTGGTGATGGTGGGCAAGTCCACTGTGACCGAGCCCCCGCCCTCCAGCAACTGATGAGGGTGGCCACTTGTTGTCGTGAGGACAGTAGCAGACTGCAGCAAACAAAGTCGTGTATGTGGACCACTTGTGAATGATGGATGATACACCGTAAAGTGGATACCACTGTACTCCGTAAGGATCACCTTGGAACTAGTGAACCTGATCCTTGCTAGCATCATATTCGCTTTACGGTGTATGCTGTAGACGTAAAGTTATTAGCGCTGTGCTGAACATGTCGTTACCTGTCCTGCGACGGTGGACACGACGACGTTGGACAGGTTGCTGGAGATGACACTGACGGGCAGTCCGGCAGCAGGAGCACCGCCGGCCGCTGCCGCCGCGGCGATAGCTGCGTGCGGCATGGCCTGAATCAGCGGCATCCCTGGCACCGTCGAGGTCGTGCTGAGATTGGCGGTGCCACCAGTGGCACTAGCCGCCGGCACGGCGGACACGACGACCACGTTGGGCGACGACAACTGTCCGCCTGCCGCGACGGCCGCCGCGGCGCTCTTCCGCGGCGCGAACTCGTCACCAATGAGGTCTATGGTCTTCGTGTGCGGCAGGTGATACTCGTACGACCCCGAGGTGGTCACGGTGACCACGTTGGCTGCTGCTGCGGGCGTGGCCACCGCGGCAGGGGCGGGGCTCGTCGAGGCCTGCTGCGGCTGCTGCGGCTGCTCATACTCCAAGGAGGTGGGGGTGGCAGCGTCGCTTAAGAAAGTGCTCATAATTCAACAACTTTTGTGACTAGAATGAAAGACGTCTTCAGCTAAAAAAAAGTTGGAGTTTTCTTGGAGAAAGTTTTTACTTATTTGGTTTAGTATCTTTGGTCCAGTTTTGGTCTGACTATTTTCTTCCCTTTTCCTCGCTCTATGAAGTCTCATCCATTAACTGTCAGCCTAAAAATAACAGCGCATCCATAAGTTCTTCTTCTTCAACTAGGTCTTCAAGATCATCGAGAGCGGTTGTGATTTGACTAGAGTGAATGTTTTGTGACTCCGTTACTTCTCCTTCCCGGCGTTAGATGCCTCTAGTTGCGCCAGATCTTCAATAATGCAGGAGTTTTCGCCGTCTTCCTAATTTGCGCCGGTGCTCCAGCGTCGGGTGGGCGCGCCGCAGCTCAGTGTTGCAGCCGGCGCTGAATCCGGGAGGCTGCGCCTACTCTGGTGAGGAAGGTATCGATCGGTTTAAAGAGCTCCCGCGCCTTCAGTGTGAGTGCGTGCGTGTGTTTGTGCGCGCTCGCTAGAGAGAAGAAGAGAGAGAGCTCAATTTATGTTTTGCACGCGCGCACGCGCACACACAAGTACTGGTTACCCCGGCAGCCGGCGCTTGCGAGCTCGCGCGCACACACGCGTTCATACATACGCACACGCACACGGCGGAGCTGAAAAAAATCGATAATGTCCGGGGTATGAGGGGAGGGGGCGCTCATGGCTGCAGCATTTTCGCCACATATATATTGGGGAGAGAGCAAGAAAGAATGATGATATGTATAAACAAATTGCGCCGGGCGCCGGGCGCTCTGTGGCGCCGCTCATTTGAAAGTTATCATCAGGGGCCAGAGCTTTCGACAGCTATGAAAAAGAAAGTTGGCCTAGGGATAGGCCTAGCTTGATTGTACTTCTCGATGTGCTTTCAAGAAGAAGACGGGAAAACACACGTGTGTTGGGCCTTCTTCTTTTCCTTTCTCTTTCTCTCTCTTTCGACTTTCCAGTATACATACTGTAGTAGTGCGTCGTAGTGCTTTCCAGATCCGTGATGGCCGAGGGGATGCGGGGAAGGAACTTTCTCGGCTTTCCCCCCTTTCCCTTCTTGGACTCCAGCAAGCAGAGACTTTCCTAACACTCACAATAAAGAAAGGCACAACAAGAACAACACCGAGGGAGGAAAGAGGCTGCTTTCTTGCGAATTTTTGCACTTCTTACACCACGACTTCTTGGAGACCGAGGTCGCGGAGTCTCCCACTACCTCCTCCCTACTACTGTGGTGCTGTCTCCACATACGGAGCAGCGGCAGCAGCAGCGACGACGGCAGCAGCAGCTCCGGCAGCAGCAGCCCCTACAACCTCCCCCCCAAGGGAGGAAGCAGGAGGAGGCGAAGGAGGAGGGAGCGAAGCTATTTTGGAAGAGCTGCCCGGCTTGCCCGCCTTGGCCTGGCTGCCCGAGTGCGACGCGGCCTCATTGGCTGGCGCCATCTTGCTCCCAAGCGCCATTGGTCGGAGCGCGCGCGCTCGTGCGCTCCCGCGCACGCACCGGGGTTGATCCCGGGCCCGCTGCTGCTGCCGTCGCGGCCGAGGCCGCGGCTGCCGTCGCTGTCGCCGCCGCTGCTGCTGACGCTTTTTGGCAAGGGGGAAAAGGGAAGTCATCGATTTTTCCCCTGCAGGGGAAAAAGCGGGAGGGGGAAACTTTTGCTCTCTCGCTTGCTTTGGGGGCGAGCGGGAGCGAGAGAGCGTTCGTTGCCCGACGACGTCAGGGTTGCCACGCGCGCCGAAGCCACTGGGGAACAGCAAATATAGCAAGTGCCACTTAAATACATGTTAATAATAAAGTCACGTTGTGGGCAGATCGAGCGAGAGAGACAAAAAGTGCATAGAAAAGTCTCGCTGGTGTCATTCATTGTCTTGGCCAACGCTCGACTTGTGGAAGAGAACCCTGGATTGCACTTGCTCTCCAAAACTTTTCTCTCCACTGCAGCAGCAGCAATGAAAGAGAGCTTTACACACGTCACTTCCAGAGCAGCGGCAGGAACGGCTGCGGCGGCGGCGGCGGCGGCTGCGGCGGCGGCGGCGGCAGCGGAGGCGGCGGCGGCCGCGGCTGGACGCACAAGCACAGGAGTGAGCTCAGGATGAGGAAGAAGGCGTGTATGGAGTAAACGAACGTATAACTCATGTACTACACTAGAGTTGACGTCTCCTCCACGAGACAGGCCCAAAAAAGTGTGTGCGTGGGTAAAGAGAGAGAAGAAAGGGTCTGGCAGAGATGTTTTCTGCATTGTTGTAAGAAGATGTCTGATACAATCATTCATAGTGGGGAAACGGGGGGTATTAGAGAGACTTAAAGGTTGCTGGCAAAGTGAGAGCTCCAAGTTTTTTAGTTTTGAGTGCATGATTTGTTTTGTTGAGCGAAAATCATCTTGCTTTATATCTGTGCTCGACAATCCTTTAACAAACATCCCTTCGAGGAGAGAAAATGTGGAAGTTTTGAGAGCCCTCTCATCTCCTCTCTCTAACCCTTTTAGTGATGCAAACGCACTGAGAGAGTTCTGCTTCTTCTCATCCATGGAAGATGAATGGGTTTAACTCAAAAGAAATCGGTCGTGTGAGGCTCAAAGAAGAAATGAATGACTGTTACGCCCATGAGCAGCGCTTTTCTTTTTGGCCCTTGCTCAATGAGTTTTGTCGGAATTTTGCCTCGGATCTTTTTTTTCCGGCAGGTTTCAAACTAACATTTATTGATTTCCAAGGAAGGGGAGGTTGACACACACACAAAGGAGTGTTTAACCGACCTCTTCTCTCCCAATAAAAAAGATGAATAAATCGATAAAGCTACAAACCTGCGATTTTTTTTCTACGACTGCTGGAACTTTTTTTGGCCAAAAAAATAGTTGCTGCAACTCCCTGGAAAAAAAGTATTCAACAACAAAACAACAACAACAACACCTGTGCTTGGTCACATTGGTCATCGTCGTCGACCACGATTTATGGACGGCTCGGTCAAACATGACTGAGTCTCGTTCGTCAAAATGCGATGTTTGTGTGTTTGGCCGAGTAAAAAAAATTTGCATTTCAAAGAAGGGGGACGGGAAAGGGCAGATGGGAAGAATGTGGTACGAAAAACTGCGTGGTCCAAATCTCCTGTGGATTTGAGATTTGTGTTGTTTTAACATGGAAACATTTTTCAAGTTATGTAACCAGACTGACATTTTACAACAGCCAGGACGACTCAGCACTAATCTATTATGCACAGTGAGCCACTTCGATCTAAGACGAGTCAGTGTGTGCACCTGAATTATAATTGCACGAGGTGTCTCGACTTCACAGACTTGGCAAGGTCGTCATGCGGAAAAAATGTCGAATTGTTCTTCCTTCCTTCTGTACGTACTACGATCAAAGCAGCTGGCAGAGCAAAACAAACTAGAGGAAGCTGCATGAATGCTGCTTGCTTGATCGCATCTGCTGCAGCAGAACATCTGCCATGTGTGAGGGAAGGGGGGGAGGGGGGTTGTGGAGGGGAAGAACCGATTGTTTTGCCATCATCGCACCAACTGTCTGTACGATTCGCTTTTGTCTGAGCATTGATCTAGGCCTTTGTCACAACGCTGCCATGCACGCTCGGATAGTTCAAACGTGCCCTTAGTCGACGTAGACACGTGCGTAAACAGGGGGTGGCTTCCATAGGAGGGGGGGAGGAGGAGGAGGAGAAGCTTTTGCTCGAGGCGCAGCTCTGTGACCCAAAACAGACACGAAGAAGCGCCCAATAGCGAAGGATGGGTGCCCAATGCTGGAGCAAAGGCGGCGTCTTGGAGGGAAAATTGCCCAATTGGGCGGAAAGGCGCCCAATTATATGGGAAGCCCGCATAGCCCGTACAGGTCTTCTACTATCACATTTTTTTCTTCTTGTACCTTGATGACTTAAGGGGAAAAAAAACGTTTGCGCACATTTTTAGGCTTAAAAACCATGACCCAATAGGATGAAAAAACCATTAATTTCCCTCCTGCAGGACTACATCCCCGGTCTCAATGTTCTAAAGAGTTGGCCTTTGTACGGAACAGAGTGCAAAGAAATGGGGTGTGACTGACAAGGCTTTTTTTTTCTCTTGCCTACAAAAGAGTTGGTTTTTGTTGTATGCAAATTATTAGCACCGCATTTGTCTTCTTAATATATCCCCTGGGGGGGAAATGGGTCTTTGTACACCCTGTAGCGTCTGGCTTCGCCACGGCTTTCTTAATTCGCCATTGGTGAATCGCACGCAGTCTCGGTCATACTAGTGATGTTGTTTTTTTCGAAAAAGGCTGACTCGGGTTGGGTCAAGTGGGTCTCTGACTGAAACGAAATTCAGAGTCCACCTTCAAACCGACTTTGTAGAGTCGAAACGTCTGACTCGACTTGAGACTTTATGAATGTGGGTCAAACTGGCCAGCCAGCAATACCACCCCTAGTACAGTGAAACCTGGTTTTTCCGACCCAATCAGTTAGGGGAGAATAAGTCCGGTGAACCGGGGTTTGTCGTCAATAAAAAGGTTCGCAGGAAGAAGCGATAACAGAAGTTACACCATAAACTGGCAGTTTATTCGACGTGCTGAATATTGCAACACCTCTTTTCTTTTACTCAGCAAAGAGGAGAGACTTTTCCTTCCGCATCTAAGCTTCTATAGGGTTAGAAATGGTTATGAGCTGCATTCATGCGGTTCGGAGCTGGCTCATGAGCTGAGGTAGTCACGTGTCACCACTTCATAACAGTCAGAGTCAGTCCAATCAGTTCAGAAAAAAAAGTCATCATACAGGCCAAACTGACCAAACCTATGCATTACGTCAGAAAGTCGATTACAGGGAAACAGTCCAGAGCATAGAGGTTTGTATAAGCCAGGTCTTACTGCAGTTCCCACCGCTGTGCCTAAGTTGGGCTCAGAAATTCGTAGAATGCGCTTGAGGTATCTCAGCCAAAAGATTGTGTAAAGTTATTGTCAACGGATACAAAAATGTACACTTGTTCTTTTTTATCTCCTTCTGTTCCCTCGCTTGCTCCTGCTCTTGGCGTCCACGATGAGGTTGGCCTGTCTCTTAAGGTAGCCCCTGGTGGGCACTTCCTCCTCCTCAGGTCCACTGTCGACATCTTCCTTCTTTTCCTCCTCTGTTTTTGGATGATCATAACAATAATGAGATATTTCAAGAACACTCATCATGTACGACAGAAATGTGTGAGGGTAAACGGAGCCTTACTCTCTTTTTCATCGACCATTCTGGCCTCCTCAAGTCCCATCTCCAGCCCCACAGGCACGAACTCCTCCTCCTCCATTTCCATCTTCTTGAGGAAGAGGTCGACGCCGTTCAACTGCTTCAGGAGGTCATCCAGACGCGCCTGCGACACTTGCAAGAGTTCCACTGAGTTTCGTGTCAGTGGAGGTGGTGTGGGATCGTTCAAGAACTGATAGGAATAAGATGCTTTTTCTCAGTTGCCAAGGGAATTTGCCTCCAAAGCTTTGCTAATCACCAGCTTCTCCGTGAGCCTGTCGAGTCCCTCCCTGATGCCCACGAGCAACTTGTTCCGGGACTGCAACTTCTCTTCAGCAGCCTTCTTCCTCACCTGCTCATCTGAAATCTTTTCCTCCAGTTCTTCCATCTTCTCACGGAGTTCGGTATTTTCTTCCTAAATGACATCCCAGATGGTGTTGCTCCATGAGCAGGACCTGACTTTTCTAACGTAATCTAACTCAGAGCTTTAGAAAGGTCCCTGCTCACCTGCCCCATGAATTTCACAACCTCCCACTCCGCTTCCAGTTTCTCCTTGATGTCTCCCAGATCCCGGATCTCTTTTTCTGCGCGAGTCTATGGAAGAGTGTTTAAGGACATTTGTGTGAGCCAATGTAGTACGGTGAAATAAAGGGCAACATTCATCATTTCCAGTTCGGAGTTTGTCCCACAAGGAGGATTTGGGGCTCTTCTCTATTACAGTAAGCCCAGGGATATATTGCTCCATGCTGCGTTATAGCACTCTGCACAAGAAATCTTGCAGGTTGTCTGCACACCATGCCTTCATGCCAGACTTGAACCTTCCTGTGCCAAACATTCATGAGATAACAGGCACCTGCCGTAAAAACGTGATGGTTCTGAATGTGAGGAAATCTTGCTTAAAGAAGGGCTAACACACTAAAGGTAGCATAATGCTAACACAATAAAGGTAGTGAATGATAACCTGCAATTCCAGCAGATGTTTGGCTGTTTCTTCCTGAGTCTCAAATCTAATGGAAACAAATGTGTTAGAATAAGTGAGAAACATTTTTGAGACTGTCACTGTTTCACCTTTTTACCACCTCCTCAACATCAGAGACTCCCGCAGCCTTCTTCATCTTCGCAAAGGCTTCCTCATAGTGGCCATCATCGCGGCTGTGGACACATGCAGTGAACATAACATAACTATTGGCTACCTTGGGTATCATGTCAAATATTGAAGAGATGTTCACCCCCTGTCTGCCGCTCCGCCACCTCCTTCTGCACCCTGACTGCCCGCTTCAGAGCCGCGACCGTCATGTGAGTGGGCGTGGTCGGATGTGCTGATGGATTCACGCCCAGTCTCCTTGGACAGACAGTAATAGACAAATGTAAGAACTCATTCAGTCACAATTCTAGTGATTGTCTGTGCAACTGAGGTGTTGGACTGACATCAAGGCTTTTTGTAATATATACCTGGTATGTCATAAATGACAGAAAAATATTGCAAGAAAATCTCAGGCTCATCAACGGAGTTCAACTGTACTGTGTGTTTGTACATTTGCGGGTGGTTTGATGCATGTGGGTGGGTGTAGGAGAGATATTCAGTAAAGTTAAATATGGTACACAAGAGGACTGAGAAACTTACGTAACGTGTTCCTTACGTTTTGTGTCTATGTGAAATGTACGTACGTAGTGACTTAATTTATGAATCAAACAGGGTGTCTCACATTTGTACATGGTGTCACATTCGCATGCCCTCCTTAAGGCTACTTTACTGTACAGTAAACAATGATGTCAGTGTTCTGTACACACACTATCTTGTTGTAGTTTTGTGTGCCATTCTGTACTGTTGTACGTACATGTTGCACATCCCAAGTGTCCTGGTTGCCATGTTGTAGTGTGACAAGATTGTTATTGTTATTGGCATCTGGCATAGACAATGTCGCGGATTCAATCAACATTTTCCATCGTATAATGGGCCTTAAAACGACTATCAACACTTTAAATGTTAACAGGGAGAGAAAAAAGACATGCACAGTACCTTGACTGACGACTTGGAGGCAAACATGTGTCTCTCCATGCTCTCAAAGTAGTTCTTCCTGTCCTCAGCAGTCTTTCTGTTGGGGAAGAAAGTGTTTCAGTACTGAGCTATGAGGTGTCACTGTCATATAAGGTAGACATACGGTGCAACCCTCTACTCGCCTGTATTCTATGAGTCTCTTCTCGCGCTCCTTGCCCTCAGAGAGCAGGGCGATCTCCTTCTTGTGCTGGTTCTGCCTGGCCAAGTCCCTGGTCACAATGGCTGCTTGGTGAGTTTTCTGTAGGGAAGAGAAGAAGAAGTTTCACTGAGTACGGTGAAGTCTCTATTTAGGGAACCTGACATCAATGATATTTCATAGCCGGAAGTCTCAGTTTAACGAAGAATGTTAGGGGGTGTGCCAGAAGTCGGATTGGTGGAAGATATAACAAAAAATGGTGATCAGCAGGGCATTGAAATTGTCTACGTGAGCGCTGAAGGGTGCCTAAACTTATTTACTTTGCGTACAGTAGTCTTCGGTTGTTGCCATCACATTGGGATCCAAGGTTTTGATGACCATAACCGATGAAGTCTTGTCACCAATACAAGAAAAAAACAAATTTACTACCATAGAAATTGAGTCATGCACCTTCAGGGCAAAAGTTCAAATATTTCTCACTGCATTCCTCTCTTAGTTAAAACATTAGAATGTAAGGAAGTTGATCTTGCTCTTACCTGCATTTACCAGTCCATCAGGGACAGTGGGGTGAGGGTCTGGGTTACAAAAATCCAAAAAAAATGTATGTAGCTTACGTTTTGCACAGGCAATTTGATGACTGTTAGCAGAATTTGATGACATTGACTAATAAAAATGCCTCCATTTTAAGAAGAAAAACATTAGGACCGGGTAGCCCGAGATGATGTCTGCAACTGGATTATGGCGGGAACCAAAATGACTAAAACCGGAGAATACTGTACTAGTGCAGTGCCAGCAGCTTGAGTAGAGGAAATATCAGCTCAACAATGAGTTCCAATTTCCTCACAGGGTTGCCTGGGATGGAATATGTGCTGTTAAATCGAGACTTTTTTTGGCAAGAAATACCTTGAGTTTCTTAATTTCCTCCTCTTGCTTCTTCATCGCATTCTCCAGCCACTCTAGCTGATTTCCGAAGGTCAACCTCTCCTTCTTCAACATGTCCAAGATGGTCGAGTACTTCTTCTTTATTGTCTCAGCTCGAAGAAGCAGCGACAAATTATTAAATAATTAAAAAATTTCTGAATATTGAAAAATTGCCATACCTTCCATTAATTTTAGATTAGTCTTGTGGATCTCGTTCTCCAAGAACCTCAGCCTCTGTCCATCTTCAGAGTCCTCCAAAAGTTCTCCGGCTTTGTCCTTGTACAAACATGAATATCAATATGGCCAATCACGCAACCTCAACAGCCTCACCATTTCAGCGTTGGCCAGAACTATCTTCTCGTACTCTTTCATAAGCCTCTCAATATTGTGGTTCTTCTGCTGGCTTTGGTATTTGAGCTTGTTCAGCTTGTTCCTCAAGTCTGCCACCTTGTAGTCGAGAACCTGTGTAAGATTGTGCTTATAGTGAAGCATGATGAGGACAATTAACTCTCGGACATGTCGGGTGCAGTTAAAGCAGGCTTACACTTTTTGGATCTTCGTGATGATGGAAAGGAGGGTTGTAGGATCAACATTTAATCATCTGCTGTTTGTGTGATTAGTGATGAGTACATTTCGTAAGAAGAAGTCTGCTTCCCTGTTTTTATATCAGACTCAAAATCACAGCAGCTGACATCCACTGTGCCTTGCACCCCTTTCAGGGCTGAAAGGGCTTAAGCCCCGGTGACGAAAGTAAAGAAATAGGACCTAGCTAGCTTTTTCTTATCTCAAGTGTCGTAAAAATGAACGAGCGTTTGCTCAGACCCTGTTAAAGAGCGCACCAGGTACGGACACCCAGGGTGAATCCCTACACATGTAAAGAGCGAGGGCCCTGTGTGTCTGTCTGTCTGTCTGTCTGTCTGTCTGTCAGTGTGCATGTCTGTCCGCGGTCGAATTCTGTTTCGCGGCTGATTCTCTTGCTTTTGCGGCCGATTTCAGCTGTAGCGCGGCCGACTTCAAGCTTTTTCGTGGCTAATTTCCGACTTTTCCGCGGCTGATTTTCGCGGCCAGTTGCCAGCTTCACCAACTTTTGCTAGAACATAGAGCTGTCAGTTTTGCGCGACGACGCTTGAGCGCGAAGCACGGGATGAGCACGCGATCAGTCTAGAGGTGGGAGACACAGTGGTTGAGGTTGAGGTCGAGGGTGGGAGTGCGAGAGAGGGACAATCGTAGCAATGACTTCTAGGGCGGTCATAAGGACGTGTGTGGATTCGTGGTCGATCGGTCCAGGTGGGAGACACAGACAGACGAACACACACACGTAGACAGCGCCTTATATTTTCGCCACTCTTCTTACCCAGCGAAGAGAGAGGCGCGACTTAGGGTCTATATACAGATTAAATAGAGCACGAGGGCCGTATAAATGCTGCGAGTGCGTCCGTCCGTCTGTCTGTCTGAATGTTGTTGTCGGCGATTGGCGTTCCATCGCACCGATCGTCTTCCAACTTGGTCAGCAGCCACCGTGAACTGGACCAAGCACATGGAGGGCCTCGCAAGTTTGGAGATGACCGGTCCAGTGGAGGAAGACCCTCCCACCCTCACCCACACACAGCACTTCATAATTTTGCTACTCTTCCCATCCAGCGAAGGGACCTCGAACCCCAACGGGGTCTGGGTCGAAGGGCCGGGGACTGTTTAGTTGGTCTTCTGTTTGCTTGCCTTCGCAGCGTCGTCGGCCGACTTCCTCCTGAGCACGTTTGCATCTACGTGTTTGCGTTCAGCCACGTGCTTGAGGACGGGCTCGCTGGAGACGCTGCTTTCTCGCAGCTCAGCCTGTAGTAAAGCATGTTGAAGAAGACGCCATCCCAAAGAGCTGTTCCATGTCAGCAATGTCCCACCTGTAGTTCCTTGATGTGGTCCTTGATCCGCCTGATCTTGTCCCTGTTGTCCTTCTTCTCATTCTCGCAGTCCTCAAACATCGCCTTGCGTTCACCCTCTACCAGCTGAAAGAAGTTAATGTGTCTGTCAATCGAACTACGAGCTGTACATTGACGGCACCTGAATTTTCTTCTTCATCTCCCCCATCTGCTTGAAGAGAGACCCGCGCTCCCTGAATTCCGACCCGCCGCCCAGCAACATCTTGTCGTCCATGTCCTTGTTAAGTATGGTGACGAAGGTGAAAATGTTGTCGAATTCTGTCACTGCAACCTCAGGAGAGGAACTTTCTTCTCTTCAGCCGCGTTTCCCATTGATCAAACAGGGTGAACGGAACTCGAATGAAGAAAGAAAATTGGACAGGGAGCGATTCATTCAGCTTCAGTCAGTCACAGCTTGATCAGTCAGACTTAAACCACCTCAATGTTGCATCTTTAACATGTACCAGTAGTTGGTGTTATCTGTGTCTCCATCATTCGCGTGGTATTGGCATAAAGCTTCAGTTGCTTCACTCAACCCACTTTGTTCAGTTAGTGTGAGCTGGTCGGCAGCGGGTTCACCAACCGATGGATTCAGGAATCCTGATCACAAAAAGCCGCGCTCAATTAACTTAACAACTAACCAATTAACCATGCACGAACCAACTGCACTCAATGCAAATGAAGAAGAAACCATAAACTATGTTGAAGACGAGCAATTCCTCAAGCTGTTGTTGCTGTTCCAGCTGGTGATCATGGCCCAGTTGAGATTACCCCATACTTGAACGCTGCATGGCCTGTGTCAATGAAGCTTCTAATGTATTTCAAGAAGTGTAACAGCTTCTCAGAGCAGGTGCTCAAAATAATCTAGAAGAAACCAACCAGATCCTCACTTGCTTTTCGATGAACTATACCTTGGGAGAGGATGATAGTGGACCAACTTATCCAAATTGCACCCGGAACCATCATGATCACGGCCAAATCCTCGCTCTGCAATTGGAGTTGGGGGCCACTGTCCGAGTGTTCGTCGTACCTCACCATAACGTGTGAACCTTTCCTCATTGTGTTGCATTGAGTCACATTGATCCAGGGTGACAAGTCCAGTAAGATCACGAGATCAGAGCACTGCGGGAGCTCACGAGCTACAGTATATGTTGCAAAAAAAAAACCAGTGCAACTTGGTTTATGGGTATTGGGTTTCTTGTTGCTTTACTTTGTCTGAAATGGAATGCAAGACCACTGGATTTGAAGCGAACCGTCCTAGAACAGCGCCGAACGGGTAGCGAGGTTTAGTGGGGTTTCATCTTTTTTTACACTGACACTGAGGACAGAATCATCTCGATCCTTCTTGTAATGTCGGAGTGGTGGAGATGAATTTGAACCATCGCAGGTTTCTCCCAGCTATGCTCCCACCTGGGGCAGTTCTGCCCCCCCTCCCCCCCCCCCTCAAAGGCAACACGTCCTGAAAGGTCAAAATCTCGCCCCTTAGGTAAGCTTTATGTCCCTGCTTGGCCCCCACCCTAATCTCTTGGAAATTGAATAAGTTGTGTCAGTGCTAGAGAGCATTTCGGAAGGCTTAAGCAAATTTTTTATACCCCATGGTATGACTCCAGTGCACGTTATTCTTTCTCAACGATGTAGAGAGGCTGGTAGCACGACGGGCATCTCGGACTGGCATCCCTGGGGTCCATCTCAGTGTAGACCTGCTTCCAGTTGGCAAAGAGGTGTGAAAGCATGATGGGGCCGTAGATGCGGTGGGCGTTGAAGAACAATGCGTCTTTGGGCCCAGTGGGAACCCCCACCAGGGCCTGGCCACCTGGCTTCAGTAGGCAGTGACTTCGGGCCATGGCAATCAGGTCGCCCCATGGGTTCAGCGCGTCACCATACCTGAGAACATGACTCAAAGTCTTCATCTCAATGACATGGCTTGACTTCAAATGGTTGTTGACATAGACATGCTAATTCTAGTGAAGTAAACTGATAAATATTGTGCACGATCATTTCAGCTTATGCCAAGGGCTTGGTTGCAATGATCAAAATATTTCTGCTATTCCACATATGCACCTCTGATTCAGTCTGATAAAGACGCCACAACAGACGCGCACACGCGCGCATACGCCCACCCACTCACGCGCACACACACAGGGAAACAAAGGAACACGCTAAACATGTAAAGAAATTGCACCCCTGATAATCCAAGCAAAGTAAGTCATGCTCATAAGGTAGGATATATATTGCAAGAGAATACAACGCGTACTGTCCTCACCTTCCCAGCCCGCTGTGTTCCAGTGAGGAGAACGAGACCATGGTATCGAAGGCCTCCTTGAATGTCCCGTCCAAGTATCCCTTCCTGATCTGGAGAGGGGTGATGGTGTCGATCTGGGGATGCTCAGACTTGATTTGTGCGTAGTCCAGGGTTGTAATTTTGGCGGCTCCGGCCTCCAGGATGATTGCCTCGAGCCAGGGGGTCTGGGAGCCCACCACCAACACATGCCTCCCGGTGATGTTCATGTGCTTGGTCAAGTGTCTGCACACAATATTGTAATTGTTAGACTTCCTCCGGAAGCTCCCCAAGTAATTCTTTGCTCTCATATGTTTGTCTGCTTATGCTTGCCTGTATATGTTTCTTTCAGAGTTGGGGCCGTAGCCGCCGATGGGTCTGTTGAGTCGGAACTTCTGCTGGCGCTCAATGATCAACTCCTCGGACCATTTCAGCCAGTGATTAACACCCTTTAAAACCGTTGTTATAACTGTGGTGTAGGTACTTCTTTTTTTAGCTATCCCACCTCTGAATCATCATAGTAACTATTCCTCAGTTCAACTCTGCCATAATAGGTGAATTCTTGAATGAGGTACCTGTAACAGAAGGATAATTATAAAAGGAATAGCTACAAAATGGCATGTCTGACTTTGGCAGTCTCATTGGCGGAGTGTCGAATTCGGAGGACTTGTCAATGTCCTCGTTGTCAAAGAGCGCCTTGCAGTCCATGCTCTTCTTCATGACGTTAAAGAACTTCCCCGGGCTGCCCTTGACTTTCCGGTCACAAACTTGGCCACACGAGCTTGAAGCAGACAATGAGTCTCTATTACCTCACAGGTATCGATTTTGTCATGGGCCTCGCTTTTCAGCATACTTGGCCACTGACAAATAATGCGATGAAAACCAGAATGTAATCGGCTAAAATTACAGTGATCTTCAGGGCTCTTTATACAGCTAAATTTGCTCTTACTTTCGTATCCTCTCCAATGTCGCATTTAATTCCTTGTAAATGAGCAGTGCCTTCTTCTTGTTAATTGTCTTTGGAGGGGTGTGGTCATCCTGGGGCTTCGCGCAGCTCTCGTTGGTGGCGTCGTTGTGGTCGCACTTGTCATCGCCGGTGCTGTCAGTGTCCTCGCTCCTTAAGAGCGAGATCAAAAGAACGAAAGTTAGGGAAAACAGTGTCAATTTCGAAGACATGTCCAAGTACTGTATGTCTTATTTATTGGCCAACGTCAGAAACAGGCCACTGTGGTAATTGCATGCAGTAGTGATGGCCGGCGAAAACTCCAGGCTGGCTTGGCCAGAAAAATCAGGCCAGTGCTACTAGCCCGTGGCCTGAAAAAAAAGTTTAGACGTAAATTTCATCTAACATATAAAGCGCGAGGGTATTAGTATTTTAATACTTGCCCAGAGCTTTGAACATGACGATGTGCGTGCACGAACGCCAACATGAACAACAACGCTACATCTGCTTTAGCATTTCATCTGAGTCTAGCGTCTCACTGGCGCATTAGAGCACTAATGTGAGTTCATTTTCGGATAGGCAGATACTTCAAATGTCGTGGAATATCATATGTGTCTGTGTAAGAGTCACGCAAGCCAGTTGACTTGTGCCACATTAGGGCGGACGGATCCGTTACATGAGGAGCACCACACGCGCCGCCTTCGTCAGTCAAGGCTCTCCACTCTGGTTGGCCCAGTGACTCCTGTTTGACCCTTGCCAACCCTAATATATATAGAATAATTCTTCTAGCTCTGTATTCTCAAAACTAAAGCTGACGCTCCCCACTTTGTCGGAGAAGAAAAAGTATAAATCGCTGTGCATGCGTCTGTCTGTCTGTCTGTCTGCTGCGCGAAAGCTGGAAATCGGCAGACGAACCTAACCCAACCTAACCACACACAGACGGCACTGTGCAAAAGTCAGAAATCAGCCGCGAATATCAGCCGCAATCAGCCGCGCAAGCACTGCAAATCAGCCGCGAATATCAGCCGCAATCAGCCACGCAAGCACTGCAAATCAGCCGTGGACAGACAGACACACCCACCCACTCACTCACAGACACAGGGCCCTTGCACTTTTATTTCATGCTATCGCTTGACCCACGGTCTTCCACAAATTCCAGAAGCGCCGAAAGTCAGCCGCGCAAAACCCTCGAAAATGGCGGAAATCAGCCTTGGAGCTCAAAATTGGCCTTGGACAGACAGACGCACTCAACCAGACTCGAACATTCGGGCACTTTATATATAGAGAGATGAAATACTGTAGCTACTTACGTATTGGTCTATTATAAAAGGCGCGCTGCGAGGGCCGTATACACGGGCGTGTGTCTGTCTCTGTGTCTATCTGCGGCCGATTTCCAGCTTTGGGCGCTGATTATCCCCTCCACCAGCTTTTACGTCGCTGATTTCCAACTTCTGATTAGTATGGCTGATTTTTATAGCTGATTTTCGTCATTTTTTTCACCCAACAAAGCGGCCAGCGTGCAAGCGCTATCTTCTAATCATCATAAAGGTATAATCATACATAACCTATCATAAAATCCTATCATAAAATGAATAAAACTTTTTTGTTAGCTCGGCTCGGCCTTAGTTCCTCATATCTCGGCCGCGCTCGACCCGAGAAGATCGAGCCCGTCACCATCACTGCTACTGCCTGTGAGCTTGCGTGCGACGTTGCGCTTTTTGTTAAAAAGTTCCGTTGTACTCAGCAAAAAGCGAAGGAGAGTCTTTGGCCAGTCCGAGGAAGGTCTCGGCACTTGTCTATGCTGTCATCGACAGTCTCCACAGCAGCAATTTTGGTTTTGGTTTTCGTCAGCAGGATTTTTGAGTCGACTTAGCAATGTGAAAAGATGCTTGATGTCGGTGACGCAGGCGAGGGTCCCGATGGCGTCGAAGAGTGCGGAGAGGGATGTACACATGTACTGGTCCGCGATAGACCGCCCGTGGCCGTCCAGGTGGCTAGAGGCGAACTGTGCAACCATTTGAAGGGTTACCTGTTCTCCCTGAGGCTGCAGAGCATGTTCAAGATCTCGCCGCTTGTCATGGAGAAGACGTGGCACTCGTTGTAACGCTACTTCAAGCGCGTTCGCTTTGACGAGGTGGAATCTTTCGACAGCTGGAACGCCTATTACACGGCCTTCCTCCGTTACGTGGACGAGACTGTCATCAACTGCGTGGAGGAAAAGGTGGCCACCAGATCATGCCGAAGTGGAACCACAACCGGTATCTTCAGTTGTGCCCTGGCGGCAACGTCGGGGACATCTCTGCGCTCTGTCGCACCGAAGGCGTCGAGGACGACCGCAAGGAGGACCTGCAGTTCCAGGACAAGCTTGTTGAATAAGCTCAGAAAGTGCTGAACACCGTGACGCCCGAACATCTTAAGCGATAGAGCTAGGAGAGGAGGAAGAAGAAGTTCATGGATGTGGGCATCCACTGTTGTCGCACCGACCACTTGGACTACGAGCGGCGCCACAGCCGGGTCCTCTTAAGGTTGTTCAACTACCTCCTCACAACGGACACGTTCCAGCGGAAGTTCGGCCAATCCCACAACGTCTTGCTCCTTTTCGTCAGCAACGATATGGCCTGGGGCAGGGAGAAGCTGGCGCTCTGCAACACGGAGCGGGATTCACATTTCGTGGGCGCCAGCGACTATGCTGGAAGAACTAGTCGTGCATAAGCAAAGTGCAGATATGTTGTATCAACTAATGATCTCGTAGCAGTACAGGTCCAAGTTTTACTGATATTTTTACTGCATCCATGTACAATTGTACAGTGCAAATGTTAGTACGTGTGTCAGCATGCATGATTCATGCTGCAGAAGTACCATAAAGCGACGGAGTTTTGACGACCGAGCTGGGAAACGGAAATCGAGTCAATAGTGTAATATCACATGAATGATTTATCCAACACTAGTAGAGGAACCCGGTGTTGTTCTCATTATTATATGTAAAAGTGAACTTTACTAATATGCCCTGGGTGCAGTTTCCACGCAAAATTTGCATGACCCAAGCATATCCAACACGAACTTTGCACTCTGCACCGATTTTCAAGTCCGCGGGATTATGCGCTCCACCCCAAGCCTACATAGCTTGGAGGGGGGATAAAAACGGGGTAAAACCCCTGTGCGGGTGTTTTTTACCCCAAGTCACAAAACCTCCTAGGTTTTACCCCGTGGGGTGAAAAGTAGAGAGGACTTCTAATTTCAGGGGTCAAACTGATCAGTTTTACCCAGGGGGAAGCAGCCGAGGAAGCCGTCTACAACTTCATTGGGTAGCAGCAGACAGCAAAACAAAGCAGATGCACAAGAGCGAGACAGGGTTTTTGCTTGGTTTTAGGCTCTGCTTCTGAGTACGGAAGTTCACAGTTTTGAGCACAGCAGCAGCGGCAGCAACAGTGACAGGCGACACAGGTGGACAGAGCGCGCTCCATCTGCTGCCGCTCAGTGTCTGTTGCTCGTCGCTTGTCCGCGATCATGCTCTTGCGCACGAACACGATGTCTTTGGCCTGTAGCATGTCCAAGGACAGGTCGGAGGGCGCCGTCTTTGGCATGTGGCACTGGAGGGTGGGTGGCCACATCCACCGACAGTTTCAGCCACCTTCATCGTGGAAAAGTGGTCAAAAACATCAAAAATCGGCCGCGACCTGCACGGGGGTCTTGTCAACTCATCACACTTAAAGCACTCCACTGTCACAGTGAGCACTCAAAATTTGACGAAACTACAGAATGTCATGCATGAGTGACTATCTCGGCTACACATTGAACGTTGCAATTCAACTCTTAAACATATGAATATGAGATCATTAACCACCAAGCGACATTATTTACGCCAATATAAGTATCAGTACACAGATTGGCAGTTAGATATGAGCACCGACAGGATCCATTTGGTCTCGAGGAGAATGACACCTATAAATGGTGGCAAATTGTTCGAACAACTATGATCATAAGGATGATAAATACAAAACATTCAAAAGCAAAGTATGAGTGTTTAAGAAATGTTTTATTATCCTCCGAAGGCTTCATCACACATCTTACTTAAAGCTATTGATAATTCACTGGGCAAAACAGCGACAGTTTTTGAGGAAATCTCATCCGTCCACAGTTACAAATATTTTGCAACAATCACTCACTTGGGTGTCGATTTCAGCCTTTTTTTTCTTAAAAAAAGTGCCAGGTCACATTTTGCAAATATTTCACAGTATGACTCTGCCGTTGGGAGCAGCACCCTGTAGAAGACTTACAATTGTCTTAGTTTGTTTTGTTGTAAGCCCAACATAGCATTAAGGACAAGGACATGGATCTCACAGCATGATGGTTATACTGTAGTAGGCTTTTCCTTGCGAGTACAGCAAAAATCTTGGGCTTTAAAGTTGCAAAGATGATAATAATGTATTGTAAATATAAGCAAGTTATCCAATGTACTGCATGAGCATCTTGCTACAATTGTTTTAGTGTATACGTACTGAGTTCTAAATAGGACTGTGAACTGCTTAAAGACACCCTGTATTAGAGGAACCAATGAACCACGATCGATATTAATAGAGCTTTGTTGTTGCAAAGATGGATGGCTGCTGCCCAATGATGGAGATGTTGTTGCGCTGTTTTTCTACGCTGCTGGCATCGCACTGGAGGCCCTCGAGTGCTGGTTTTTGGCCGCGCCCAGGTTGTGGATCGGGGTCTCCTCCATCCCCACGACCGGGTCGTCGGCTGCGAGAGCCAATTTTTCAGCAGGCGGCTCTGCAAAATAAAATGAGAAAGTTAAGTAAAAATGTTAAAGATATCTAGTTGTGGGTCAAAGATATATAATGTTTTAGCCATGGTGCTTGCCCAACAGCTGCAGTAGGCGAAAGCTTGGGAGGTACCTCGAGTCAATGTGCAGTTCAAGAGCCCCGTAAGGTGAGTTGGGGGATCCAATGTGCCATTATTGTCGTCGCAAGCACGGTGAACTTGCCAAATTCTGGCAACACCTGAGCCAAGTCAGTCGCATGCTAGTGCAGCATTAGTGCCGTGCGATAGTGTAACTTATGTCGGATTTGCAAGGACAAATTGCACAATTTCTTGAGTTTTTTTTAGGGGACGTTTGAACTTGTCACAAAAGTCAAGGCTGTGCCTTGTCAATATCCGCTTGGAGCGCACAGGGTGATGAAAGTCAAAAAACGAGGCAAAAGTTGCGCATATCCTCTAAAAGTTGCATTCAACCTTCAGCACCCTGTATGTAATGCAGGATGGAGCTGGTCGTGCTAACCTTTGTCGGCTGCATGTTCTCCTTCCGTTGGTTGGTGGTCTTCCGCATCTGCGTTATTTTGATTATTGTCACCAGTTTCGTCTTCTTGATCTGCTCTTCCAGCTACTTCCTCTCCATGGCCGCCCTCACCTTGTCCGGAATGCTTGGACGAATTTGCTCTGGAGAGTGCAGGTGAGACTACGTCTTGGTCGTCTTCATGGTCGTCGTTGCCAGCTGCTTTCGACTCCGACCTGACGCTGGCCTTGGATGCACTCAGAGAAGCCTTGGAGCCCTGGATGGAGGTGGCCTTCGAAGCCCTGCTGGACGCGGGCTTGCTTGGCTCAAGCTGGTTGGACTTCAGCGACACTCTTGAAGCCTTTACCGACATCTTCGACCCGGTCCTGGAGGCTGCGACTGAGGCTTGAGCGCTTGCGGCTTTGTTGTTGTTATCGTCGTCATCGCCGTCCTCGTGGCCGTCGTCATTGTCACCGCCGCCGCTCCGCCTGCCACCGCCGCCACCGCCGTGTTTGTCGTCATCGTTGCCGTCATTTCGAGCATGAATTGGCGTTCCTACGTTGTCGTCTTCAAGAGCATATTCTGAAGTGGCAGTTCCTTGATCGTTGGTCTCCGGGCCTGCGTCTTCTTCCTCGTCGTCTTCGTCATCCTCTTCTTCGTCACCCTCACCTCCGGGGTCTTCCTCTGTTATGCCTTCCACCTTTGCAGATATGTCAACATGATATTGAACAATGAATGACGTCGCATTTTCGTACCTGCTGCTCTCGTGGATTTCTGATCAGTTTTGGCAGTTTCCTGGGCGATTTAATATTGGTCGTCTTTGGCCTGGGCATATTGTCCGGGCCTTCGGGGCCTTCCGGGCCTTCCGGAGCGCCTCCGACCTTACCGATAGGAGGCAGAGGAGTTTTCCCCATGATGATTTCTCCTGGCTCTGGTACTTCTGGATCTGGAGGAAAACATTGGGTCAATCGTTGCAAGCAATTCTTGTATTCGCGACTTCTTAATCCAAGACTGCGCATTAGTGCGTCAGAGACAGGCAAGTGACCTTTTTTTGCAATTCCGCAATGATGACTTTTAGCTCAGGTCAGTGTTGCTGTTGGAGGTCCTCTGCTAGTCGGAAATTGCATCAGTAGAGAAAGTAGGAGTAGACAGATTTAGGTCGTGCTACGTGAAGACTACTTTCATCCTTTGTGTCGATTATCGCTGCAATTGTCCAAGAATAGCCTGAAGCTACTGAATTATTCATGTTTGTACTCGTGCAGCAAAAGCTAAAAAATGTGTTAAGTCTAGACGCAATTATTGGTCTGCATCTGCATTGTGTTTATAAGCTTAAAGGAGACTGAAAAGCGCGTGTTTTTTCCCCTATGAATGTTTTTCGTCCGGAGACATCGCGTGTTTGAACTTCTTCTGCTTACTTTGCCTATTGTTGATTTCCCAACTCGCCCAATCGAATATTAATTGTGTATCGATCTGTGAAACAGTCGTGGTTGCGGCAAAACAACCATTGTAAATTCCTTAGCCGGGAATACAAGTATGTGATAGATGTGCTATTTTATAAGCTTGATTGAGTTCAGAGTCAATGTCTTTTCTTTCTAGCCTTCCGGGATCATGGATGAGCACGCGGTCCTTGCATCGACGTCCCGTAGTTCAGATACCAACACTACATGTATTTGGGTGGCAAAATCTGCTTTGCTGCACAATTCATATGTAAGGAGGAGGCACCGGAAAAAGTAGAAAAGAGCAAAGAGGAGTAAAGAAGACTCCAGAAGCCGGAGAAGAGACTGGAACACACAGATTCAATGTGTCTACAGTGTGAGCCAGACAAATTGGGACAAGGGGACTTTCAGGCCTGCTCACATTGTTATACAAAGAGGCATCCCAACCTTTGGCTCTTCCTGCGTCCCCTTCCGCGACCGACGCGTCCGCCACCGCCCCCTCCGCCACCGATGACAACACCACCACGTCCTCCTGGTTCTCCGTGGCCTCGCTGTCGTTGCCCCTCTGGCTTGGGTTGTCCTCGGTCTCCACCGAGACTTTCTGACTCCAACCGCATCCCATAATTGTTCAATCACAGAGTTTCAGGCATCTAATATAAATCGATCAGTGATAGTCGAAATCCTTCTTCTTCTTCGACTGAGCACTGAAGATCCAGCTACTGTTAGAAATGATACACAAATAACTATTTTTTCACTTTCTGGAATGTGTGCATGCGTGTGTGCGCGCGCACGTGTGAGAAATGACAATTATTTGAGCGGTGTGGACGCGCACGCGCGCGTGCACGCGCGATCGCGCGGCCCAAAGCCTTTCTGCGCGCGCGTGTGTGTGTGAAAAAAGAATTTGCAGAGAGAGAGAGAGAGAGAGAGAGGCCTTCTTCTCTAAAAAAGAACACATTTTTCTTGTGTTTTCCCACATGAACACGCGCGCGCGGCTCCTGCGAGCTCGGCCAGACAATGAAGTTGATTAGGCACGCCCATGGGACCCGGTGGGCGGGACCAACGCCGATGGATAAGCAGCCAAAAGAACAGAAAACAAACAAAATTTTCTGAAAGCTTTGGTGATCCAGATGGTGACGTCGAGCCAAAGGTGCGACAGGTAACAAAATTTGGCCAGAGTCCGGTCGAGTCATTGACCGAAATATACGTGCTAGCGGAGGGAGAGAGAGAGAACGAGAAAGTCACTTGGGCTAGGCCAACTTTCTGTGTGTCAGGTCCTCGAAGAGAGGAATGCCAAAGGAGACTTGGAGGTGACGTCAGCCAAGCTGACACTGACACCTGTGCACCTGTGACATGCCAGCGGGTCAAAATGGTCGCACTTTTGACGTGGATGCATATGAAACAGTTGGGAATTTGACGTCGTTTTTTACTACACGCGCGATAAGAAGGGAGGGGGGGGCAGTTAGGGGTAAGAGAGAGCTGATGACTACACTATTCGCTGTCATCGATTTTCTTCACGTGTGGGAGTCGGTTTCTGTGTGCTATTCACGCATGTGAGCGAACCAAAGTGAGCGAGAGGACCTTTGGCAAAGAATGCGAAAAAACCTTTGTTTGTGCAATTCTTGTGCAGAAATTCAATGCGCAGCAACTTCGTCGACGTCAACTCGCGTTGAAGGTTGGTACCGTTTGATAAGAACGACGTTTGAAGGCCCACGTGCATAGGCCTTTTCGCAGGCCTCGCAGAAACTCCCTCAAATGGGCGTAAGCAAGAGCAGAGAAGAAGTGGAAAACCCTTCTTCTCCTATTTTAAGACTAAGTCTGCAGGCAGAACTTGTCTCTCCTCTCCCTCACCACTGTCGACGGTCAATTATTCATGCAGCAATGGTACAACTTAGCCCCCTGAGCTCGCTGGACCGCGTCAAGGAGCCCGAGGGTAACAGCAGGTGAACCCTGTTGCACGTGGACTTGGTGTGGAGAAAGCCTCCTGCTTGAGGGTCGTCTCAGTGACGTCAGGTCTTGAGGTTCATTGCGTCCGGACAGGATGTGGAGCATTCCAACAGTGTGACGAAGCGCTGAACAGCGTGGCCAACATTGGCCTCATGCACTATGAGAAGACAATGTCTTACACACGAAATCTAACTTTGGAACTGAAGGATGTGTTTTTTGGGCGTCTCAGGTCTTGAGAGCCACGCACTCGGGCGCTGCACAGCCAGCGTCAACGAGTTCTGTGCATTTCAAGGTTGCGTGAGTGTCATGTCAGGATTCGGGCCCAAAAGCTGTTGCATAGCATAGAGTGTATAGTTCTCCCGTGCAAATAATATGCCATCACAAGTCAGTTCAAGAGAGCAAACAGAAATTAGGAGTGCAGCAAACCAATGCCAGCAGTGCGATTTTATCCCTCCTCAATGTGCGCTCTTGCAACTGTTGCTAATAATACTTGTATCAATAATCTTCAGTGCATGACAATTCGATGGGGGGTGAAACCATCCGTGATGATATCCAACGGTCTCATTCCACTTGGGAACAGCAGAAATTCTACAGCGTGGTTGCGTGCAAAACTTTCGTCATCCATTGCCAGACATGAGGAGGAGGCCTCTTGTGTCGAGGCCACCTGGGTTTCCCGCATATCCTGAGGCTAAGCGTCGAAAAGGGTCATTTCTTTGTGAATAACGATGAAATGAAGCTAAAATATGTTTACGTTTACTTTTTTTCCCCAACTACCTAAACATGTGGAGGAACTCATTAGATGCCATTGGTTTCGGATAGCAGAGAGATATCAGATAACTCAGAGCTCGATAATGGCTTTCCTCTGTGTTTCCATTTTCTCCCACATCAAAGGAATGTCTTCACAACAGGTACATGTGTGAGGAAAGAACGTCTTTGCGTGTGTCGTGTTTGCGTGTGTGCGGTGCAGGCGCACACAGGCTTATCAGAAAGTCCTGTTGCCCGACATTTCTTAGCTTCTACCTCGGCTGTATCAAGTCAACTCTTCATAATTTGGCGCCACACCGACCCACAACAGGAATCAGGACCACAAAGTTTGGCTACCTTTCAACTATGTCCCGCTCCTGGGATACAATATTTTCATGGACCAACTCCGTGCCAGCTGTGCAGTCTACCGTGGCCGCCTCCAACATCTCACTGCAGCTGAAGGCGGTGCGTCAGACCATTACACCAGACTACCTGTTTGCTGCAGAAAGCAATTTCAAGCTATAAGTTTAATATGATCATCAATTACCTATGACCATACCTATGATGTGGGTCTGATCTTTTGTGTCCTGAGGGAGGGGTGTTTGTCACTGTGGATGAGTCCAAGCTGGTCCAAGACTGAGTCCGTGTGGCTTGTGTGATTATTGCACAGGCACAAATGATGTCTCATGAAATTTGAGGCATCTGAGCCAAAACTACGAGCAAATTGTAAGTAAGTAAAATCTATGAGTAAATTTGAACCGTTTTGTTGCGCACTGGATGTATATCCACGCTGCTTACTACTGCACTTGGCTTGTCAATTCCCATGGTGATTGGACTTTAGTCAAAATGCGGATTAACTGATTCGAGGTTATGGACTGTGGCGTGTAAACTATGTACCAACTACGCATATATTCCTCCCTGTAAAGTAAGAGTTTGCTTTCCCGATTTTGACCCGAGACAATTTGACGCGTCCGGAGGGCGGGGGTGTGGGGTGGGGACTCGAACAAGGTCTCGAACATGTTAAATGACGAGGAAAATCAAGCCCCACGTTTGTCAGTTGATGCAAGATTTGCTTTTGCGTCGCAAGAGCAGTCAGAACTTCTGCTGACCGGTGCACTCCTTTTTGGTGCCAACTCTGAGGATCTCGTCAGCATTTGTCATCAAATAGTCGGCCCTGAGAACTATGCAAGAGCTACATTTCAATATGTTAATAATGTGGTATATTTCCCATGCTGCAGTAACATGATTCTTCCAAACCCAGGTGCAGTAAAAAAGGTAAAGTACTAATCTGGCGTCAAGTACATGCACGGAAAGGACGGAAATTATACGACCACTTTTTGTCGGCCTTGCAGGGCCTGTTCCGATCATCTGGGCAGAAATAGTTCCAATAAGAAAGAAAGCAATTAGTTTGTTATTCTGAGGATACTGCGATACTTCCTCGACCGATCATTTCGTGTTGACGCATTTCGTGTTGACGCAATTGACTCCAGAGAAACTGCATCAACACAAGATTGAAGTCCTTCTTGACTCAGGACGTTCACCAACCACCATTGGATGCCAGCTGCATGTGTCACGGATGACTGAGTATGCTGTGAAGGAAAGGGTTGAGCACAACCGGCAAGGCATGGCCCAATGCTTGTTCAAGAAAAAGGTCTGTACAGCCTCTGGCCTCATTTCCCTGCTGCACGGAATGAGTGATCACAGCAGACAGTGTTTTCATTGGACACACGTGGGTTGCACGTTCAGCTCCGACTTTCACCCACTTCAGACTGAGAGACTCATGAGACGTTGCTCCACACGATCAAGTTGGTGTATAGGTCATAATGTTGTTCGGGGCACTTTTTGAGGCTTCAAAATTCTGTACGGAGATCTATATATGTAAAGCAAAAAGTCTCCGTATGTAGTCTGTATAGGTGGGTGGGTGTGCCTCTCAGGCTATGGGCGCCCCAACCACCGCACCGATCGTCACCAAACTTGGTCAGCAGATGCTACACATCACATGCCCGAAAGTGATAATGCCACACCTTAGGTCGGAGGCCGTTTTGAGGCCGAAATCGAGGTCCAACGTTTCATTGACTGCATGCAGTGTCAAGCTAGGGCGAGAGGAGGGGAGAGAACAAGGTCAGTAGGGGTGGACATTGAGCCAGGAAGACCAGACGAGCCAATATGAGGCTCGACCCGTAGACTGATGGCCCGCTGCTATCACTAAGTTGGGGAGTACTCTGTCCGACTAAGACGGACACTCTGTCCGAATCAGCCAGTTTCAAAAGTAAAAACAAAATGGATCCGATCCGATTGCACATGGCACGGATCAAGAAGAGTGGACAGATCTCTCCACTGTTCTTGGCGTGGATCTTGGTGGGGATAACACCGAGTGCTTGGTGAGTGTGAAGTGCGACATCAGCTTGGAGTCGAGGCAAGACCAGCTTCGTGTTGAGCGCGAAACACGTGTAGAGCTAAGGTCGAGTCAGCTGGTGGGCGGGATTGCGCGAGTCTTATGATAACCCGGGCACCTCTGCTAGTAATGATATGAGTTAGTGTAGAGTACGATGTAGGAGTGTATGTATAGAGTAGGTGTGTCCACAGAGAAGGTGCGAGTGCAAAGTGGGTGTGCGGTGAAGGTACGTGGACAGTGTAGGTATGGGTGCACTGTCAAGGTCTGTGCTCACCAGAAGTATACCAGAAGTCACAGTGTATTCATGTACATTGGATTAGCAATCCAATCCGTCCAGTGCGCCTGAATGCTGTACAAGACCACGAGAAAGATCTGTCTCATGTGTTGCTCCCTCCGTCGTCTCGGATGTGGCGGCTTTTTCTTCCATTGGCTCCTGAGGGCCTCATCCCGGCTGGCAAAATTTCGCTGTCGGCAAAGACTCCAGCTGAAGCTGCCGCACCGTTGACAAATTTTTGGAGAGTGAAAAACCCGCTGGCGACCAAAATTCTCCCACGTCTCCCACCGCCGAGACCAAATGATATGCAAAGGAGGATCTGCTTATCCGCAGACAAAACTTTAAGCCGTTCATTGATCAACTTCAGACTCGTTGACACAGATAAACGCTGCAGCAGAGAAATTTGTGACAGGCACGGTTTGCCACTGGCAAATATTCCTGAGTCCATCACAGAGAGCAAGTTCATTCGCATCTTTGGAGTCTTCTGGTCCCCAATCGCCTCTCCAGTCTGAGGCAAGAAGCAGGTGTTGTTCCAGGATCATGAGTGCAGAAATGTGCGCTTCAAAGACATCTCGCCGAATTTTTGCACAGTGACGTGAGCAAGCGGGACTTGAAAGATGTTGGCGGACTGACGAGTCAGTCATATCGGAACCGAACGGCGCATTCTTCAGCATCATCATTCATTGAGCAGCGGCTAAAATTTCTGTGTTGCAGCCTCATTTTTTTAAAAGAAAAAAGAAAAAGCTGGGTTTGGAGTTTGCAAAAAAGTTGGGCGGCTCCCTGATTTCACTAGTGGGCTCGGTAAGACGGGCACGAAAGAAACTACGGGTTGAAGGAGACACAAGAACGATGTTTTCTGCCAGCACCAAGCCCAAGAAAGGAAAGATTCCGACCGTACAAGATACTTTCAAAGATAGGAAAGTCTCGATTTCAAGATGTAACAGCAACTCTGCTGCTCACAACTTTTTGCTACAGAAGTTTGTCTCAATCTGGCAATGCCAGAAGTCTCGATTTAACGGACATGATGACGTGATCATGCTGGTGACCCCCATGAGGCAGACCATGGTGTGCGTGATGGCTGCAAACACGTGTTACATTTTATGTACAGACCTCTCTACCTCAGGACAGCCGATTTAGCTCGTTTTCTCCTGAGCTTCCTCGAGTTTTATCTACAACATTTGCCAAAAGCACTTTTCTGTGTCGGTTCATGTTGGCCAAAACGAGCGGTTTGTCCAGGCCGTCGCTGCTCTGTACGCCGGAGAGTTGGCGTGGGTTGCGAAAAAGATGCTTGGACGGAAGAAAGTAGGCGGTGAGCAGTCACGGAGGTCTCCAAGGAGGCGGCCGACAGATCACGGAAGAGCCCGAAGTGTCCAGGTCCTACGACACCGGGGCCAAGCAGGAGCTCTGGGACAGGCATGTCTGGAACGGTTGTCACTGCGGGCGCAGAAGAGGTGTCGGTTCAACTTTTTTGGTGCCATCTGATAGGAAGTCTTGATTCAACGATTGGTCTCGATTCTAAAGAAGTTGTCGTTAAATGAAGACTTCATTGTCCTTTTCCTGGATTTATCTCTGATGGAAATGCCATAACACTCACTGTGAAAGGTACGGGAGCTTTCACAAACCTTCGATAGTCATGCCTACGATCCACTCAGCGTTTACCTTTCCGGGATCAGTGATGTGAAGGCAGATGCGCCATCCTTATTAATGTCACCATCATGCTTCAGGTGCTTCGTCGTGCATATGTGGATAAAGTTATACTGTACTTACTGCATGACCAGTGGTGTCACGCCATCAAAATGCAAATGAGCAGCAGGATTTCTATTTCACTATCTGGTCCCGGTATGAATAATTAGAAAGTCCCCTTTAAGCTGCTCGACCAGATACACTTGAGCTTACGCATTTGGAGCGAATTCGGCTGCACTTTGGCGCTTTGTCTCGCGGAGTCAACTGAAGACGCGCAGAAAACACGCACAACAGGCCAATGCTTGATTGTAGCGGAGACAACGTGGATGAAATCCTTAAGGGAATCCCTTAACGGATTTTGTCTCACTGCGTTCAGCGCAGACAGATTACGTAGAGAGACCCATGACTTTCATGTTCACCATCAACATGCAGCTTTTTGCGGCCACGCTGGAGGGAGAAATCATCCACTCTGCTGTGTTTTGCAGAGGGCCCACTGATGTGCGGGCCCACACTGGCGGTGTTGGTGTCTGAGCATAAAATGTAAAAAGAACCCAATATCTTATGATCTTACTGCTCTTGTGTCGAAATTCACAATCCTTCTCTAATGCACGGGCCCAGTGAGTGCAGCAACAACTGCGCCAGAGTCATGTCCACGACGCACGAGCAAGGAGGCCTTCATGCTGATGGTGGGCAAGAAGGCTATGGGTCTCTCTTTGATCACATTGCTCATGTCATTCAGGGTGCAGACATCATGAGTTTAGCCTCTGTACTGTTCACGCACTGATTTTTCCTTTTTTCATAATGGAATTGTGACAGTTGAGGCATAGTGATCATGAGTCTGTGAGTGGGGAACGATTTGGCCGATATTCAGCTTTCATTTGAGCAACTGAACATTGATCTGCCTGCAGAAATGTGGAATCCGCTGCCAAAACGAAGTAATAATGCCCTTTTTGGGTCACTCTGTATTTTTGCAGTAAGGCAAGGTCTTTTTTTGTCTATCAAGAGGAGGCTTAAGGAGAGCAGCCTCCTCTTGGCGTCTCGGCAAATAGACAAATTCTGTTGCAGAAAACGTCATATTTTCGTACCAACTCAGCCCTGCCCAGAGTAATCAACTCCTCGACTCTCTTGGCCTTGATATCGCAATCAAACGCCCACACATGAAATGGGGAACTTCAATTGGGGAAGAAGGCAATTTCGAGCCAGGATCCAGCGAAGGTGATTCAGTAGTTGAGACCTGACGTTGGGTGAAATGTTCGTGTCCAAGACATCCAACATCTGGCTGGACTCGACTCGATTCGCTTTGTTTGGTCAGCTTTTTTCTTTGTTTTCCAGGCCAGACAAATGGCTCAGCTGATTTTTCATTTAATTTGTCTCCTCTGACTTGACTTCATGATGCATTGACTTGACCAATTCTGTCCACGTTTCTACTTGCATCTGGGGAGGCCAAACTTGAGGCAGGATGGGAATAGAAGCAGAAGCAGATCCGCATAGTTCTGTTGGTGTCCGCTGTGAGTTTCTGTTCGGTCTCAACTTAGTGATGTCGTAACAGACGGGCTTTGTGTCTTTCCTGAGACTGCAGCAATCAAGAAAAGACTTCTGAAAGGAATACATCTCGTGGAGATTGAGTATGCACGAAACGACAGTCCAATTCTGCACTAACACTGCAAATAAGTTTAAGCCGGTGAACCAAGTAAGGTGATGCAATTTCCCCGCAGGTGAAGCTTTCAGTTTTCGGGCTCACCCTGTAAGCTAAGATTAATATCTGCTGCCCACTCAATTGCACCTGATAGCCTCTCCTTCCGGAAGTGCTTTCCAATGAACTTCAGTGGAGTCACGAAAAGACCCACACGTGACACACTCGGTCGTCGTCTTCCAAGTTGGGCACCCAGAAGACTTTCCAAGTCTTCCCGCCGGTCGAGTTGGACCTCACCAGGCAGGACCCGCCGATCCTTCCACTCCGCCTCACCTGGTGGACGGCGAGGGCGCCCTGATCCAAGATGACCCTGATCACCGCCAACCAACTGAAATGCTCCACCTGAAAATCGTCTCTCGCAAAGTTAGAATCTCCAATGAGTCTGGCTGACGAGAATGTTTTCCTCAGATATGTGGCAGAATCAAGCAATGGCAGCTCAAAAGAGGGAACAAATCTTTGCGTGTGCTCTCAAAGCAAGAAGCGCAAAGTGCGCGCTCGCTCGCTCGCTCGCTGGTGTTTTGGTCTCGAGCGCGAGCCCCTCCCCCCCTCCCGGTTTTTTGGCCCCCGGAGAGCGCCCGGAGCATGAGCTTTCGTTCGTCTTCCCTCTCTTCTTCCTCTCTGTCCCGTGTGAGCGAAAAAAAAAGGCGCAACATTAAAAAGGATCCTTCATCACGCCTTGCGTGCAACGACGTTTGACGGAACTTTAGGTGGATATTTTTGTAAACTTAGGTGACAAAAGCTGCATTTTGGCTTTTTTCACTTATATATTGAAGTACCTTCAAAAATTATCCACTTGTCCTTCAACGTTGCACTTCCTTTTTAAAGATTCAGTGCTCATTTCAAGGCTGCTGGCGAAAAAAGTGCACTTGCTACCGTCACACGAAATCCAAGTCCCCATATGGATGAAGTAGAAAGTTTCATGTGCAGACTCATCCAGGTCGTTCAGGATTCCTTGAACAACACGTTCAGAAGTGTTTTTCTAGCCTCACATGGCTCTTGCGCGTGTATGAAAGAGTAAGAGTTGTCTGGAGTTTCTCTTCATGCCAGTCTAGAACGAGAAGCTGAAGAGTCAGGAGCGTTTACACACTCTCTTTCCTTCGACTCCTTTCTGGCCTTTACTTGCGCACTGAGACGAACCCCCCAGGAAACCGCCCGGGAACCTTCGTGGAATCCCCTGGAACGCCCGAATTCCCCTGGAACTCACTAAGAACACGGAGACAAGAAAGGTTTTTTGTTCCCCAAAACTTTCCCTCGTCATGGAAACAACCTTAACGCGATTTTCCTGGAAGAAATCCAGAAAAATTTCCCAAATGAGCTTCATTTCCAAATAGACGGGCGGAAAAGGAAACTGCCAAGAGTGCTCTGAAACTCGTGGAAGCCAAGAAGAGGCGCCTAATTGCGTTAGCGAAGAGTGAAAAGGCCTCATCGGACCCTCTCCAACCCCGTGTTGTGCTTCGTCTGGCTGATCAATCGACTATTTCGACAGGAAAAGTGTTTCTCCAAGACGTGAATTCACGTGCAACTACCGAGATTGCCCAAGCCACAAATCTTCTGAGAAAAAAAAAGAAAAGAGGCCTAGTTTTCCCGCAAGGCCCATAAACGCACTTTTGTCAGTTTAAAGTCTTGATCATATTTGACGTTCTCGCCAGCTGGGAGAAGCTTAGAGGATGTGTGGAAAGTGCTTCAAAAGCTGAGTTGTGATCTGCCAGGAAAGTCTCTGAAAAGCGCAGCAGGTGCCTTAACATCTAGAAAACTTAGCTAAAAATAGCTATTTATGCAGTTTTTTTTTCACTTTTCCACCCTCGGGTAATAAGTGAAAAAAACCTGGTAAATACTGAAAATCGGGAAAAACATGTTTCATGATCAGTTATCTCCCCTGAATTACTTTTCTTTCCCCCGCTTGCCGTCACTACAGGTGAAGAAATTTAGTTCCATTCCGTGTGTTTCTTTATAGATCGTGCTTATAGAAGCAAAGTGCTGTTGAGACGACATGGACAACACAACGAAAACAGTCATGTCAGGCGAGTGCATGTCGGACCCGTACACGCCGTACTACGTGTTGTCGAGCATAGCAACGTTGGCGGCTGCTCTCGTCCTCACCTTGGTGCCCAGGCTGATATCGGCACCGTTCAGGAAGGGACCAGAGAGGTAAAAAACTCAAGAGCTGACTGACAAGTGCCATGTGGTAAAAAATTAGAGTCCTGCAGTAGTGGTAGGAAATGACTTTTTTGTAAACGTCTGAGACCCCAGAAATTGGAAATCTGGAGGCAGTCAGGCCTATTTAAGCTCCAAGTGCCTCCAACAACATGGCGTTGGACCTGCAGACGGCGGACACAAAGGTGGGACAGCCAGCCCCTCAAGTCAAGCAAGTAAAAAAAGGAGTGTGTCATTGTTGTTGTTGTTGGTTGGGTGGTGGTGCTTCAGCCGCATTCAGCAGCATCAGCGTGTGCAAAAACGTGGGGAATTTGCAAAGAATGGGTGGGAAATTAATTGCCTTTCACACGGTCTAGGGTGAAGACAAAAGAACTTGAACTTTCAATGGGGAAAACCAGTGTGTGCGGGTGTTCAAAGGGGATGTATGTAGTTAGTGAGTAATGTGGAACAATTTGCAGAAAGTTCTCAAACAATAGATCTTTCTTCAGCCAATGGATGAACAATTCTGAATCATTTTCGGGCCTAAATGAGCACTTCTTCTTACCTCTTCAGATTGTCTGTACTGATGAAAGAATAAAGAAAGACACTCGCGTCTGTTATTCCTGACATTCTACCGTTCTACATCAGAATTAGAAAGCAGAGTCCAATTTTTTTGAGGCCCTCAGGTACTAATTGTCTGACTTTCAACCAAAGATAATTTATTTACTAATGTTTGAAGTAGGCGATCGCTACCATATCGTCTATTGTATTTGTCTGGGTGCCCTTAGGAGTGCAGTGTCTGGCACCTTTGACGGGACAAATCCGAGTTGTTCGAAGTGGTTCGAACCAGGGCAGTCCGAACATTTGCTCGGGACTCGGGACATATTGCTCATGTTACTTATCGGATGAAGTCAGAGTGAGGTGAAAGGGATATCACAACGAATGACTTTTAAGCGGGCGGATGGCGCCGTTTTTTCTTACTCACGACATCACATGAATTATTGTTTAGGCGCCAACCCAATGAGGATCACATGGTGCTGGAACCGACCATGTATACGAACGTGCAGAACTGGGCTGGTGACCTCATCAGCGGCAACAACACGACCGGTAGGATCCTCGTGGTCTTCGGCTTCTGCTGCTCCATCGCTGCAGTCTGCACCTACGTGCACGGTACGAAAAAAAATGTACAGTCGATGCTGGACAATGTTGCACACCCACTTATGTATAAGAATTTCAGGCCCCATTAGACAGTTACGAGATTGGATACAATTGGTACCATTCGACGCCCGATTTTTTTTTAAATTTAATTAAACGTCCGGCACATGTGCACAAAAGTGTGCACTGTACGAAATGCTCCTGGGAGTACGACTTTTGTGCCCTACACACAGAATTTGAACAGCATGAAGCCCAAGCTCATGTTACAACTGGGAGTAATTCCCAGGTATCTTACAGTATTTTGTTCGTATGTAGTGCACAGTGCGCCATATTAAGATAAGATTATTCTCTAAATTTATTGCCGTGACACTTTTAGTCATATCAGACAAAACTGGAGTCCAATGGTATCAAAATCAGCGCTGTGACAGCTTTAATAAGGGAGGAACTGACCTTTAAAACTAGCACCAGACTTTCCGGACAAACATACATAAATATTTCCACCGCTCATTGGAACAGCAATAGTCATCCTGACATTTGATGAAAAGATCACTGTTTTTCCATCTACCGCAGTATCCACACTACATAAGCTTTTTTACCGTTGGCTGCCAAAGCTGAGTGGAAAACACAATGTGAATGTCCCATGCCCCCCCCCCCCCTTGACCACTTGAACACCTGTAACTGACGCAAGCCAAAAGATCAGTACGAAAATATGACGACACAGACGCCTGTGGATGCTGTCCAACAGCTGCAACCGGGGAGTTTAAGGAGTTGCTTGTAGCGTCCTCGACCAAGATATGGTCAACATTGCCCTTGTTGGGGAAGGAGGGGAAGAGAGAGACCAGGTGGGGAAAATGGGTCGCGATTAAATGTTGCTCAATGCGTTGATGAACGTGCAGAGTTTCTCCACCCAAAGCTGCTGCAACAATCGGTGGCCACTGCGTCTCACCTTCACTAGGAAATTACAGACTTTCCAGTAGGTGGAAGGTTGGATTATCTTAAGATTGATGAAGGGCTGGTGGCATTCATGATTGGGCCTCAGTCCAAGCTCAGCAAGGTCGAGTCCCTCGTGCCCCTCCTTCTCAGGGCGAGAAAAGCCCTCCTTTTCCGAACGATTTTCTTAGAGAGCGATGCAAACCCTGCGTGTTCCTTGTCCATGAATCAGCCCGGCCGAACCTCCCCGGTCTGGCAGCCAAGTGCCCAGTTCGCTGCCTCCTCTCACGGCGAGGTTGGGTGATGGCCAACGAAGCGATCAAACAGTTTCAAATGTCGCCTTTTGTACTTGTTAAAGCAAAATATGAAAACAGGAGATACCGCGTAGAAATTTCTGCTGCTGCTGCTTTTGTATTGGTCTTGAAAGCCTGCACTCGTCTGAAAAGGAGCAGTGGTGAAGAGGTGCCTGTCCAGTTGTGGCAGGTTTTTCAAAATATCATCCGTAAATAAGTGCTTTAATCTCAAGAGAAAGTTATATGAAGGCTATGTAAGTCATATGTGTCCACTTGCTCTCCGTACTGATCCAGCCAGCCCAGAGGTGGCTTCTTCTTGGAGTCACGCACATGAGGCCGCCCATAATTCGGACGCACCCTGTGAGTGCGTTTTCACGCTACGCTTACATACCTGTAAAAGCAGCGCTCTTCTCTGACCGTCCCCATAATTCAGACATTCACTATACGTAGACAGAACCACACGAAGCCCGCCCGTGTGCGTGCGTGAGGTGTGCGGTGCCTGCAGGCCAAATGCCAGTCGGGCAACGCCAGCCTTCACACGTGAAACCACGCTGTGAACGTCGTGGGCATGCCACAGTTCCGTGAAATATTGCTTCACAGCAAGGGAGGGTAGGCAAAGACAAAAGTACCGTCGAATGAGAGAGCTAATGCTATCTAATGCTATTGCTGGCGTATATCAGTGCTGTGTCCATCACGCGTCCGTTCGACGCGTGATTAAAGTTTCATTAGAGGCATTTAAGGATCGAGGTCGAGGCATGACAACTCCGCTGCTTTCACTGGAAGGTACAGTGGACTGTGCATATACGTATATAGTCAACCAGCTCTGGTCCGCAGGAAAAGGCTCACTGTACTGAGAGGTGACTTTTCTGGCCAAAAGATATCGGCTCGCGCAAAGATGTTCACTACTGCATCGAGACGTCGGCTATACGGCAAATGCGATGTATAGAGGGTCCACTGTACTGTCCACTGTACGTGGCGTGCTCATTGCTCATCTCAAGGCTCAATTTTGCTCTATGTGCACTGTGCGTACACTACGGGGTGGCGATGGAGAACTGGAGTCCTCTTACACCGCCAGAACGGATCTACGGGTGATTGAATCTAACGACTGCTTTACCCAGAACCAGCACAGATTAGCAACAGTGTTTGGCACTGACGAGTACGAGGACCCGGCTCTCGTAAGGCCAGTGGTGCCAGTCCCACTCTGATCCCTTCCACGGCGTAGTTTCCACTTCGGCAGACTGTATTAATGTTAAGAGTTGTACACCTACATTTGAACAGTATTGTTATTATTATTGGCCTGAACAGTATTCGTAATATGACGAGACTTCCACACTCTGAACAACAACTTCTGGACCAGACAGGTCATGAACGCTCCTTATCCTGGCCTTGGCGCACACAGGCGCACACAAGCTCGACTATCTCATTTCAGGACGCTGATCACGGAGAAAAGTCCAGCCACGTTTGCAACGTCCCAGACCTTGTCACCCACTTTCGCTGTGCAGTTGTTGGTGGCGGGCTGCACCAAGACTTGGGCATTTTTCGGCGTACCACGTGAACCAGAGCAGAGCTGTGCAGCATTGAAACTACTTTCGTGCCAACGACGTGACAAAATCTGCTGTAGCGTGACGTCGCTAAGTCACGTCCGAAGCTTTCCATGCAATCTTAAGCCTGTATGTAAATATTACCCCACGTTGCCTATTTGGGGACCTCTGGATATACCGTGAGTCCCTCAAATGGTACTCCATAAAGCGAAGCCATCAACCTGTGACACTCAGATGCTTCAGATCACCACCGATCTTTTTGGGAAGAGACCGATAGACTGGGACGACCCCCCTCGAGTGCACGGGCGAGATGACGTCCCTCAGACTGTACAGGGTGGATTGGGAAGATCCGAATTACTGAATTTGACGAGAAAGTTGCCCAATTCCGCAGCTGTCTCACCATCTGGGTACCGCGCGCTTTACTATGGCACATTCTGCCCCTCCTGCTGCTGAGTGTTTGCCTAGAGAGTTTCAAGATAACCATATGATAAAACTATCGGAGATTTGCCACTCATTTTCCAGGTGAAAAGATGCCAGTCTTCTTAGTCCACCCTGTGAGTGTGTGTGTGTGTGTGTGTGTGTGTGTGTGTGTGTGTGTGTACAGGGTGCGCAGAGGAGATTTGCAAGTTATTCTGAGTCTGCACACAGCATATGTTTCCAGCCAAAGAACCGAGGCTATGAGGAATACGGAGAGCGGAACAGAAAAGTGGGTAAAACTTGTTTCAAGATTTTTTGAAGGAGACATTTTTTTTGCGAAAACTTAGGCCTTTTACCAGCACCAACAAAATTAGGATGACAGACTGAGACTGTGGTGCACGCAGCAACGTGCGTGCTCGCGTGCGTGCGCGTCCGTCCGTGCGCGCGCGCGTGTGTGTATGAGCGAGAGAAAGATTGCGTTTGCCCACATGTTCGAAGCTCAACAAAGGCAACTTGTTGAGAACTGCTCAATAATTCAAGCACTCCAAGTTTCCCAGTTCTTTTGGTCTTGTGAAAGCACTTCTTCTCCTTTTTGTTAGTACTGCATGGGGAGTACACGGGCTCCCTACACATTAACTCTCTACAGTGCGGACCAAACAAAGTCTAACTCAGGGGGGCGACTACCAGAGGGCGTAAGACGACTGGTGCCGGTCTTACTTCGCTCCTGATTTACGGGGCCCACAGAATACCGGCACCTACATGGGCACGCGCGCGCACGCAACAGCACACACGCTGGCGCGCACGCGCAACTGCGCACACTCACGCACAAGCTTTTAACAACAAATGAAAGGCCCGTGTCAAAGAAAATGTAACGGTGAGGATGACTGATATTGGACATTTATGTGTGTTACATATATAATGTATGCGCGTGAAAGCAGGTTCCGTCTGGCTGCTCTTTCTCCCGTGAACAAATAAACATGAGGTCACAGGTCTAAAAAAGGACGTACGAATGTGCGTGGAGATATGATCAGCAATCCTCATTCTTGACGACTGCTGCGTTGTCTGTTGCAACTGCAAAGAGCGAGACAGCTACAGCTTTACTGCCAATCAGCGGTAAAGGCTGGCAAAGTATCCTCACAATGTAGCTGTCCGGGCCAAGTGACTGCTCAGGGGCATTTCAAAGGAATCACTTGATGAGTGGCAATGAAGAGGTTTTGTTGACAAGTTCACCATGTCCACATCCAGCCGGTGTGACCGATTCGTCCATAATTCGATTATTTCATGGGAGCATCTAAGGCCAGAGTTGCCAACGGATTCGTCTTCACTTACGTTTCGGCCTTGTTCTCCATCGTGCAAGTTCTGCTTAATCGTCATGCTCAAAGAAACGGATCGGGACTGACCTTTTCAAAAGTAATCAAGAGACTGTGTACGTCGATATGTTTTTTTTCAACATTTGGGCCATAGCTATAAATGATAAAAGGACTAAAGATATGATCTTGCTTTTTATTAAAAAATACTGTTCTGGGTGGAGCCCAAAACTGCCGTAAAACTCAGTGCGTGCGTGTTTTTTTGTTTGCAATTGCTCACCCCCCCCGCCGAGACCGTCAGCATAAAGGTAGAACCTGTGTGAGTATGTTTTTCACTGCGCCCCCAAGTAATTTGCAGCCGACAGGTCTTGATCTCTCAGAATTTACATAGCAAGAGCAGAATGAGAAAAACATGCTCTTTCTGCATATGCATGGCCTCGTCACACACAGGGTTTGGAGCAAGTAATTTACGCGGGGATGACCTCACTGCAGACGCTGCACTGAACCGTGTTGACGTGGGAGTTTGATATGAAACATGTGGGCACAGTATGGAGTACAGGAGTTCAATAGTTGGACTGACCATTCTGGTGTCACAGAGCTCAAAAGACAACAAGGTCAAGCGGGAGGCACACCCAAGAGGCTTGAAATTTGACTTTTAGAGGGGGGGGGGTTAAGTTGATGAATTGACTGAAATGTTTCTGGGGGAGTCCTGCCCCCCCCCCCCCTACTCCATTTGACCCCCCCTCCCTTTGGTGCCTCAGTACCACTCTTTGTCAGTTTGTTACAGTGTTGCTGACACTGTTGGCGTAATCAGTAATCTGTGACTCTCCCTGGTGACGTCCACGATGCTGAGGAAGTCTGTCTACCATCAGGCAGGAAATTCTCTAAATTTGGTGCCGAAAATGACGCCAAAATAGCCTTTTTCAAAGTGGAAAGGTCCTTTCTACTTATCTGCAATGACAAAAGTTCGAAATCGGCTGTTTGTCTTCTGCTAGCTCAACTTCAACTAGTCCACACCACTTGCTTACATTTATCCGCCTAAGGTGTGTCTGTGTCTGTCCGTGACTGATTTCCAGCTTTGCGAGCTTTCACCTACTTTCTAGTTCCGATATAGCCCAGTCTAGTTTTCAAAGCTTTAGAAGAATGGGGAAACTTAATTTTCACACTATAGTGGAGATTCAATTTCTTTGGTCTCCCGCCTCGGCAGAAAACTTCAAAAAAGCCTCTTATCGACATTGATATCAAGTAGCTGTTTGAGTGGATTTCCCTATAAGCATTGTAGAAATGTCGCACAGAGTGATTACCACGGGCGTGTGCTTCAAGTAGTTGGGGACGCACCCATTCTCTGTCCTCTTGGCGTAGCACTTGGGCAACATGTGGACGACCCAAAAGTATGTCTTGGGTACGCATTTATGATATATCTTAAGAATTACGTGCTCGAGCCAGTGCAGCAACTCACCTTTCTCGGTCCTTCCATTCTGCTTGAGTCGACTTCGTCAACTCTGCTCAATCAGACAAATTGCCAGTACTCGCACAACATACTAATGTGCTTTTCCGCATAAATTGCTTTAATGGTAATTTCATGCATTCCGGTGTCATCCAGGGCCAGGAAGGTGGCTTCTCCGGGTCCTTCCTCAAGGACGCGTGCTCGGTGTCCGACCACTCTGCGGCCGCAATGAACTGTAACCTTGAAGGTGGCCGCCTTCGTCATGATGTCCTGCCAGGCTTGAATAGCGGCTTGAAAATTCTAAAATTCCCGAGCCCAGCACGAGCTGCACTCGACTTGTCTGGCCGAGCTCGGTGTCCTGCAATGTTTTTACCTCCCTTGCCAAATGACCATCTCAAACTGTGTTAGGAGCATACTTGGGCGTGCTGCGAATGCAGCTTGGGCCACAAAAATGTCCACTGCATTTGACTCACGACGCCTCCGCTCCGCAGAAAGAAGATGCACAGGTTGTCTCAGTTATACTGCAACTTTTGGCGTCTTCATCCCTAAGCACAGGTTTCTAAAAATATAGTCTTTACTTACTTGGCAGTAATAGAGGATGAATTAGACGAAGATATCATGTTTCCCACATTCCCAAATGTTGACACCATGCAGTAACTGTTGGGTCACATTTTGCAGTAAAATAACTATATTGACCCCAAGTAGTAGTGCTTCAACACGATCCCTTAAGGTTCTACCTCAAAAAGAACCCGGGAGTTCCCCTCAACTGCGACAACCTGTACCTACAGGTATGGGTTGGTTTGTTTTTTTAAGGAAAAATGGCTTGAAAATAACTTCCCTAAAAAAGTGTATTGAATTTTTTTCCAAATTACTCATGCATTTCAGGCTGCGTCACCAATGGGAGATAAATTATCGTCTTTAAGACGAGCTTTGTCTGAGCGAGCGTCGTTCAAGCAGAAAAAAGACAATTCTTCGAAGGAACCTTCGAGCTCTGTTTCTGCACAACAGCAGGGGTTGGGAGAAGAAAAGCAAAGCTTCTCCCTCGAGAATTTTTGGCTCGGCTTAACGAAAATAAAACATGTCCACGACTTCCGTTTTAGCAATATTTCAGACGCATCAAGGGAGTGGAAAGTGGATTTCACCTATCTGACCTTTTCCCTGTTATTGCTACTGTTTTCCCCCGTGGAAAAGGGCTCTGAGCAGGAAATAGGAGATTCCCTATTGGGGAACTGTCTCTGAATCACGGCAAAGGAGACACTGATAAATTTGCCACAAATGAAATTGAAATTTTCCACCAGAGATGGAAAAAGTTTGGTCCTTCCACCAGGGCAAAGAACAGTTGTGACAGCAGGTTGAATTAGGTCTTCTTCTTTCCTGCTGTCTCCACCTTCCCACCCCTCCACACTCAGCCAAAATGGAGTCAGCTGAAAATGAGCAGACTTAAGTTGAGATACTTCAACAAATGCATAGGAGACTTGGTGTTACTGTGGCTTGTACAGGGTGTACCATATGCTGACGTGTGACTCGACTTTGCCACTGGAGAGCAGCAGCGAGAAACTTATTCTGCTGAGTGTGACACACATCGTCATTTACTGTGTCAAGTGAAGTCTAAAAAAGTGTGCCATTAGGCCAAAGCTTTCAAAATATCAAGTTATGCGCTATATCAATTTCCATTTGAGGTTGTACTCAGATTTTAGTCGTGCAAAGGGTTGGAGAGACGCTGAAGAGCAAAATTCGCATCGATTAGTGGCGAAAGTGAAAGGTGGATGAACATGCTTAGGAAAAATTGCCAACGCGGATACCTGTATCTGCATCTCAGTCACTTGAAAGCGTAATTTTTCAGCACTGTGCATGGCATTTCGTGATTCTGTGAAGCTGCAATTATTCTCTGGAGTCACGCTACTTATGGTAGACCCGGTATGGCAGCCATCAGCAGCCATTAGGGGTAATGGCTGAGCTATATACAACCATGGCAGGGCCCAAAAGACCGACCCACAACAGCGACATGGCTGTTGTGAAAGAAAGAAGTCACCCTTCATTCTAGGGGAGGCTGGAGCAACATTGGTCGGAAACAAATCCATGGGTCTGCAAGTTGGGTGAAAATTTTGAGTCGCTACCCCCTGAAGAAACCATTCCTGTTGCGACCCCAAAGTTTTCCATATTTGCAGTTGACTTTTCCAGCACAGTTGGACTGCAATTGAACGAGACACAATGAAAAGCTCACTTCTGAAATGATCCTTGGACGTACGTTGTTGTCGTTGACATGATGGAAGGCAACTGCTTGGCCAGGAAGCTTGGACCACGTTGAGAAGCAGCTCATGACCAGAGTCCGGTCACCTCTTCTGGGTGTGATCTCCAGCATGAGGAAATATCTCTCCAGATCGGGCGACGCAGTGGTCGTCGTTCAGTAAACGCTCGCGGGATGCTACGCGGTGTCAGTGTTGAGCATCAACACTGAGTAGCAACTAATCAACTCCAAGAGATGGTGCAAAATCGCTGGAAATTCGCTTCGGGCGAAGCAAGTCGGGCCTATGACAATCGATACTGAGATACCATCTCCAGCTGGTCCAGCGGGAAATATCAACAGTTTGGTGGTAGTGGGCACCCACATGGCAAGATTCTGGAGTGTCCATACATTTCAAGGCCAATTTACAGACAGCGATTGGCAGTGATAAATGATGACTTTTTGGACTCTCCGTATAAGGTTGAAACAGTCACTCCAGGTATTGGCAAACATGAGGCTTTTTTTGTCTAGCTCAAAGGGTATCTGAACTAGATCTGAGGCAACCAACAAATACGAAAAATTGCGTCTACTGCTGACAATTCTAGAGTGAGGCATGTCTTGAGTCACATCTGCATTTGTGTTGATAGCAGAGGCTAAGAGACTCCAAATCCGCGTTATCTCTAGTCGCAAATCACGGCACTTGTTCTTCTCTGCCTCTGGGAAATCCGGGATATTTGGTCCTCGCCAATGCCCTCACCCGAAAACAAAATGAATAATAACTGTGGATAGACTCACCCGTGCTCTTCTTCCTATGTTCTTCAACTCGCTTTCTCCTTCTCTACGTACCGCGTGCGTTTGAATTAGCCGGTGATCGATGCTCACTACTTCAAGTGGATCTAGTTGCAACGTAGCCTGTGCGACAGGTTCAAAGCTGTCAAGGTCAGCAAGACGACCATGGTCTAGTTTTAACTCGAATAAGTTATGCTGGCGAAATGCTGGAAAAGCACTTCTAAGATACCCTTTCTTAAGAAGTGATCTGGGATGCAAACCAACTAATGATTTGGGTGTTACCTACTTTATAATTGCAATAGTTTAAGTAGCTTTGCCCAGACAAGGCTTTCGTAGCATGTCTTGTTGCCATATCGTGATCTGTCTCCCTGTAATGATTGGGAGACTCAGCCAATGCTTCATTTGTCGGCATTGGTGAGATTATCCCACATCTGGTTTTCACCGTCTTTGGTAGACTTCTTTTGCGGTCTTGTTTGCAGGCAGTCTGAGGACGAGCGGGTCTCCATAGGCCTCTAGGCTTTAGCCAAACCCTCCGCTTCCTCGTTGAGTCTTCGTCCGTCGAGTCTTCGTCCATCCAGTCTTCGTCCATCGAGTCCTGCGTCCTCAGTCGAACAAAGCGATCCTCATTGTGGACACCATGCTCAGAAAGAGACATCACTTATTCTGTTATGAATCTGGTGTGGGATTCTTTGGCATCGATCGCCATCAGGGTTGCCTGGCTGTCGACAGAGAGGCATTTTTTTTGTTTCCTTTCGGCATTCATCACTACGGCTGCCAGCACAGATTAGACACTGATGATCTTCGATTAGGAGAGCTCCATCCTCTTGTGGCCGGTTCCCACGCTACCATGCAGCATCCCCATCCAATGCTGTCTTGAATATGATTGCCAACTGCGTGGCATTAGATATGTTCATTCTTCCCCAACCGTTTTGGCTCATGCGCAGGTTTGCAGTTTTTGAGTACCAACTCCCCGCCCCCCCAAATGAATTTTCCATGGTCAATACCATCCCACCATGTCTTGTTGCTGTATCTTTTGAATACGACGACCTGTATGGCCAGCCACTGCTTCTATCAGCCAAGGAGCCTATAAAAAAGGATCTCCTCCATGCATGCCATGGGAGTGGTCCTCCAGATATATGTGAGACAGAGCATCCCAAGCCTTTGCAGCTGGCTTTGCAATGCTCTGTTGACTTCTTGGCCCACGCCATGGAGCCTTAGGTTACTTTTGGGCAAGAGTTGCCCGTATCTGTCCATCTCCAATGCTGGTGATGGTCCCGTAGTTGTCCAACAGTATTTCTTGCCTTGCAGAGAACGCTCTTCGCAGCATAAGCATTTCTCTGTAAGTGTTCAGAGAAGTTCTGCTGTTATGCCGAGGATTCAATGCAACTCAACCGGTTCTGATTTATGTTCTGTGCTTCACTTATTTTGCTATCTGTTGTGTAAATTGTGTGCCAACAGGTAGTAATAGAAGAGTTCTCCGTAAGTGAATGAAAGGTAAAAGCTGTATTAATTCACATTATCTTTCTGCACCAGAAAGGGTCGAAAAACAATCCTCGGGTGAATGATGGAGCATATTCACTAAA
>JAAUXU010091364.1_pt1 | contig 66035 bp, 62 predicted proteins | sample 7278151 | NCBI WGS metagenome assembly JAAUXU01 (sample SAMN14350113, study PRJNA611818) | marine sediment metagenome | isolation source: surface marine sediment (1.8m) | place: French Polynesia: Moorea | collected 2018-08
AGGCTTCCCTTGAAGCCCGTCCGTCAAGAACGATCCGCGTCCTCCGCCGGACCCCAGAGTGTTGCTGGCACGTGTAGAAGACCACGACGTAGATGTTACTGGCTTGAATGTCGTTGAACGAGTGTCTGTGGTTCGCGAGGTGATGAGACACGAAGCTTCCAAGTACTCAGACCCCTTTCAAAGTACACGAGCACAGTCCAGTCCAGACCACCTTATCACCATAGTACGATTCATCAAAGCTTACAGTAGAACACACATGTAACATACTGTACAGTAAGAACACAACTTAACCCCTGTACTGCGCATGCGCGTACACACAACAAAGGCTCCACGAGAGTGAATTTTCTTCTCTTTTTTCTCTGTCACTGGCGTCAGAAGCTGGCAGTAAACTTCTAACCACATGAATAAATTAGTCAAGTCTGGAAGAAAAAAAAGTAACCGGAGCGGCGGATATTGTACTAAAATATAAGCTTCATAACGTGGTTTTGCCATTGTTCCTTCGTTTCCGTTAGCTGTGTGACATAATTTCACATCTGTGCGTGCTCTTAGACTCCTCAATGTCAGCTATAAGGGCCTAAAATGACTCTTATTCATTCTCGGTGAAGGCTTGCAGTGAACGAACGTCTGCACATACGTACACACCTTATGTATGGAACGTATGCGTCCAATGAAGGTTGCCGCGATAGGGAAGTCAACTGCATGTGCAGAAATACGTACTTACCGTGTTTGGCTTGAAGTGCCAGAGTGCGCACCCAGTGCTTTGAATCCGAGTTTTGGGGGGAAAAATATGTCCCTGTATTTTGTTGGGGCCACTTGCCTCGTATAGTGCCCGCACACCATTTCTTCAGACCTAAAATTTTGGAAAACAAAAAATGAGCACTTTCGCACACACTAAAATACGGTACACACTACCTGACGTAGGCTAATGCGAGTCGTCGGTCGTGTTTGCACAAGAGCCATAACGAAATTCATTGATACTCAACCGAGGAAGAATTTAATGACTTTGCACGTGTTCGCTGTCGCCCAATAAACTCCGTGTTTAACGTGCAAACTGCGGTCAACAAACACTGGCTTTGTTTGCTCACGGCTGAACGCTGGCGAACAAGACCGTACCAGTCTGGATCCCAATGCAGTGCACAGAGCATTAACACGGTGGACGACGAAGTCTCGTGATTGCAGGCAGAGAGAAAAACCAATGATGCTGTCGTTGGCTTTTGGGGGCACCAAGAAGGCAAAGATGAGTGAGCTGCCCGATATATTTTAGACCTCTCATCCATCAAACCAGCAACTTGTCATATACGACATCCAAAATGAATGTGGGAAACATGAAACGTCCTCTCACCCCTCTCAGTGTGGCTCTTTGACGCCATCATTAGCGCTGCTGGGATTCTCTCCACTTTCATATATCATTTGTCTCTTGCGCATATGAGTGGTTACTGCGAAATGAGAAAAGGGCACGGATTTGAAAAAGTTCTCCCGGGAGATTCCGTAACGCCAAATCATAATTTTCGGCACTGCTACGTTCTCTTCCTCGACTTTGCTGTACCAGTACATATGTTGATGTTTCGTCATGGATCAATGGGGGTGAACATCGCACTAGCAATTTATCGGCACTGCCGTAAGTGTTGTCGCTGTCGTCGCACTTCACGGTTATTGTGAGTGAAGCTTGACCGCTACAGTCCTGCACACCGTAGGTTGGCAAAACGCTTTGGCGATCAATACTGGTCACTCGTGTCTGTACGTTGAAGAATACATACTTGGGCTGCAGCCCAAGTATGTATTTATCAATTTGTCAATGAGAGTTATGTATACGATGGCTGGAGAGACGACAATGCACGCAAAACATATAAAACATTCATCGGATACATAGATCAGAGCTGCGGTGAGTTCGTAGTCGTCCCCTGAATGAATACTGTTTCACGTAGGCACTGCACGGTGCAAAGTTCTAACGGGATGCGTTTCCACCAGTGGGACTCAGTGCAGATCCTCCCAAGGATTCTACCCAGGTAATTTCTGCTTGGCCCTCAAGGATTCCGCCAAAGTTTCATCTTTCGCTCTTGTTCTTTCGGACACACTGACTATTTATTTGAAAGGAGAACTCTGTATAAAGAAGAGTTAATCTTGACTACATCACTTGAGGAGAATAATCTGCTTGAACTTTGGTATTTGTGCGAAGTTGTATGAGCAATTTCAGTCTGGAGGAGGCGCTTCATGTGCTTGCACCCTGTGGGCAGAGGAAATTCACTTACTCATCAGGTACTTTTTCTTCGGCCCTACCTTTCCACGTTTGCCACGTTGGTGACGTTTAAAAAGCGATCATCGAAGACCCCGTGGAACCATCCTAGACACTCTTCGGGGGCGATTCCTTGTGGAAACGGCTCCTAAGCAGTGCATAGTGACGTGCTTTTCTGCCCTACCCAGTGAAGGTCGGATGATCCATTAAACAAACTGTACTTAAACCTCGACCTCTCACGTACTGTACTGTACATATATGTGTTAAACTACATTGAGGTAGGCAGGGGCCATCGACCTCGTCTTCGTGTCATTCCTAATCTCAAGATCGAGGAAAAGGGTAGACAACCTCCCTTGGGCAAAAATCCAATTTATTGGAAGGAAAGAAAAGGAATAGTACTGTCCCATATCTGTCTTTCACTAGGCATACGCCCCAACGTTGTGTGTGTGTGTGTATCCATAGACTTGGAGTAAGTTCTGTTCGTAGATACAGTTGAACATTAATCCGATGCGCACGTACCATCCACTAGACGTATGTTTACTACGTGGCACATTTTTGCAGTGACGACAATAGGCTTTACACACACAAAGGGAGATAACAGCCTTGACACAAAGACTCTTTGATGCCTTTGTCATTTCATCCTTACGTCAGAATTCCCATGTCGCTGGCAGTTACGCTGTTACACTTTTTTTTACAAAGTCCTTGTGGGTTCCTTCAATATCTATAGACACTTTTGCTAATGTCACTTCCGACGGGTTACACAGTGCCAGCAGTAACTTCTCTTCTTTCTCTCTCCTCAACATCTTCACTTCCTTCTGCAGGGAAATCCAATATCTGCGGCAGAGTATTGGATTACTAGTGGAGGTGGGGGGCACCTGTGCAAATTTGCTCAGGGCACACATGGAAGTATGAAAGTATAGCGAATAAGAACTTAACTAGGTCAACCCCGTGTAGCGGTGAAGTTTTGTGCACCCTGCAATTCCCAGTTTCCTCAGATGTACCTCCATGCACTTCAAGGATCCTCAAAGGACTGTGTTCGCATGAGGTCCTCGCATGACCTCTTCAACCGTGACGGTGGCTTGTACCAGGTACATTCCCAAACATACGTGAAAAAGTAGTTCGTTGGTTGTTGCAAGGTCTTTCTGTCTGCTTGTGTCGTATTACTTAGCAGTGGATGAATCTTTTTTCTCGCCTTCTTCCCATGGGTGCCCATACACAAGTGCTCAGCTTTCCATCTCAAGTGTTGGATTTCCTCGCTGTGACCGTGGATCACTTTGTTGTACACATAACGTGAGTGACAGCGTTGAAGAAGCCCCTCGCCAGTTAGCATTATTCAATGACCCAGTGAAAGTCGTCTTTAACAGAAGGACCAAAAAACAATGCTCTCTATACCTGAATCCCATGCTAATGTGAGCTGGCCTCTCAAGCGAATCTCCTTGCTGTGTCTTGCCCACCTTGTCTTGGTCCACATCGACACGGTGAGATTGAGGCCTTTGACTTCCCTTAGGCGCGGCCTCCTTGTCTTGATAGCTTGCTGGGACTGCAGAGGATGAAGTCTGCTGGAGAGGCGACTGCAGGCGGTGCATCCTCCAGGGACTACTGTACGCCCCTCTACAGCCATTCATATAAGCAACATGCATCGGCTTTTCAGAACTTTTTCAATGACTTTTGAACTAGTGGTAGAGGAATTTCCTAGGTGGGTCTTTTAGAACAATAGCAAAGTGATGTGGAGCTCTTTGAGGGGACCTTTAAGCCTTCCCGTACAAGACAGTGAGTAACCTTTGGCTGTGACATATCCTGCATCCTCGAACGTGGAAGCTGCAGAACCTTTATTAAGTAAAGTGCTTTTGACGTCGGTGGAGTCTGGTGATTCTTCCCTGGAGGACTCATACCTCCCTTCCATTGTGAGGAGAATAACAAGAGAGATAACAGTTTATGAAAACTTTAGATATGACTGCACCATCTCAGGGTGCTTCTGTATGTAACTGGCACCCTTTTCTCGTCTTCTCACAGTCCACGTGTGACCTCAAGCATATGGTGCTTGGAAAGTTTTCACTTACGACACGTAGCAAATGCCAGCCCACGAGGGCTGAGACTTTCAGGTGACAATTTGTTACTCATAACGAAATGCTGCCCATGCCTCTCCTTAGGGAGTTTATGAGAGGTGAAACGAACAGAAAGCTCCTCTGCGTGCACTGCAGGATCTGTTGCAGTATGTGCGGGCGCAGCTTCATGCGCGGACTATTGGACTGGCGAGCAGGAGCGGGCAGAGGTACAGCTCCTCGAGGTTAAGCTCCTCGAGGTACAGCTCCTCGTGGACCTCGCACAGCATTCTGTGACCGCCAGTCAAGCGTAACCAGGCGAGGGAGGTTCAATTACAGCACTGATTTTTATTTACATGCCATTTCCTTTATCTTCGGCCCTCCTCGCCCCCAAACCCATTTGTGCCCCCCACCATGGGCTGCCATCCATTCTTCTTCTTTTTTGTTAGACCTTCGAGGCCCGACGTCACTGTAAAAATGCCATTTAGGGTAAACGTATTCGGCAGGTCGTTCGACCGAACGGGAAAGTTTTTATGCGGCGGAATTTTCTCTCATTTAAAATTCTATTAGTCCTGCAACGTTCGAGGGGAAATACTGGGCTTGTACCATCAAAATGCAGCTTTCAAGTACACCTGTGCCCTGTCTCATACCTCTGTTAAGATGTCCGATTGATGCAGGACTGACTACTGTGTAAACAGTGTTACTCCGTAACGAGAAGCACGTCAAATGGTTAAATAAATCCTTGCAGCAGGAATTTGAAGAGACATGCGGGGTTCTCGCTCAGCTTTGAGACGAGTCAGAATCAGGGCGCGCCCCATGCAGGAACAAGTGTCACTTGGGTCGATGCACTTGATCAAGATCTCAACAGCCTGGCCTTGGGAGAGACGAAATTTTCCCGTAGTCTTCTTTTCTCCTCAAGTTTTATCTCAGTCGTGTTCGTCAATCGACCCTTTTCTGAATCTCTCTACTTGATTTGCATACGCGCACGCGTGTAGAAATGTACGCACGCACACACTCGTGCGCTTCCGCGCGCGCGCACACACACACACACACAGAAAAAGAGGGCGAAAGAGACGGAGAAGAAGCAGCAGGGTCAAGTGTCAGTGCTGCAGCATAGAGCTCATGCGAGTGTGGGGAGTGCAAAACTGCAGATGTAAGAAGAGGTCTGTACTGTTGTAGGCAATCAGTGTAAGTGCACGATGTGCAAAGTTGCTCTGCATCATCGCTGTTAGGCTACATACGTGCTGCTTGCATAGACTAAGAGGCGTCTGCAGACTCTGGGATGTACGTATTATGCAGAAGTACGTGGATAAGCACGTGCATGTCAGAATCGGCGTCAATGATCAGGGTGGACATCAGAGAAGCCATCGTGATCAATCATGGGGGCAGCGTAATATTAGACATTTCAGCCTAATAGTTTAAGCTTCACACTGCTTTACGCAACGTCAGCCCGAGCAATCAAGAATAACCTTACCCAGATCTTACCTTGGAGTCTTACTTTTCTGCGGCAAAACGGAGGCTGCTGCTCTGAATTTAAACAGGTCCAATTTCTTGCCCTTGCCCTAAATGTTTGCGAAATTTGGCAATCATGTAAAGAATACGTGATCTTTTCGGAACGCACAAAATTTCCCATTTGGCATCCTCTATTGATCCTTATTATTACTGAAGCCCACTCTGACGCATACAGAACTGCGCATTTGCAGCATATGTACGAACACGTACGTTTACATCTGATGTAGGCATATCCTCAGAATGTTAATCTATTCATACGCGTATCGCTTGGCTGGTGTTTGTTGCCAGTGCGAGTGTGGTTGTTGGTTGTTCGTACAGTAGGTGAAAAAGGTACGCAAAATGATGTCATTGTGGATGCAACCTAAGAATGGTACTAAGCATATGAACACCGCACGATACTGTTAGTACCACTATTGAATGTGTACTACTTGGTTTGTGGAAGGAGCTCATCTCCGATGAATCAAGGTTGTAGAGTTAAGACCATCACTAGATTGCAATGGACGAGAATGAGATGTTGCAGTTGGCCAATGTGCCCGAGTACAAAGATGCAGTCACTTCAAAAGAAAACAGTGTCTTTATGTCTGACGCCGTCGCTCCTTACCCAAGTACGTACTGTTAAGACCGTATAAAGCTATTTGTGAAGGGTCATGCGGGTGCTCATTGAGTCGACATTGTTTATTAATAACCCCCGCTGAGGGACGTTGGGCGTCATTTTCGCAACAACAACACTTTTTATTACGACTGCTACGATATTTTTCATTACTGAAGTTGCGTCCTAGGGGCAGATGATGCTAAGAAAAATACTTCTCTCTCTCTCTCTCCCTCCGCCTCGCCTCAAGGGGCATCATAGAGGGAAGGAAGCTCCAGTCCTCAAGTGGTGATACCTCCTCGTATCATACATACGTCTCCCTCGGTCTTTCTAGCACTTTTAGAAATGTGAGTCTGGCTCCCAGCAATGAAAATGGCGAAAGATGCCATTTTTTACGCTGTTCTTATTTGACCTGAGTGCGAATGTGAGTTTTTCCTGAGCTTGGAGAGGTTGGAGAGCCCCACAGAAAGAAAGAAAGAAAGAAAGAAAGCTCCACCCAGCAAGAAGAGAACCATGATGCAGTCTTGCTTCACTTGCAGCCTCTTGAACAGAGGACAAAGTGCATGATCGTTAGTGACTGTTTGTCTTACGGCGCTACAGGTATGCTTCAGCAGTCGGTCTTTTTTCGTCGAGGTAAATGATGATGACCTCTTTGTCCGACTGCTTTGAGACTGCCCTACTACAAACCTCCTTTCGCTGGCCTCAGGTCGTACTATACAGTGCAGATGAGCATCTGGAAAAGCAGCAATGAAAAAGGTCGAGCAGAAAAAAGTGCGACGGTACACAAAGGAACGTGGGAATGGGAGGCACTTTTTTTTAGCTGACCTGCCAGACCTCCCAACAGTTTCGTAGTAGGAACAGCAGCACCTGAAAAATGGAATATAGGAAAAAAGAAGCGGTAGATAAATCACCTCTGTTTGCTTTGTTCTCCTTTGTTCCCTCTGTTTATAGTGCAAGAACCTACGTGTTTCCCAAGATCATAAGAAGCTTAATTTTTTGTTTTCAGTCTTCCTGATCCAACTATCTCTGGCATACAGGGTCTACCATAAGTAACATGTCTCTAGAAAGTCATCATAACTTCCCCAAACAGATCACTTCACGCAAAGTAGGCCTGAAAGAGTGAATAGCACGCTGCTGAGTCTTGAAATGAGATGGATTTTTGTTGCTTCTTGAATGCTGCGCAGAGTATCATTGTCGACAGTCATCAATGCAAATTTGCTCTTTAATATTTGGGGTCAATTTTTAAGACGAAAGGTAAACTTGATCGGTGAAAGCGTTGATCCCTACGCTCAATTTAACTTTATTAATCCTACTACAGTCTGGTCGTCGATTTCCAGCCACTTTAGTTGACTGTGTGAGCGTAAGTAATGAACTATTGAGCTTCTGTTTTTTTGCTCAAGGAAGCAAAATCAATTTTCCTCAGTCTCTCTCAATTGTGAAAGCTCAGAAAGTTTTCCTCATTAGCTATGCATCCGCTAACGACGGTGAAAAAGTGATTTTGAAAGGCAGTTAGCGTTAGTTGCCAGCACTTACAGCAGCATCAAGATCTTTGACCTGTTCTCACCGACGTCATGATATGGCAGATGACTTTGAAGCGAGCGTGAGGAGGAAGTTCTCCGCCGGACATAAGCATTCCCAGTCGTCCCAATTACTCAGTGAAACTGTGTTGGATGCACACGTTGAGAAATAGCAGCAACTGGAGCGGCGGATCTCAGTGAGCTGCTCATGTCTGGTGGAGTTTCCCCCTTCCTTTTCCATCTTCTAGACCATTAGTAGCAAGTAACTCCTCAGTTCTTCAAACTTTGTGGCTTAGCCTTTCGGAGTGTAGGAGGGGAACACTTCTACTGTAGACAGCTTTTTTTTCGCGCTATTATATTTGCTTTCAAAGAACCGCCTCTCTCATAACGCAGTGACTCGGTGCCGCTGCTTTTACATCCTCTCAGGCAGATAAAGCCTTTCAAAAACCTAAAGTGGGTGGTTCATTGTAAGCCCATAAAGAGGTTTTCTTGGTGCTGCCCAAAATACCATTAGCACTCTATTTCTTGCAAGCAGAGAGTATCTATCCTACTTGGGCAAGCAACAAAGAAATTGATGATGGTCTTTCCCCCGCCCAAATTGTCGGCGTACATACGCACTTGGTGCGTATGAGGAGCCATTTTGAATATGTGTAGGCAAATTTTGGCCTCATCGTTATTTAGTGGAGCGTGGCACTTCATGCATACAAAGCAAAGCCTCTTGTGCCAGAGAACTTTAACAAAAGAGGCAAAGGAGCCGAAAAATTGAGACCGAAGTGGCTGTTGGCTTCGCACAAACACGCGAGCACAAGCCTAGAGAGAGCGCGCGCCAATATGACAACTTTAAAGGGCCATTTACACACAGGGTACTAAGATACTTAAATGGATACTTGCGCACGCGCATGGCACACGTGCAGTACTGTGGCTTTCTTCCATACTGGCGCTGCATTATCGTACGTAAGTATCTTCTCGATTAGAGACCTTCACTAAAATAGTCGCCCCCTGGAGGCCCTCTCCTTGAATGCCCCCCTCTTCCGTCATGGTTCATATGGTCGTCCCGTGTTCGAAAAGTCCCCCTCCGGGCTCCATTTTCCTGTGAATTTGAATTCCCCACCGAGCTGTCGGTTACGGTGTCAAATAAATAGCAACCAGGTTCAACCAAGTGTCAAACTTTACTTTAAAATCGGTGAAAATTTCCTGTTCAAGCACGTGCTGCAATGGTCGGTCTTCCTTGTCCTTATAGAAATAGCGGCCTGGGGCTTCTACAGGGTGTACCTCAACTATTTTTCCCAGGAAATCGGGCCTCATGCCAGCTTTATGGAGTTGAAAAGAGGACATTTTTATCTAGTGCTGTTATACAGGTAACAGTCAGTTTTTGAATTATGATGCGGTCAGCATGTCCATCAATAAAAGAATGTCCCGCCCTGAAAAAGTCATGAGCAGCTGACATCTCAGACACACGAGTAGCCAAGCGACTCCCTTCCCCTCCCCCCCTCCCCCTCCCCCTCAAACTGGAGGAGGAAAACAGGCCCACCATCTTGGCCCGCCGACGGGCCGAAGGAGGTTGCAGCCGTCCTCAGGTGCATGCCCAAACCATCTGCACTGTGAACAAGAGGGAAGCAGATGATTTCTGCACAAAGGGCCAAGCCCCTCTGTCAGCACCCTGAGGAACAAGGAACAACTGCAAGAGAAGATCAAGACCCTGTGGGCCGACTATGTGTCCAAGACTGCAATGCAGCATGCAGCTCATTGAGGAGGTTTGCAGGTCCTTCAAGAGAGTGGGGGAGCAGTAGAAGGTGCTCAGGTCCAAATCAATGTGATTTTTGTTAATGATCTGTTGCCCCCAGCCCCATTTTTGACCTGGCCGTCCATTGATTTGGATGAAGTTGTGCATGGGATCCCCGAATATTGATCAATGCAGTCGGGGGAAACTAATAAAGATGCGCATTGTAATGGAGGAAATACGATGGTCTTGTACTGATGCTTAACGTTTCCTTCCTCATTATTTTACAGATATGTAATGACATCAGTCAAGGCTGCTTCTGGGAACTGAAAATTTCTCAATGAGGTTCTCCTTGAACAGCTCCCGTCAATTTGATCCCTCTAACCATCAGGCAGTGGCCGGAAGTAGAAGGCCGCACTACCTGGACTTGGGACTGAGTCTTCACCAATATGTCCGACCTCACAATTATGCGGTGAGCAATGAGTGCAATAGATGGGGCCAACTGCTACGTCATTGTGACTTGAACTGGAGTGGCACAGTCGGCATTATTGGTGTCATTACCTAATCTTTTTCTTCTCCAGGAGCTCCGCGCAATCCATGGCGACGCAAGGCCGTCAGCTGTGTTCTACGTGTTGGCCATCCTAGTCTTGTACGTGTTGGGTTTGGCATTCATCCTTATTCACTATATGAACTCATCCTACGGCAGCTGGAACTGGAACTGGTGGGATGTCTGGGATGAAATCAAGCCGGCCAGATTCGGTGAGAATGCTGATGCGGCTATGAGAGAGAGAAAAATAGCATCCTCGTACCCTTTAGGACGTCCAAGTCTGCCTTTAAATCGCCAAGTCTGCCTTTAAATCTCTGCCGACCATGACCAAGCTCTCTTTCCACCCACTTTCCATTTTGCGCAACGCGGCTGCTGGTTTAGCATCAGAAATGCACAAACAAAGCAGACAAATCATTTATCACCACTCTGCGCAACAACAAACCAGTGCACTATAACACAAACACACTTATTTGCTTTCACATTTTATCTACTTCTTCTGGATCCCAAGATCGGGGAGGTAGCGGAGACCGCAATAAAGCAACTGCGGCGGATCCTACAGAGCCCGGAAATCAATCCAACCGCCAACGCAACGGACAAGCTGAGGACGAGGAGGATGAGGAAGAGGATGGAGAACATCGAACATCTCCAAGACACCATGAAGACAAGAGAAGAAATGCTTGCCCAAATAGCGAAAAGAAGAGCGGAATTCGCTGGTGGTCTAAGCGGAGAAAACCGGGTGGGGCGAGAACACCCGCAGCCTCATCCATTGAGGTCGAGAGCGGCAACCCCGACGCCATCATCATGGCAGCAACAGCGGGTGCTACGCCGGGTTCGCTCCAAGTAGGGAGGCTGGTGAAGATGCGCAGAAGCATTCAGATGTTTAGGTGGGATGTCTTCCCTTCAGAGAGAGCGGTAAATTACAGTACCTTGAGCTTTTCCAGGACCAGGGGCACTGACAAGAACTGCCAAGGCGACCACAGTTGCTGCTTTCATGGCGAGCAAGAGGCGATGGTGGTGTCGGGCTCTTCCAGGATGAACTACAGCCAGGTTTGAGGCCTTAATTAAGGTACACCCTCGGGGGTTTTATGGTGCTTCCTCTTCTCTCACCGTAGACAAGCGTCCTCAGCAGTTGTCCGGACGAGAAGCTCAAGCACGCGAAAGGCAGAATTGTAGCTGCAACTGTCGACGACGATGACGAAGACATTGCTTGAGGCAATGAAGAGCATTTGTTGTTGCCCGCCAGTTTGTACCTGCTGCCATAAGATTTTATTAGGGAGGGTGACGCAAAACTACTTCAGTTGGAGCTTTGGTCCACACTGATGCAGCATTGAGGCAGGAGCCTAAGGTTCCGTGGGCTTTTTTTCCTGTTAAGGCTGCCCGGTGCCCATTCCACCACTCTACTACTTACAGTAGCCTTCTTTGTGTCTTTACATAGTTTTGCTATGCTGTTTGTGCAAATGTCTCCTTCATGTCCTGAAGAAATAAATAAAAAGGGGAAAAAAGAATACCGTAGATGTACATAAAATGGGGGCGTACAGCACCCATATACATTGGTTTCCACGTGGGGCTTTACGTGAAATGGATTCCCAGTCAAATACTTTTTTGACTGGACCTACCAAAAATGGGCTAAGGTTTTACAAAGAAGAGGGCTTTTGGAGCAGTGGGAGCTGGTCCAAGGAGCTTTAATTTAAGATTGTGTTTGCCAAGGAGGGCCTTCTAAAAAGGGCCTTTCGGCTCACATAGTTAGAAACATGAAAAATTCTTAACTTATTGAAATTTTTTTCTTCGTCGAGTTCAAATTTTGACTGCAGGTTAAGAAAAGTTCTCTATTGGGGTTTTTCCTCAGAATGTTCTCTTGGTGAATAAAATTTGAAATTGAGACTCCTTGGACCTGAACTCACAGCTCCAGGAGCCCTTCCGTCTGGCTTCCCTTCCAAGGCTGTAACTCTCATTTGGGAGGTGCAGTAAAAAAAGAGCACTCGGCTGAGGTTCCATTTCACATCAAGCCCTACACAGACGTCAATGTTGCAGGTGCAATTTCCAAAATTGCCAAAAATCAGATCACCCTTCTGGGTATGCTGCACTCTAGAACAAACGTAGCACGTGTAAACCGGAAAATTGCTGACTCTGAAAGGAGAAGCGAAAGAAAGAGGGAGAGGGTAAAAACGCATCCACTTCACACGCATCTGTGTGCGTGTGTGTACGTACATGTGTGCCAGTCAGTCAGTCACTTGGGTTTTTGTGGCGAATTTTGTCCTCAATGGAGAAGCTACTCTATCTTTCGCCGTCGCTTTTGGGCAATACAGTGCAGTATACGAACGTATACAAATTTACAGTATACGCAGAACAGTCTCGGCTCGACTCCGGGACGTCCAAGGTTAACGAAACGTGAATCACCAAGAAATTGGGTGACAGCTATTCAAAGAATAGAAGGGAATAAAGGGTGTACTCAGCTGACCAGAACTTTTGCGGACTGTCCACACAACAAAAGCAACGTGCATTTGCCGGCGGACTTTGCTGTGCACTGTATGTACTGTATTTTCGCGAATCTCGGGCAAGGTCACTTCATCACGAGGAGATTTCTCTGGTGCAGACGAAGCTTTTTCATTGATCAGCCACAATCGCAAGAACTGCACAAGGAAGGAGGAGAGGAAATTGCGAAGATGGAAAGAACGTTGCTCCTGCCGCGAAAGTAGCCTCGGTGAGCATGGCCGCTCTGCGTGTGTGTGAGTGTTTCGCACTGCAGGGGAGAATCACAGTCACCCTTTGGGCTATGGTCGTGTGCGTCACATGTGTGTGTGTGTGTGTGTGTGTGTGCGCGCGCGCACGAGCTGTGCCACACCTACATCGGCCGACGTCGGCCCCGTGATGTCTATGGACCGCATAGTGCTCACTGTCGAGGTTGAGAGACGACGTGAGTGGGATTTAGCTGAAATATTACGTGCACGTCTCGGCTGATGCGTCGGGCTTGACAGACAAAGTCACTCGGTAAACCTTAAAGACTTAATATCTATGTCACAGTTCTTCATTTCATCGAGGTTCTTTCATAACAATTGGGTCAGTGGGATTTGCAAGGCACCAGGAGCATAAGACATCAACCTCTTATCGTTACTACGTATGTCGAAAGGTTAAGTGTACTATGGTATTTCCGCGTGTGCGCGCGTCTACGTGCGAGTGTGTATTGATCTTGAGGTTTATTCCAGACTTTGAAGAGAACCTTCTTTGCTTAACATACTACGAACAGCACGTTCCAACGTAGATAAGTACAAAATCATGATTTCATGCCCTGAGAGACCAGTCGATGTGTGTACGTGAGTACTACACATGTCTTAAGAACATCTAGTCCTAGGTAGGTCGATCTACAATAGAATACAAGTTAGTAATAAATAGAAGAAGTCATAAATAGGTAGGTATCAACAATTAATGCCACTCCTTTTTCTCTGTAAGTGACTAGAAAAAAAGATTGTTGCTGAAGGAAAAATAATACACGCAATTTGAGCAAGAGGGTATGTCAAGATCTTCACGAATATGGCAAGTTCAAATTCTGGAGTGAGTCTTCTTGGCTCTCCCCTTGGCCTTGATCTTCCTCTTGTACGGATAGTAGAAGGGTTTATCAAAGTCTTTGCCGGCCAGTTCCGCTTCAGTCCGAAGGTAAGGATCCTTTTCCTTCTTTGTCGTCTTGGTGTCAGTATGGATGTCATTGGGGGAGGTGAGACCAGGCGCTGGATGGAAGAAGTAGCTTTTGCTGGGATGGTGTGGATGGCTGGCAGTGTACACAGGGTAGTATGAGGTCGCAGAGGCAGCGGGAGCCACCGGCTGGTATCCACCCGCTACTGCAGGCGCACCCGCGGACTTAAGGTAGTTGTAGGTCTCTTGGTTGTATGTGGCATAGGCTGGTGCTGGGGGAGGCTGGGAGATGGGTGGCTGGTGGGGCTGAAGGTACTCCGGAGAAGCTCCGGCTTGGCTTGGGTTGCTGTAGGCGTACGGATTGATGTAGGATGACGCGGAACCGTAGGATGGGTACGAAGGGTGTGTGGGATGAGAATTCAATGTTGTAACAGGGTGTGCACGGTTCGCCGGGCCATCAGGATTGTCCTTAGAGAACGTAACGCAGTAGTAGGTAGTGATCAAGAAATAATTCAACAGATTTTTTCTTTACCCTGTCGTAGATGACTCTGGCCTGAAACCCAGAGTACCGGTCCACGCTGTAGGTGACGGTTTGGACACGCCCGTCAGGAAGGAGGACGTGGTAGGTGCCACTGGTATCGGCCCCTGCACGATTTTCAGAGTGGCCGAAGTCGTTGCCGCTGTAGTCGTCTCGAACTGACCAGGAAAACGTGTACTTCACATCATTCTGAAAAGAAAAGGGTCACATTTAATAGTAGCTGTCACACTGTTGCAACATATTACAACTTCTACCCAAATGTACCGAGAAGACCAAAAGTCAATCATGTTCTGCATAAGAGAAGGCGAAATAACTCTGGACTTTGTCACAGACTTCCTATACACCACAATCAAGTTCAGTGGATTTGATCGGGGACCCCTGACGTACCAAGTTTTATACAGGCATTTATAAGGTATGAGAAAACTAACGATTGGTAATATTCTTGACGAAGAAATGACATCTGCCTACTTTGTGAACATGACATGCAGCCCCCTCGTGATTCAATCTCTAATCGGTAAGTCCGAGTTCTTGATCTGTTAAAAGGTCTTTTCATCAGAATGCAACTTGGCCGAAGTGCGTACTGATGCCCAGGCCAAAGACAGGCTGATGTGTCGGTCGCAGGCCTGGTGCTGACCACTCCTGAGCATGACCAATAGCTTGGTCGACGACAGCGTGGCCAACAATGATTGTGGCTGGTGATGGCATGGCTGCAGTGCAAAATTATGGCTTCTGGCTGAAGCAGGTAGTTGGACAGAGGATCTTCCAGGTCAGCCGGGAGACTCTACTTGAGGATGAGGAACAAGTGGAAGTCAGTGTGGTGCTGGCAGCAGTAGAATCAAGTTGACATTTGGCGACTAGACTCAAGTGCTACTAGACTCAACAAAGTACTACGTACGTGGGGAGATTCTTGAACTCTTCGAAACAGTAGTTCAAATTGGACCAAAATAACCGTCGTGTTCTAAAACAAGTTACCCAACGGGCAAGATACGACAATGTTAATTACTTGATCTATCAGCGTTCGATTTTTGTATCTCATGATTGACTTTTGGCCATCTCTGTGGTGCACACACCGTATGCACAGTCCTCGTGTATAGTACTGCGTACGTACGCGACTAGTAAATTATCTAGTCATCTTGACTGTACTATGCACGGTTTGATGGGGAAGCCACTCCATCGAACACCTCGATACTCATTATAGATATTATGTATGAATCTCCTGCTGCGTTTTATCTGTTTTATTGCCGGACAGCGCCTTATCAACAAAACCATAACGGTTAAATAATGTTATCCTCGTCAGCTGGGGGTCTCAATTTCTGGCTTTGAGACTGGTCTGCCTCCAGTTCTGCAATCTCCTCAGTACTTGGGTTAGGGTCGAAGTAGAATTTCAACAAAGATTGTCGCACACAACAGCGAAAATCTTCGTGACAAGAATAAAAACGACTGCATTAGTGTATGCCTGTGCTCACAACGTAGGGAATTAAGAGAGTGAATAGAGGGTCCAAATTAACCCGGCTCATTCAAATTTTCTGACATGATGTATGACGTTCTTCGTCTCTTTAAGTACCGGAACTTCAGTAGGAAACTTATCAGTGTAAAAAAACCGACGGAGGTGAACGGACTTGATGCTGCTTAAGGGGGATTTAAAAAGGTAACAATAACGATGTTTGCCCTGGAGAAGAGAATGAAGTGACAGAACTGAAACGTGCAATCTCGACCTTAACAGAGAACCATTATCAGAACTTGCATCACTGTCATCATCGTGAGGAGATTGTCTGGTCCATTAAATCTCATTTTCGACTCTTCGTGCCTCTTGGCTGATATGGTAAAAAAGGTGGTATCTGCATGTAACTAACTCACTATTGTATGCGTCGACAGCACTGCAGTTGTGTTTGCTTAGGTTAGCGTCTATTCAGAAGTGCCCTACGAGTTGCAGGTGGAAACTTTTGCGTATCCAAGACGCCTAAAATCAACAAGCGAACGCCTAAACATTTGGCCAATGAAAGATGCCCTCTATTCATTCTTAAAGATCTATCATCCTGTAGTCTTGGAACTCGAAAACTGCCTACCAGGGAACACCCGCAATGCATTGGTACAGAATGTGAGCGATTCTGCCCCTCCGCATGAAGTACACGAGGTACGTTCAGTGCATACATGCGTGCACTAACGTACGTGGTCGTATGCTATGCTATGCTGAGCTATGCAGATGCACGCGTGCCCAAGCCTTGACTGGCATTCGTGTTTGAGTGCATTTCGACTTCTTGCTCAGTGGTGCGGGACAAAATCGCCACTGACGTGTCTTCTCCTCCTTGTTTCCACATTGCTTAACGCATGCGTGCATAGGTGCGCATACGTTTCCAGGACGTGCGTACAGTACTGCGACTTGGGCACCTTCCTGTATCCTCCTCCCCATCAGCGGCGATCTCAAAGCTACCTCACTTAATTGCCAATCTTATACTCTTCATATAGACAGCGTCCGAGGGCATTCCGCCCACCTGTTGCCCCTTTAATCTCGGAGGACCAATGACTTCAAGTTCCTCTCGGAAATGAATGGATTAGATTTTTATCATAACACATGGAATTTTTAATTGTCTGTCAAGCAATTCATGTCCACAGTAGTGGGCAGTTGAAAAATAGCACACGATTAAGATTTGGCCAAGCTCACCAAGAGGAATGAGCAATCAATGAGCAGCACATGACCACAACGCTGCCTCGCTGTACTTTGCTGATACAGAGCATCCCAAAAAGTTTTTGTGTGAGCTAAAATTTTTGTCTCTCTATATATCTTCTGCCGTGAAAATGGAGTTACTGAGGTCGTCGGAGGACATCTGCATGCAACCTGCCCCCGGCAACTCTTGCGTCTGTTCGGTGCTGCCCCGAGATCTGACTGAAACTAAAAAAATGGGAGGCAGCCATTGTCAAATCACATCTGAAAGGGCAATTGGACTTCTTTTAGGCGATCTAACGCAAAAAGGACCTCAGGAACAATTGCCAAGTCTGTGAAGACTATCCAATACTGGTGCAATCGTTACAGAAAGAGCCTCAGAGGCGAATCCAGATCTGGTGGCCAAAAGGAATTGCCGGACACAACTGTTTGCTGCGTGGTCTGATTGGTGCCAACGATGAGTACGCAAATAAGTAAATGAGTGATGGAAATTTGGCTCCGTTGTCTATGCTTAAGTGGCAACACCTTTTTAAACACGCAAAACTTTTTGGAACTTGCTGCACTCTACAAACATGTTAAGCGAGCTGCAGGCCTAACAATAGCAATAGAGCATTTGATATCGTTGCAGCTGGAGGAAGAGAAACAAAGGAAGTGGTATTGGGTCAAGCACTTATTGTGAACGGCGGGGAAGGAAGAGAAGATCAGAAGGTGCAGGAAGTTCGGCGTAGGAAGCGTACAAAATGAGTCTTGAAGATGGTAGCACATGTATCACTGCATTGTATTCCAGCATTTCAGCATGTACGTGCAAGCGAAAGATACTACAGATATGTCTTCTCTGTCTCTTTCCTGGTCAGTGATTAGTCATTATGAAAACGTTTCCACCGAATAAAGTCTTCATTAAGCGGTTCGTTCTAAGAATTCAGTATGTACGAATAAAATTAACTACCACTCTACAGCACAGTTTTGTAGGCAGAAATTAGGAAGTGTCCTAAAGTTTAATAGAACAGTGGTGCACTCATGCCTACCAGAGCATGAAACTGCACAGACTGTGTTTGGGATCGATTTTAGTCACTGGCTCAAGTGCCCACGCCGGGCCGCTGCCTCCCATGAATGATATCGTCGGGGACGGGGACGATGCCGAGGAGCTCCCCGATGGTTCTCTTATCGCAATTGAGTTGCTGTCGGATTTTCCGCCAAATGTACTGGTCAAAAAGATCATCTGATCCTTGTCATCGAGGACTGCTAAGATGATGAGATCGATCACGAGAGTCCTGGGCTATCCGTGGTTCTTGCACAATCTGAACCTGATCCTCATGGAGTGGGATCAAAGGGTGATACGCCCTTCTCACCCAATGACTTTGGTCTCGACGTGAATGATGACTTGTTTAAAGGAAATGAATCAATTGTGCCTCTTCTAACAATAGACATTGAAATCTTAAGATCACCGGAAGAGAGAACAGTGCAGATGTCTCTGTCAATCTGGTCATGAAGCTGAGAAGCCTGAGGAAGATATATTTGCTCGAAATACTGAGGGAAGTGGCATACCTCGATCTCAAGTGTTTCACTGATTTCATTTGCGACCGTACGCGATCCGGGCATTGCGTTGAAATGTCGTCGTCTGGTTTACCCAAAGGAAGCAAAAAGCCACCATGCGAAATCTTGATTAATTTCAGCGGCACCGTCAATGGGGCTCTGATTCAAGATCACACTGTGAGGCCATGATACCGTGTGTTCCAAAATTCGATTGCCCCTACCTGAATTCATAAAATTGTCTCTGCAGGCTATATACAGCATCATATTCCACAGGAAGATCAATGTGGCCATGGAGGAGGGTATCTGCACTGGACCGTGGAATCTCAATGTAGTAGATCTCAATATGACAAATATTCTCAATATATTGGACGCTCGATATGTAGCAGAAATTTTGGAGCAAAATCCGCTATATCAAGATCCGAGTGTATTCAGTTGTTCATTCCAGATTATTTGCCGCTGTAAAACATTAAGTGGCACCTTTATTGATTAGGAGTTGCATCAACGGCAGCACAGGAAGGGGTAATAATGGTGAAGACAATCTTGCGCTTGTGAATTTCAAATTTGACGTTTAACTTCTTGTTTTTGCCTCGTCTCAGAGGGGCCACAAGCGCTTATCACACAGAAACAGGAGGGAAAATAGTCACAAAAAACGTGGGCAATCTAATTTTGGAACACAATTGTGTTTCAAGAGTCTGTGCGTCAGAGTCAAGCTCGGAGAGTCTGTACGCATGTAGAAATTCCTAAAGATCTCTCAGTTCCCTCATTCTTTCATGTGTGTGTGTGTGTGTGTGTTCATGCGTGCATGCGTGCATGTGTTTGCATGGACAGGTATTTAGGAAAGGCTATATGATGTGCTGCACATGGCATGGCGGCAAGTCGTGCTTGCGCGTACAGTACTAACTGCACGTGGAAATGAATGTAAGTCTACACATTTTGTTCTGCAGATGTCGGCAGACATTCCGAGTAAGTACCGTAGTGGATCTGCGTCAGCAGAGTAGTCTGCACCTGCATCCGGTTTGGGTGCGGGTGCAGAAGCTGGAAGGTCAAACAGGAGGGAATCTGACTGGAACAAGATGCCGAGGAGAGCGTAGATTCAACCACGAAAAAGGCTTCTTTCGACAAAAGCACAAACAGTAATATTGGAAAAGGTGCTGCTACTGATGGTAAATCCTGCACCCGCGCAGCACACCAATGATAACGAGTGCGCCAGAAAGAACACCTGCAGCAGTAATGACATAGTACAACGACAAATGTGTCAGGCACTGAAGCTTGCGGCTGACCTCCCACTGGATCACTCAATGTGGCTCAGATGAGCAGCCTCATGGCCTTCGCTTCATCATGGGCTGCTAAAACATGAAGTTCCATACGTACTTTTTCGCAGGAATAAAGAAAGCTGTCATATATCCACATATTTGGGCCGTGCGTGCAGGTACAAGAAAGTGCAATACTGTAACTGTGGTTTCAGAGTCCTCCCGTAAAAGTCTTGCTGAGGATTCAACTCTTTCTGGACGTCCAGCCATCAGCACTACGCCTTTGTTTACCTTCCGGATAAAATCTGGCGTCTGCCTTCACTGTAAAGTCACATATGCGGTACACATTCTCGCATATACAAAACTACTGCACGTACGTACTTCGAAAGACTCGACTGGGTCCGAGACTTGATATTGGCGGTAGGGATAGAATGAGGAACTCGCATCAGACGACTTCGATCCTGTTGAAATGTAGCTGAGCATCTAAAATTTGAATGACACTGTGACCGCTCAAGTATAAGTGACAGGCTGTGGTCACCACGAAGTGTGACCCCACTTTCTTGACAGCCGCTTTTTTTGTGTTCACCAGATAGGCGACGTCTTCTGCAATGACAAGAATGGTGGGCATTGCCTGCTCGATGGCGGACAGCGGCACCATGGAGACCGAAGGCGTCATCACTTTCCCCCTTACTGGCGACTCGAAGCTGCCTCGCCTGGAGTCCGCGGCCTTTTCAGACGGATGTTGGAGGCACCGGCCGTAGATATCGAATGTTGACCGTGGCAAAGGATAACAGCATCGGGAAGAAATTGCTCGCCGACGACGCCCTTTGTCACAGCTGACGGTTCTTACGGTATATCAAAGAAGACAGTGGCAAGTCCGCCCCGCTCAATCTGCTCCCAGCAGTGATAGGACGGAGAAGCCTCCGTTTAGGATGCCGTCCGTAATGCACCATAGAGGAATGCTGAGAATTCCTCCACCTCGGCCTCGGCGGCGGCGGCGGTGGCGGCGGCCACCGCCGCCTCCGCTAGACAGAGCAACGGAGTCGCTCTCAGTGCCTGAGGCCGCGGCGGTCAAGGAACATGATGTGAGGCAGCTTCAAAAGCCCCATTTGCCTCTTCCCGTTGCAGCTGAAGGGATGATTTAACCTCTGCCTCATAAATGTAGCAGCCGACAGCGAAATTACACAAAACTCGTGCTTGTCCAACGTGGGTAAACTCCCGTAGGTACAAGAACGGCGCCGACGCACCATTTGCCATGCGTCATAAGCGTAAAAATAAAACGGGCGATTGTAACAAGCAGACATCACTTGACCCACCTGGGGTTAAAATATTCAGTGCTCATACACAGCGAGGGGCCAAGTTGTTTAACCTCTTCACCCTACTCGCTCATCAAAATCCTTTGATCAGTTATCGTGGCCATGTGTTTGCAAAATGAGCGAACTTTTTTTTTTTGCCAGCCTTTAATGAAATCTTCCGCGTAAGCCAACTTACCTGTAACAGATTATAAGACAGTATGTGTCCGTGTAATCACTCCCTTTATGGGCAGCGCCATATAATCGATTCATTACCTCGAATCAATGAGGCATTACTGAATTATTGCGTACTAAAGCTGACGGGCACACTGAAGGAGCATCTAACGGTTAGAATTGGATTTCTTTGACAGATTACGAACGTAGTTTAAAGCCGCTTGGTTACATGTTTCTGCTCCAAGTTCCTTTTTTTGTTGCTGAGACCTCACAACTCGTGTAGTCTTTGCCATGACGAAAATTCAGGCAAAAAGCACATGGGGGTGTGTGTGTCTATGCCCACGCATTCTCACGCGAAGCAATTCCGTCCAACTAGCTATGATTTTATCGCGAGCAGTTTTTTTCCCAGCCCAAGGTGCCTCAACAGGGTTTTGTAATGTGGCCCCGGTCTTTAAATAGGGGCTGAAAATCAACTGATGAGACAGAATTTTAATGACATTTAGAGGCACTTCTAGCATGACAAGACCGAAAATAAGGATACTTCGTCGTAATGTTCACTTCCCCATCTGGCGGTTCTTACAAAACGGGCTTTATAGCGCCATGAGTTGCCGCTTAAGACCTCGGTCATCAGCCATTAATAACGAAGAGTCCTCTCCCCCCCTGCCTTCAGCGAGACATGCGTATTAAGGTACTTGGAGACCGTAGTCGAGAATTCAGTCGTGTGGTACCTGTGCTTATTAGGCTGTCTGTTGGAGTCATTCTCTTACTCCTTTTCATTTGGCCCGAGTGCCCAAAAAATGACGACTCCGTGTGTCTCCCACAGAGTCTAATGAGCTTCCGTCACATGTTTTCCGCGTACGAATAATATATATATGTGCGTGTGAGTGTGTGCAGGGTGAAAACCTGTCACGTGCACAGAAGGTTAGTGGAAAGTCACTTCACGGAGCTACTACTGAAATCATGCTGACCTGGCTGCCATCTGATGAAGGATCACGTCTACTTTGAATCAACCGTGAAGTGAATCAAGACGTGAGAGTAGAGCAATTACAGTGCTGATCACAACTTTAGAATCATCCTACGCGCATTGAGTACCACCAGTTGAATATATATGTAGGGGTTATGATGTCATGCAGGCAATTTCCTGAATGCTAGGACAATGAAACTGCATGAGAAAAGCAACTCTTTAACCTTCTTTTACGCATTGTTGGGGCTTGAAAAGTGGATGGTGCTCAAAAAGATTTACACTTGCAATTAACTTTTTTCGAGCAATTTCAATTATTTCATGCATCTTACATTTTTAGGAATACTTCACTCACTGGCCAAGCAACCAATGCCCTTAGGTAGGGGCCACAAGAGTCCCCCAGCAAAAAACTTGGGGCCCTTTTTGTCCTTTTTTCTGGTCTTGCTCACTTCTTGATTCTAACGTTTTGATCAGCAAGGAGATGCAGAAAAATGCTCTGGGCTCATTTCCGCCCATGTGAAAATTCAGATTTGACTCCAAAATCCACTGGCATTTGTCTCACCTACAGAACATTGCATGCATGTCAGCATAACCCCAAGATGTGTACCTAACTGATAGCCATCAATGTCCATAGCGTGACCCTAAAGTTTCGATCAGCTCTGTAGTTGATAAAGTTGAGGCAAAGTATCTGCAGTGCACTGCTCGTAAGTTACGTATGAAGAGCGCGGTTCTCTGTGCATCGTATGAAGCATTTTCCTCTTATATCGCACGCCAAAGTTAAATGCGTACAGCGTTAGCCACATGTGGCTTTACACTGTTTAAAGTGCCTCAACTGGCACTCACATCATCCGAAGTTCAGGACTGAAGGCAAGTCCTAACCAGGTTTTGGCAGCAAATGTTAGTTTATTGAAAATAGCACAAACGTGCCTCAAGGTTGCACTTATACTCATAAAGAAAGACGCTACCCCTGTCAGGTTGCCAGATAAGAAGGTGAATCAGTCGCTCGGCAAAAGGCCTTTCAACTTCTCGACCTATGTAGTTCTCAAATAAGAGGTTGGTACTGACACAATGGAGCAGTTGTCAGTACTGACATTTTGAAATGTCTTCTGAACAATCCTCTAAAACGTTCATTGGAGTTTCTATTTTCACTTCGATTGGTTTGTCATCCCTGGACCTGCTGCAAAATGATCTGCGGTTCGGATCCCAGGCCAATCAATCCTTTGGGAAGTGATTTAAAATGATTCATAAATCAATATTTCGCAAGCAAAGCTTCATATAGGCTCCTCTGCTTGCTGGCCATGCTGTGGTTGAGCACCTCGCTTCGCTGCAAGAGACCCTTCAAGGCGTGCATCAAAATCACAGCTATTTTAAATGGGACGAACCCCCTACGTATGAGTTACTGCATGAAGAAGCTCTGCACTTTGTACACTTCAGACTTTTGCCTCAACTATGTCAGGTGATTGCTCAACTCCGAGGTGTTCGTTCACTTCATGGTCGGTTTCCGAGTAGAACTGTTGAATCTTCTCCATCACATACGAGCCAGATGATCATAAATTTAGTCATCCCAGGGGCATCAACCTCCACTTTTAAAAAGTGACTCCTCACTCACCCTGTAGATATTGCCCAACAGAGCTGTGAAGCTTTTTGCCACACTTCACCAAACTTTTGATATCTGCCTACGTACATGTCTGTTTCTCCGCCGCAGCAGAAAAGTCAACGAACGCTTCATTCGGAGGATACAATTTTGTCCTCCATTTACCTCCACGACGCGGTTTGAATCATTCACAGACGTCATGAGTCGTAGACATCGTTGTTGGTCGCGGCTACTGCCACATTTTGTGGCTGCGCTGCAGAGTCTGACGACGCATCTCTTTGGCAGAGAATGAATCGTGCCTGGTCTCGTGGAATACAGGGTGACGCGAAATCCCCTTCCACACATTTGTTACGTCTGACTCTTCAACAGGTGTTGACGCGATTCCGCCTCACCCTGTTCGTACATGCATATCTGCCACTATTGCTTCAACACCACTTGACTTTGTGTGCACTGTGCGTCATCCCTACAGGGTGCCAACCAAGAGTACGAGCGACGTCTGTAGTCTAACGGATTCACGCGCCTACGTAAATACGCACTCACAATGGGAAAATTTGCCTTAGCCTTGTGTGGCTGTGACTTCAAGTTGAGGAAGAAGGAGTTATTTGGGACGCCAGATGATGTCCGTGTTTTGTCGGCAGAACTGCTCTCCTGATCAATTAAGGTATTCGAGGATTCCCTGAATTATTCTGTCTCGCGTAATCGTCTCGGACGTGGCAATAAATCGTTCCGAGACACAGACAATTTTGCGAAAAATGAAGACGCGTGCAAAAATAACCGCGGGGGGGAGGAGAAAAAAAAGGAAGAAGGGTTATGCTTGGTTGACGCCGCCCATAATTAGTGCACATTATGGGCAAGTGCTCATTCTCTCTGACACACGTAAGCAAGCGTGGGCGACAAACCTTATTTCGTACGTACTCATCAGTCTGTCTCTCTCATTCTCTGCATGTTTGTACGTTCGTTCGTTCCTGGGCGCACGCACGCACACACACACACACACACACACACACACACACACACACTTCTGCGCATGAGCAGCATGCAACAATCTTTTTTCCTCATTTTGCTCGGTTGTCTCCCTCCCCAATAATTCACGAGAACTAACGAAATCATCCTGTCCTCAATAATTAGCATAACTGTGCGTGAGAAGCTTCATACCTCGCCAGCATTAAAAGGGTTCAATTCAGCTTTGTACTTATCTCTAAGAGAGGTGCAAGAACTTCCGCTTACGCTCACAGCTTCAAAAAAAAAAGTCGTGTGCTTTTAGCGAATAGAGCATTCAAAAAGTAACTATTTCTTTTTGTACAAGGCTTTTCTGGCGGTTTCCCTCAACACGCTAAAATAAAGAAGTCCATTTCGTGACAAGTTGACAATCGAGCAGAACACAAAACCCAAGATGTACGTCTGAAAACCAAGCATCTTTGCCGTGAGAGCTTCCTTGGTCAAGTACGATGTCCTCGTGAGTTAGAGCAGACCAGTGTGCATAGCCTAGCGGTTCTCAGTCTTGCTGCAGCAGATCTGCCCCCTCAGCCCTCCCACGAGGCCGCCATTGACGTCGCCACTCCCGTCTCATCCTACTGCACCACGCACAACCTCCAACCGTCGCCTTCTCTTGAACCGAAGTCACTTCACGTAAGGTTGAAGTCGCTCACTTCGCTGTCTTCGTCTCCGACGCTGCTAGGAAATGGTGTCTGGATCACGAAGTGATTCCAAATTGGAGCCATGCTGAATAGCTCCTACTACTTGGGGCCGAACATGGGGTCGTCGATTGCCTTATGACGAGCTCTTGCTGTCGCATTCAGCCCACGCCAACGCTCGGTCGTCGAACTGATTCGCCACAGTTGGTTTTGTTGATTTGTTTCCAAAGAGGACACGCCGTCATTTGCCTTCCTTGGGTGGTTGAAGAAGGGAAGCGAAATGGGTCTGGGTCTTTCTCTTCCCTGTACGTTGAGTTATTGCATGGTGTCATGATCGGTTTCCGCATTGTCGCTCGCCGACCCCTTCGTGCTCCAAGCAAGGCCAATTTATGGGCCTTTGTTTCTTCAATTCGACCCCAAAATTAAGAATCTCAGAAATTGATTTTGCGAGCACAACTGGCTGGGGCACGACTTCACCCTCCGCAAGGTGGGACCCTGGAGGCTCTGGTGAGTGACAGCATCTCGCGAAAAAAGAGCAGGGATGGCGATTGTAAATTTTCACGTGCTTTGCGCCGGCAAAGTTGGCATTATCTTACTTTATAGGTCCTACCTGCCCATTCTGCCTAATGGTGCCTGACAATGTGTGTGTCCCATAACGCTTGACTGGCTGGCTGCTGCAGAGTCGTGATGATGACGCAAATAATGCGTAAGAAGCGTAACACGCAGATCACTTAAGGCGTGCAACCATTTCAGCATCATCATTAACGACGAAAAGTGCGTGCACTTTTGAATCAACATTTTAAACTGCGAACAACATGCACTTATCTGTTGGTTAATCTGCGCGTGCATGTGAGCGTGTGTGTGTGTGTGTGTCAAAGAAAGAAGGCTTAGGATTGGTAAACGTAATTTTTAGTTTGGACAGGGAAAAAATGAACCTAGTTTTGTCTAGATGGTCTAGATTGCGACAATTAACATCTACGAATGCGTGCGCACTTAATGACCCGTCAGGTAAAGGCGGGTGAGGCCTCTTCCGCACACACACACGGACGAAATTAAACTCTTTTTTTCTGTCATGCCCCCACAGGCACGCGCGCGCGCGCTCGAGACGATTTTCAATTCCACGCAGCGTAAATCAGAGACAGAGAGGAGGATCTGACCTCTGTCAGCCTCGTCATATTTCACGTAAATTGCCTCAACCTGCGCGTGCCCGCTTGTGTGCGCGTGTACGCACGGGGTCGTACGTCAGAAACAGGTTAGAATAGTTGGCGCAAACACAAATATGCTCTTGGGTGGTTCTTTTCCTGCTCCTTCAGTCTCAGTTACGGCGACTGGCAGTAATGGGGAGAATGTGTCTTTGCAACCGCGTCCTTAAGAGGTCTGATTGCCGAGATCTGGGGATGCTGGATTTATCAAAGGTCGAAGCAAATTTTCGAGAATTTGTCACGCCCGACAAAATATTGCACGCACTAGCGCGAAAAGTCGTCTGGATAAATTTATCAGCAGTCAGTCCTTTGTACAAGGTATGATTCGCACTGCAGTACCACAAACTTGCTTGCATTGGGGGGGTATCTAGCAAGGAAGATAGGAGGTCTCAAAAGTATTAAAAAAAACACAGCGACACAGCTTTTGTGCGGTGAGAGTCTGACAAACGTATAGGGGGATTTGGGCAGTTCCTCAATCGCTCCTAAAGTTCCGCCAACTTTTTGGGCTTTGGCATGGACTTTTCATCTGCCATGGCCTCGGACATTGTTCTCTGGTCGGAGATTCGGACCGTTAAAAACCTTATTGGTCAAAACTCCAAAAATTTTCGTGCTCATGTTCACTAATTTGAACAGCCACAGGAGCCATGCGACGAAGCATTGATTCTGGTGCTATCAATACTTTTGAGGAGTCACCACGGATATATTGTACGCATAAACAAAGACAGTTGTAAAGCAAGCTTTGACACCCGACGACTGGAGGTTCAACACTTAGCACCTCTGGTCCATACATGGAAGAGACAGGTACAATGAGTGCTACTGAGGATTGTGCAACTACTAGTCATGATTTGTAAACAAGCTATACACTAGAGTTGCCAATTGGTTGAGCCGAAATCGCTATGACTTCGAGGGGTTTTGGGGAAAACATGTAATCGCAGCTCAAGACAAAAACTTCGAGTTTCAGTGGTGAAACCCGAAGTTTAAGTTATTAAAGTTATTATGGGACAGCACTAGTCAGAAACAGAATGAGCGCTGACCTGCTGACCTGCCTGATTTTGTTAAAGCTGTGAAAAGAGAGTTCAGCTTAAGTTTGCTGTATATTTAAGACGTAAATATGGTCAATAGCAGAATGCAAAAAAAGGGGTCAGACACTTTAAATTTGCATATAATTCTAACCATAATGCCTTAAATTTCATGACACTTCATGTGCGCCTCAACAAGTTGGTTATTGTCATTGACCAGCTGGGACTCATCCAACGTTCTCATGCAACATTTACTCCCCTGTATGATCATGAGCGCAATGGACGAGTCCAAGCCGGTCCAAGATGACACCAACTGGCATGAATAATCAGTGCATCAGTGCACATGAAGAGTCATGAGATCAAAAGCATTCTAGTCCAAGTTATATCCAAAGTAAAAGTGTCTGACCCTTTTTTTGCCGACTGTATATTGTCAATGTTAAAATTTTATGTTCAGCGTGCTACTACTTGTTCCTGTTTTTTTTTTTAAAAAAAAACCCTCGAAACTCAATATGCTCACTAATCTCGAAATTATAACTCGGAATTTCAAAATATTAATGTTTTTGGCGACACAGCAATACACATCGTTATTGTTTGATATGCATATGCTTTTTAAAAGATATTGTGTGAAGGAGTCACTTTTGGGAGCTGCAATTTGGTCAGTGCAGACAATTTGATATGACAAATTGACTTCTGACAGGTTGAGTTCTGATTTCAAAGGTTTTTTGGGACCGTTATGCGAAAAATGCATCTGCCCAGTTCGATTTTTGATATGCACTTTACCGGGTACACATGCTGGCAATCGTGGAAACGTTGCAGTCCTAAGTGAAGACAAGCAACTGGAGCGAAACAGGGCAATAAACCTCAACGGCAGAAAAAGCCTCGTGGTTAGGTATCAAAATGACCCACCCACATCTTCCAAATAAATGTGTGAAAAGCATTTTTTAATGAAGTGAACTTCGTATGTAGTATGCGTATGCATTGAAGTACCTGAACATGATCTGCGAGCCAAACAGCGCCATTGCTGATAATTGTAGCCAAAACTGACTTCAGTAGAATTCTTCTGAACACGACTGATTTCATTCATTCTCCTGGTCATATATTTTTTTTCTAAAGCTACAGCCACTTTTTTGCTCTGCACCACGATTCTCAGTATGCATATCAAAAACGAACGGTGGTAAAAGCATTTTTTTGAATAGCGTCTCCCCCAAGCCTATACGATATCAGGACTCGAATCGTCAGAAGTCAATTTGTCACATCAAACTGCCTTCGCTGACAAAATCTCAGCTCACCAAAGTGGCTCAATCGCAAGATATCGTCTCAAAAAAGCAGCTGACTGTCAAACAAGAGCACAGTTTCGTTGTAGCGCATTACTGAGATACACGAAGGGGAAAGTTATGAAAATTTCATCCATAAACGACTTTCATGTCCAGTTCTTTTTATGCAGTCTTAACCTCATGCAGACATCGAATCAGCCGTATGAAAGGGGCACCTCTGACTGTCACACATGCTGGTCTCGTCAACTAGAGAGATGGAGGCTCATCAATGTCGCCTTCATCTTGTTTCTCATGAGGGAGGTCTGACAATCCCATTTCCTCTTTGACGTGAGCCACAATCTCCCTCAGCAGTAGCCGGGCAACAAATAGAAAAGTCGGGGTCTCCGTACAAGATTGCCGGGAAAAGGACATGATATTCTGGCCAGCTTCTCCTTGCAATCCGTCCAGACGTCAGACTTATAATCCAGCCATCCCTGATAACAGAGAATGCCTTCATTGTATCTCAGGCTTCCTAAAGCTTCAGCACATGATCCTGCAGACATATTTTCTCGGTCCAGCTGATTGTTGTGATACATAGTGCTGTCTGTCTCACTCATTTCATTCAAGATTAATTTTGACATGCAACACCTGTAGTGTGTCTTGGAGCCTGCATCAGATGGCTGCAGCTCAGACGTGGTACTTGGAGGGCAAAACCTCACGTACCTCAGGTCATCATTAGCATTCTGGGGATGGGCAGAGCAATTGTCTTTAAGGAGCAGAATGTGTGTGTCTGACGAGCCCAGCTGGAGACCCCAATTATGTAGCTGCGTAGAGAAGATCTTGGTCGTCACCCATGCATTTTTGCTTGTCTTATAATTGACTGGAAGAGCAACTGGGCTTTGAAGCACCAGGGACTTGGCAGAATAACCAATGATCAGAGAGAGGCTTTTTCTTCTCCGCAGTGAGGCGGCAAGGCAGAGTGACTTGATCCTTATCCCTTCTTACCACTCTTCTCCAAGTCATTATTGAAGGTCAGTGTCCCATCAGGATTGCTTTGCAAAAGAGAGCTGTCTCATTTGCATTCCCATCTTACCTGCTACGTCCTACCTACCTCTCAGGGCCACGTTTCTCCACAGACAGGCCTTGTTCAGCCTCAAAAGCAATGCCGGCATTGCAGCGTGTCGGTCAGCTTTCTTCATGCCGAGTGGCCCTGACGAGACAGTACTTTTCTCCACAACCTTGTATCCACGGGACAATGGGTGCATCAACCTCTGGACCCCTCATTCGCCCGCTTGTGATCATCCCCTGCACTAGCCTTGACCTCAGTTTGACATATCAAAACCATTTGCTGAGTGCTGCATCTCACCCCAAGTCCCGGTGATGGCCTCCCGCCGACTCAAAATTTGGCAACAAGTGTGCCGGCTCCTATGTAATAGGACTGAGGAAAACGCTCAGCCACCTCTGGGATCATTCAGCTCCCAATGCCAATTTTGACATATTTGGAATCAGCCGACAATTTTACAAAAGTGCATAACAATTGATTCACCATAACCTCCTTTAGCCTTCGCCACAACCGTCAACTTTCCTGCAGCGTGCGAATCACAGATCAATTTTTTTGTCTACCTGATCCCATCCAGCCTCGAAGGCTGTTTGCACCTGACTGACAGTGCGGCATAGATTTTGTCACCATCATGGCCGAAAGAACCTAAAATCATTGGAATTCTTTTTCGACATGAAGTCATGCTCATCGCCTCCCCTTGGTTTCCAACCCGAAAAACAAAGCTTTAGCAACGTTGGCTGATTAAGTAGCCGTTGAAATTAACTCATCTTGTGTGGCACGTACGTGTATCAGAAGAACCCTTCCTGAGCCCTCTGGCATCAGTGGATTTTTTTCTGGCCCAAAACAATACTTGTGATGGAGACTTTGTAAAGTGGTATCAGGGTTCTGGTCTTATATCCGTGCCAACCGTCTTTTTGTCTGACTGTATGCAGAACTCGTTGTTGACCTTTCTTCACCTGGCAGGCCTCGAACGAAAGATGACCGAGCCTTTCTTGGCAGGAAATCTTTGACACGAACGTGCAGAGGACACACAGACAGGCAGACTCGTAACACTGGCACCCTCACACACACACACGTGTTCAACACTCATGATTACGGGGATATCAGTCAGTAACTTGGTGTGGGAGGAATGTAATGACAACGATGTTTATAATCTAAGGAAGAGAAGATGGAGAGGCGTACTAAAGCACATGCGCATAGGAAAGAGTAATGGCCTTTAAGTGCAATTACGGACGTCTCGCGCTTGGACTTTTTCTTTCTCTTTGGCGTGACGAAACAAATGTTGCAGGAATTTTTCACAAGTCGTCGTGAGTCGTGGCTTGTTACTCCACCAGACAGCGCCGTAACGAGGTACTGGATTGTGTTTGGAGGGGGGTGCGGGCTCTTGGCCCCGTGCAGTCTCCTTCGTTTTTGTCTGGTGGAGGCCACAGGCTTGCTGGAGTTTTTCCTGATGAGCAGCAGTAAATTAGTCGATTTTGTACTATCATATGGTAATTGTCACTTTTTTTGCCAACCGCACTTTTTGGCCCTGATGACAAATGTATGCGTTTCTTTTTATTTACGGCAGCGTGCGAAACATAACATCAAGTTGAGAAACGCTGGTGTTTTTTTCTCTTACGTTGGTTGCTTCTGGCAAGCGTGAATGAAGCAACCGTCAGAATCCAACCTTAAGAGAATTATCGCAGGCCAGGGGAAATGCACCTCTGAATATGCAAAGAAACATGCGCATTCAACTGGTTACACACACTCACACATACATGGCCAGAAAAATATCACACCGATGTGTGATGACTAAAGTATGCAGAACAGTTGTGTTGGGTGACGAGATTATTAAGATAGGATTGACTCTTCGAGTTGACGATGACAGGGCAAAAACACCTGAAATCGATCAGTGCTGACAAAAAGAGATCGTGAAAGAGGAAAAACAAAAGCAGCTGCCGAAGCCCCGATCTCAAAGCAGTTTGAAGAAAAGAGGCCTTAAAATTGCTTCTAAATTACGACGTTGTCGGTGTCACACTCAGACCCCTGCAAGCACGCACGCACGCCACGCCACGCCACGCTTTACACATGTGTCTGTCCGTGGATGAGAAGGCAGCAATAGCAGCTATTTATATGGCATACTCAACAAATGGCCTATCAGTGAAGAAAAAATTCAATACAACCGAGTTAGAGGCGTGCTACCGGCTTTGGCAGGGCCAATGAAAAGGTGTGTGCGTGCACGTACGTGCCATACACCGCTAGTTGCGTTGCCTCATCGGGACTCACTTTTCAGGTGGCGTTATCATTTGCCGGGTGGTTGGTTGGTGGTGTGCAGCACAATCATCTGTCTGATTGAATTCAGGACAAATCACTCTAGAATGTTGTGACAGCGCACATTCTGTCGGACTGATGGGTGGGAGTTCAGGTGCGCTCGGACTCTGTGGCGTCGACGTGCCACCGAACGTGCAGTTTGATCAACTGCAGTAGTTGGAGAACTATGGCAGTAGTGTAGTATAGCGCTATTCATACAATCATGTCTGGTGTAGCCAATAATGACGATGAGAGTCACGTTACTTTGATGCATCATCATCGTCGTCACAGTGTGTGAGTGTGCCAGCCCGCGCGTGTGTGTAACAAACCAACACATTCAATCATATCTGCAGGCTGTCAGTGCTTGGCTTCTTCTGCTATTGCTTACGTCGACAGTGCTCAAACCACAATGCATATGTGTGTGCGTGCTCAATAATGCGTGCCTGATTACACCGTAGATTGTATAACGCGCGTATGTGGGTGAGTGGGTGGTGGAGGTCGCTCCAGATGCAAAACGGTTCTGTGTGCAGATACGAAACAGTAAATTCACAGAAGTAAATGGTAGCGACGCTCGTAAACTGCGGCTTTTGTTAAACAGCGACGGTAACAAGGCCTCAATTTGAAGTATCATTGCTGCCTCACGAAAAGGGCACGATTCGTGTGGTTTCTTCAGTCAGAGCGAGGTCGAGCTGAAATCAGAATTTGACCCTGCTGTTTGTTATTCAGAATGTGTTTGTTGAGCATTTTGCGGCGGAAAAACAAGGTAACAACAATTTTCTTTTTCTCTGTGCACACGCGCGTGCACCAAAAAAAAGGTGCATCAGGCGACAAAATGCCGTGAAATTTCGCTAATTCACACACACACACACACACACACGCAGTTTCGTGATCAACCCTTTCCATTTCCAAGGAGCTGCTTTGCACACATGCAGAACGTCCCGCAACGTGCCTTACAGTGCACATACGCGTGTATCGCACTCGCATAGGCCAGCGTCTAGCTTATCCCAGGTGAACACACTGAGTATCACCTTGTACTTAAAAGCCGGCGACATTTTTCATCGTCACGTGTCATGTTTAGCAGATTTTTGGTGGCTTCCTGCATCCTGTACCTGGCACGCAGGCCCCACAGCAGCCAGACGAACCCCTTCCCCTTCATCCTGCTCCACTAGGAAACGTTTCATTTGTCAATTAGCGTGCGCGATCGCATCAAGAGGGAGGGAAATTGAGACGCGCTCAACGTCTCCGATAGGGTCGGCTTAAGGTCCCCCCCCCCACTAACGCCGTAGTGATTTTCGTACTGTGCGTACATGTACGCCAGTACGACGATGACGTACAAAGCTTACTCCTCTTTGTACGAGCGTCTGACTGACGCGTACTGTGCGTACACACACCAAAGTACTATAGGTCTACTGCAGTAGCTTCGTACGAACAGTACGTTTATCTCGCACGCACGCACGTTCTCTCTCGTCATTTACTTCCTGATTAAGGAGAGAAGGCATTTTTCTCAATGAATGGATGGACGGATGGATAGGGCCAATTGTTTCATGGTGATATATATTTTGGGGGGGGGCCTTTTAAGGCACAAGAGAAGGAGAGGCTAAGTAATGAAAGATGACAGGTTGATGGCACCTGCGTGCGTCAGCATCTGCGTACGAGTGCTTGCTCATATGACGTGCAGTGAACGCAAAATGAACTCTCTCTATAAATCGCATGTCTGCGTTATTACTTTGGGTAACTAAGCAAACTTTAGTAATAATGGCGTGCCAAAAAATTGAAGAAGAGGCCTGTCTATTAAGAGTCTCCTTGGGCAGGCGAGGACCTTAATTGCCTCAAGCACTGGCGAGATGGATGTGGTTTGTCCTCGCAAACAAAATTGTTGCACCCGCTTTTGTCCGCCAAAACTGATGTGTGTGAGTTATACGTAATAGGAAAGGTGTACAGAAGAGGTGATCTATTCGACGAGGGGTGATCCTGAAGGCAATCATCTATAGTACGCTGTTTAAACTGCAACGTTTAACGAACTGTTCATACACGTACACACGAACGGTTTATGTTTGTAGAAATATCCAGAACAGTAAATCCCCCTCCCACCCCCATTCACCCACTCATACATTGCTGTGTTACCTGTGTGACCTAAGTAACCCTTTGCTTGCTCTAGTCTATAAAATATACGTCATTTCCTTGCACCTGCGGTTGAGAAGCAGGCGGAGCAAAGATGGAAATCTTCATTGGGGTGGGTTTGTGGTAGAGAGAAGGGCTTCTTCATTTCCTTCCTCCCACGAGTTCATTGGTGAGACCAGGTAAAATAATAAATAAATAGACGGGACGTCGTTCGTTACCTTGACCAGGTCTCCCCCCCCCCCCCCCATGAGCACCTCAGCCCGTTCAGAGTGGAGCATTTGCAGCCTCATCAGTGTGTGTGATCTGTATCGTGACTACGAGCTGTTTACACACGCGATTAAGTGGAATCTCGTGTTAACACAGAGAAGCCAAATAAGCGAGCCAGCGCATGTGTGCGTAGAGTAAATGTAAACTGCAGTGGAAGCTTGCGCCAAAGTGGTACTTGCTCTGCACCTTCTCGGGCCTGCCCCACCTATAACAATAACCTATAAGACAAAACTAGGAAGCACGGAAAATATCCCAGCTTCTTGAGGTATTCTGAGATAAAAATCTACTGTTGCCTGCATTAATTGGCGAGGCTCTCGCCTTTGTTGACGCTCCTCACTTAATTGGCATGTTAAGGAAATGTTTTTCGGTCAAACGACCTCAGCGCTGCACGCCTTTCTTCTACCCAGTGTGGGGAATAACGTGGACAGAAAAAAGGGAGTCTTTGGATCAGCCCGAAATCCTCTTAGATTTGAAATGGGGGGAGGGGGAGGGACTAATCACTGCCAACTGGTGAGTGAAGAATCTGCGCGTTAAATCAAGGAACTTCCTCCAGTCTAAATTGCTTTTTCAAAGGAATTTCATGACATCGTAATGCAAAAAGAATTGCTGCATCAGTGTGACCAGGCCCTTCAAAGAGGAAGAAAAGAGTTGTCTCATTAATTTCACTCGCGAATAAATCAGACGTCATTCAAACAATGCCCAATGGGTGATGCCGCCGCATCAACCATTCGGAAAAGTGCCATCTATCTCAGACTGGACAGAAAAGAGCTCTTGCAAAGATATGAGAGGGTAGGCCCATTCGAGGCCCACCTCTGTCTCTCTCTCCTCCGAGGAAGTCTCTCTACAGTCTTTTTTTTGACACAAAATGACTGAACATCTCAAATTCAAGCATTCAAACTTTACAACTGTGTCTGATGGAGCTGCGCTGGTGCGGTACCAAAGTTGGAAGACAGCAATGAATCTTTTTCTTTCACTCTCACCAGGATTCCTTTTTTCCGCAAGAGTGTACGTCCGCTGAGTTTTAAAGGGTTCATTCAAGCGAGCTTGAGGTTCCATTTTACAGGGTGGGCCTCGTAAAAATGCAGGCGAGAGCTAGCGTGCAGAAATGCAAATTAGAGAGATACCCAATCTACGGTACAAGTCTTCGATTTTCAGGCTACGTTGCCTACCCCTCATGAATCCTGTTGCCTCTGTTGTGCTCGCTGTACGGTAGGTCAATGCATCGTCCTGCCCCAGAACGTCAGCCTTTGAAAAGGGAGGAGGACAAAAGATGACCTCTGTGTGCGATTCGCTGCATTAATTTGCAAATGGCTGAGGCCGGAAATCGATTCTGGCCTTCAGAGCCATCAACGTCTGGGTCTCTGTATCTCATCCTTAGTCAGGCTTCGATGTCTGCTCGAGCTCGGCGGGATAAGATCCGTTCTTGGCACAAGGGGGCGTTTACACCTGCACGAGCTAGAAGAGTCTCTATGGTCGTGGAAAGAAAATCGGGTGGCTGCCATTGATTTTTTTTTTAAAAAAAAAATCCGTTGCTGTTGCTAAAAAGAATCTTTCAAAATCCTTGGACTTCGGTAAGCCATCGAGGAAGTGAGGTTAGCGCATAGAGAAAAAGTACGATTTCCAATTTTTCCGACAAATCTGAGTGCAAATATGGAACATCACACCAGGAAAGGTGGAGAAGGGCACCAAGGGCTTTACAACTCTCTATTAGTATCTGCCTCTCAACAATGCCCCGTGGCCAATTTTCAGCCTCCTGCTAAATGACGATGTTGTCCGGGGACAGAAAAAAGTAACTTATGTCTAGGTCGTTTCCTTCATAAAAAAAAACTTGCCGTGTGCATAATTTTCCATTTCGAGAGCTCGCAGGAATACAAATTCAGTAATAACTTAAGGGGGGATTTCACGATCCATTTTAGCCATTGCTCGTGCACACGTTTAAGTGAGCTCGTACCCACGGTCCTGCGACCACATGGGCGGCTTCACCTTGGATTAGGCGATTACTTTGAACTGATTCACGCATCAGAGATGCATCCTTCTCATTTTGCTGCGAGCTGCGCCAAAGACTTTACTGAAGCTCTGAGACAGTGCGTAACCTGACGACATGGAAACTTTGATGGCCTCTTTGATGACGTACACGGGCAGGATGACATTCCCATCCATCCAGAGACATCGTCATTGCTGGCATCATGCAAAGCATGTTCAGTATTCAGTGGCGTCTGCGTACCACAGGCTGCAGTGTGAGTCCGACACAATGTTGCGCTCTTCCTGACGTGGAAAATGAGACAAAAAGGATTGCGTTTTTGATACGCCTCACACGTTTGTTGCCCAGAAGCCTGCTTAATTTATGCTAGCCGCAGATTGCTAATCGATCAAAAAATGCGTTCTGACATTTCGTCATCCCCCCCCCCTCCTCCCAGGTAGCCAGAGCACCCTACCTCGTTGTATCCTCCATGGGAAGCCTTCGATGGACCCAACACCGACATGACCAGGAGCAGCAGGGCCTGGAAGAAGAAGAGGAAGATGAACCAAGTGGCATTGATCCTTCATAGTAGGGGGGGGGGAGGACTCAGTTCAGAAAGAAAACCAATTTCCCCTGCAGCTCTGAGGAAGTTCTCGTGGTTTCCGAGGTTTCCTTCGCCTTCTCTCACTCTGGGAATCATGCACTTGCTATCAATTGATTCTGAACTCTCGTATGATAAGAGCATTGATTATTATGACATATGCACAGTGGAAGACACTTCTTTGCTTATTTCCTCAACGATCGTACATTTGTGAGCACATCAGCGATGGTCGATCATGCATCTCAAAGATCTGTTTCGACGTCAAAAAAGGGATGGGATTTGCAGTACTGCAAGTTGCAGCCCTGAAAGCTTTGCTGATGGGGAAGAACCACGGACTTTTTTTATTTTTTGCCAACCGAATTGGCATGTCTTTCAGATTAAACCTAACTGTCCGGGTTCGTAACGGACGCTCAAGATTCCTTAAAGAGTTGTGGGCTTCTTGACTGTAGAAAAAAAGGAGCACTGACCAGACAGAAATTGCAATCATTTTCTGCTATAGTGATTTTTTTTAAATGAGCACAAAGTTTTCGCAAGAACAAACAACTTGATATCAGGGCGGATTTGACAGGAGAAGTGAGGAAGTTTATTCACCTTCATGGCGCTGCCGGATTTTGCACGTTTTTTCGCACGAATCTTATTCACGCCCAGATGATACGCAATAAATTGTGACGGGAGATACAGAGATAGAGACCGAGATGTGACCACGGCCGCGACCGTCGAGCGACTGAGGAGGAGGGAGGGTTCGCCGGAAAGATCGAGGCAACGGCGCGTTGCGGCTTGAAACGCCGTTGGTTGCTGGCTTCTCAAGCGTCGCTCGCCGTTGTCTCTGATCACAAAGAAGAGCGCCAACGTGTGCAGGTCTCTTTGTATTATTTCTCGCACTTTTTCCTCCCTCCTCGACCATCTGAAGATGTGCTTGCCCGGCCTCACCCTCACCTGCTGGCTGGTCTTTGGCACTCCCCGGAGCCATCCTGGAAACGTCTATGTTGGAGAATATGAGGAGTTGGCTGCTCATGCCCATGCTGCCCTGCAATTGCCGTCTGCTTGTGTGGCCTGTGCGCGGTAGCCATAGACGTTGCTTCCTCCTCAAGATTCCCTGAAATACATCAACCTCTGCCCCTTTTTTTCCACATCTGGCAAAGAGATGGATTTGGTATGGCCACGCTTTGACAGATAATTCGCGATCCCTCCGACCACTTTTTCCCTCTCTTGAGGCCCCTCCCAGGCATGGCACGCCACTGACGAAGACGTACGAGCCAAAAATAGAGACGCTGGAGCTCCTCTAAGAGCTCCATTTGCTTCAGACGGTGCGGTGCCTCCAACTCCGCCTTAAAGAAGCCATCTCTCGACCCTCTTATGCACTGTTGCAAGGAACGAAGTAGTGCAAAAACGGTCAGGGCACCTGAAAAATTGATTTTAGATTACAGAGAACTTTTTCCAGCTCTCTCTTGGGCCATGCTTCAAACTCTAACCCGAGGGCAACCTCCTACGTACTAAGAAAGGGTCGCAGGCAGCAAAATCGCCACTTAGTTTTGGATACAGTCTAAATGCGTGCACTGGACCTATCGAGATCTCAACGAGTCTGTTCAATTCAGTTTCAACTGCATCTGTTATTGCTTTGTAATTTGTCCGGGATCAATCGCGGCGAAGGCAACATTTTTCGCTGGCTCATTTGCTCACAATCATGACCCCCAGCCTGCACTTGCTCCGCCAGACAAATGGATGGCGCGTACAGAAGAGTCGAATCGCGCAGTGCCATCGGGTGCCCTTTTCAGAGTTACAGCTGGATCCGTCCGGTGGAGTCCGGAGTGCAAATTGACCCCGCTGTGAGTTGGAAGAGAAGACCCATTTGAGCTGTTGCTCAATATGGGAATCTCTTCCTGAAGTTTCTGCCAAACGAGCAACTTGTGGCGGCCGCAGCAATTATGTCCATTCTGAGCGCCTCCTTTTCCACTCCCTTCTAATAAGTTTTCAAGTTAAAAAAAAAAAATAAAGGTGCTGAGGTTCTGTGAAAAGAAAAAAAAAAGAGCTGGCCCAATTTTGCTGCCGTAGGGTGGAGTAAGCTCAGCTCTTGTATAGAGATTTTTTTCACTGTCAAACTTCCTTCCTTCTCTGAACGTTCTGGCGCTGTTTGGGTCGCCTGCAATTGCTCATGGGTAAAGTGGATGCAAGCTCCCATTTCGAACAGAAGCAAAGCGTCCTTAATGAGGCCACGACCGCAGTGAAAGAGCACGAACATCCGCCCTCATTTAATGTTCCGATGCATTTTGGCGATTTGCATTTTTCGACGAGAACGCGTGCCCTGAGTACGTGCGCCATGAGGAAGAGCTCCTCTGGCTGTTCCTCTTCAGGTAGCAGCATCAGTCAGTGGTGGCAACTTGAAGCCGCAAACGAGTGGAGAATATTCCTGTTACTTCCCACATTTATTGCCACCGTTAACCGTGTGCACACAATCATTAGACTGTGCGCGCGCACGCGCTCTCAACAACACCTGGGGAGATGCTGCCACTTGCTCTTCTGCTCCTCCGGATGCTGCTCCTCCGGACAAGAGATTCGGCTACCACGGCAAAACGTTGGTGGTGTCCGTCCGGTGCGCGCGTGTGGGTGCACCGCACTCCAGCACATCCTGTCTGGTGGAGACAGAGGTCTAGTACCGCTGAGGAGGCTCCTGCTTAGGCCTAACCTTTCTGATCATTCCCGCATATTTATCTTTATCAAAACGGCGCTGGTGATGCGAGGAACGATATGGCCAGGAGAGAAGAGGCGAAAAAACAATTCCGTAATTGAAAATGTCGGCAGAGCTGGTTCGAGATAATTTATTCGCTCCAATGAATCTTAGGGAGGGGGCAGCAGCTGTGAGAGGGTTGAGATTTCCGTAAGATATGCCAAGTCTGCCCAGCTCAGACATTTTAGGGGGTCCCCGCCTTCTCCATCCATTAGCAAGATCGGGTAGTAACGCGCGTAGTACAAGATTCGTTCGTATTAACCTTACAAATTTTAGCTGAAGAAAATACACATAAGTGACCGATTTATTGAGCGTGAAATTCTCTGGACTGGACGGTAATTCGAGTTCTGTCTTAAACTGTGCCCTTGACAACGTCTTTTCTTTTGCCCCACGTCTCATTATAAATCGAGCACGAGCACAAATATTATTATGCTTGCTCGTTGGTTTCCATGAACCTCTCCTGCTGTTAGACGAATGGATTCTCAGGCTATTTGTTTAAGCCGATGCTGCAGTGCGGGGTAGGTAAAAAGAGAAACAAAGCTTTGAGAGACGAGGATAATAAGGCTCTGAATAGGCCCATCTAAAAATTCTGATGCCACTTAATGATGACTTATTTTACCCTTGTCTTCACGACCCATTTTTCTGCCCGAGAAGGATTTTCAAAATGGTGCTTTTAAAGGCATGAAGTATCAGAGTGTACGAGTGTGCTCATAATTAACGGAAGCGACGTGTACGCATTACAACCCCGCGAAGAAGCTAATGACATTCAAAGAAGGTTATCCTTAGGTACGCGACCCGACCCTGCCTCCCTCCTTAGGCGGCAATCCTTTATTCCAAGGGCGACATTAACAATGATTCCGCTCAATTCAGGCCTTGCCACAAATTAGGCCTATTTCGGCCCCTTCCCTGAGAACCAGAGTTATGATCGTCCGTCGGTAGCTCCATTTGGTCTCCCAAGCTAAACAACGTGCCAAGAAGAAGACATGTGCGTGCAAAGCACTGACGCCATTGATCCAATCACCTGGGCTTTCTTTGTGGCCTCCAATACCCTTCTGGTGAACATCATCATGTCACCTTTTGGCCCATCTTCCCCCGGTCCCCGTCATCAGCCCAAGGGTGAGCGTTATTAACTTAAGTCTCACAACACAAAGATGAAAACGTGTTATCTACGCTGCAGTAAGTGAGTCGGTTCCGCGGTGACATGGTCATCCACAGGCCCCGGGTCTGCAGGAGCCTTTGAGCCCTTTGAGTTCAAAGGCGTCGCCGCGAGCAACGCCATGGCATCCAAAAGTCTATACGTTCCGCTTCATGCCAGCATCCTAAATACTGTACGGCTGCAGCGTGTCTTTCATGCTGGAGAAGACGCCGGCGTACGAATACTCGTGCGGTACAGGCCAGAAGTACAGTGCACGAGATGTCCATTAATGCTCCTTCAACACCAAATCTTATTTATGGCGCTGTGGAGTCTTGCTGGGGCCTCATTCATGCTTGCTCTGGTCATGGGACGTACAAAACGTCACATTTCACATGCCGGCGTCCTTTTTTCCTGTAGTTGCGTGTTTTACACCTCCAATACCGTGCGGTTTGTGACCAAAGAGCCCCACAGAGAGTAGTGCACGCTGGTAGGAGATTGCTATGCAATTGCTCACCGTTACAGGGTATTCTGTTGCAATGCTGCAATCTTTCACCCCTCAGAGTCAGGAGAAAGATTAGATCAGCACATAAGTCTGAGTTGCAATTAGCCGTTCCTAGATTATAAGTTCTTACGGCTCATAAGTAAGGTATAAGTTATGGAGCCGGCAGCCTCGTAAGTACATAGCAGAAATGAAAGTTATGGTACTCTTTTTGTATGACTACTGAGTACGCATGCATAAGGAGTTTGGATATTTTTAAGGACGTCAAGTCTATTACAACTTCTTCCTTTGAGCAGAAAGTGCCCACGTATACGGTGTCCGTCAACCCGAACTCTTGCGTATGCAGATGCTGGCCCATACTTCGCTCCCCTGAGATAAGTTCGTTTATCTCGAGAAAGTTGTATACTTTTGAGGGGTAGGTTTCACTATGAATTGAAGTACCATTGTGTTGACAGCAATGTCTACAGAAGCACTTTTTGAAGAAAAAAGACCTCAGACCTTTGTAAAACAACAAAATGTGGACAGAACCCAAGGCATCTCTCGTCAACCCTGCAATGCAATGGAGGAGGTTGCAAGAGATGAAGGAGGAGAATCAGTGGCACCAGTTCAATCATCAGCATCGGTTACTGGCGATTTGCCAATAGATTAAGCACACGTAATAAATTGAGAGGCTGACACTCTCAAAATGAAGTTGTTGTTCTGACATCTGAATATTAACGTTAAGATTAACTCTTAGACAAAGTGCTGGCAAGAGTTGAAACGAGTGAGGTTTTGTATGTCTATTTTTCAGTATACTGTCTTTTCAAATGAATTCCAGCCTCACCCAGTTCAGCTTCAGTCATCATGTTTAAGAGCATTCATAACAAGGCATATTTACACACTGCGCGACAGCAAGACAGGGACATAGGACGACGCTTCAATTCATGTTACTTAAACCATAATTGCAAAACATTTGGCTGAATCAAAAGCTTAGCTGAGTTGCTTTGATAGCAGAACAGAAAACTCTACAGTAGGCTGTACTGTACCACTATAGTGGTAGGAATTATCCTAAGCACGGCACCTGACGTTGGAATTTTGTGCTCGAATATGTAACACATTCAGACAGGGCTACTACTGTAGTGACTATACTGTATTTGTGATTCAATGGGCGCTATGAAGTAAAAGTATGTCCCATTAAGGTCAAATTTTGAGTGTTAACAGAATGCACATGGTACTTTCTACCCTCGCTCAAAATTTGTGCTCAAAATTCCAACTACAAGGTTGAAAATTGATGGGTGTCTCTACAATTTCGCTCGCACCTGTCAACTGCCAAACGTTGAGGTTCTGGTTGCGCCGTGGGCCCATTGTCCAATTGGGCAGATTTGGTTCCTGACATCAAAGCTAAGCTTTTAATTCAACGAAATCTTTGGTGATTATGCTTTGATTATACGGTAATAAAATAGCAGGTTCACTGGACTGCTAGTCCAGGCTGCCCAAGCAAAAATTGACTGAAAGGGCTGAAAAACTTAAAGGCTTCTCACTGAAAAATTGACCATAAAATGTCCTTTTTTCTTGTTTCTCCGAGGGCATTCTTTGGGTCACAGATAATCATCATTGCAAGTTTGAGTTTAACCGAGTCAGTCATTGTGGCGTCAACCTGCGACAACGAAACACCATTTGCTTTTATATGTATCGCATAGATTAAAGCATATACTGGGTGTGCCTTTCTTTTCTTTTGGTCAGTGTGCATGCAGGTTTGATTGTTAAATAGACCTTTACTGCACTATGAGCGTGAAGTCTCTGTGGCTAAAGTTGATTCGGGTATAGCCCGACACGTGTTGACGGTGCTTGGGTTGGGTATCTGTCGGTTCCAGTAACTGCTTGGCGTCCATTTCATAATTGATCCAAGGAATGACAGTATTCTACGGTATAATTTGACGCCAGTGGAGTGGCTTGCTTTTACACTGATTGCATCACGTGTTTTGAAATGAAGTTCATCACTGAGACTCAAAAATATTATTACCCACCTTGTCTTCCTGTTTGCTCTCTCGTCGGCTGGATTTTTAAGAAATTCTTCCTTTCGGGTCTGGTTCAGTCAAAGCAGTAAGTGACAGAAGGATAATGGAGGCCATACAAGTACTCATACACTGGTAAGATCAAGGAACTCCGAGCCTTCCATATTCGTCTCCGTAAGGTCGATATCTTATGCTTTGGAAAGGAATATTCATTAGTGCCGTGTGCTATAGCATACACCAACGTTTGAAGTGTGCAGCGGCCGTCAATGGTGGCAATATTGAGTGAGACTAAAATTTTTTGTCATTGGAGGTACTCAGAAAGTTTTGATTACATATTTCTTGTGACTCCGATGTTTGCTGAATTATTGATAGAAGTGTTGTTTTGAAAACTTCTGGCACACCCTGCACGGTATCACAGTATCAACCTAAATCTAGTTTCTTTCAGAAAGCACGCCAACTCCCAGCACTTGACCTGGCAATAATGACAGATCACAACTTTTAGAATTATTGCTTAGGACTGACCTATATCATTGCCTACTGCGCAACGCTCTTGAGCCTCTTTGGCATGAGCCCAAGAATCAGAAGAAGGGCAAGAATGAGCTAAAAAAGGAGGAAGAAGAATGGCAAGCCGAGACTGTGGAGAGCGAGGAAGACCTTGAGGAAAATGTAGCACCGAGTAGCTTTTTATGCGAACGGGATACTGGCCTAGTAAATGAGATGTTGCTTTCCCTCAGGCGAACAGGCACTTGCCGCCATGTCTCGACTCAAACTTTGAGATAACGCGTGGAAAAGTGCTCTGCCATGGAGCACTTCGCGGAGTCCACTCAGTGTGTCTTGCAGCGGCGACTTCTACACAGACACTTTTACTCCGGGATTGCAGCCTTCACCCACGGGGAATTGTGAGACGAAAGCATGCAAAGAAGTTGATACGCGGTCGCGCTTCTTCATGTAATTTGCATTTGTGAGAAATCTCATCTTGGTGTGAGAAAAACATGACCTGGTAGTATGATTTGTTTGTTTGGTTGGTTGGTTTTGGGAAAACCGCAATCCTATAGAGGAAAGCCGTTTAAGGAGTAACCCTTTTCAGGGTCTGGTAGTATGATATTCTGTTCTACTTGAGTCAGAATGATGTCCTCGCAAGACCAATCCACCCTTTGCATTTGTCCCTTTGAACACCCCTTCTGTCTTCACCCTCACCCCCACCCCAGTCAACGTCTGGTACCTGGTCCTGGAGACCTCGTAGTTCCCTCCAGTCTCTCCCTTAACCAACATTTTCATGCCGCTCAATTTAAAGTGACCTAGTACAAGTACGAGCAGGCAATGCATTTTTTGCGGCGTCACCTCACCCTGTAACTATCCTCACATAGGATATGCATAATGCACACACTCAACAACGAGCAGCACAATTATACCTACGTACGTTATGCCTCTTTATGGTCATGCATAGTTGTGAGTCAGTGGATTGGGTGATTTCGTGCAGAAAGGTAGGAGACTCGGGGCAAACCCATAGACGTCCAGTAGAAGGCTAACGTCACATGCGCATTCTGTCTGCCATTGGCCGACTCGGCCTTCTGGGCAGGCTGATGGGAGCTTCAGTTCAGGAGTGACGGAAAAAAAACATCAGGTGTTGTGACAAAAGCCAAGCACAATGAGACTCTGCTTAAAAGACCAAATTTGGAACAAGGAAATTCCTTGGGTTCTTCTATACCGTGTGGCCCAAAGCCAGCGCTGAGACTCTAGGGGTTGAGTGGGGGTGTTGTAGGACAATTTAGCGGATTCTCTATTTCTGGGATGCACCACCTACCGGAACACATCCCTTATGTGTCCATCACGATGACTGCATTTAACCGATATGGAGTCAGACAGGTACTCAGTCCCCACAAAAGGACAACAGAAAAGCAGGTTCAGATTTTTATCGAATCATGATCATTACATAAGACAAGGACTACACACATAACTGAAGCTTACGTTCTCAATGACCATGGGACGAAAAGGCGTTACAGGCTGAGTGGTCTTATATCCGAATACATATATACCCTTATACCCTCTGCACCAGCAGATCCTCAGAGTGGACCCCCACATGGGTGGTGGTGAAGGACGACCTGCAAAGGATTATTCGATCACGACAGGTTGCCATGGTGCCTCATCTCTTAAAAGCTTAGAGATGAAAGCAATGTCAGGACCTTCTGAGGAAAACCTCCACTTATGCTCTCATTCCGGTGTGTTTCAATGTCAGCAGCTGTGAATTTCTCAGAGAGCTTGGACATTGTGCCAGTTTGTTGTCTTCAGCTCCTGAGCACTCACTGGGCAATGTCCCATAGCAACAAGGTGCACAGTAGCTGACTGGGTGCGGCATCTGGGATGGTTAGGTGACATCCGATGAGTAAGATCATGCCACTCATGCGTGCTTTCAGATTCCTCACATAAGAAGAGAAAAATTTTGAGCTAAAAACATCGCCAAAACTTTAAACTCTACTGTTCATTTTAACCATTCTCTACGCAGCACAGAACGCTGTACGCGTAGTAAATGTAAGAACATTTTTCATTTTATGAAATGTACGAACTTTCGATGCCTTCTCCGACAGTCGTGTCGACGCAGATGAGACATATACAGATGACCCATTTATCCCACCAGATATCCAGCGTAGTTGCTCTTGAAGGACCTCTAGTGGATGCTAAGTATGCCAATTCAGCCTGCTGAAATCTGTGCAGCCGGCCCGGCCAGGACCTGAAGGGCAGTGACGTGGTCACATGTGGATTTGACCTTCTGGAAAGAGTTCTTTTCTTCGATCGTTCCTAATATCTTTAACTGATACAGTGCCACATATTTGGCGGCCCCCGAAAGTCCGCCTCGGCTCACGCCGACCCCCAAAACTACCATTTCTAGCACTCGCCCCCCCCCCCCCAAAAAAAATCCGTTTCCGTGTCAGTTGACACTACAACTTGGGAAGTCCGGCGTTCGGGACCGTAGTCAGCCCCTAGGGATCCGACCCCACCCTTCACCCTTCCGGAGTCCATAGTGTACTTGAAGGCCTACCATAGTTCGTCCTGGTAGCACGCCCTACCATACGGATCACTGACCTAACTTCTACCTCTACGCTCTAACCTCTCTACCTCATTATTTATCCATAAGTGCTTTTTGTTCCAGCTCTTGGACAGAGTCTGGGGCCATTTCGGGGTCTCTTTGTTTTTTGCTGCCTGTCTGTACTGACACTACTCTGGTAAACACACCAATACTTCGTTAGCTCATTGGTAACTATTGTGAATGCCAGTCTCATACCTAGTTGGTCTTTATCGTTACTGGCCAGTTCTTCTACCCGTCGCCCTTCGTGCACGTCACTGGCGTTAGTCTTCTCGACGATTTCCCTTCGCTCTAAATATCACAAGTCCACAGTGTCCTTGACTACGAACTGTTCCCGTCCAAGTCCAAGGCACACTTCCACAATGGGTGGACACCGACCGTGAGCACTGACTGTCTGCCCCCGAAATCTTAAAGGACGGGCAGGAGCCAAGTCCTAGGAGACCAGGGAGGACTACGAGGAGACGCAGGGTCCGTACGAGCGTCAGAACATGGTTAGAGATAACAACAGATTATTTGGGGATAGAGATCGTTAAATATATGAGTTAAGTTGACTTTTTATACATTTGTACTGCATACATGGACGGCATGGGTAATGAGGGCATGAGGAAATGCATTGTCGTGTTGTAGGTCGGATCAAGGTTGTTGGGAAAGAGGTCCCCCCGACTAAAATTTTGCGAAGAGAAATCAAATTTTCTTCAAAAATTGCCTTAAAACTGTAATTCTGCTGTAGTAGGTCACTTCTTCTCAGATGCCCAAAAGAGGAAAACAAACCACTCATTCTCGAACGGAAGGAGTATCCAGTAGGAAATATGTAAACTAAATGTAGTCCAACTGTAAAAGTCAAACTTGCACGGGAATTGGGACTTGAAAATTTTGACCACAGCGATTTCACCTATACAGTCAACTCCAGATAGATATATATCATCCTCCGATGTCCCGGAATTCCCTCTACAATGTATAGAGAGAACAATTCGATTTTCCGTGCATTGATGTTTCTTACCTACATGGTAAAGATATACTCCGAACAAGGAAAAGAGGGAACATCTCAGCCGATGATTAATCCCGTCATGTGTTGCTGTCAAGTACCACGTGAGTCCTCTACAGGCAAAGAAGAAACTCCGGACATTTTGCCCAAATCTCCACTTCGAACGTCCACCGGCTGAGGTGGGCAGGTGTAAGGGGGAACGAGAGCAAGAACATGAGCTGCATCAACCTGCACCTTTCCCGGAAAGTTTCACTGACCGCGGAACTCACCATAACCCTTCTCAAATTGTCATAGTTCTCGAGGACCTCTAATTTCTCCTCCCCTAGCCTGCCTTTTCTCTTTGTGGACTTCATGCTTTTGTGAAGAACAGTACTTTTTTCGCACTTGACATGTTACAAGCAATCCTGTCATTTCAGCTGACAGAGTCATTTTCACCTTTCCCATTTCTCGGGATATATCAATCGGAACTCTTATATCGTCCAAATGGCCCCAGTACGAAGTAGACGGTGTTACAGGAGACCATTGTTACTTACAGTTGTGAACCATTGTCTTGCTGTGGGAGTGACGCTTTGGTGAGTCAATTCTGACACGCTCACCGACTTGTCCTGCTTCCACCTCCTACAGTGTCACTAATAAATCTATGTTTCTTAGGTAAGTTAGGATTCGGCAAAATGGGAAAAAGGGTTAAAGTTAACAATTAAGGAGGATTTTAGCTGTCACGGAAATGCATCAAAAATCACCAGTTACCTGGCAATTAACTAAGTAAAATTGCACGAACTCTACTGGCTCTCGTTAAAGGTGGAAAAGTAAAAGTGAACTGTAGTTCTTCCACCTCTCAAGACTTGAAAATGATGCTGTGTGATATGTATGATTGCCCCACCGGCAACATCTTAAAAAAAAGCGCAGCAGTGGAGAAACCCCTGTCGTTCCCTCTATTTGCAGATCACCGTGAACACGGGGCAAATGGGGTAGCAAAAGACCCACACCGAAATTCTCAGCCAGATTCGGCTTTCAGTAAGCATCTGTAATATGAGTGCTAAGAAACCTTAAGAGCATATGGACGATTTCTTACACATTTCAAAGTGGGCAGGCAACTGCAACAGCTGACATCACTGAGCGCGACGGCTCTGTTCACCTTCCTCCTCCTAGATCTCCTTTGGATCGTTCAACCTGCCCTCGGCCGCCTCGAGCCGGCCTCGGCCTGTTCCTCCGGCCCTGCCGGCCGACCTAGCTGCGGGGAAAGATTCGGCCCAGCCAAAGCAAGCTGCGACAGCTGCTTCTTTCAGTTTAGTTAGAATCGCTAGCGTGGCGGTGGCGTCGCCATCTTGAGTCCTTCGAAATTCGGCTATCTTCGCTGTCTCCCGCGAGAAGTCCGGAAGAAATCCGCCCCGGGGCATCTCGGCCGGGGTCCCGGGGGCCTAAGGACTCTTTTCTGACAGACCCGGGTCAAGATCTTCAAGATGCAGGAGGTTCGCGACGCCTACAAGGAGTCGCTCTCCCAGCTGACCTTCAACTCTCGTCCAGTCATCATGAGCCTCACGGAGCTAGCGAACGAATACTCGGCCAAGCACGCTGTTCTCATAGTCAGGCTCATCGAGGAGAGGATGCGATCGGTGAGTCGAAGCGGGTTGGGAAAGAGTCTAGTTTTTTCTTATCGCGTAGGCTCCACTCAGTCCTTTCAGCATCACTTTACTGGTATCATTATAGCAGGCTTTGTTTTTTAGATGAGCTTATGTGTACGTAAATAGAATTTATGTGATACACTTAAAAGAAAGCTTGTGTTTGTCTGATTCACCAAAACGTTGAATCAGACTACTGACAAGAACTATTTGGTCTGGCTAGATGACATCCTTTTATGCCACAACGATCGAGTAGCCTACGTTGACGAAGCAAGTTTTAAGTCTTTCTCGTTACCCAGGTCCAGCCCAACATGAAGCTGCCTTGCCTGTACCTGATGGACTCCATCGTCAAGAACCACCCAAGTCCCTACAAAGACCTCTTTCAACAGAACCTGGTAAAAGTCGTAAGCGTCAAATGAGGTTGCGTTCGCTATCGATTTATTCTCACAGGTCTCAAACTTCGCGCACGTGTTTGCGTCCGTGCAGGACGTGAAAGTGAGAGGCGCCATGCATCGGCTGAGACTGACTTGGAACGAGATATTTTCTTCGACCAAGCTGTACCAGCTGGACATGAAGGTGCAATCGGAGCTGGACCCTAAGTGGCCGGTGGCAACGCCAGCCTCGGGTAAAGCCGCCGCTTCACCAGCTAACATTCACATCAACCCGGCTGTGTTCAACAGGACGATGGTGAGTTTGACATTGAAAGAGGCACTTTCAATGTTTGGGGGGGTTACTTAACACGATCTCGCTTTGCGCTTTTAGTCCTTGGTGGACGAGGACGAGGAGACGAAGTATGCGAGGGAAATCAAGGAGAAGAAGATGGAGCTGATGAGACTACAGAAGCTCAAGATTGAGAAGGAACTGGAAGCTATGAGGAAGGCTGTCCTAGATACAGAAAACAGCAAGGAAGACCCCTTAGCAAAGGTTAGTGCCAAAGGCCTTGTTTCTCTCGGAGGTGGCCTGTCCAATGTCGCTGATAATAGCACTTCGAAACAAGGTCTTAGACACACGCATGTTTCCTTAGGATGAGTCCTTAACCAAGTCGAAGAAAACGATGGCGCCTACGATCGCAACTAAGAAGCCTTCGACTACTTCGAGCTCAAAGGATTCTTCATCGTTGATCAAGGTGTGCGAGCAGCAATGCTGGAGAATGGAGAGGAGGAGTGGAGTTGAAGAATTACCGCTTCCTCTTCTTACTCGTCCTCTCGTCTCTGTAAAAGAAGCGCAACTGGGTATTAGTATCAACAGCAAAAGTATTATTACCGTTACTTCTAGTCGTGATAATCGTAACCACTCTTTAGTCACCAACATGCCAGATGTGATAATACCGCTGTCGTGTATTGTTAGCGCCGCTTCTGCGCCGTCGTCGTGTGCATGCATGACAACAGTTTTGGCGACAAAGAGTAATAAGATTTTTTGCACTATCAACAATTATTATTATAATAATAAAAGCATTTGTGATGCTTGGGTGCCTTCCGGCGAAGACGACAGAGCGACGAAGACTCCTTGACTCAAGTAAATGCGCATATGTTAGGGGGATGTAGCAAACAGTGACGGAAAGAGCACGAGTGATTTAACATGTCCTCGAGCAAGCATGCCTGATGAAGGTGTTATGCAAGGTAAAGGGCAGGTCTATGCGTTTGCTAATTGCACCAAAGCACCTTTATTCCGAGTGACGACTAATGACACCTATGCTGGAAGTACGTTCAGATGCTTTGTAGTGTATGTTAGCAGCGTATGGTTAATACCAGTGTCTCAATAGTTCTATACCCAAGTTGACATATCGACATCATTGTGCTGAGACCAAGCTCCTAGTATGACCTGACCGTAAATGATGAGTATGACTTGATTATGGTTGCGCTACACGTGGTCATGTGGGTATTGTGATTTAAGTCGCTGGCATTCCCGGGGGAGAAAACACTACTACTTTCTGAGTAAGTGTCTCCGTCACAAATACACCAAGCTTTCAGTTTGACGGGATGTCTTAAAGATTATTGCAACGCACTCTACTTGCAGGAAAGCTCAAAGTCCAAGAGCATCGTCGGCAGACATTCTCCAGACAGCAGCAGCGGAGCCACCTCCGCCGCCAAGCAGAGGGATCCCAGGATCAGGTCTGGCAGCAGCAAGAAGTCCACTTCGTCCTCTGAAAGTTCCAGAACTTCTCGTAAAAGTTCGTCACCTGTTCCCGTCAAGAAAAGTTCCAAGGCTTCGGCAGTCAGCAGCAGAACAAAGTCTGAAGAAAGTAAGGGCGCCGATGACTTGGCGAGCGCCAAGAAGTCGAGCGCTACTACGGCGGGCAGTCCAGTTGCACCGAGGAAACGAGGTGTAACAGAGTCTCCTACGGGGAAGACTTCCAGCAAGCATCGCAGGGCAACCACAGCGTCACCAGATTCCTCCCCTTCTCCGCCTCCAAAGTTGGTGGCGTCCAAGGAGGAGGAGAAGTTGTCGAGGAGACCGAATCTGGAAGAGGAGAAAGAAGACCGAAAACACAAGCCGTTCCGCATCCCCAAGAAGTCGACCAAGTCTTCGCCATCGGGAAATGAAGATGCCTCTGAAGGCTTCGAGGAAGAAGGACCTCACGTAGAGTTCAACAGAGGCAAGCGGCTTGTGGATAAGAAGTCGGACCAGCAGAAAAGAGGTACAGTGAAGAGGAGGATCACCGGTCGGCAGGCCCAATCAGGGTCGAAGAAGTCAAAGCTGAACCTAGAGTAAGAAACTTTCTAATGACATTTTGTTGCACTGTCCTAAACTTGTAAACAATAGGCTATTTGGCGACGAGCAAAACCAGCCGCATGAGTCTCCTTCACCGCCCAGAGACAACTGCTTGCCATCTCCCTCCGTGGGCTGGGCCAAGTTCAAGGAGACCAACCCTGACGAATACCGTAGCAGCAGCTCTGGCGGTGGCGGCAAACAGCAACCGCGATGGAATCGTGGGAATCAACAGCAGAGAGGACGTGCAGGGGGAGGTGATGAGGCCAGGCAAAACTTCCGAGGTCGAGGCGGAGGAAGAAATCTGGCCGGCAGGGTAAACTAATACTCGGACACTGGGAGAAGGTTATTCATAATCTTGTTCCTTTCTTCCTTGTAGGGGCGGTCACATGCCAGAGATCGGTTCGGCGGAGGTACTGGAGGCGGCGGTGGTGGCGATGACAACATGCCATTTTCACCATCTTCTGCGATTGCGGCCGCGGCTGCGGCCGCCTTCAGCGCCGGCCCCGCGTTGGGCAACTTTTTCGCTGATATGCACTCTTTCGCGTCGGACCCCAAGACAGTGGAGACGGTCATCATTCCTCAGATCATGGGCCAGGCCAAAGACGGGTTAAGAACAGGAGCGCTTAGCCAGGAGCAATTCTCTGACCTCATGAAGCAGGTGTGTCCAAGCTGACGCGTCACATAGCGTGTGCATCAAACCAACAAAATTGTCCGTTACAGATTCTAATCCTGAAGGAGCAGGCTATGATGAAACAGGCCGATCGACGACAGATGCAAATGGAGAACAAGGAGAATCAGCTTGGATGGATGCAATTTCAACAGCAGCAAGGTCCAGGACAGCAAATGCCACAACAGCCTCCATACATGGGCATTGGTCCGCCTCCGCAGCAGCCACCCATGGGCTTCGCCAACTCACCCAACATGCCCCCTCCGCCACAGCCACCTCCCTTTTTGGACTTCAGACCACCAGGTCCGATGCCACCTCAGGGTGGATTTTCTATGCATGGACCTAGTAGTCGGTCTCCGTTCGGACCTCCGGATCTAAGAATCAGAGACCTGCCTCAGGCCAATGAGGAAGAGCTAGAAGCTATAAGGCGTGATCCCTTCAAGACAATTAATATTGACAACCAACCTAGAGAGATAAGGTAAGGACTTTCACACTAGGTATACCGTTCCAATGTTTAACAGCCTAGTCTTGTCCTCTCAGGTTTTACTCTGACATTGCCACGGCTGTGATGGACGACAACGATGTTCGCGAGTTAAGCTTTGAGCGGTTAGGTCCATCTGGCTTCACCAGACGCATTTTGATTGATGGTGATGCTACCATCGTGCCGCCCCCGGATGTGGGGACGGGGGAGTACGTCGAATTTGTAGTAGACGGAATCACGCATAAGGTACGATCGTTATATTAGTTTGAATCTAGTGTCTTACGTACGACATTGTGATGCATACTCTTGCAGGCCAAGATCGGTGCACCCACGCGTGAGTTGTGGATTGATGACTGCTGGTACGAGTGCTACTTCGACAAGTCCGTGGACGTGCCACTGGGACCACAGGGCGCCCAGGGATCGCTTTGTCGTGTGCTGTTGGAGGGTCCAGCTCCGAACGTGCGCATTGGCGCCGCCCGTCCAGATCTTTGCGCCGGCTTTGTCAGCCTGATCGTGGATGGCGACGTCGGCAACTGGAGCAAGATCTACTTAGATTCGAAGCCTCAGCTACTAGAGGTCGACGGCAAGCCTCACGTGCTAAGGTTCGAAGATGAAAACCTTTCAGTAAGGAATTGTGGTTTACTATACTGTGTATTTTTAGATTCGTAGACGAATTCAAAGTCCTTCTCATTAACGGCCACCCATTCCGACCCGACTTCGGTGGCCTTCCAATGGTCATCTACGTGAATGGAAATAAGCACTTCCTCAGACTGTCAACACTCCCACGAGGAGTCCGACTTGGACCACAGCACCAGAACGTCGTTCATAGGCCTGATTCTGACAGAGGTAAGACATGTCATGCTTACCGGCGTTATGGGTTCGAATGTGTCAATGGCGTGACTTAGCAGTCACACCCTTAAAGACCTGACAAACTAGTTAATCAAGGAGATTCATGGAGAAGAGAACATTAGATTAACATTTTGTGTTGAAGCTTGGTTGGGTTCAGAACACAGATAAATGATCACAGACGTTCCTGCTGCTGGTGATGCTACCAGCGTAATGTTGTAAAATGGGCTTTAAACCTTGATGCTAAAACATAGGCTAGATGTGTGGGCTTTTGCCCGCTCATTTCACCCCCTTGTACGATTGACCCCCTACGTCACGGTGTCCGAGGCGTCTCGTCACCTCAAGTTATGCTTATCCTTAAACTTGCCCCAACAGATCCTCGTCGTTCTCGCAAATCACCCCGGCCACGAGATGATGCTATTCCTACTGAAGCTGCTGGCCCTGATACGGAAAGGAAATCAGATTCACCTCCGTTTAATCAACCACCAGCGCTTCAGTCAGATACTTCGAACGATGGATTTGATGCAGTGGACAGAGTGATGGACAGCAACGAGGCCTACGACAAGCTCCTTAAACTCATTCCTGGCAGCGGCGCCAATTTGAAGACGGAGGGCGAAAGGGCTCCCTCAGAATGTGACTACAGCGCAGCCAGAGAATCCTCAGAGAAGCCAGCCAAGGAATCTCTGACGTCCCCTGCCGTCAATGTCCATGATCTATGGACTCAATTACTGGGTGCTGGACTGGTTGGTACTGGAGAGAACGCCAAAAATGCCCCTGACGCTTCCACAGCATCGAGCTCGGCGGCCATTCCAGGGCTGGAGGTGGCGGCTCCCCCAGTCGTGTCCTCTTCCATTGCCAAGACGCCGACTGAAGATGTGGCAGGCGAGAAAGAGTCTGTGAAGGTAGCAGAAGAGGCGACGGCAATGAAGAAAAAACGGCCAGTGGCGTCCTCAAAGGAGATAAAGCCTATCACGCTTAAATCGCACCATCCCTCTCTGAAGGAGTAAGTTTTTAATGCCTTAAGTGAGGACAAAGGTATGCACAGTTAACATGACTCATCTCCTCTAACAGACGTCAACTAGCCGTGATCGAGATGCTGTACGACAAGTCGCCTCTTCAATGTAAGAACTGTGGCCTGCGCTATCAACCCAGTGAGATGCTTGCCTACTCACACCACTTGGACTGGCACTTTCGCATGAATCGAAGAGGGAAGGAAAACCGGACCCAGAGTCGAAAGTGGTACTTTGAGCGAGAGGACTGGATCATATCGGATGAAATAGAGGACGATGACAAAGGCAAGACATTTCCACACGCAATTGAATATGCCCTAACGTTTTGCTTCTTTTTTTTTCTTTTAGACTTGGCTGAAGGCGAGAACCGCTCTGACGGCGACCGCTCTTCGCCTGCCAACCTACCAAGCGTTGCCGTGAGCGACGACGAGAAGAAGAAGAAAGAGGAGGGCGTGTGTCCGGTCTGCAAGGAGGAATTCGACCAGTTCTATAAGGAGGACGGTACGGATGACGACAATGATAGCAGGTACGCTGAAGTGACGGGAAAAGTTGATTGATGCTCTTGAGTCGTCCCTGACTTGATGCATTTGTTTCTTCTCAGGTGGCATTACCGCAATGCCGTGAGGCCGGACGACCAACCTGTGGGCGAGGAGAGAGTCTATCACCCTCAGTGTTATCAGGATCACCTGTCGAGGAAGGATGACAGCCACGCAAACTCTTCGCTCCTGGAAGATTCGGCAAATCACGATGATGATGACGAAATGGTGGACATGACCACAGAGGTCAAGAAGGAACCTCTTGACCAGCTGAGCGAGTCTGACCAGCCTATGGAGACCGATCAAGGTGACGGCGGGGATGAGGAGAAACAAGTGAATGTTCCACCAGCTGAAATAAAGACCGAAAAAAGTGAGGAAGAAAAGGACACCTCCGAATCGGTGACTGCTGAAGAAGTAACTCCTGGAGAGGACCTACCAAACGGTGTACGCGTCAAAGCTGATCCTGAAGAAGTAAAAGAGGAACTGTCAGAGGCTAAAGTGGAAAGCGAGGAAGAACCTGAAGCGACTCCCGGGGAGGGCGATACAAAGCCTGAGCACCAGGAAAATGTTGCTGTTAAGGAAGAGAAGAAGGAAGACATAGCAACTCTAGAGGATGTGGATGCACATTCACAGCAACAGCAAGCTGCCGTACCTCCGGTGACGTCGATTGCCGGCATAAAGATCAACATAACCAGTCAGGTAAGCATCATAATTGTTGTTAGGTTTGAACGTGAGCCTGTCCTAATATGACAGCTACTACCTCAGTCCTGCTCGTCGACCTTCAGCTGTTCGAACTGCTTGCGTATTTTGTATTGGACACCAATTTTGGCAGAGGCCATCATGATGACGTCAAGATTCAGTCGTTCTCACAGGCCCCTCAATTGGTTTCTCGTGCTGCTGCTCTTAAAGATTTCGCTACCTGCTGCTGTGGCGGGGTTGGCAGGTGTTTTTGCACGCACGGACTGGTTTGGAGCTGCTGGAGGAGTGACATAATGTTTCGACTGATTACTTACGATGTTTTGTTATTGATTTAGGTGGACCGCGCAGAGCGTCAGGACAGCACAATAGCCTCAGACGGGGTTCCCTCAACCCCAGAGGATCCCGAGTTCGACCCCGACGGCGTCAGGCAACCCAAGACTCCGGGACTGCCCGAAAAGCCCAGGCTGGAGGGCCGAAAGTTCACGGAGCTACCTCTCAAATCAAAGGACTCTGAACTGTCAGGCTTGTGCAGCATCATGTGAAGAGCAGACAGGCATACTTCCGAGTTTGATACGACAAGGAACACTTTAACAAGAGCAAGTGATAATGCATTAGTGAAGAGATTGTGGGAGTCAATGACTCGCGGGAGAACTCGCGCTCACACACAAACACACGCGAGAAGAAACATTCAGTTTTGTACCGATCCTGTATGTACTTGAAGTACACATTGGTTTCTTTGATAGGGTAAGACAGAAAGAAGAAGAAAGAGTTAGTTTATTACTCCCCTCTGGAACAAACAAACCAGCATACAACAAATAAATTCTATGATCGATACAGAGGCTCGTCGTGTTGTTGAGGTAAGAGTAAAAAAAGATCCTCGGGGATAACAATTACTTGCGCGATCATGACGACAGCACTGGACATCGTTCGTCTGCACATCCTCCGCATTTCTGTATTTTCTGATGGATTGGGACGGGATGGGATAACACATTAATGTCAGAACAAAAACATCTTTTAAATCTCCCCCAGCCCAGGAAGAAAGTTGTGACGAATAACGTGAAGCTCTTATTAGTTCCAGGAGATTTTACGAGATGAAAATACCATTGACTCGTACTTGTTCAATTGTGAGATGGGCTGAAAATTACGCTATGTACGTTTGTGTAGAATATCTCCATTATACATATACATAAATCAACATAATGAGTGGTACTTGCACTGCGGCTAAATGTAAAGAATGTGGAACGGTCGGCGTCACTTTTTTTTCTATTGGCAGTGGATATGAGTAGAGGACCACGTGCAGGTGGTGGTGGTTTCACTAAGCGCTATGAATAAATCTTTGTGCTTTTTTCCGTTATAATGTTGCCAGGAGTTAATAATAAAGCATTTCATCCACTCAAGAGTCCTCGAGTTCGTTATTACTTTTTCCTCTCGTCGTGTGACCTGTTGCAAGTAGGAATAGACGCATAGTTGTGATTGTACAGCCTTAGAAGCATGTCCTGTACATTGGCGTGTGTCGGCTGCAGTACAAGATATCAATTTTCTTGGCGTTGGCTGAAAATTAAGCCTAATGGAAGTGAAAGGTTGCAGGGGGCGCGGGTGTCTACGTCTGAGCCCACCTCCGTTCTGAGCCTTTCTCTCTCAGACACACACTGTCAGGTCTCGTGACACAATTTTTCTCGCTCTCTCCCCTGGGTTGAACGAGGTTGGAGTCGTTTTGGAAGCTGTTGGGGACTTCCCCAAGCAGAAGACTCCAATCTGTCGCGTCTAAACTTGCCGATGTCACGTTTTTCCCCACCCCTTTTTTGACTAAAAATACGTGGGCGTGAAAGGGACGCAGAGAACTAGAAAAGGAGCCCTCCTTACTTTCTCATGGCAATGGCCTAGACCCCATGCGCATGCGCAAAGATAACCCTTTTAGGAGAGAGAGAAAGAGAGAGCAGGGCTTGTGTGAAGGAAACACCGACTACTGCCACCTCCAATGAAACAACTCCTGGCTTTGTCACTAGAAATCACTAGAAATCTGTGCTCTCCAATCGTTTAGGAACACATGCGACTTGGAAGCAGGAGGAGGACATGGTGGAGGGCCAGACTGAAGCGTCGGACCTGACATGATAATGAGACCCGGGTTGACGATGAAGGCGCCCACACAAGCAAGACCTGCCGTCCTCAGTTTTCTTCATTTGCTTTGCTGCGTCTTCAACTGCGTCGAAAGCAGACAGACCAGACGAGTCTCACGGTAATTCCTGGATCCTAAAACCTCAGTTGGTCGAGCCTACTTTTCTCAAATTAGCATTGCCACGGGCCCCCATGACCATACACAAACGGGGTTCATGAGTTGGACACACGCAATGATGGGAAGAAATTTACTATCTGTCTACGTCCTTCAACTGCAAGGAGGAGAAGGAGAGAGAAGGAAGATCATGGTGCGTAGGAAAGTTCCCTGACAGTTCAGGAATAGTTCAGTTCTGTATTTCCTCCTCCCCCCCTCCCACGGGGCTATCGGATATCTTTCCTAACTTTGGACAATAATGGATTATCCATATGACACTTGGACAAGTTATCGTGCCTTCAAAGCCGCGCAGTTGTACGATACTGAGTGTACCTGCAGCACACTGTCTTGGGCAGAGCCTTCAGTCGCACCCGACGAATCGATTGGGCTACGCCAAGATCCAACCGGCGCGGCGCGTCATTGTTCCTGAGCAATCCCCGACAATTACTCGCCAGACTTGAGAAGACACACAAAAGTGCAGAACTTTCGTCTGCCGCGTAGAGTCCTCACCCGTATCTAATCGAACTTCTGTTTGACCGGGCTTGTCTACTCAGAAAGAACTCAAAATCCGGGCGCCGGACGAGAACCTCATGGTCTGGTGAGAAGAGAAAGGAAGGAGAGTCGGCAGGCGCAGTGACAGAGAGTGTATTAGGCAGGCCCATGCGCCCTCACAAAGGTGGAGAGGAGGATCCTCATTACTCGACCAAGCCGACGATACAGGGGAATAAAAGACTTGCTTGCTGGCTCGAGCCACCGTGACGTAGGACTCGACAGCCAAGTCCTGTTAGCCGTTGCTTGCGCTTCACAGGATAATGTGGGGTTCTTCCAAAACAGTGGCCCTGTGTACTTTCCTTGTTCTATCTGATTGACAGAGCTCACTTTTTTTTTCACATGTATGCAGAAAATTGGTCCCCCTCTCTCTTCCTGCTCTTCCACGTCGTTCTCTTCTCTGTTCTCTTGAGTCTGGGGCTCGCGCTCGAATGCGCGCAAGCCCATGAGAGAGAATTTCTTGCCTCCAGGGGAACCAGCAGTAGTTGCAAGTCCTCTTGTGCCGTTACCGGGACTGCTTTTACAGTTTTAGCGTAGGTACAAGGAGAAGAAAAAGAATTGTGCGCACCACGTCGTGCACAAGCCTTTCTATCTCGGTGACACCGCCGTCCCAGGGAGACATAGAACAAACATATCTGCGACTAGTACATACACACAATAATAAGAAAAACAAGGTGGTGCCATTAAAACTGACAGAAGAAGAAGGGAAAGAGGAGCAAGAAAAAGCAAAGAGGCCAAGAACAAGAAGGACTGGAAGAAGAAAAAGCTTAGTTGGATTTGGTCCTCCAGTCATTTTGCTCAGCCGCACGTCAGGCTCATGTTCTGGGTGTTTGAGACGAGACAGGTCTTCATGTACGGAGACACGTAATGCCCTCTCTCTATGTCACGCGTGCATCACACTCGGCCACTTGCCGTTAGCTAAGCACAACTCTACGTACACAGTGTCATGAGTGCGCGCGCGTTGAGTGGCCACAGAAGAAAGCAGGTCATACAGTGGAGCACACTAGTTAGCCTGACTTGTTGAATATATATCGTACATACATGTATATATTCTCCGGTTCTCCCTCCTTTGCTCTCCTGTCGTTTTTCTGGAGTGCATGAACAAACACACTACGTTTGCGTGCGTGCTGAACCTTCCAAGGGGGAGGGGGGACAGGAAGCTTACCTTAGAGCGTAAATACTTGAACACAGCTGGCGTGCACTGAAAGGTTTTGCAGTGGTGGTGGTGGTGGGACTAAAGAAGCCTTCAAGTCAAACACCGAACGTCGACGATTTGTCACAACGCTCTTCAGTATCATCCCAGACCAGATCTTGCCGGTGTCTCACCTGCAGTACCATGGACTCCAGCGGCAAGGCCATCTGGCCATGAAATATGCATCAGGCCGTAAGTACTAAGAGTCATAACCCACAAGGAGGAGGAGGAGGAGGAGGAGGAGGAGAAGTAAAAGGGTCTTAATTACGACTGATACTGTCTCCTAGCAGAAAAGCGCAATTGACGGGTAAGATTCAGGAAAGTAAGAGAAGAGAGGGAGTTAATAGTCCCTCCTAAGTTATTAATGGTGTGTGCGTGCAGAAAAAACACAAAGGGAGAGTCGATTTAGTAAGAATAATCGGGTCCATTGTGCCACGGACGCGGGTTGCAACAACAAGCTGTGCCACGAGTCGAAAATTTCTGCGTCGTAGCAATGACATTTGTATGGCGACCGCTTTCTCTCTCCTCCTCCTCTCATGAATTGCCCATGCTGAAAGCGTATTGAGGAGGAAGAAGAGAAGACACGAAAAAAAAAGTACCTGAATGAATACACAGCCAGCAGGTGGTTCCAGGCTCAAGGACTGCGCTTGTCCTGATGAATCTTCATAAAGAGATTGCAAGCAGCGACGCAGTGCAGAAGCAGTTTGATTAGCAAAAATCGGCACTTTTTGTACTGGGTGTGTTGAGAAGACCGTCTTATTCTTTTCCATTCCACGAAGACTTTGCAGCAGTGCGTGCGTGCGTGTGTGTAAGCGCTTCAGGACGCGGCCTTGACTGCAGCACAGTAATCAAGATTATAACAGAAGAAATAAGAGATAAAGTGAGTTAGTTGAAATACAGCAGAGCGTATCTTAAGCAACTTTGGAACCGCTCTGTAGACAGAAGAAGGACTCCAGTCCGTACCCCGCACACAGGGGAGGAAGATCTTTGGTTGGTGTGTGCATGTCAGCTTGTGCGCGCGTCAGTGTATGTGTGGACTTCAAGAAATAGGCATTAATCTGAACGCTGACCTTCAACATCAAAGGCATGGAGATCCCTTTGCCCGGCTCTGATTTGGTCAACCCCTTGACCTCCCAGTTCGGTCACCTCTCCCTGCAGGTAGGAATAGATTACAACGACACCCAGGTGTCTCACACATTCTGAACTTTTCATGAATAAGTTGCGTTCGCTCTCCACTCAGGACAAGGCCTTCTTGGATGCATTCAATCGTCAGGAGCAGCAAGAACTTCACGGGGTTCCACGGCCGGGCCCCGTGGACCCGACAGCTCTCCTGGGTCAGTTGGAGCAAGTCACTACTCAGTATACGGAGAAGAGACTCCACAGACAAGGCTCGATCGCCAGCCAAGCATCCTCAGGAGGCGGGGATGGCACCAGTGGACCTGGTCCAGGAGGTGTCATGGCTGGCGTCATCGGTGGCACAAGCGGCGCTGGCGCCAGTGGTGGTGGAACTGGGGCAGGAGGACAAAGGCACCATGAAGTCGTCGCTGAGATTGCTGCAGAGGAGGTGAGTGTACACTTGATAAGCAAACCGACCGTGTTCATCATCAAAATGGGACTACATAAAAGGAAGTTGGGTTGGACGCAGTTCCACGTCGAGGTCGAACTGATCGCGGGCACGTGGAAGAGCAAGAGCATTGGGATGGGACGATAAAAGAGGCATCAGCAGGAGTAACAGAGTAATAAGCTAGAAGCCATTGGATATTTCTTTAGAGCTGTTACACGTGGCAGACTCGTGTCTGCCCGACGACTGTTGTCCGTTACCACTTTGGGCAGGGGGAAAAGTCCCATGAAATCGAACATCACGATAAAGCGAGCAGTTGAAATAAGGCCCTTTCTATGATGCTTGGTGACGCTATTTAGTTATCTATGGGACCAGAGAAACAGCACAACACCATTCAAGAACGCACAGCGTTCTTCTGTTGACGAAGAAAGGTCCTTATGCGTTGGTTCTACTTTGGTTCCTTTCGTTCCCGTTGATTGGGTTGCATTTTGAAGTTGTGGCCTCGAAAATCCAGAAATTTTCATCCCATTTTGTGGAAATTTTCGTTACTATTAAAGCGTCCAACACCGAAGTTGGCACGCAGACCCCCAAAAATCCAATTATCTGATCATGCAGAGATGTAACTTCCCTTTTGCAACATGGAATCTCAGTTTCGCAGAAAAATGCCATTGATCCGGCCGCATACCGAATATCAGACTTCCAGTAGATGTTCGCTTGGGTGGCGTCCAGCTTTACTACATATTTGCAGATCAACCGTAATGCTCGCATAGTAAAACCTCATGCGGTAAGTGGATGTCAGGGCAATTTTAGGCTACCTCTAAATGAAAAGTTAGTGGCATAAATCAAAACTCTATGCATATTACACACCGTCGAGGCAATTCGGTTTTATAGCTCACCTGTAGGTCTGTACTGTACAGTACGTATTAAACGCTCACATGCTGGCAAGGGATTCAGAGCTATTGGAGTCTTCGTCTTCTCATCTCATAAAAAGGGGGCCGTATAAGTCACCTACGGAGGACATCACTATGTACGTACAGTACTACTGTACTGCACGGAGGCGTCAGGCGGATAAAAAAGTGTTTGCTAGCCTCTCCAGCGCCGCTAAAGTTCTGCCGCTGCTATTACCATAAGAATGGGTCCTTTGTGAAGATTTACCGAATCTTACAGACGAGGGCGGATTGGCAATTTTTTCTTTCCTTTCGTCGCCCAAGGGGCACAATTTCTCATCCGCGTCCTATGTTGCATGCTAAACTAGTGACGACGAGCATGTTTGTCTAAGCACACACGTCCCATTGTCACTGCTGGTCGAGAGCGTGCCAAACACGTGGATCTGGCCGACTGTATGCATGTTGCATGCGCTCCGGTGATCTCAAAAAGTCTTCTCGAGCAAGTACTCGTTGAGTTGCGAAAAAAAAAATTATACGATTGCAAAAAGCACAGGAAGGATCCGTAATTCCAAGCCATTTCCTCATCACGTGCAATTAAGGGAGGGACCGCGCGCGTGGTCTGTGTGTGAACGAGCATGTGTGTACATACGTGTCGTTGCTCGAACCACACCGAAAGCCATTGCATGAAAGTGCCTGCACCTGGCCTCTAAGGAGGGGAGGGATATTCGCTATACATGTATCTGCAGTCCATTGGAGCGCTGACCGTGGACCGGCTGGTTTTTTTCTTCGTTGTACATGAGAACAGTGCTGAAAATTTGTAGTCTGTCCACGCCAGGAGTTTCTCAGCTTCTAACTGATTTTGCTTCATTCTTTGTCGATGAAGACACTTTTGGGCGGACTGTGGACTCGGTCAGCGCTTCTTCCCCCATTAATAGAGTATATGCACTGCGCGCAGAATTATCCCTGTCATTTGACTATGCGATGCTTCTGACGCAGCTCGTGCTGCTTGTTGTCTGCATCAAAAACATCTGCAGTGCACTTATCATATCTCCCTCGTGGTGGTGCGTTTTTTTCCCCCTCCTCCTTCCCCAGACCACGGTGCACATTCTCCCAAGTTCCCCCACTTTCTCCTGTTCTCTCTGCTCTCGCCAATCAAAATGCAACTCACACTCCACCCACTTCCTGAAAACAGAAAGTGAGTGCGATATTGCGTGCATTTACATAATACTGTACCACGCTGAGCGAGCGAGCGGGCGAGCGAGCGAGCGAGTGAGCGAGTGAGTGAGAGACCAGAATCATCAGTCTCGAGATGTGTGAAAAGCTCATGCACTTTTAGGAAGAAAAACGACGCGCGGTCAATGTTGTCGTCTACTCCACACAACAAAAAATATGAATTAGGAGTGACAACGGACGTCCTCCGGGATGTCTCTGAGCCAGAGTGCATCACCAGTCGCTTACTCGTATTTGCTCTCTGGGCTGGATTAAAAGGAATCCTATAACGGTTACATTAGCGTAAAAAGGAACGTTTGGGGCCCACTCTCATGGCCCTCACGCCCCGGGCTGACCCGGGGCTGACAAACGTGCGACTCGAGTCAATGTTGCAGGAATTCCGGGTTTCCAGGAGTCGATTCCATGTTTTTCTCCAGAAGAAGAAGACTCGAGTCCGAAGTCGTCGTCCCAGCCCTACTCATACCACAGCCTGCCTTTTTCCCTCCTCTCCAGATTTAATTTTCTCTCCTCTTGGTAGTGATGAGGAAACTAATGAAATATTGAGCTTGACCTGAAAAAGTGATACTCGGGTTCGTCCTCGCTGGAGATTTGGAATACATTCAATGTTAATGGAATTTTGACCGACCTTCTTGGCCCTGAAGTCAGGGGAAAGCGGATATTAAGATCCCTCGGAAACTGAGATTTTAGCCTTCGCCTTGCGTACTCGTACGTGAAGCAACATCGGTTGATGCAGAAACCTTTAAAATGTGGCTGTAGTCACTTCATCCGATATTGTAGAAAGTCAGTGTAGCACGTTTGAAACTGGTGCCAGCGTCGAATGTGATTTTTTTTCCATTTGACTGATTTTGGACCCTTTTGGGACCATTTTGTTCTCTCAAAAACTTGAGATATCGTTTGTGTCAGAATATGCTGTGTGGAAGGGTCTCCCGGGGGGCTGATGAAATGTCACTAAAATGAGCTTTTTTGCCATCCCCTGCATCTGCTGTCCATCTTCTCGTACGTCCTGCACCTCCCAGGTCTTTTTGTCTCTCAGCTTAATGTAGCAAAAACTGCTTGGCCCAAAGCTGCTACAATCAGCGGTGAGCACTGTCCATCCGCCTGTCCCTTTTGGCCTACCTGTTCTTGGCAGAATGAAGCATGACCTTGAAAAAGTGGAACCACTTTCGCTTTGAGTCAAATGCTGACTTGTTTGCAGCAGCTTCCAAGTCACTGAGTCAGAAGGAAAGTGATGAAAACCATGGGGGAAATCGTCCATTACAGAGCGAATCCACTGCCTTCCTTGAGCAGTGGTGGTTTTGAAAGATCTGGTTGTGAGGAGCAGAGTTGTCAACCGCTCTCTCAGTTGCAATTGGCAGTCCTACTTACTCGCCTCAAAGCCTCATGTCCGTCAACACCAGTTGAGAGCGCTTTCATTCTTATGGACATTTCAATCCGGACCACATTGGACGCACACGTGTACGTCAATCAGCAATGCAGTCCTGGGCATAAGTTGTTTTCTCGGAGTAAAATGGCTTGAATACACTGCATTAGCTGCTCTTGATGTGGAATGTGCACCTGAGAGACATCACTTCTCCAGCACCATGAGCAACTTTGTGACTGCCCAATTTGACGCTACAGTGCTCAAAGTGCAAAAATCCCTGAACGGCGCCGTGCCAAAATGCCTCCTTCTTGTACCTGTTTCGGTGTCTTTCACCGAAATAGGCTAAAATTTTCGGGGTGGGTAGGGGGTGGAGGGGCTTCTCGTCCAGAAGACCAAAAAAGTCTGGATGCCCCTGACCTGGAACCTCTCGGATGCTCCCTCCTCACGTCCGTGTACGCCGGTTCTTGTCCGTCGGTTCTTCCTTCCTTCATTTCTTCTTCCTGTACGAGTGCTGTGTGCACATTAGTGATGTACCAAATTTTCCAAGGATTTGAGTCTTTCTTTTGGCTCAAACTTGAATGAGTTGACAAATCCGAGCCAGTTCCAAATGATTCGTTGTACCTAACTAGAACACGTTGATTCACACAACCTTGTGATGCCAGTACTGTCGAGACCGAACGTGTCTGGGTGCGCTCGGAAGGGGCCGAGGGTGGGGGGGGGGGGGGGGGGGGGGGGGGGGGGGGGGGGGGGGGGGGGGGGGGGGGGGGGGGGGGGGGGGGGGGGGGGGGGGGGGGGGGGGG